>Ga0268276_1000151_pt1 | contig 83508 bp, 74 predicted proteins | sample saktaG_4_FD_190145 | JGI IMG/M metagenome (GOLD analysis project Ga0268276, IMG submission 190145) | Saline water microbial communities from Sakinaw Lake, British Columbia, Canada - sak_2010_1_5_45m | ecosystem: Environmental > Aquatic > Non-marine Saline and Alkaline > Saline ... | reverse complement strand
AACGTCAGTCTGGATACTATTTGCAGAGTCACGCGGAAAATGCATTCTATCGTTACAAGAAAATCATTGGGGGACGGCTAAGAGCCAAGAATGACGATGCTCAAAAACGGGAAGCTGCGATTGGTTGCGCTATCCTGAATCGGATGCTCGAAATGGGTGAACCTTTGTCTTATGTGGTTGGATAGAATTGCTTGTCAAAGGGAGAGGTGCCCATGTTTTCGATTCATGCAACAAAGCCCCTATGATGCCAAACATGAGCCGGTCTTAAAACTTAAACCAGGTGATACTCTAGTGACCAACACGGTGGATGCTTTTGGCAATAAAATCTTCCGAGGTGATCAGAAAGCAAGTGAAATCGTTCATTTGCCAGAGGTGAACTATCAAACAGGGCCTTTTTATGTGGAAGGGGCAGAGCCTGGGGATATTCTTGTGCTTCATCTGCTGAAGGTTAGACCTGACCGAGAATATGCCGTCTCCACACATCTTCCGTATTTTGGTGTCTTGACTGGAGAGACGTATACAGCCATGCTGAATGAACCTTTGCCAGAAAAGACCTATATTTGGAAATTAGATCTTGAGCGAAATGTTGGCATCTTGGATTTACCGAAGAGCAAGGTAGGAAAAGTGGAAATCCCGCTACATCCATTTTTAGGCACGGTTGGTGTAGCCCCTAACTTTGGGGAGGCGGTTCTTTCGCTGACTCCGGCCGAACATGGCGGGAATATGGACTGTGTGGAAACCAAGCAAGGAGCCACATTGTATTTTCCGCTTTTTGTAAAAGGAGGGCTGTTTATGTTAGGAGATGGGCATGCTGCTCAAGGTGATGGTGAGATCTGTGGTACTGGTCTAGAATGTTCTTTGGAGGTCATAATTAAGGTCGATGTCATCAAAGGCAAAACAATCCATTGGCCCAGGTTTGAAGATGATGAATATATAATGGTTGCCGCCAGCACCAGACCTGTCATTGATGCCTTTAGATCGGCTCAAGTTGAATTAATCAATTGGCTGGTCCAAGATTTTGGATTTGATCGCTGGGATGCTTTTCAATTGGTCTCTCAGGTGGGTGTGTCACGGATCGGTAATGTGGTAGATCCAAAATACACAGTTGTGGCCAAGTTCCCTAAAAAATATCTGCCTGCAAAGGAATAACTCTCCCTATTGCTAAAACTGAAGATTAAAACTCACAAAGCCTATATAATGGTTTCCGCGCTATCTGTCTTCATTTTTTGATTTTTTTGTGATTCCATCAAAAGGTCACAGAGATGAGATTTACTTTCATATGTGAAGAGATTACTCTTAACATAGGAGGAGAATATGGGCAAAAAAATAACAGCGGTCCAAGCGAAAATCATAAGTCAGAAAGGAACATGTACCTTAGGCCATAAGGTCGGCGATGCAGTGATATTTACTGAATTGGGAACAGGAGGGGAAAATTTGTATTCATGCCCTTTACAGTATGCTCCCTGCGGTTTTTGCCATGATGGATGAAGCCCGCTTTCCGTGGTTGGAAGATCCAGATAAAAAAACCCATGTCTGTCCAGATGCTGCTAATCCTGTCGTCTTTGAAATCACAAGGATTAGAGAAGAGTAATGAAGAAAGCTATTGGAATTCCTAAAAGAGGATATTATACTATTTGGAAGAGAACCTACTAATTTAATAAAAAAAGGAGGAGATATGATGAGAAATATCAAATTTTTCTTGGTTTTTGTTCTGCTTTTAATGCTTGTGGCTCCTTGTTTTCCACAAAAAACAGTGAAAGATCTAAAGTTTCACCACATGCAGAATTACTGCTGGATGAGATTGGCCAAGATTGTACCCGAGATAACGGATAGGATTATTTTGCCCATAGGGACGGTTGAATCTCATGGTGCCGTTGCCATTGGAGCGGACAATATTATTCCCAATAATCTTGCAGAAATGATATGGGCAAAATGCAATGCATTGATTGCACCACCCATAAATCACGGGTTTACGGGTCGGAGCATATCTCAATTCCCTGGTTCAATCACAGTGAGAGAAAAGATTTTCGAAGAATACATATACGATGTCTTGAAAGACCTTGTCAGGACCGGTTTCAGGAATATTTTGATCATCGTTGGTCACGGAGGGAATACCGAACCGGCAAAGAGAGCCATGACCAGACTTCATGTCGAGACAGGGGCTCATTTCATGGCAGTTGAATGGTGGAAAATCGCCTTTCATATTGTCAATGAAGTTTATGGTGTAAAAGCTCAACAGCCAGGCCATGGCGACATGGAAGAAGCCGCTTTAGTCATGGGCCACGATCCTGAATTAGTGGACAAAGAGATGTATGAAAAACTGGGGAAGGATAAGGTAGGTGCAGCCGGAACCGATGAAGGGATTGCTCTGATGCCCATCTGGGCAACTTCTAGATATCCGGAAAAAGGATTAGGTTATCTTAATTTTGATGTTGAAAAGGCCAAAGAATATACTCGAAAAAAAGCAGATTATATCGCCGATACATTTCTTGAAGCTGTTAAAAGATGGGAGACGATAGAGGGGTGGAAATAGTCTTTTAAATTTTTCTTGATAGTTGGTGGTTTCTTTCATTATTTTTCATATTTTTATCTCAACATATTACACTATAAACAAAAAAATGGAAATTTTACCTACTGAATTTCAGAAGAGATAGACATTATTGCTAAATTTTTTTATTTTTCTAGTTTCTGTGTTAGGATACTGATTTAGAGGTCTATTTCGCCAAGAGAGAAGGCCGTGATCTAATCAGCACTAGTTCTGGCAGCGTGGAATTCAAGCAAAGTTACAAAGGCTAGTATTACTTTAATCCTTCAATTTACTTTATATCTATTTTTAAATATGAAATAGGCGGGGATTCCTGCCAACACAGTAAAGATTGCTATCGAAGAAGGAACGGGTCGTTCCAGAAAACCAAGTATAAGAATGGAAACACCAGCCAGTAAATAAAGAATAGGAACCAGGGGAAAACCAGGCATTTTATATGTACTTTTCTTTAGACGCCTTAACTTAAAAACACCAATGACGGCAAGGATGGGAAAAATTCCAAGGGAAAAACCCATATACGTTAATATCTGGTCAAAAGACCCCGATAACACAATGATTACTGCAATTGCACACTGCAGCATTATCGATTTTGAGGGAACACGATAATCTTTGTGAATCTTTGCAGCAAACCTGAAAAAATATCCATCTCTGGCCATCGAGTAATACACTCTCGGACCAAGGATGATAAAAGCACTTAAAGACGAGAAAAGGGCAAAAGAGATTAGGATTGAAAAGAGATTCTCGAAGGATTTACCGAATAAATTGCCTGCAGCAAGGCCTCCTATGGTGATGACCCCGCTCATGCCTTCAGGCGAAACAGCGTAAACGTAAAAAAGATTCAAGCAGAAATAAAGAAGAATGACTATTCCTGTTCCCAGTATCAGAGAACGAGGCAGATTCTTTTCCGGATTTTTAACCTCAGAGCCTATATAGGCAGATGCATTCCAGCCGCTGTAGGCAAACATGATCCACATTAATGAGAGACCTATGGTTTTCCAGCCTCCAAAATCAAGGCGAAAGTTTTCACCCTGAGAAAAATGTTCCATATTCCCATTTCCTAATGAAAATCCTATAACTATAAGCCCTACTATCAAGCCGACTTTTAACACTGTTAAGAAATTCTGTACTTTTGTACCAAATTCAATCCCTCTAAGATGAATCAAGGTAAAAACAATGATAACAAGAATCGCATAAAACTTTTTTAATACCACTGCCTCGAAAGTGCTTTCAAAAATTCCCAGGCTCAGAAGCTGAGGAAAAGCTCTGACCAAATATTCAGAAAACCCAATCGCAGAAGCAGCAATGGGAGCAGAAAAACCGACAAGGAAGGAGACCCAGCCGCTCAAAAACCCGAATAAGGGATGAAATAATCGCGAGAGGAAAGCGTATTCCCCTCCTGCACGAGGGATTGCTGCGCCGAGTTCGCCGTAACTGAGAGCGCCACACATAGCTATCCCCCCTCCAATAATCCACAGTAAAATCATCACCCAGGGATTTCCAAGATCTCCCATCAGGAGTCCTGATGTCGTAAAAATCCCCGCACCGATCATATTGGCGATGACGATGTTTGTAACAGGGAAAAGCTTAAGTTTTCTATTCAGTCCGTTATCTACATCTTTATCCATTACAGACCTCGTGAAATATCTAAATTCTCCGAGATTTCTATTCTATGCGGAAAACATATATATATTTTATTCGCTTTAAGAAAAGTCTCGATGCGTTCGAGCTTGTTACCAGCTTTCATATATACCTCATCAAGATTTTCATACGCATCAGCAGAATTTGGATATTTTTTTACATTGTACTGGTAGACTTTAATGGCTTCTGGGAAATTTCCTTTTCTGATAAGGTTACGGCCAATACTGGCGACTGCGTCTTTGGCAGGTTTACATTCAAATCCAAATTCTTCAGATAAAGATTTATAGGCAAAATCACTGGTAGGTCTGCCCGTCCGATGAGAAACATGATCAAAGATATAAGCTGACATGATCAGGACTCCGCCAATCATACCTGCTAGCCCGCTCAGCCGAATCAATTTTAAAGACGACATAACAAACCTCCATTGTATTTAATCCATTTCCCATAATATGGGATGTCCTCCAAGTCAAAGATGGAACAACTCCTATTTTTGAGAACTCGGGTCCGAGTAGAGAAGTTTACGTGGATTTCGGCTTAGTAACAACAGTTGCCTGAGTAAACACCGCTTCTTTAGCCATTTTATATTTTCCCACCTCGATATGGGCGATTCTGACTGGTTCGGGGATCCTGTATTTGATTACACAATTCATTATTATCTCTTTTGACTCTTTTATTCCGATTTTATGTCCTGGAGAAATAAATACCGGTTTGACATTTTTCCTTGTTCTTAGAACTGTCCCGATGGGGGAGTTGTTCTTATCGTAAAGAAGGCTTTCTGCCCCTTTGTCGGTTCCGGGTTCATCATAGCTTCCGTACAGCTTTGATTTTGCACACCCTATGGAGGGGATATTTAGGAACAGGCCCATGTGAGCAGCTATTCCTAGCTTTCTAGGGTGAGCGATTCCCTGGCCGTCAAATATTATTACATCGGGTTTAGTCTTTATTTTTTTAAAAGTTTTTAAGAAAAGCGGGCCTTCTCTAAAGGTTAGTAGACCGGGAATGTAAGGAAATTCTACCGTATCATGCGAAAAACATGTCTCAAGGATTTTTAGGCCAGGATAACTGAAAACTATGATAGCACAGAAACCCATCCGCCGGCTTTTCTCATAAGCTAAGTCTGCACCAGCAATACAATCAATTTTTTTGGGTCTGCCTTTACATATTATTCTTTTAGCAAGCTTTTTTTGTAGTTTAACGGCTTCGGATGCTGATAAGTTCCAGGTGTGCATTTTTAATTGGAATAAGTCAACTACTGCAGCCAAGCAGCAAATACTCGAATGCTTTTAAATAGGTCAATGATAAAAATTCTATTTTCCAGGTAAAAAAGGTTAATTCATTCCCTTTCACATGGAATCCATATTTCCGTTCTAAGGTTTTCTTTGGGGATTTCCTGAGAAGTAATATCCAGGTATTTTTCCATTATGGGGCCAGTCTGAGTGTAGTGATGTGCATCCATCCACGCAAGCATAAATGTGATAGTATCACCTATTGTATCGTACGAGCCAACATGAGTAGCTGCAGCTACTACCTTGTGATCCCATTGTTTTTTTAACAGCGGAGCCTGGATAAGTGCCTGAGGTGTTACTGGAAATCCTACTTCCCATTCCAATTCAGCAGGAGCTGCTTCATCCGGAGATTTGTAAGAAATTGATATTATTCCGCCTGCGGGGAATATGTTTTGTGTCCGCATATTTTGCATCAGCGTCCCTATTACTTCATCAATATCTGAATATGGCCCTTTATGGAGGATGCTGCAGTAGACAAAGGGAGTAACATCTTTAATCGTAACATTTTTAGTTTCGAGCAGGTTCCCAAGATTGTTGATTGCATATATAGCCATAGCGATAGTGAAGGGGATTATTAAAACTAATATTAGTTTTTTCAATTTTTCCCTCCTTATTTTTTATCTGAAAAGATAGGTTTGTGCTTAGGCCAGGGGCGCGGGTCTTCTTTTATCTTCTTAAGTAAAAGCTCGATTCCCTTCATCAACTGTGCATCATGTCCTCTGAACATTTCCGCCGGGTCAAGATCGACTGTGATGTCAGGTTCCACGCCTTCGTTTTCAACAATCCAATTCCCGTCAGGATCATAGATCCGGTAGTCGGGGGCAGAAAGCCCTCCTCCATCAATGAGATCTATCCACATCGAGACTCCCACGAGTCCGCCCCATGTGCGTGTCCCGATCACCGGCCCCATGCCGCGCATCTTAAATTCCATGGGCAGCATATCTCCGCCGGAACCGGCCTGACGATTGGTCAGGCAGACCATATGGGCACGTGTAGCAAAATCAGGAATAGTCTGGTCATGTGAGTAGCGGCGTGTCCAGTAGGCATGGACCGGTTTATCCAAACGTCTGAGGAAAATATCAGGGTCCAGACCGCCTCCGTTAAAACGGCCGTCGATGATGAGTCCTTTTTTCCGCATCTGGGCATAAAAATACTTTGGGAACTCAGAAGACGATCCCAGATATGTGTCGGGCAGATGAATATATCCGATCTGTCCGTTGGATTCCTTCTCTGCAAGCAAACGGTTGTGTTCGACCCAATCCAGATAACGCAGGGTCCCTTCTCCGCCGAGAGGTTTGACAATTATCTCTCTAGCCCCTGTTTTTACAGGCTTGCTGTTTACAAGAAGTGTTGCCTGCTTTCCTGCAAGGTCCTGGAAATAGCTGTAGATATTCCGGTCGGCTGTGACTTCCTTCCCGTTAACCTGCAGGATATAGTCTCCTTCAAGGACTTTAACTCCAGGTCTGGAGAGTGGAGGCAGAACCTCGTGCGTCCAGTCAGGAACACAATAAATTTTTTTGAACCTATAGCGATTGTTTGCCTTATCGATTTCCCAATCGGCTCCCAGCATTCCGATATTAACACGATCGGCCTTTCGCAGGCGGTCTCCGCCGAAAACGTATGTATGAGAAGTATTGAGCTCGCCAATAAGTTCGCCGACAATATATTGAACATCCTGCCGGCATGAGGCATACTGAAGTAACCGCCCGTATTTCTCCTTTATGGCTTTCCAATCTAGCCCATGCATGTTTGGCTCATAGTAGAAATCCCGCTCCATTCGCCATGCTTCATTAAAAATCTGCCTCCATTCTGCCGCAGGATCCAGCCACATTTTCAGGTCAGAAAGCTTGAGTGCATTTCCTTTTGAATTTTTTGCGTCGGCTTCTATGATACCTATTGATTTGCCTTTCCTGTAAACAATGTGAGTACCGTCTGCAGACAGTTTGTAACCGTTGATGCCGTCTATAACAGTTTCTGCTTTCCTGCCGTCAAATGAAAAGGCATAAAGAGTACCCGGTCCCTTTGCTCGAAATTCGAACCGGTTGAAATCCCCTTCATCTGTGTCTAGATAGAGTAAGGATGATTTATTCGCGGCCAGGCTGCGGTAGTTGCCGCGAGACAGCGGAAGAGACTCAATCCTTTCAGAAATTCCTTCGAAATCGATAATGACCCGAGTATCTTTTGCTTCATTTTCCACACCCTTTTTCTTCTCCGGCTTTTTACTCTCAGCCGTTTCTTCATCACTCTTGTAAGGAAGAAGTAAACTGCCGTCTTTGTGGAGAGTCAGGCAGTATATACCTGAAACTTTCTTAAAAACCATTTCCCACTCAAAATCACAATATGTCGGATCAAAGCGGCGGTTGGAAATGAAAAAAAGATGCTTTCCGTCTTCTGAAAAAAGAGGGTTAAAATCATTAAATATCCCATTGCTTACGCAGCGGGTTTTTTTCTCTTCCAGGGAATAAATATAAACCTTGTAAACCAGATCTTCATCCATCTTGGAATAGGCAATATACCGGCTGTCAGGTGACCAGGTATAATCATAAATTGGCTTTACATCCATCGAAACATCGACATTCTCATAATACGCCCTGTCTACTTCTGTGATTGTCTTGGCCGCAACATCCAGATAATAGCAGCGGAGTGTCTGGTCGGCGAATGCGATCTTTTTACTGTCCGGTGACCAGCGGAGAGTATGCCGGTAACCATTTTTGTGATTAGTGAGTTGTACTGCATCTTTTTTGCCTTGTGGATCGACCAGGTAGATTTCATACTCACCGCTTTCATCTGAGAGATAGGCGATTGTTTTTCCGTCCGGCGACCAGACTGCGTCCTTATCCCGGGCTCCGGAATCCATGGTCAGGTTCCGTGTAGGGCCGTTTTTTATGGGAACGCTGAATATTTCCCCGCGCGCTGCAATAAGTGCTCTCTTCCCTGAGGGGGAGCAATCAAACCCTGTTATAAATTGATCCACTTTTTTCAGATAGGGGCGTAATTCAGGTGCGTCGGCATATATATTTATAGGAATCTGTTTAGTTTCTTTTGTATCCACATCCAGCAGCCAGAGCAATCCGCCCAATTCATAAACGATTTTACTGCCTCCCATACTGGGTCTGCGTACATCATATTCTCTATGCTTTGTAATCTGTTCAATTTTCTCTGACTGAATGTCAAAAGAATAAATATTCAACACATCATCACGGTCCGAACTAAAATAAATTTTATTTCCGATCCACATCGGAATTCTATCCGTGCCCTCAAAATTTGTCAGTTTTCGATCTTTTTTTGTTTCGAAGTCATAAAGGTAAACTTCCTGGGCTGTTCCTCCCTTGTACCGTTTCCAAGTTCTGTTTTCTCTGGATTCCCGGTTATAAGCAATCTTTTTCCCATCCGGGGAAAAACTTCCCTGTGATGCCTCATGAATGGGCAGCTCCTCGAGGTCTGTTCCATCAGGCGCAATAAGAAAAAGCCTGTTAAAACGGCTGAAACTGTGCCGGTTTGAGCGGAAAAGAATCTTGTTTTTTCCTGGGTGCCAGCCTACTACTTCATCATAGCCCGGATGGTAAGTTACACGTGTGATGTTTCCTCCGTGGATGTTCATCACATAAGCATCGGCGTTTCCGTCATATTCTCCTGTGAATGCAATAAGAGTTCCATCCGGAGAGATTTTTGGAAATCTTTCCTGCCCATCATGAATGGAGAGCCGGGTCGCAATACCACCATCAGCAGGGACAGACCAGATGTCCTCTCCGCAAACAAACACAACCGTATTCCCATTAATGTCTGGAAATCGCATCAGAGCCCTATTTTCTGAGGGAGTTCCATTTATAATACCGGGTGCTATAACAGCCAAAAGGAATAAAAAAGAAACCAGTCCCAATACAGGACGAAACGATTTAATAAAAAAGAATTGAGTTTTTTTCATGACTTACCTCCGTATTTTTATCTAATTTACACCATAGGACTCTTTCTGATGCTAATAATATATATAAAAAGCATATTTCGTCAACTTTATCCAAACGTCTGAGAAAAATATCAGGGTCCAGATAGGTTCCGTCAAAACGGATGTCAATGATAAGTTCTTTTTTTGTATTAGGACTTGACAAACTTAATGAAAATGATTATCATTATCGTTAGAAGTAATGAATATGATGAGAGAAATAAGCTATAAAGGAGGTGACTAAAATGCCAGCATTTAATGGAACAGGTCCTGCAGGTATGGGCCCAATGACAGGAAGAGGCATGGGATATTGTGTGCTCCCTCTTTCAAACCCAGGGGTAAATAGAGGTTTCGGTTATGCCGGGACCTATGGGGCATCCATCCCAATGAATTATCCTAATACGCCGTTTATTCCTTACAGAATGCCGTTGTATGGAACGGGGTTTGGGCGTGGCTGGTTTGGATTTGGACGAGGCAGAGGTGTTAGACGAGGCAGAGGTCGTGGGCGTAGATTTTTTTAAGGACAAAGGAGAGGATTGTTATGAAAATATGTTTGACTGCAACAGGAAATAATCTGGAATCTCAACTTGATTTAAGGTTTGGCAGATGCCAATATTTCATTTTTTTGGATAGTGACACAGATGAATTTGAAGCGATTCAAAATCCTGCTTTAAGTGCAATGCATGGAGCTGGCATACAGTCTGCACAGCTTGTACTTGATAAAAAACCCCAGGCTGTAATAACTGGAAATACAGGGCCTAATGCAAGTAGTGTGCTTTCGGCTGCAGGGATAAATGTTTTAGCAGGTTTTCCAGGGACTATAAATGAACTCGTTCAGGCTTTTAAGAAAGGGGAATTAAAACCAATGGTAGGTCCGACAGTACCCTCACATTTTGGAACTTCTCAAAACATGCCAGTAGGAGGCATGGGGATGGGTAGAGGTGGAGGAATGGGCAGGCCTCAAGGAGGCAGAGGACAAGGTGCTGGTAGAGGACAAGGGCAAGGAGGAGGAAGAGGCAGAAACAGATGAGGGTATTTTTTACCCTTCGGAGTAGGTTGGGTTGGCTTGTGAATAATCCAGGTTATATAATATTTTTGTGATATTTTGTGTAGAGGCTGATAACTGGATTATGTCCTGTGAATCGGTCTTTCACGACAAGTGTTGTGACTGGCGCGTTGGAATATTTAGTGAAAAGCATATCATGCCCGACACATAGACCGATTATGATGTTAAAGTCGGTTTCTGATTTGTTGAGCAGTTCGGCCTGAAGAAGGGGATTACAGGCAGCTTCGAAAGTGTCCGGCTTTCTTATTTTGTATTCAGAAGGGATACCAAGTTCTGTCTTATCAAGACCTCCGCAGCAGCAGACTACAGAGCTTATCTCGATTCCGTGACTTCTTAGAATGGAACTGGCTCTGGCGGCCTCATCGGCAAGGCCGTTGCAGAAGGCTATTCCCAGCTTTTTTGCATTGATTTTTTTTGCAAACTCTGCGATCTCCCTTATTCTTGGCCTGACTGGAATAGTATTGCCCTCTTCACGGGCAGCTTTTTTGTCGTATGCTTCCTTTTCTGTCAGGGCAGAATTGAGAAAGAAATCATGGATTTCTTCTGGCTGGTATTTCTTTTTAACTTCATCGATCAAGTCTTTAGAATTTTTTAAAGGGCAGAAAGAGGGCAGCAGTTTTATATCTATTGTCTCCTGGGTGCAGTATTTTTGCCTGCATTCCGCACATTTTGGATCTTTCATTTTTATAATATCTCCTTTGAGCAGTTTGGTTCGTTATTCACTTGATAGATTCCAAGTCTATTATCGGAATTTTTCACCTTTTAGGCAAGCCCGGATTATTTACATATTCCGATTAATTTGGGTGCTAATAATAAAGTACTTGAAAGATACAAAAAAGAATGTTATATTTAGACCTAAATACAGGTTTAAATATGGAGTGGAAATATGAATAAGTTAAATGTGTCAAATGATATTATTCCAATAGGAGAATTTAAAATAAGTCTGTCTAAGTGGCTCAAGAATGTTAAGAATACTGGTCATCCTTTAGTAATCACCCAAAATGGAAGACCTGCTGGAGTGTTGATTTCACCTTCTGAATATGATGATCTTGTACATAAGAAATTATTTCTTAATTCTGTAAATAGGGGATTATCTGACATTGAATCAGGTAATGTTTATAGTACGAAAGAGTTGAAAGAAGAATTAAAAGAAAGAAGAGCCGTAAGGAATTCTAAATGACAGTAATTTGGACGAGAGAAGCCTTAGAAAAATTATATGAAATTGAAGAATTTATAGGAACGGATAATCCAGAAAGAGTCGAAACATTCATTAATTATTTAATCGAACGTGGTGAATCAATTTCACAGAATCCAAAAATTGGAAGAGCGGTTCCAGAGATTTTAAATCCAGGAATCAGAGAAATTATTGTAAAAAAATATCGGATAGTTTATAGGATTAAAAAAGAAAAAATTGAAATTTTAACAGTATTTGAAGGTCATAGATTGCTTAGAATTGATGAGTTAAAAATTGATTGATTAATAGCTTCTATGCTTAACCTGAACTATTCATAAAAAATGTTCTGAGCATTGTTTTGGTTAGTGTACAATCGAGTTCTCAATTTGAAAAAAGGAGTCAATCTGAGTTCAGATAATAGGTCAGCAATTCAACTGATTCGAGTCTTGTTTTACATATAGTGATACTATATGTTAATTCACTTGCATTTAGTATCATATGTCTATATAATAAGTTCATGGATATTATTAAAAGGCATTTCTGGCTTAATTTAATCAAAGATTCTTGGAAAAAGCGCTCTATTATCTGGCTGTCGGGCGTAAGGCGGGTAGGAAAAACATGCCTCTGTAAATCCTTGTCGAATATCGAGTACTTCGACTGTGAACTGCCGCGAACTCGCCGTGAAATGGAGGATCCGGAAGAATTTCTAGAGTCCCGCAAGGTAAAAAAAATCGTTATTGATGAAATCCATCGTTTGCGCAATCCATCAGAACTGCTCAAAATTGCGGCTGATCATTACTCAGAATTAAAGATTATCGCAACAGGTTCCTCTTCGCTGGGTGCATCATCAAAATTTCGAGATACATTAACAGGTCGAAAATTCGAGATTTGGCTCGCTCCTCTGATAACATCTGACATGCAGGACTTTGGTATCATTGATATAAAACAACGTTTATACCGAGGTGGACTTCCTCCCTTTATTCTTTCTTCAGATTATCCAGAGAGAGAATTTCAGGAGTGGATGGATGAGTTTTGGGCCAAAGATATTCAAGAACTGTTTCGATTGGAACGGCGCTTCTCTTTTCAGAGATTCGCCGAGTTGTTGTTTGCACAGAGCGGAGGCATATTCGAAGCGACTCGGTTCGCACGACCCTGTGAAGTCAGCCGCACTACAATCAGTAATTATCTGTCGGTCCTGGAGTTGACCTTTGTGGTCAGTGTTGTTCATCCTTTCAGCAGTCGGAAGGCTACAGAAATTGTTGCAGCACCAAAAGTGTATGCCTTTGATACGGGATTTGTTTGTCATTTTAAAGAGTGGACTTCGCTGAGGAATGAAGATCTGGGATTATTGTGGGAGCACTATGTCCTGAATGAAATCCAAGCAAAGAAGCAAGAACGCAGGCTGCGTTATTGGCGGGACAAACGGTATCATGAAGTAGACTTTGTTTGGGCCAAAAAAGGGAAAAGCCTCACTGCTATTGAATGCAAATGGTCTGCTGATCATTTTGAACCATCAGGCATAAAGGCATTTCGTAGTATATACAAGTACGGCAGCAACTATGTAGTTGCTCATGATGTCAAACGTTCCTTTAGACGCACATACAAGGGATTTGAAGTCGAGTTTGTGAATCTTGAACAACTGATAAAATGTTTGTAAAAATTGGGGACATAAGCTTGTCATGTGGCCCTGTTTTTACTTCCCTGCATCCCCCTCTGACTCAGAATGCTTCTCGTGCACTCCGATGCCAAAATTATAAAAAATAGGATGTGTCTCTATTTATTCTATTTATTTTTGAATTTTTTTGTCAAGGCAGGTACAATTTCAAAAAGGTCGCCCACGATTCCATAGGTGGCTATCTTAAATATCGGCGCACTAGGATCTTTGTTAATTGCAACTATCACATCAGAAGACTGCATGCCTACCAAATGCTGAATTTGCCCGGAAATACCGCATGCAATATATACCTTCGGACAAACCGTCCTTCCGGTTTGTCCTACCTGGTGTGAATAAGGTATCCAGTTGGCATCTACCGCGGGGCGCGAAGCACCAACAGCAGCATTAAGAACTTTGGCTAATTCTTCCAATAGAGGAAAATTCTCAGGGCCCTTCATGCCTCTACCCCCGGAAACAATAATATCTGCTTCCGAGAGATTCACTGTAGATTCTAATTCTTCAACAATATCCAGCAATTTCACTTGAGTAGACAGAATTTCATCATTGAATTTCTCAGATATAATTTGGCCTTTTCTTTGTTTATCGTAAGGAGTGGCAGTAAACACCTTGTGTCTTACCGTAGCCATCTGAGGACGATGATTAGGCGTGATAATCGTTGCCATAATATTGCCGCCAAATGCCGGTCGTGTCTGCAGAAGAATCTTCTTTTCTTCGTCAATGTCAAGACCCGTACAATCAGCAGTCAAGCCTGTATTTATTTTAACCGCTACGCGGGAAACCAATGAACGGCCAATGGAGGTGGCGCCTGCTAATACTATCTGGGGTTTATATTTATTGACTAACTCAACCAATACCTTGGTATAAGGCTGATCCTGAAAGTTAGCCAGCTTCTGGTCCTGCACTACATAAACCTTATCTGCACCATAAGAAATCAAATCCTGAATTCCATCTCCCAAATCATTGCCTAAGAGCACGGCCCCAACTTCGGTATTTAACTTTTCTGCCAATTCTCTGGCTTTAGCCAAGAGCTCAAAAACCACAGGCTGGACCTTTGATTTTTTCTGTTCAGCAAACACCCATACCCCTTTGTAATCTTCTAGATTTATTTTTGCTGTCCGGGCTTTTGGCTTATCCAGAATAATAGCCTTAAGTTTACAGGCATCCACACACGCCCCGCATAGATTACAGTTGTTAGAATCGATAACTGCTTTCTTATCAATAATGCTTATGGCACCAAAAGGGCAAGTCTTTATACATAAACTACAGCCCGTACATTTTTCTGTGATTATTTTAATCGTCATACTGCTATGCGCTTATCTCTGGCTTTAACAACTCTGCTAATTTATTTACCACATCAGCAGTATCACCTTGAAGAATCTGACCGCCCTTACGCGGTACAGGAGTAAAAATCTTTACTACCTGAGTAGGAGAACCCTTTAAACCGACCTGCTCAGAATCAACTGCGATATCTTTCGCACCCAAAGATTTAATCTCTGCCTTCTTTGCCTTCATCATTCCTCTTAAGCTGGGAATACGCGGCTCATTTATTTCCTTAACCACGCTAATTAATAGCGGCAGGGGCGCTTCGATTACTTCATAACCCTCCTCAGTCATTCTTTCAACGCGAGCCTTCTTGTCAGTAATTTCTTCTATCTTTTTCACATAAGTAACCTGTGGGATATCCAGATGCACAGAAATTCCCGGTCCTACCTGGGCAGTATCCCCGTCCGAAGCTTGCTTGCCGCAAATTATCAGATTATAGTCTCCTATCTTTTTTATTGCAGAAGCTAAAGTAAAACTGGTTGCCCACGTATCGCTGCCGGCAAAGGCGCGATCGCAAATGAGCACTGCCTCATCAGCTCCCATTGATATGGCTTCTCGCAGTGCACTTTCTGCCTGGGGCGGCCCCATGGTTATTACTGTAACCTTGCCGCCGAACCGCTCTTTAAGACGTATAGCTTCTTCGATAGCATACATATCAAAGGGATTGATAATCGACTTTACTCCTTCGCGAATCAAGGTATTGGTTTCGGGATTAATCTTTACCTTTGTAGTCTCAGGTACCTGTTTTACACAAACTATTATATTCATTAGATTTTAGTGTTTATTGTTTTTTTCTAGCCGCTATACGCTTATTTGTTAGCCATTTCTTTAATCATTTGCAAAGCAATAATGTTCCTTTGAATCTGATTAGTCCCCTCGTAAATCTGCGTAATTTTGGCATCGCGCATATATTTCTCCGCAGGATAATCCTTCATGTAGCCATAGCCACCAAAAATCTGCACGCAATCAGTTGTAACACGCATAGCAGTGTCAGAAGCAAACAGCTTTGTCATTGCCGATTCCTTAGCCACGTTTGTTATACCCGAATCAATCATACGAGCCGTAGCATAAATAAGCGCGCGCGCAGCTTCTATCTGAGTGGCCATGTCTGCCAGCATCCATTGGATACCCTGAAAACTAGAAATAGATCTGCCAAACTGATGCCTCTGTTTAGCGTATTGCAAGGTTATATCTAAAGCCCCTTGGGCAAGACCTAGGGCTTGTGCAGCTACCCCTGGACGCGACATATCAAATGTTCTCATAGTGACAATAAATCCCATGCCTTCCTTACCTAACAAGTTCTCTTTGGGTATCTTACAGTCCGTAAATATCAGCTCCCTTGTTGCCGAAGCCCGGATTCCCATCTTATTTTCTTTCTTTCCGAAAGCAAAACCAGGTGTTCCTTTTTCTACGATAAAGGCCGAAACACCTCGAGGCCCCTTATTTTTATCTGTCATGGCAATAATCGTATAGATTTCTGCCTCTCCGCCATTAGTAATAAAGTGCTTTGTGCCGTTTAAAATATAATAATCACCGTCTTTGGTAGCGCTAGTCTTTATTGCTGATACATCAGAGCCTGCCTCCGGCTCGGTTAAACCAAAAGCCGCCAACTTCTTGCCACTGGCCAGGTCAGGAAGATATTTTTTCTTCTGCTCTTCAGTGCCCTGAATAAGAATAGGAAAACTGCCCAATACAGAGGCTGCATAAGAAACCGCAATGCCGCCGCAGGCACGAGAAATCTCTTCAGTAGCAATACATACATCTAAAACCCCTCCTATCTTCTGGTTCGGCGCAAGGCTTAGTGTGCCGCCATACTCTTGCGGAATGAATATTGCGAATAAATCTGCTTGTGCAATTGCCTTTATAACATCCCAAGAAAATTCATCCTTTTCATCAAGTTCTGCTGTAACCGGGCGAACTTTCTCCTCGGCAATCCTGTGACACAACTCCTTAATCATCATCTGTTCTTCATTCAAAAAATAATCCATTGCTTGCCTCCTCTTACTGCTGACTTATGAATATGATGTACGTCTTTAATATTTGCTTTTCTAGTCATCAAAGTTTGTGGTTAAAACCGCGGATCTCGTAATAAAAAGATTGACTAAAATAATACATTTTAACACATTTTAAAGCAATATTTTTATTATTATATGTAGACTTAACTAAAATGCAAGCCTCCGTTAGAGAAATTTCCTTGTCTAGGGTTTGTGCTGCCTTAACCTCAAAGCTTATACCATCAACAGCCAAAACCTTACCGCGAACCTTTTTAAATATACCGCTCAATAAGAAATCCTCAGGAAAGAGAGAATTTCATGGAATTGGCCTGGGAATGGCCTTGGGATACAGGACGTGCTTATGGCGCTCCGCTTGTTGAAGGCGTGAGCAATGGTGCTATCCCGGCTGAACTTCTCGATAAGGCCGTTAAAAATGTTTTACGAGCCAAGTTCAAACTCGGCTTATTTGATGATGGATCAGAGGTCGTCGCATGGCAGGATTATGAGTTTTCCGGAGATAAGGGCAAAACGGATTAAAAGTGGTGGCTTATTCTGATTCCATTCGCGGTCGAGATCTGGGTTCTGATTATTTCAACCAGCTCGATCGTCTCACCAATCACTCTCAAACCTGGCGAGAAACGGACGTTGACCTTCACTCTTGATAAAGCTGCGTTTGCCTTTTATGACGAAAAAACAGACGAATGGATCGTTGAACCAGGAGATTTTACCATCATGGCCGGGAGTTCTTCGGCAGATATCCGAATTTCGAAGATACTTACACTGGAATAGAAAAGGCAAATTAGATAATCCATGCAATTGGAAGATAAAATAAAGGATTTCCTACTATTGGGAACCTTTGTTGTTATGGTATTGCCTCTTATTAGTCAGCCTATAAAACGCGTTGACAACCAAGCTAAAAATGGGGAGTGCTGGATCCGTATTCCCAAAAATTGTTAGGATAGAACCCATAATGAACCAGTTTTTTAAAATAATTTCACTGTTGTCAATATTATCCCTAAAAATGTCGTATCATGTCCCATATTGCCCTAATTTGCCCGTTTCAAGTCCCTGTAAAATGCCAAGAATCTGAACGAGTACACTACATGTTTTATTAAAACATATTAAAAAACATCTTGATACAAATGTTTTCATAAAGAGGTGAGACATTTATTGAGGATACTACTCCCCAAGCAGCACTTAGGATTGCTAATCCAAATAATAAATCGCTAATCATCACCTCTCTATTTTATTAGCTCGATTAACCTTGGCTGATAAAGGAAGTTCACCTTTCGGTGAATTTTGACGAAGTTAAACGCAGCCTTATATCCGCTGACGACCCGTTAGGGCAAAGTTGCAAAGCAATTTTGAGTGCCGAGGCCTGTAAGAATTTATTTATGATAGTCATTTGGACTCTTTTGAAATATTATACTGAAACGCCACCCTATTATAGTAATTTTTGGTTTCTTCTCATAAATAATTTTAAAATTATTTCTTTTTATATAATTGTTAGATGTTCTGCCTGTCATGGCAAGATGCATCTAATCTACTTTGGTTTCACATACCAGTGTTTTTGCCCGTCAAGAAAACTATCAATTCCGTTTTTCTTGATTCTTCGCAGGTTTTTGATGTGGGCAACACCATGATTTGCTTCTAACTCATTTAGTTTCTCACATGTCTCAAATTCGTCGCAAAGCCAGCATCCTTCAATTTCCTTTTTCTGGCAGCACTTTCTGATTTTGCAGTATGGATTGCCACCGCCGCCTCTACAGGCATGGTTACAACGGAGTTTCACCATACCGCCAAGAACACCATAGCATTGTTCGTAGTCCTTGAACATGCGGAAGAAAGATAGTTCTGAAAGCGCCTCCGCTGTTTTGTCAAATCTTACGCTCCGTAACTCCTTTCTCAGATCTCTTGCCAAATCAGGGATCCTGCCAGTATGATAGGGGCATTCACCGCAATACAAACCGCAGTATGCAACCAGTTCTTTTTTGCATGTCATCTATTAAATCCTCCGTTTTTCATACAAATAATGCTGGAGCTTAGGAGCGTGGGAAATGCGCAATCGTTTTCCATGTCACACTCCAGCGTGTTGTTAGGCTATTTATTAAAATCAAAATACATTCCTAAATGTATAAGTAAAGAGCCCTCGATTTCTTTTAATTTTTCTACGGAAACTTTTCCTAGAGATTTTACCAATCGTTTTTTATCGATGGTTCTTATCTGGTTACATTTTGCTTTAGAATCTTTAGGAAGTCCTGATTCTTGAGAAGATAAAAGCATTTCGAAAGGGTAAACCTTTTCTGTGATAGAAGTGATAGGGATAACAGTTACAGTTTGTGCAGCTTGATTATTTATGTCATTGGAAATTATTAAAGCGGGACGAGTTTTATTGATTTCGGAGCCAATCTTTGGATCCAAGCATACAAGATAAATTTCTCCTCTTTCGGGAAATTTTCTCATTTCCATCCTTCTATCCCTGTTTTTCCCAGTCAGCCTGCAACTTTGAATCTTCTTTAGATGTTTCATTATAGCCTTCTAACAGGAGATGTTCTATTTGTGCCTGCTTTTCTCGTTCAATCTTTTCCTTCAATGCCTCAGCAATGAAATGGCTTTTATTAGGTTTATTTGCTATTTTTTTTGCTATTTCATCTGGCAATGTAATATTCAAGCGTGTCATATGTATCACCTCCTGTATAAAGCATACAACATATTATGCATACTATCAATACACAAAAATGAATTATAATGAATCAAACCATTCAAATATTTCTTGAATTATCGCAATAAGCTTTGATAGTATCTGTTTAGACGGCAATATTTTCTGCAGAACACTGATGGTAAAAAGATGATGGTCAGGACAAAACTGTTTATATTTAATACGTTATTCCCTGTTTCGCTTAATCAGGATACCGCAATAGGAAGCGATAAATGCCGTATTTATACAGGCAAAACGGCTGTATAATATATGTTGGGTCGATCGTCAACTACAAATTTCGAGGAGGCATGTCATGTCTTTTGAAGCAGACGTTTTCTCGGCCTTCGGCCTGCGAGGGCGCTGCTCAAAAGATCGATAGATTCCAAATCTATTATCGGAATTTTTCACATTTCGTGCAAGTCCGGACTATTTGTTTGGATAAAGGTCATCCCACCATTCGGGCTGCTTTTTAAGCCATCTATCAAACCATGCCATAATGGTCTTTGTCCAGAGGATTCTCTTGTTGTAAGTCATAATATGATGATTTTGATCAGAAATCTGGATATATTCCACTTCTCTTCCAAGGATTTTGAGGGCCGTGAACAATTGAGTGCTTTCGCCGGGTGGGACGTTAGTATCTACCGAGCCGTGCAGGAGAAGTAGAGGGGTTGCGATCTTGTCAGCATTGAACAGAGGGCTCTGACGCACGTAGATATCATTACGGTTCCATGGGAAACTGTTGGCAGAGGCTATGGCACTGTAGGAATATCCCCAGTATCCTTCACCCCAGTAGCTGGATATAGAACTGATGCCGGCATGGGCAACAGCAGCGGAAAAGATATTGGTCCGGGTCAGCAGGTACATTGTCATGAATCCTCCGTAAGAAGCTCCGATGCATCCTAATCTTGTGGTGTCTACAAAAGGATGAGCCGCTAAGAATTTATTTACACCGTATATGATTTCATCTGCTACAATGGTTCCCCAATCATTCACATGGAAAGCAGAGAATTCCTGTCCGAATCCTGTTGCTCCGCTTGGCTGGAGTACATAGACTATACAGCCTTGTGCAGTATATAAATTGAGGGGATACCGCCCGCCAAAATTGCGTGTTATTGGACTTGTTCCTCCATAATAATTTACGATGCAGGGATATTTTTTATTTTTATCAAATCCTGGTGGATAGTACACCCGGCCTTCTATTACAATCCCTTTTTTATTTTTAAATGCCCAGCGTTCTACTTTCCCGAACTTAACATCTGAAAAATCATCCTTTCCCGGATCCTGAAAGAGGCGGTATTTGTTATTTTGCAGGTCTATTAAATATGCCTTTTGAGGAATTGAGGCACTCGAGCCTATATAAGCAGCTTCTGGCTTTTTCTCTGCTAGATTAAATTGCTCGATGGCTTCGACTCCGCAGTCAATAAATTCAAATGTTTTTTTGTCGAGGTTATATTTGTAAAGATGGACGAAAGAACGGTCAGTAGTAATAAAATAAATGCAATTTTCTGTTTTACTCCAGATTCCCCGGTTTATAGATGGATTGAAATTTTTGGTGATAGATTCTGCTTTTTTTGTTTCCAGGTCAAACAAATAAGCCTGTGTGTCGTATTCATTCGGAATCAAGTTGTTAGGAACATTTATTCCTGTCTTTCCAAATAGGGACGGGCCTCCCAGAATAAGTAGTTTTTTCCCATCAGGAGACCATTGGGCATTTCCAAACCATTTTCCTTTCCACAGAAGTTTAGCTTCCATTGTTTCAAAGTCCATAGAGTAGAGCTCGGTTTTCTCATAGGGATGCTCAGAATAATCTATCACAGAGCGTGTGAATATGAGTTTTTTCCCGTCTGGGCTTATGCTGTTTAAAGATGTTGTGAGTTTTCCTGCTGTTAGTCTCTGACGGATGCCGTCCAGAGTGCTGACTCTGAAAAGAAAATTTCGGTCTCTCCATTGGGGCTGTCTGTCGGCCATATTTTTGAATCTTTTGACGCCGGCTATGTCTGATTCTCCGATTTCTGTTACCGAATATATAATATAGCATGAGTCAGGGGACCATACATGAAACCCTAGATTTTTTACGTTTTTGAGGAGGGGTATAGTTGAACCTGCTTCCAGGTCAACGACCCATATTGTTCCATGCTTTTTGTCATGGGTTGTATAGGAGAATTTTTTTCCGCACGGGGCCCAGTTGATCCTTGATATTTTTGTGCCTCCGCGGTATGTCTGGAGAAGGCATCCGTCGCTCACGCGGTACATTTCGATCCAGGTTTCAGTATCATTACTTGGAGGAAGAGTCTGTTTTATTGAAAGGGCGGCTGTTGTGCCGTCAGGAGATATGGAGATTCCGACGGCTTTAGGACCGTCCAGAAGATGTGTAATTGTCATTATCTCATCCGGAGACAAGGTTATGGTTGGAGGAAGGGAAGTAAATTTTTCATCGAATGAGAGGGATGCCTGGATGGCCCAGTCTGAATTCGATTCCGGATCGTATACGGTTTTTACAATCACAAGATGTTTTCCGGTTTCGAGTTTTAAGTAATCTGTGACTTTTTCTCCCTCAAAGGAGGCATTTTCCTTTATGCTCTTGTTGACTTTGGCTTTAGTTGTGATGAGTTTCCCGTCAAGGTAGATACGTAATACCTGGGGGCTTCTTAAGGACAATTTTGCTCTTGTCCATCTTTTAACATCAAGATAAAATCCCAAGTAAGCAGAGGAAGGTTCGTTAGGAAGCCCGGCAAGAACGATACCTTTTTCTCCTGCCTTAATATTTTTCCACTGCACAGGATTGCCTTCATGCCAGTGCAGTTCACTTTTGGCTTTGGGTTTAAGTAAAGATATATCGACTTCGTCGAATACAAGAAGATCGGAAACTGAAAATTTTCTTTTTATGTCGTTGTTAAATGCTGGAAGAGGGACAGGAAATGGGCCGAGTACAAGCCATGAATCTATAGAAATATTTACTGTTTTATTGGGGACGTTCTTCTCTGTGGCGGCCAGCGGAATAGCTAGCATGAGAATTAATATGCATGTAATTATGTTCGATTGTATTATTTTATTACGCATTTTCACTCCTTTGTTTGGATGCAGTCATGAGTTGTGCTTTTTAGTTAGCATGGATTATTCACAGGTTTAATGAATAATTCAGGTTAATAAAATTTGAGAGAATTCGCAGTGTATCTTCCTTTTTATATTAGTTTTACTTTAGTCCTTCGAGAGGACTTTTGGACCGAATTTAATAAAATATTCTAAAGCTGATAGGACTGCTGTAACAATCACCAGCCAGAGGCCTATTTGTGAAAGGAAATAAAGATTTTCGAGATATCTTTTCCCAAGTATCAACAGGGCGATTGTGATGGTTTCTGTATTCATTTTGATTTTTCCCAGTATGGAAGCAGGGATACTGATTTTCTTAGAAGATGCGATAGCCCTGAATCCTGTAACTGAAATTTCCCTTCCTATGATTATGACAGCCATCCAGGCCGGTACAGTCCCTAATCCTACAAGACAGATTAAGGCTGAAGTGATAAGCAGCTTATCTGCTATCGGGTCTAAGAGCTGACCTAAAACTGTTATCTGTTTTTTTTGCCTTGCCCAGAATCCATCAAGCATATCGGTTAGGGCTGCAAGGACAAAAACTATTAAAGCTGCAAGCTCTCTTCCTTCAAATTGAATAAGGAGAATCACAACAAGGACAGGAATCGCAATTATTCTAAGTAAGGTGAGAGCATTTGGAATATTCATCGTTATATGAAATATAGTAAAGTAGCTCTGACGCATTGTCAAACTGAAGTTTGTGGCCTGTGGATGGGAAAAGGGCAGGAATCTTAGGCTTTACAATTCCCTCAAAAATTGATACGTTTCTGCAGAAGGTGCTGTGGTTTTCCATTGAAGATTTTATTGAAATCAAATAAGTTATCATTAGTATGGAGATTTTGGAATGATAAAAGCTGAGATTGTATCGAGACCCGTTTTTTTGGCATTTTTCGTGCTGGCTTTAATGGTAGGATGCGGTCAAAAAACAGGTAGAGATAAGAAGTCAAAACCAGAAGGTTTTCATATTGTCGAAGCCACAATCGCAGATATCCATGAAGCGTATCAGAAGGGGGAACTCACATCCCGTGAACTGGTGGAGACTTATTTAAAGCGCATTAAAAAGTATGACCAACCGAAAAGACTGAATTCCATCATTGTCATTAATCCCAATGCCTTAAAGAGAGCCGATGAACTTGATGAGGAATTCAGGCAAACGGGCAGGCTGCGGCCGTTGCACGGGATTCCTGTTATAGTCAAGGATAATTACGAAACACATGACCTACAGACAACGGCGGGGTCTGAGGCGCTTAAAGGATTTCTGCCGCCGGATGATGCCTTCCAGGTGAGAAAGCTTCGCGAGGCCGGCGCCATAGTTCTGGCAAAGTCGAACATGGCAGAATGGGCTTTCAGCCCTTATGAAACAGTCAGTTCCATCGGAGGAGTAACACGAAATCCATACGATCTGAGCCGGGTTCCGGCTGGCTCCAGCGGGGGCACAGCGGCATCAGTTGCTGCCAACCTTGGAGCCGTAGGCATGGGCACAGATACTGGAAATTCAATCCGCGGGCCTGCTTCGCACTGCTGCCTTGTCGGAATTCGATCTACAATGGGCCTTACAAGCCGGGACGGCATTATTCCTCTCTATTTACGCAATGATATTGGTGGACCTCTAACACGTACGGTCGAGGATGCCGTGAGAATATTGGAAGTGATAGCAGGCTATGACTCTGCAGACTCGATAACAGAAATGTGTAGAGGGAAATTGCCGGATAATTACTTACAATTTCTCGACAAAACAGGTCTTCAGGGAGTCAGAATAGGCGTTTTTCGTTTCTATACAGACAGGCCAAAAGCAGACCCTGAAGTCATTGCCCTTTTTGAAAAAGCTCTTGATGATATGCAGTCACAGGGAGCCGAAATCATTGACCCCTTTGTCATTGAGGATTTTGGCAGGCTTTCTAGAAGCTTATGGTGTGATATGTTTCGTCATGACATAAATCAGTATTTTGCATCCCTTGGCGAAAATGCCCCTGTTAAAAGTCTGCTTGATGTGTACAATTCTGGGCTTTTTTCTATAAAGATAAAAAAAAGGCTGTATAAGGCATTGGAGGTTCCCCTTCAGAAGGAGCCAGCATGCAAGGACATCTATCATGAACCCCGCAATATAGCTTTTCGTGAGGCAGTATTAAAAGCAATGGAAGAACAGAAAGTCGACGTCATAGTATACCCGACATGGAATAACCCTCCAACAAGGCTAGGTGACTACAAGAGCACTGCCGGAGATAACAGCCAGCTCATTCCGCCGCACACAGGGCTGCCGGCGTTTAATGTGCCGATGGGATTTACTTATAAAAATCTGCCTGCTGGACTGCAGATCGTGGGGAAGCTGTTCGGGGAGCCAGATCTTATAAGGATTGCATACGCATATGAACAGGCAACAATGCACCGCCAGCCTCCAAGAAAGTTTAAATAGTATGATTCTAATTAATGAAAACCGGATTGGGAAACCTTAAGGCCTGAGGCAGCCAGGGAAATCGGAATAGGTTTTATTTTTCCTTTTAAAGACTTTATTTCTTCAATCATTCTGGCCCTCTTAAGGTCATCCTTGCTGCTTAGGATAGTCAAAGAACCGCCTTTTCCCCCTGCTCCGTTAACCTTCCATCCGGCGGCGCCCCATTTTTTGGCAAGGCTTATTATAAAGTCAGCATCCTGGCAGATTAGCTCAGGATGTAAAGACCGTTGGCATTCGTTGTTATGGATCATTATCTCGCCAAAAGACTTCAGGTCTCCTTCGAGCAGGAAATCCTTTGCCCTGCAGGCAAGTTCTCTTAGCTGCTGGATTTTCTTGAATTGAGAACCCTGTTTTTCAAGGAAAGATATAACCTCTTCATGAAGAGCTGAAGAGATGTGTCCTGTTCCAAGGTATACGAGGCATAGCCTCTTGTTTAAATCCGATTTAACCTTGGGATTAAGTTCTAATTTTGAGACAATGGCCTTTGGATAACTGAACATATTGATAAAGCATATACCTCCATGGGCCGCACACAACTGGTCCTGGATCCCGCTCTGGAGCCCGAGTTTATCTGTTTCTACACTATGGGCTAAAGAGGCTATTTCTTCTGGAGAGTGGCTGTAAGGAGTAAGAAGGTCAAGCCCTCCGAGAAGAGCCACACAGACTGTAGCAGATGTTCCGGTAGAGCACCCGGGGGGAACAGGAGAATTGATGCTGATTTCGAGTTCAAATTCCTCTGGTACCGGAAGCGAATTGATGGCTCCCTGCAGCAGGGGATGAGGACTGAAAGATGGTTTTTCAGGATCAACATAAAAAGTGTCTCCGAAATTTTTTGCATGAACCAGGACTCGTTCCGTTTTTTTCTGTCTGATTTCAAATACTTCGATTTGAACCTCTATGCGGGGTGTGACTGCCATATTCAGGACTTTGCCTTCCCTGGAAAACCATGTGTCTGTCCAGCCTCCAATATCGTTTATTCTTATTGGAGCGGAAGAATGAATGACTTTTAGGGATTTTCTGCTGTTTTTTTCTTTAAGTCTATCTTTCATTCTGCATGGGGTTAGATGAATTTCAGCAGTAGAGTCTTGCCAAAATAATCTGCCTTTCAGGTTATTTAATTAATAATAATCATGTTCCCGCCGCCGCCATTTCCGAATCGTGGATAAAAACACAGTCAGAATATAACGTTTTAACATATAGATTCTCCTTTCAGTAAATAAAGATTTCTGGATATCTATGTGAATTGAGCAAAACCAGCACATAAACTAGTCATCCATTCCATTGTATACAATACGCTGATATAAGTAAATTTGTTGTGAATTTTTGGACAAGTATAGGATTAATTTTACACTCTTGAAAAATCACGGCTTAAAAAGTATAGTTGATTTGAGAAAATGGGAAAGAATAATTCTACTACTCCGATGATGGAGCAGTATTTTCGCATCAAGAAAGACTATAAGGATGCTCTGTTGTTTTTCCGCCTGGGAGATTTCTATGAAATGTTCTATGGGGATGCAAAAATTGCATCTCCAATATTAGAAATTGCATTGACTTCCCGCCAGAAAGTGCCTATGTGTGGTGTCCCTTACCATGCAGTTGATTCATATTTGGCCAAACTTCTCAGGCATGGATTTAAGGTTGCAATATGTGAACAGGTTGAAGATCCGAAAAAAGCAAAGGGTGTGGTTAAGAGGGATGTGGTTAAGGTTTTAACTCCAGGGACAGCTATAGAATTAGAGCCGGAAACAGCAAAGGAGAATACTTATATTGTGAGTCTCTGCCTCCAGGATGAAGGCTGGGGATTGGCTCTTATTGATCTGGCCTCAGGCCAGTTAAAAGCGGCCCAGAGTGATCCGAAGGGAAAAAGGAACATTGTGGATGAGCTTTTTAAAGTTTGTCCAAGGGAGGTCATTTTTCCGGAGAGTCAGGAAGCACGTGTCAATAACATTCTTTCAAAGAATGGCATGGCATCTATTCTGAAGAGTCCTCAGGAGGATTGGGTTTTTGATCTTAACCATGCAAAAAATTGTTTACAGGATCATTTCCGGGTCAAGTCTTTAGGCGGTTTCGGCCTTGCTGATAAGCATTTTGCTGTAGAATCAGCAGGAGCCCTTTTGTTTTATCTTAAGAAGTTAAGAAAAGATTCACTTTCATTGATTAATAATCTTTCCTATATCCAGTCGGATGAAAATATGATCCTTGACACTTCGACGATAAAAAACCTGGAACTGTTGAAAAATTTAAGGGATGGACGTCTGAAGGATTCTTTTTTGGATATTATCGATTTCACGGTTACTTCTATGGGGGGAAGATTTATAAGGTCCTGTCTACTTCAGCCTTTACTGGATTGTTCTGAAATTAAGGGGAGGCAGGATTCTGTAGCAGAATTTCTCAACAATACAATTGCACGCAAGGAATTGAGGGAGAGCCTGAAAGTAATATTAGATCTCGAGCGTCTCACAGGAAAAATTTCCCTTGCGGTTGCTAATGCAAGAGACCTTGTGTGTTTAAAGAATTCTCTCTTGTATCTCCCGGAAATTCAATCCTTGATAGAGTCTTTTCTGTCAAAAAAAGTAAAAAAAATTCATGAAAAGTGGGATAACGCCCGGGATATTGTGGAATTGATTGACCGTGCTATCCTTGATGAACCTGCTTTCCTGCTCACTGAAGGGAGGATCATTAAAGAGGAATATAATTCCGAACTGGATGAGCTAAGAAAGATAAGCCGTTCAGGCAAATCATTTATTACTCTTCTTGAAAAAAAAGAGAGGGAAAGAACAGGCATCTCTTCTCTAAAAGTTCGATATAACAAAGTGTTTGGATATTTTATTGATGTGACAAAGCCGAATTTATCATCAGTTCCTCCTGATTATTTCCGGAAGCAGACCCTGGTTAACTCAGAACGTTTCATCACACCGGAACTGAAAGAATATGAAGAGAAAGTACTCAATGCGGAGCAGAGTATTTGTAAATTAGAATACGATCTTTTTCTTGAGGTCAGAGAAAAAATATCACGAGAAGTCTCAAGACTCCAGAAAGTATCCTCTGATATTGCCTCTTTGGATTTGTTTTCTTCCCTGGCCGAGCTTGCTTCACAGCGAGACTATTGCTGCCCGCATGTAGATGATGAAGACAGGATTAAAATTGTAAGAGGGCGCCATCCTGTTATTGAAATGACCAATGAAGAGCCTTTTATCCCCAATGATACAGATTTGGATAGAGAAGGTGAACAGATCCTGATCGTCACTGGACCCAACATGGGTGGGAAATCTACCTATTTAAGGCAGGTGGCTCTCATCTGCATCCTTGCTCAGATGGGTTCTTTTGTTCCGGCAAAAGAGGCTGAGATAGGTGTCGTGGACCGCATTTTTACTCGAATTGGAGCAATGGATCTTTTAAGCGTTGGCCAGTCAACTTTCATGGTGGAAATGCTGGAGACGGCAAACATATTAAACAATTCCACTTCAAAAAGCCTGATTCTGCTTGATGAAGTGGGAAGAGGAACGAGCACTTTTGACGGCATCAGCATAGCCTGGGCGATTACTGAATATCTTCATGAAAAGGAAGATATACGGGCAAAGACTCTTTTTGCGACTCATTACCATGAGTTAACAGAGCTTGCTTTGACTCTGAATCGCGTGAAAAATTATCATGTCTCTGTAAAAGAGCATAAGGATGATATTATTTTCCTGAGAAAGATAGTTCCTGGAGCATCCGATCAAAGCTATGGTATTCATGTTGCTAAACTTGCAGGCATTCCCAGGAATGTTATAGACAGGGCCAAGGAAATTCTTTTTAACCTGGAAAAACAGAAACTTGATGATTCAGGCCATCCAAAGATCGCGTATCGTTCTTCTAAAAGAAGGGATAAATCCCAATTTTTGTTATTCCAAGAAGACAAAGAGCAAGCGGTTCTGGAGGATATAAAAGAAGAAATTGAGAACCGCAGCATAGATTCTCTTACACCTTTAGATGCTCTAAATTTGTTTAATGAGTTGAAAGCAAAACTGGACAAAGCCAAAGAATGAGGAGTATGCAGGAATTGAATTAGGATTGGTTGTAGGGAATGAAAGAACTGGCGCTATAGGACATCTCGAAAAGAGGAAGTATATTAACCTGGATTATTCAGGTTAAAAATCTTCAGTATCTTGCTTAGAGTTATAATCCTCTTCATCAATATCGTCTTCGAAGTCATTGTTTAAATTTTGGTCTTCATCGTAGGGGATTTCTCCCATTTCTTCTTTTCGTTCTGTCAGGGCAGATTTAAATTCTTCTTTATCTTCATAACGCCTTAAAAAGTTGGAAGCATTGTCAATGTAGCCTAATTCAAGATAGTCATCCTCTATCACGCAGAATATATATTTTCTGTGCCCGAGTTGGAGGTCTCCAACAGTTTCAACAATTTCTGCTGAGTCTTGTATGGCATCCAGTGTTAACCAGCTTGAAATTTCTATTTCTTCCATTTTGTATCCTCAAGGAAAAAATAACATTTTTATTTAAATTGTCAAGAGGAAAAATAACATTATTGTAAAATTTTTAAAGTAATATAATGCTGAATTTCATGAAAGTTTTAAATTGTGAAAATTCTCTTGGTGCTGGTTTGAATTTTTCCTTTTCTTTTATATATATTATAGTATAGTTAGCGGTCATTATTTTGAAGAATAAAAGAGGATAATGTATATGCAGAAAAATGGAAGTTTATCAATATAGATAGGAGAATCATTAAAATGAGATGGGATAAATTTACTATTATGTCTCAAGAAGCTTTACAGCTAGCCCAATCCAGGACAGAAGAGCTTGGACATCAGGAGGTCAAGCCGGAACATCTTCTCTGGGCGTTTTTAAATCAAGAAGAGAATATTGTTAACTCGGTTTTAATTAAAGTTGGGATTAGCCCTTCCACTGTCCTCCTGGATCTTGAAAAAATACTGGAAAAATATCCAAAGGTTGAAGGGCCGGGAGAAGTTTATCTCTCTTCTACGTTGCGGCATATAATAAATAGTGCCATGAAAGAAGCGTCTAAGCTCAAAGATGAATATGTCTCGACCGAGCATATACTTCTTGCCCTTCTCAAAGAAGGGAGCAGTGAAGCCAGCCAGATATTGAAGAAAAATGGAGTTAGCGAAGATGTTGTCCTCAAAGCCCTAATGGCTATAAGAGGGACACAGCGAATTACTGACCCTCAACCCGAGGGGAAATATCAGGTGCTGGACCGGTATGCTCGGGATATCACGGCAATGGCCAAGCAGGGGAAATTAGATCCGGTAATTGGGCGTGAAGATGAGATAAGAAGAGTCATTCAAGTCCTTTCACGAAGAACAAAAAATAATCCTGTCTTAATTGGGGAAGCAGGAGTCGGCAAAACTGCTGTTGTCGAGGGATTAGCTCAGAGAATCGCTAATGGAGATGTTCCACAGTCTTTGAAAAACAAGAAGATTATAGCCCTGGATATTGGGGCATTAATCGCTGGAACGAAATATCGAGGAGAATTTGAAGACAGGTTAAAGGCTTTTTTGAAAGAGATAAAAGAGGCAGAGGGGAAAATTATCCTTTTTATTGACGAGCTCCATACAATCATTGGTGCAGGGGCCGCAGAGGGAGCTGCTGATGCATCAAACATGCTCAAGCCTTCTCTGGCCAGAGGGGAGTTGAGGTGTGTTGGTGCGACTACACTCAATGAATATAAAAAGCATATTGAGCGGGATGCCGCCCTGGAAAGAAGATTTCAGCAGGTTTATGTGAGAGAGCCTTCTGTTGAAGATACAATATCTATTTTGAGAGGGGTAAAGGAAAAATATGCAGTTTACCACGGTGTTGAAATCAAAGATTCTGCTTTGATTGCAGCGGCTACTCTTTCAAACAGATACATTACCGGTCGATATTTGCCTGACAAGGCGATAGATTTAATTGATGAAGCAGCTTCACGTATCAGGATAGAAATCGACAGCATGCCTGAAGAGATAGATGAACTGGAGAGACGGGTTATCCAGTTAGAGATTGAAAAGCAGGCTTTAAAGAAAGAAAAAGACAGGAGTGTGAAAAGAAAATTAGAAAAATTGAATAGAGAACTTGCTGATTTGAAAGAAAAAGGCAGTATTATGAAAGCTCAATGGAAGCATGAAAAAGAGTTGATTGATAAAATAAAGCGGTTAAAACAAGAGACTGATGCCTTAAAGGTTGAAGAGCAAAATCTAGAGAGAAGGGGTGATTTGGAGAAGGTCGCAGAGATCAGATACGGCAAATTGATCGAATTACAAAAAGAAAGGGAGAAAACAGCAGGTGATCTGGCAAAGATTCAGAAAAAGGGGAAAATGCTCAAGGAAGAAGTGGATGAAGAGGATATTGCATTTATTGTGTCAAAATGGACAGGAGTTCCGGTTTCAAAAATGCTTGAAGGAGAAGTGGAGAAACTTATTAAAATGGAAGAGAACCTGGCAAGGAGAGTTGTTGGCCAGGATCATGCTTTGAGGGCTGTTTCTGATACAGTGAGGAGAGCGAGGGCCGGAATCCAGGATGCTTCACGCCCATTGGGATCGTTTATATTTTTAGGGCCGACGGGGGTGGGAAAGACGGAATTGTCCAGGGCACTGGCTGAATTTCTTTTTGATGATGAAAGGGCAATGGTAAGGCTTGATATGTCTGAATATATGGAAAAACATACAGTATCCCGCCTTATAGGAGCTCCTCCTGGGTATGTTGGATATGAAGAGGGAGGCCAGCTTACAGAGGCTGTAAAGCGCAGGCCGTTCTCGATTATTTTACTGGACGAAATAGAAAAAGCCCACTCTGACGTACTTAACATTCTCCTTCAGATCCTGGATGATGGCAGGCTGACAGACGGAAAAGGAAGAACAATCGATTTTAAAAACACAATCATTATCATGACTTCAAATCTGGGTAGCCAGGTCATTAAAGAACTCAGCCAAGATTTTAAGATGATGGAAAAAAGAGTGAAGGAAATAATGGAAAACCACTTCAAGCCGGAGTTTCTCAACCGCATTGATGAAATCATAATATTTAAACCCTTATCCAGGGAGGTTATCTTTAAAATATTGAACTTACAGCTTGACGAACTGAGAAGAAGACTGAAAGACAAGAAGATAGACATAAAAGTGACTACTAAAGCAAAGAAATTATTGGTAGAGCGAGGGTATGATCCTGTCTACGGAGCCCGTCCGTTGAAAAGGACAATTCAGCAGGATATCCAGAATGCCCTGGCACTCAAAATACTGAAAGGAGAGTATAAAGAAGGAGATACTGTAAGTATAGATGTAAATGAAAAAGGGGAGTATGATTTTATAAAACTAGGAGAGACAAAGAGACCCCATTAGTGCATCCCAATGGAGTTATTTTAAGAGAAATATAATGGCTATTATAAAAAGATATGAAAGGAACCCAATATTAACTAAAAATGATGTCCCCTACCCGGTAGCAACTGTTCTTAATGCTGCTGTAACAAAATATAATAATAAATATATAATGATTTTTCGCTCACACTTAAGAAATGGACGTAGCATCCTTGGTATAGCAGATAGTAATGATGGATTTAAATTTAAAGTAGCTAAAAAGCCGTTCATGATTCCTTCAAAAGATGGGATTTTTAAAGAATATGAAGAATATGGAATTGAAGACCCACGTATTACTTTTATAGATGATGAATATTTGATTACTTATAGTGCTTATTCAAGATATGGAGTTCGTGTAGCTCTTGCAAAAACTAAAGATTTTAATAAAATTGAAAGGTTCTCTCTAATAACGGAATCTGATCATAGAAATATTGTTATTTTTCCTGAAAAATTTAGTGGATTATATGTTTGCCTGGATAGGCCACACTCTCAAATGATTCCTTGGTCAATATGGATATCTTATTCTCCGGATTTAAAATTTTGGGGGAATTCTAAATTGATAATGAAACCTGCTCATTACCACTGGGATGAAGTGAAGATTGGCCCGGGGGCACCACCAATAAAAACAAAATATGGATGGTTAAGCATTTATCACGGTGTATTTCATACAATGGATGGTAATATTTATAGATTAGGTGTTGCACTGCATGATTTGAGTGATCCTTCCAGAATTATTGGCGTAGGTGATAACTGGATATTGCAGCCTGAAGAACCATATGAAATTACTGGCTATGTTCATAATGTAGTTTTTTCATGTGGGGCTGTCCCTGAGGATGACGGCACTTTAAAGATTTATTGGGGAGGGGCAGATAGCGTGATGTGTGTTGGGACTGCTAAGATAAATGATATTGTTAATCATTGCCTGGAAAATCCAAGGCCAGCACTATAATATGAAAGTAGCAGTCTTATCAACGGTTTCCTGGAGAACTCCACCACGTCATTATGGCCCTTGGGAACAGATTGCTTATAATATTACAGAAGGTTTACTATCACATGGTATCGATGTAACCCTTTTTGCAACAGGTGATTCAATTACAAGAGGAAAGTTGAAGTACATTTGTGAACATTCGTATGAGGAAGATAAAAATCTTGACCCAAAAGTTAGTGAGTGCTTACACATTGCTTATTTAATGGAGCAAGCTGATAATTTTGATATAATTCACAATAACTTTGATTTCTTACCATTGACATATTCTCGTCTGATTAATATACCTATGGTAACAACAATACATGGCTTCTCTTCACCAAAAATTATTAAAGTATTTAAAGAGTATAATGATACTAATTATTATGTATCAATAAGTAATTCAGACCGCAGTTCGGAGCTAAAATATATCTCAACAGTTTACAATGGAGTTAACGTTGATGAATTTATACTTAATGAAGAAACAGGAGATTATTTGTTATATTTTGGCAGAATACATAATGATAAAGGGACTTATGAGGCTATCCAGATTGCCAAAAAATCAGGTATGAGACTCATTATATCAGGAATTATTCAGGACAAGAGATATTATGAGGAAAAGGTAAAACCATTTATAAATGATGATGATATTGTTTTTGTTGGACATTCTGGCCCAGAAAAGAGAAATAAACTTCTTGGCGGAGCTTATGCGCTGCTTCATCCTATTAACTTTACTGAGCCTTTTGGATTAAGTGTTGTTGAGTCAATGCTTTGCGGCACTCCTGTTGTTGCTTTTAAAAGAGGTTCTATGCCCGAATTAATAGTTGATGGAAAGACAGGTTTTCTTGTTAATAATATAGATGAAGCAGTGAATGTTTTAAATTACGTAAAGAAAGTTGATCGAAAATACTGCAGAAAATGGGCTGAAGATAATTTTAGTCGAGAAAAGATGGTAAATAACTATATAAAAATTTATAAAAATATTTTAAAAAAACATATGAAAACTCATTGATTATTTAATAATTCACCTAGAAGTTCATCGATTGAAACAGTAGCAAAAGTAGAAGCAAAATCAGATATTCCATAAGGAATAATTAGTTCATTATTATGAATCATAGAGCCACATGAGTAAACAACATTTGGTACAGAACCTTCTCTCTCTCCCTCATTAGGTGTAAGTAGAGGATCCTTTAATCGTGCTATTAATTTGGTTGGGATTTCCAAATCCAGTAATGCAGCTCCAAGACAATATCTCCTCAACGGGCCGACGCCATGTGTGATTACTAACCATCCTTTTTCTGTTTCTATTGGTGATCCAGCATTGCCAATTTGAATAAACTCCCATGGATATAATGGCTCCTGGATTTTTTGAGCCTTCTGCCAGACATTTATATTATCTGAAAACATAATATAATTGTTAACACCATCAGAACGTGCGATAAGAGCGTACTTACCATTTATTTTGCGCGGGAAGAGAGCAATTCCTTTATTATGGACATATTCTCCATATATTGGCATAATCTTAAAATGATAAAAATCTTTTGTTTTCAATAATTTTGGCAGAATAGTAAAACCGTTATAAGCTGTATATGTTGCATAATATGTCACACTGTTATCATCATCCACAAACCTAACAAATCTCGCATCTTCAATGCCATTACTTTCAGTATAGGAAATAGGGAAGATCACTCGTTCTGAAATTGCTGTATCAAGTGAAAAGGTTATCTCATAATGAGAACTTGCCAACCAGTTTATCGCTTGAATTACTTTTTTCTTTGAATAGCTTATCTTGGTTTCTTTTATTGTTTTTTCAATGCTGGCCTGAAGCTCACCGTAGATAAATGTATCGCCCAATTTGTCCATAACAATTCTAACAATATCTTTTTTAATATGCATCTCTTCAAGTTTTTTCATAAAGCTTTTTTTGTTGTAAACATGACGCTTTACAACTTCTGGCAGATCAACTAATGTACCTGGTGGTTCGAAATTAATTTTGTCGTTTTTATCAATTATCCCACCTCTGAATACTATCGAAGAGATATGTCCTTCACCTGTTGCACGGAAACTAACTATTACTCTCTTTTGGCCTTCATCTAAGCCACTTTGATCTGGATGTTCAACGATTGATGGATTGAAAAATGCAGCAGATTCAATAGCATATTCCGTTGTAAAGTAAGATCCGATCAGTAATTTTTTCTCAAGAGAGATGGATTTAGGGTCTATGTTTATTTTATCAAGTACGCACTTAATCTTATCGAAATGTTTTTTAAATACTTTTGAAATATTGCGATGTCGCTTGGAAAAGTTTCTTAGCACTTGATTAAGTGTCAGATGAACAGTTTCGTCGGGTAAATTTATAACTTTTCTAATTATAGATTGTGCTCTGTCAACTTTGCCAGGCATAAAGAATTGTGCAATTACTCTCGTAAAATCAGGACGAAACTGAATTTGTTTCCTTTTTACACTTATTGACATTAGTTTAAGATTATCTCTCTTATTTTATTTCTTGCTAATGGTGTAAGCCAGAGCGCTTTTTCCTGTAATGAATATCTTTGCTATCTCTCATCCGTATCATAAAATTAAAATTTATATGTATTTTTTTTATCCATGCCATTATTTGCTTTTATTATTGTCTAATTTCAACATGCTGACATTCATAAGCACATATAATATATAGTGAAAATTTGCAGGCAGTCAAGAAGAAATAGCTGGAAGGAGAGGAATCTCCGCACTAAAGAAACCTTACTCCCTTTTAACTTTTTGATAATATTAGGATTATATGATATATTTTAAATGAGTTAAAGATTCAAAGTGCTATATTTCTCACATGAATCTATACAAAAGCTTGTACTTAAAAAGGGGAATTTCAAGCATGTATAAAAGCAAAAGCTGAAAAACAAAGCCACTGTTTCTGGAGTTATTTCCCTCACAAGGTATGGATTCAAAGAATAGTTTTAATGATAAAAAATTGTAATCTTTTTTCAGTAGACTCGATTTATATTTTAATTGCAAATCGTGAGGAATTATTAATTTTTTGTAGGCTTTAAAAAAATGAAAAAGATTAAGATAGTTTGTATAGGTAATTATCCTCCTCGAGAATGTGGTATTGCAACTTTTACGAAAGATCTTGTTGATTCATTGACAAAAAAAAGAAATAGAAATGGTAATGATGTTGATCTATACGTTATTGCCATTAGTAATCAGGATCAGTTTTATAATTATCCAGACGATGTTCAGTTTGTTATAAGACAGGATCATCAAAGGGATTATTTAAAAGCTGCTAAGTTCATAAATCATAGTGATGCTGATGCTTGCATTATTCAGCATGAATTCGGTATTTTTGGTGGGGATGATGGTATATATATTCTTCCTCTAATCAGAAGATTGAAAATTCCCTTAATTGTTACATTACATACGTTATTAAAGAAACCAAACTACAATGAAGAGGCAATTATTAAAGAAATCGGGAAGAGGGCAGAGAAGATTGTAGTTATGAGTAGAAAAGCAATAGATTTTCTTGTAGATATATATAATATTCCGGAAGAAAATATCGAACTTATCTATCATGGAACTCCAGATTATGATTTTTCTAGTGGAAAAAAACTTATAGAAAAACTGAACTTCAAAGAGAAAAAAATCCTGTTTACCTTTGGCTTAATAAACAGAAACAAAGGAATAGAGACAGTTATTGAAGCTTTGCCAAAAGTTATAGAGAGATATCCAAAAGTTGTTTATATAATTTTGGGTAAAACCCATCCAAATGTTTTGAGAGTTTCTGGAGAGGAATATAGAAATGAATTAATACGTTTGGTTGAGAGAAACAACTTAAAAGATTATGTATACTTTTATAATCATTTTGTGAGTAATAATGATCTTTACAGATATCTTACTGCTATTGATATATTCATTAGTCCCTATTTCAATAAAGCTCAGATAACAAGTGGAACACTTGCATATGCGCTTGGAGCAGGAAGAGCAATTATTTCAACTCCTTACTGGTATGCAGAGGAAGTTTTAGTAGATGGTCGTGGCAGGTTGTTTAACTTTGGTGACTCAGATGAACTTGCCAGTATCATTATCGAGCTACTCGATAATTCCTCCGAGTTAATTGAATTAAAGAAAAAAGCGTATGATTTTGGATGCAAAACAGCCTGGCCTTTGGTTGGTGACAAGTACCTTAATCTCATCTATGATTCAATAAAATCATATAATCGAATAGAGATTAAAGAAGAGTCGATTGTTAATCTGTCTGTTTTACCAAAATTCAGTCTGAAACATATTGAGAGATTGACTGATAGTACTGGTATTATCCAGCATGCCAAATACAATGTGCCAAACTTTAAGGATGGATATTGCCTTGACGATAACGCCCGTGCTTTACTGATGGCAGTAATGTCGTACCGGCAGAAGAAGGATAAACTGGCCTTAAAACTTATGCAGGTCTATTTAGGATATATCTACTATATGCAGAATGAGAATGGTACATTTAGAAACTTTCTAAGTTTTAATAGGAACTTTCTGGATAAAATAGGGAGTGAAGACTCTTTTGGAAGAGCAATATGGGCACTTGGTTATCTCGCTCGATTTTCTCCAAGTGAAATCTATTTCCAATTTGTCAAAGAAATGCTGGCCAAGGCTTATCCAAATTATCTAGGATTAAAATCAATTAGAGGAATTAGCAATACAGTAATTGGCATTTCGCATTATCTTCATCGTTTTCCAGAAGATGAAGGAATAATTGGTAATTTAAGAAACTTAACGAATAAGCTTATTCAAGAATATGAAAAAGAAAAATCCAGTGATTGGCACTGGTTTGAACCAATCCTGACCTATGACAATGGAATTATTCCATTATCACTTTTTCATGCATATGAGATACTTGGTGATGAGAGTATATTAAGAGTTGCCAAGGAATCGATGGAGTTCCTTGAAAGTGTTTCATTTACAGATGAATATTTGTCATTAATAGGAAATGAAGGTTGGTATAAAAAGGGTGGAAAACGCTCACAGTATGCTCAGCAGCCGATTGATGCTATGGCAATGATAATAATGTATTATCAGGCTTTCATCGTTATAGGGGATAGAGATTACATTAAAAAGATGTATGCTTCTTTTAAGTGGTTTTTAGGAGATAACGATCTCTGCATTCATATATACGATTTTGAAACCCATGGATGTAATGATAGCTTAGAGAGTTTCGGTGTCAACAGAAATCAAGGAGCCGAAAGTACACTTGCTTATCTTATCAGCCACCTTACATTTTTGATGGCGCATGAAAAAGGTGTATGAGCTCGATTGATGTCAATAGTATAAAATAGCTGGAGTTCCCCAGAAAATTTTAGAATTTGTTCTAGCCATTTTGAAGCGGTTTTAGCATAATTCATTCGGGGCCTCCTCTGACTGCTGAGCCAAAAGTGCCCAGAGCCGGTTCTTCATCCGTATCATACTCTTCACATAAAAGGACCTCTGCTGTAAATCGCCTTTACGCTCGACCTGTAAGATTGAAATGAATATGATATGATACTGGCTGGGTATGTAAATTCTATTAGGAGGCCAACATGATTCCATTCGAGAAAAAAGAAGATGTCTTACCGATATGTCCGAATTGCAAGAAAGAACTCAGAACGGTCTGGTATCGAGAACTAAAGGGCGATTTAGGGAAACGTTGTATTTACTTTTGCCCGGAGTGTAGGTCCAGCCTTGGCGTTTCCCATCGGAAAGGGCTGACTATGGGATTGTAGCTCCGATTATTTTTGAATTATTCAGGTTTCAGGTTTTGAGAGGGAGGTAATCATGCACAAAAAGTTCTCAGTTTTATTTCTTTTCTTCCTTGTTGTCTTTTTTCTCTGTGGAGAGGTGGGGGCGAAGAAGACTGATCTTCCTGAACGTTACAAAATATGGCTTGAAGAGGAAGTCGTTTATATCATGTCTCCTATCGAGAAAGAAGTTTTTTTAAAACTCAAGACAGATAGAGAAAGAGATCTTTTCATAGAGGCTTTTTGGAAGCATCGTGATCCTACGCCAGGCACTCCTGAAAACGAGTTCAAAAAAGAGCACTATAGCCGCATAAGATATGTCAACCACTTTTTCGGCCGTCAAGCGCCGAGACCAGGCTGGAGAACGGACCGGGGGCGTATGTATATTATCCTGGGAGAGCCCAACGATATCCAGAGATTTGAAGGGAAGACTCAGGTTTATCCCACAGAAATCTGGTTCTATCAGGGGAAGACGAATTTAGGTCTTCCTCCGGGATTTAACATCGTCTTTTTTAAGGAGAGGGGCATAGGAGAATATAAGCTTTACAGTCCTCTTCAAGACGGTCCACAGGCATTAATGACATCTAATTTCGGCGATCCACTGGATTACCTTAGTGCTTTTGAGCAGCTCAGGGAATTAGAGCCAGATCTGGCTGAAGTTTCGCTCAATCTCATTCCTGGAGAGCGGTCTCTTGCTGGAGGCCGACCAACCATGTCTTCAGATATATTAATTCAGAGGATTGAGACAACTCCTGTAAGGCAGATGAAAGAGAAATATGCCAAGAAATTCCTCGAGTACAAGGACAGTGTAGGAGTAGAATACTCAACAAATTACATAGATAGCGATTCTTTAATTAAAATCGTAAAAGACCCTTCGGGCATTTATTTTGTTAACTATGCTGTAGAGCCAGAAACACTTTCAGTGAACTTGTACGAGAAAAAATATTACACTACCTTGAAGTTAAATGGAAAGGTCTCAGATATGCAGGGAAAAACCATCTATCAGTTTGAAAAGAATATTTCTCTTGAGTTCAATGAGGAACAGATGAAGCAAATAAGCCACAGACCCTTCAGCATCCTTGATATGTTTCCTCTTATTCCTGGAAATTTTAGAATGTCTATTCTCCTGAAGAATGAAATTTCCAAAGAGTTTACCTCTGTGGAGCGAGATATTCTTATTCCGAGTGAGGGAGATGCCCTCCAGATGACGTCCCTCTTTCTTGGCTATGAGATGAAGGAAAATAAGACTTCTCAAAGTAGACTCCGGCCTTTCCAGATAGGAAAACAGCAGATTTATTTTCAGGCGAATAGGGTCTTTCTCAGAGAGGATGACTTGATTGTAGCTTTCCAGATTCATGGTTTGGATCAGGCATTGAGAGGCAGAGGTGAACTCAGATATGTTATTTTTAAAGACGGAAAAGATTTTTACACTATAGCAAAGAAAATTAATGAATACTCGAGCATGCCGAATTTTGTGGAAAACTTCTCGCTTAAAGAATTCCTTCCTGCTCATTATCGAATTCGGGTTTCTCTTTTTATCGATGGCCAAGAAGTTCTCTTTGATACCGAGGAATTCGATGTAACTCATGTTGCATCCATTGCTCGTCCCTGGATTTATACCAAATTTTTACCTGGAACCGATGATCCAGTATATGACTATTTAATCGGAACTCAGTTTTTCAACAGTGGAAAGACAACAGAAGCTCGCGTTAGACTGGAGAAAGCTTATCGAAAAAAACCAGGCTTAATCGATTTTGCATTGAGTTTGGCTCGTGCTCACATGGCTTTATCTGAATACAGAGAGATTGAGTCTGTTTTGCTTCCTTTTTTGAATGAAACTCAACCCCCGAAATACGAAGCTTTTTTCATTATGGGTAGAGCCTACCAGAATCTTGGGAGATTAAGTGAAGCCATCCAGTTATTTGATAAAGCAATTTCCCATTACGGGATAAACACAAACATTTTGAATGCTGTGGGCGAATGTTATTTTCAACTAAAAAAATTTGAGGAAGCTTTAGCCGTATGGGAGAAATCCCTGGAAATAAATCCAGATCAGCCTCAAGTGAAAAAGAATGTTGAGGCTTTAAAGGAAAAGAAATGACTAGTTTCCTGAGTTTGAAAAAAGATAAAAGAAAAGAGGTTGGAGAATATGCCTCGAGATAATTGTTGAGGATAAAATTGAAAAGAAACGCAGTAAAAATTCATCTTATCATGAAATAGGAGGTATAGATGAGCTCTATCTTAAGAAATAAATTCTTGAATTTGAGTATTTTCATTTTATTCCTTGCTATTTTATCAGTTTTTTCCTGTACCGGGGCGAATTATGAGATCAAGAAGCATTATACCAAGAGCGAACACATGGTTTTGATGCGGGATGGAGTCAAACTTTATACCCAAGTGTACGTCCCCAAGGACAAAAACCAGAAATATCCTGTAATGCTTTTCCGCACACCTTATTCTGTCGGGGATTATGGCCCGGAAATAGGCCGGCGCACTCTGGTTCCGAACAAAATGTATGCTCCGGAAGAAAATTGAGTTCCCCTTCTTTCTTTACTATTTAAAAGAAAAGGGTAAACTTGAGCTCCCGGAAGCCCTGGTTTTTGAAACTGGCACATGAATTCTGCACCTGGCATCCGGAAGTTTTTGCTTTGATTTGACAATGGGGTTTCTAATGTTTGACCGAACTCTTCCCTTATGATATAAGAGGGAAGAAGGAAAATTTATGAGATCAATTCTTTGCCAAATAGAGTCAATCGACGATATGATGGCAGAAATTTATAAAAAAAAGACTTATCTTGAAAGACTCAGAGTTGCTTTTGGTTTGTGGCACTCAACGAAAATTTTACTTTTCAATAGTCTCCGATGGCTGCATCCCGATTGGACAGACAAACAAATTCAAAAAGAAGTAGCTAGGAGAATTTCTCATGGAGCAGTATGAGCTGATCCGGATAGTTGTCCACTGTTTTGAGAATTTAAAAATCCCGTACCTGATTACAGGGGCGATTGCCAGCATTGCTTATGGTGAACCAAGGCTGACCAATGACATCGATATCGTGGCTGACATTCAAGAAGAACACCTCAAAGGGCTAAAAGAGTGTTTTCCTAGAGAAGATTTTTATCTGGATGTAGAGACAGCAATTAGAGCCATTCGTCGTAAAGATCAGTTCAACATTATTCATCCTTCATCTGGATTAAAAATTGATGTAATCATCAGTAAAAAAGACGAATTCGACAGGAGTCGCTTTAGACGATTAAAGCGAATCAAGCTATTAGAAGATACGGAAGCAAATTTTGCTTCTCCGGAAGATGTGATTATAAAAAAAATGGAATATTATAAAGAAGGCGGATCTGAAAAGCATCTCCGAGATATCGCGGGTATACTTAAGATTTCGCAAGAAATGATAGATTTAAAATACATTTTTTTGTGGGCAAAAAGGCTTGAATTAGAAGAAATATGGAAGGCTATTCAGAAAAAGATTTTCGGGAAATAAGCTTGTAGTAATAAAAAAAATGGGAAGGTGGTCGGGCCGTGCTAAATAGTTCTTTAAATTGAAAATACGGGAAATCACTCAGACGATTTTTCTTAGAGTGGCATTTTTTGCCCCAGGCTCATCGCAAGGTTCATCACAATGATCCATACTTAAGTTGACGAAAGAGGAAACCGAGATATGCCACCCGTATTCCCAAAGATTATAAAGTTGAAGCGCCTGGTGATTTAGTAGAGGTAGACACCCTGAGGGTGAAGCTTCTGCCTAATCTGGTACGTTATCAATTCAGTGCGAGAGATGTCATATCCCGATGTGATGGACTCAGAGCTTATTGTAGACAGAGTAGTTTTGCCGGTTCTCTGTTTCTGGAATATCTGGAGAGAAAATTTCCTTTACTTGATTATTTAACTCCCTATGAATATTATCAACAATGGTTATTAAATCACAGAGACAATGTGTCACTAACGTACTGAACGACTACATTTATTTGACAAACAGATAAAAATATCGTAAACAGAGGGAAAACTCGAAGGAGGTTAACATGAAAAAAGGAAAATTCTTACTCTCTGTTGTTACGGTTCTTGTGTTTATGAGTTCTATGGCCTTTGCGAATGGTTTGAATTTGAACGGCCTTGGAGCAAGAGCTGTGGCTATGGGTGGTGCCTTTGTGGGTTTGGCTGATGACTACAGTGCTATCTTCTGGAATCCAGCCGGGATCGCACAGTTCAAGCAGAAGACTTTTGGATTTGGTGGTGATGATATTTTGCCAACTAGTACTTTCAAATTTGGTTATAATCATCCTTTTCTGGGATCGATCAATGTGGATGCAACATCACCAACAAAGCATTATCTTGTTGGAATAGCTGCATATTACCACCCCATAAACGAGAATTTAGTGGCTGGAATCGGAGTTTACACTCCATCTGGGCTGGGTGCTGATTGGACGGGCAGCGATTTTGCCTCTCTTTCCTATGGTAATAGTTATGATTGGAAAAGCAAGATTGGAGTGGTCACTATTGCACCAGCCCTGGCATATAAAGTGAGCGACAAGCTGTTTGTCGGTGCTGCCCTAAACATTAACTACGGCATGTTTGATATCTCAACGCATGCAGGTGCAGCAGAAGCGTTTATTCCTCCAGCTACTTTTATGTACTGGGATTATGGCCAGCAGGATGTGAGCCTGACAGGCTGGGGATATGGAGCGACATTCGGATTGTTGGCTAAGCCGAGTGAAATGTTTAGCATCGGGGTTACATTCCGAACTCCCACTAAGATATCCTTCAGTGGAGATGCCGAAATATCCAAATTTAATGTTTTGGGTACAATTCCTGGCTCTCCTCTTTTTGGAGCAACGATTCCCACGACTTCTGAGATGACAGCGGAGGTGACATGGCCTATGTGGCTGGCTGGAGGCATAGCTTTTAAGCCGATTGAAAATTTAACGTTTACTGCTGATGTTCAATACACCAATTGGAAAAAGATTGACGTTCTTGAATTTGAATTTACGGATGTTATGTGGCAGGGAATAATGGCAGCAAGCGAAGGGAACAAAATGAAAATGCATTGGAAAGACGCCACTCAAATAAGGTTTGGAGCCGAATATAAGATAAAAACCTTTGCCTTTAGAGGAGGTTATTACTTTGATCCTGCTCCTTCGCCTGATGAGACAATGAATGTTCTTGTCCCCAATTATGACTTCAACGGAGTTACTTTTGGCTTTGGATACGCTCTTGAGAATGGTCTTCATGTCGATTTTTCAGGCGAATATCTTAAAGGTAAAGACAGAGATATTCCTTTGACCTTAACCGATGTTGAAATGCCGGGTTATTATACTTTGAAAATCTGGTCTTTCGGTGCTTCTTTAGGTTACAACTGGTAAGAAAACAGGATTTCTTTTTTTATTAAGAAATCTGCATATCGAGAAGATTCATGCCGGGGGAAAGTTAGATCTTTCCCCCGGATATTTTTATGTGGGGAAAAACATCTTAATTTGAAGGATAAAATGATGATTCGAAAAGCAGTTATTCCTGCAGGAGGCTTTGGTACACGTTTTCTTCCCGCCACAAAATCGCAGCCAAAAGAAATGCTGAATGTTGTTGACAAACCTTTAATCCAGTATAGTGTTGAAGAAGCTGTTCAGTCCGGAATCAAAAACATTGCTGTCATAACAACCAGAGGAAAGACAACTCTGGAAAATCATTTTGACAGGGCTCCCGAACTGGAGCAGTTTTTAATAAACAAAGGAAAACTTGAACTTCTGGAAGAAGTCAAGAGGATCTCGGATCTTGCAGAATTCTGTTTTATCCGCCAAAAAGAGGCTCTGGGGCTGGGTCATGCCATTCTAATGGCTGAAAACCATATTGGTCATGAGCCTTTTGCTGTTCTTCTTCCTGATGATATTTTTGATTGCAGTGTACCCTGTATAAAGCAGCTTATGAATGCATATTCCGAATTAAAAGCCTCTGTAATTGTCCTGGGACGTGTGGATAAAGAGGGTACAAAAAAATATGGGATTATCAAGCCCAGGCAAATTTCTGAAAGAATCTTTCAGATAGAAGATATGGTCGAAAAGCCAGGCCCTGAAAAAGCTTTCTCTGACCTTGGAATTCTAGGGCGTTATGTTTTCGTTCCTGAAATATTTGACGCCATCAAAAGGACTCCACCGGATCATGGGGGGGAAATTCAAATCACAGATGCAATAAAAAGACTTCTGGATACTCAGCCTGTTTACGGATATCTTTTTGAGGGGATACGTTATGATGCAGGTTATAAATTGGGGTTCATCGAGGCATCTGTTGACCTTGCTTTAAAGAGGCAGGAGTTCGGTTCTGAATTGAGAGAATTTCTGAAGTCGCGAAGCTCATAGCACAAGAAAGCATCTGCAATAATATCCCCAGTCTAACATTCCGATATAAAATATTCGTGATAATTCGGGTCTGCAGGAAATCCAGACATATAAAACAATATTAAGAGTGTTATGTGTCTTGGAAATGAAACTTGAAAAAAAATGGCGAGGGACGGAATTGAACCGCCGACGCAGAGATTTTCAGTCTCTCGCTCTACCGACTGAGCTACCTCGCCATATTTATTTGAGCTGTTTTTTAGTATAATTTTCCTCTCCTATTAAGTCAATTAAAATTTATAGTTTTGGCATCTTGTCAAATTGAAATAGCCTATTTATTGTGATATTCTTTTGAAGTAAGGAGTAGCTTAATGGAAGAAAAAGAGCTGAAAATGCTTTTATTAAGAGAAGACAAGAATTTCAGAAATATTTTTGAATCCCACAAAAAGTGTGAAGAAAAACTCGAAGAGTTTAAAAAAAAGGGATTCCTGACAGAAAAAGAGATGCTTGAGGAAAAAGAGTTAAAGAAAAAAAAGCTTGTTCTTAAAGACAAGATGTATTACTTGATGGGTGAATATAAAAAATCATTTCAATAATTGGGTGTCCCAAAAAATGAAAAAGAAAAACCCCAAGGATTGCCTTAACCGGGATTAATTCACTCAGCGGAAGAGAAATAAAAAATGTCCTGAGCAAGAATAAATATTATACAATGTAGATTTAAGATATGAAAGAAATATTAAAACTTCTAAAGCTGACATTAAAGGAGAAAAACAGGCTTATTGTCTCTTTTGTTTGCAGTGTTTTTGTTGCATTTTTTACATATGTTTTTATCAATTTAATTCAACCTATCATGGATAAAATGTTCCATCTTGCTCCTAAAGTTGGAGAGGTTGAAAAAGTGCGTTTTATGGATTTTATTATCAATAAGCTTCATATTACCGAAGAACAGCTCTTGGTATTTTTACCACTGCTTCTGGTCATTGTTATTTTCGGCAAGGGATTGTTTACTTTTCTTTCTTCCTTTTTTATGAAATCAGTAGGCCTGAAAGTTGTAAACAAGATGAGAAATGATCTTTTTAGTCACCTAATATACCAATCCTCTGATTATTTTGACCACAAGGCAACTGGCAAACTCATGTCCAGACTAACCAGCGATGTAGATAAGATTCAAGAGGCAGTTTCAGGCAGTCTTGGAGATCTTGTACAGGAAATTTTCGTCCTTTTGGCTCTTCTTATTGGCATCTTTTTTATTGACTGGCATTTGGCAATAGCATCTTTTGTTATAGCTCCGCTGGCTGTTATTCCCTTGGCTGTTTTTAGCACTAAGCTTAAAAAGAAGGGGAAATTAAATCAGGAAAAAATGGCTAATATATTCAGCCTACTTTACGAAACAATTACCGGCAATAAAATAGTCAAATCATTTACTATGGAAAAGTTTGAATTGAAGAAGTTTTTTGAGGCAACCAAAAGCTATTTTAAAACGAGTATGAAGCTGGCATGGATTGGAAGCCTGTCTTCTCCTTTCATGGAATTTTTGGGTGGTTTGCTGGGTGCTTTTGTGCTTATTGTTGGAACCAGCAGAATAACCCAGGGCCACATCAGCCCGGGAGATTTTGGCGCATTTATCATGGCAATTTTCATGATGTATACCCCTATAAAAAGACTAAGCCGGGCCAATATTGTTATCCAGCAAGGAGTGGCCTGTCATGAAAGAGTCCAGGAGATACTTCAGAGTACTCTCAAAATTGTTGATAATTCAAATGCTTATTCCCTTCCACATGTAAAGGGAAGCGTAAAATTTGAAAATGTTTCATTCAGGTACAACGAAACAAGACCCGTGCTTTTTAATGTGGATTTTGAAGTTTTTCCTACAGAGATGGTAGCTCTTGTCGGATTAAGCGGTTCTGGAAAGACTACGATTATCAATCTGCTTTCTCGCTTTTATAATCCGACTTCGGGGAGAATTTTGATTGATGACAATGATATCAGTGAAATAACAATTGATTCCCTCCGTTCCCAGATCGGGCTTGTTACACAAGAACTTATTCTCTTCAACGATAGTGTATGCAATAATATTGCTTATGGCCGGGTAAAAACATCTTTGGATGATGTCAAAAAAGCAGCTAAAGCCGCAATGGCGCATGATTTCATAATGGAACTTCCTGAAGCCTATGATACTCAAATAGGAGAGGGGGGAGCATTGTTGTCCAGCGGGCAGAGACAGAGATTGGCTATTGCCAGAGCGCTGCTGAAAAACCCCCCCATTCTTGTTCTTGATGAAGCTACTTCAGCTCTTGATTCGGAATCAGAGAGATTAATCCAGATTGCACTGTCTAATGTTATGAAAGATCGGACAACTTTTGTTATTGCCCATCGGTTATCTACGATCAGGAATGCTGATAAAATATTTGTTGTGGACAAGGGAAAGATCACTGAAATTGGTACACATGCTGAGCTTTGCAGGAAAAATGGGATATATAAAAAACTATACGACTTACAGTTTCCGGAAGAGAAGGAAATTATTCTATGATCCGAAGTATGACAGGTTTTGCAGAGAAAGAATTCACTTTTAAAACCCTATCCGCAAAAATAAGCATAAAGACGTTAAACCATCGTTTCTTGGATTGGAGTTTCCGTGGGACCTATGTTAGAGACATTGAAAACACAATAAGAGCTCTCTGCGATAAAAAACTATATAGAGGCAGGGTAGAAATTTTTATTGATTTGATTTTTTCGGATTCAAAAGGATGGGACATTACTATTAATGATGACCTGCTTCTGAAAATTCTTTCTTCTTTTAAGAAAATATCTTCTGATATGGTCAATAAAATTTCATTCCCAATAGAGAATTTGTTTGCCATTCCCCATGTTATGGAGTTCAAAAGGAAAAGTTTTTTTGGGGAAGAGGCTGCTTTTTTAGAGAGGGCTTTTAAAAAGACGCTGGATGAGCTTATTAAAGAGAGAATGAGAGAAGGAAGAAAACTGGCAGGGGAACTCCGGAGCCATGTTCAGAACTTGAGACGGATTATGACCCGGTTAGAGAAGCTGGCTAGGAAACAGCCTGTTGTTATTCAGGAAAAAATGAGAGAAAGGCTGAAGGAATTAAGCTGTGAAACATCGCTTTCGGATGATAAACTACTACAAGAAGCAGCTTATATGGCGCAAAAGTATGATTTGACAGAAGAAATTGCAAGATTGAAATTCCATTTATCATCTGTACGGGATCTCATATCTTCAAAGACAGAGGGTCCGATAGGGAAGAAACTCGATTTTACTGTTCAGGAGCTTATGAGGGAAGCGAACACCATAGGATCCAAGTCCCAGGATATTGAAATAACAAGGGAGATTTTAGCTGTAAAGGGAGAGCTTGAAAGTATCCGGCAGCAGGTTCAGAATATTGAATAGCAAGCTCATTTTACGTGCCTGTATTATTCAACCTGGATTATTCACTAGTCTAGGTTGCTGCAGATGCGAGGCACAGCGCATGAAGTTGTGGTCTTTCACCACGAATGGGCTGTAACGAAGCAGATGCAGTAAGATCGGCTTGCCTGAAAGGTAAAAATTGCTGATAATAGATTTAAATTATATCATCGATATGATATAGGATAAACTAGTTCTGAGAGTTTCATGAAGAACGATCAAAACTAGTTGATATTATATTAATTCTATCAGCAATTTTTATGAATAATTCAGGTCAAATGATAGATATTAATGTTATAATGTTTCAGCAAGAGAGGAATTAGCCATGATTTTTGTCATTTCAGGGCCATCTGGGTGCGGAAAGTCTACACTTGTAAGGAATGTTCTGGAAGAGATTGATAATATAGAATTTTCTGTTTCCTTCACAACCCGAAAAATGAGAGACGAAGAAGAAGAAGGAAAGGATTATTATTTTGTTTCAAAGGAAAAGTTTGAACAGATGATTGAAGAGAAGATGCTGGCAGAATGGGCAGTTGTGCATGGTCATTATTACGGTACTTCCAGAAGGGAGATAGAAAAAAAGGGAGCTGGGAAAGACCTTCTTTTAGATATCGATGTACAAGGAGCACAGCAAATAAGAGAGAAATTCAGAAAAGCGGTGTTCATATTTATTCTACCTCCTGTTTTCCAGGAGTTAAAGAGAAGATTGCAAAAGAGAGGCCAGGAGAGACCTGAGGCGGTTAAAGAAAGACTTGAAGTGGCTAAAAGAGAGATCAGGCATTATCCTCACTTTGATTACATAATTATTAATGATAAACTGGATGATGCTGTACATGAACTTAAGTCAATCATTGTTGGCATGAAATGCCGTACTGATTTACGCCAGAAAGAGATTTTGCCTATTCTCAGGAGTTTTTCTGAGGGAGAGATGTAAATACCAAAATGGAAAAAATTGCCTTGGGAGTATGCTCCTCAATAAGCATTTATAAATCTTGCGAAATTATCCGTATTTTCCAGAAGAAAGGGTTTCAAATTCAGGTTGTCATGACTGGAAATGCTGCCCGTTTAATTTCTCCTGTTCTTTTCAGGGCGATTACTGGCAATGATATTTTTATAGACCTTTTCAGTGAAGAAGCATCCGAAAAAATCTCGCATATAGCTCTGACCAAAGAAATATCTCTTCTTCTTATTGCTCCAGCTACTGCTAACATAGTCGGAAAGCTTGCTGCAGGGGTGGCAGATGATTTTTTATCGACGTTATATACGGCTGTTAAATGCCCGGTATTAATAGCTCCAGCGATGAATGAGGGGATGTACCTGCACAGGCAAACTCAAGAGAACATCCGGAAACTTAAGGTTTTTGGAGTGAAATTTGTTGAACCCGAAAAGGGGTATTTAGCCTGTAAGGATAAAGGATGGGGCAGACTAGCTTCACCTGAAATAATAGTGGAGGAAGGGTTAAAATTGCTGAAGAGGAGCAGGAGTTTAAAGAGCAAGACTGTTTTGATAACTGCTGGTTCGACAAGAGAATTCTTGGATCCTGTTCGGTTCTTGAGTAACCGTTCTTCAGGCAAAATGGGGTATGAAATTGCAGAGGAAGCTCTGAGGCGTGGAGCTGAAGTCATCCTTATTTCCGGGCCTGGCAGTTTAATTCCACCTCCTGGAGCAGAATTTATAAGGATTCAGACTGCAGACGAGATGGAAGAAACGGTTGTGAAACACTTCGATAAGGTTGATATTGTGATTATGGCAGCAGCTGTTTCTGATTTCAAGTTTGCTGAGAGAGCTCCTCAGAAAATTAAAAAACAGTCATTGTTGAATGAAGTTAAACTTACCCGGACTAGAGATATACTGGAAAAGCTGGGCAAGAGAAAGGGGAATAAAATTTTAATCGGATTTGCAGCAGAGACAGAGAATATTGCGGATAATGCACGAAAAAAAATGAAACAGAAAAATCTTGATTTGATTGTAACAAACGATGTGTCAAAAGAGGACATAGGTTTTGAATCAGATTTCAACCAGGTCGGTATAATCTTTCCGAACGGGAGAATGGTTCATACTGAGAAGAAGAGCAAATTTGAGATCAGTCAAATAATCCTGGACGAAATAGAGGGGATAATTGGAAACAAAAACTGAAAGGATCCTTATAGATATCAAGGAAAGATTCCTGTTTTTATCAGAACTTGGGGTTGATTTTATTTTAAAGGATTTTTCATCTGAACAAACGTCTGTAGAATCTCCGCCTCTTTCTCTTCAAGAGAGAATTCTTCATTGTAAGAGATGTCCCCTGTCAATAAGCAGGAAAAATGTTGTTGTGGGAGAGGGGGATTTAAATGCTGAACTTATGTTTGTAGGAGAGGCTCCAGGCCGGGAAGAAGACATCCAAGGGAAGCCTTTTGTTGGAAGAGCGGGCCAGCTGCTTACAAAAATAATAAATGCAATGCATTTCAATAGAAAAGAAGTATATATCACAAATATTATCAAGTGCAGGCCTCCTGAAAACAGGAATCCTAATGTAGATGAAATTGAAAAATGTAAAGGATATCTCTTTGAACAGTTGAGAATAATAAAGCCTAAAGTAATTGTGACGTTGGGGAATGTGCCTTCACATTTTTTCATCCAGAGTAAATTAGTAATATCAAGACTGCGAGGCGATTTCTATGATTTTAACAATATTAAAGTGATGCCGACTTTTCATCCATCCTATCTTATCAGAAATGAAGGCAACAAATTACTCAGGAAAATGGTCTGGGAAGACATGCAAAAAGTAATGGCCTTCCTGGGCAAAAAATGACATTATACGCTGAAATCGTCCTTTCTCTTCCAGTCAACCGGATCTTTTCCTATATTGTACCTGAAATCTACGCGGAAAATATAGATATTGGGACAAGGGTTCTTGTCCCGTTTGGCCAAAGGTTATTGACGGGATTTGTTGTAAGGCTTAAAAAAAGGAACTTGACCAAAGGATTTAAGCTCAAAGAAATAAAGGAACTATTGGATGAAAAGCCAGTTTTTACTCCTGAATTCCTTTCATTTGTTCGTGATTTGAGCAGGGAATACTATTCCTCATGGGGAGAGCTGCTGCAGGCTTCTCTTCCTCCTTCTTTTATTCTTAAGAGCAAAGCAAGAATATTTATTTCTGAGAAAGGGGTGAATGCTGTAAAAAGCGAGCGTATATCCAGAGAAGAGAAGAGAATATTAAGTTTCCTCCAGGAAAAAAGTTACAGCGAATTATTTCTTAGAAGGAGATTCAAAGGGAAAAATATTTCTTATCTTATTTCTAGATTAGAAAAGAAAGGTTTGATTCATATTGAAAGGGAAATAAAAAAGACAGTCCGAAGAAAAAGGTCTGCTGCTCCTAGAATTCCTACTCAGCTTGAAATGGATTTTTCTCTGGAGGAAAGCTCTAACTATGCTGCATCTCTCATAACTAGAAAGATGGCAGAAGAGGCCTTTTCGCCATTCCTCCTGTTTGGCCCTACGGAGAAGAGGGAGGCAGTATATTTTTATCTGATAAGAAAGATGCTGGCCCTGCAGAGGAAAGTCCTTTTTCTTGTTCCTGCGATTTCTCTGACAGAGGGCCTTGCAAAAAAGTTTGAAAAGAGGTTTGGAGAAAATGTGGCTCTTCTTCACAGCCGGATGTCAGGACGAATGAGAGAGTTCGAATGGCGAAGAATAAAAGAAGGGGGAATAGATATAGTTGTCGGCTCTCGGTCTGCTCTTTTTTCACCTCTTGAGAATGCTGGTTTGGTCATTGTTGATGAAGAACAGGATGAGTCTTACTATCAGTTAGAAAACCCATCCTATGATGCAAGAAAGGGAGCCTTACTCAGAGCAAAGCATGAGAATTCAGTTGTAGTCTATGGCTCTTCTGCCCCGTCTGTTGAATCTTTTTATAAAGCAAAAAAGAGGGGATATTTATTATATTTGGAAGGTGGGCAGAGAAAGAACAGAGTGGAAATTATAGATGACAGGCTAAAAAAAGGAGTAATTTCTCGAAGAGTTATTGATAAAATCAGGGAGAGGATAGAAAAAAAAGAGCCGGTTTTGGTTTTCTTTAACCGGCGCGGATATGCTTCCTTTATTGTATGTTCAAAATGTGACTATATTCCACGGTGTATCTATTGTGATATTCCCCTGACATATCATAAAAGAGAAGGGAAACTGGTTTGTCACTACTGTAATTATTCTCTTCCTAAGATGGATAATTGTCCTGAATGCAAAAGCAGCGTCATCAAAAAAAGAGGATTTGGAATTGAGGTTGTCGAAGAGGAATTGAAAAAACTGTTCCCTGAAAGTAAAGTAGTGTGTTTTGATGTCGATGTGCTGAAAAGCAAAAAAGACCAGGAAAGAGTTCTTAATCAATTCCGTAAAAAGAAAATCGATATTTTAATAGGCACACAGCTGTTGGCGCATCAAGTTAATTTGCCTTCAGTGACTTTAGTTATCATCCTTTCCCCGGAGATAATCCTTACACTTTCCGACTATAGAGCCAGTCAAAAAACTTTCCAGAGTATCGCTCAGATGGGAAATTTTGTGCTGATGAATGATAACTCTGAACTTCTTATCCAGACAGCTTTTCCCAATCATTACAGTATTTGCACGGCTGCCCATAACGATTATGTTTCTTTCTATAGTAAAGAGGTTAAATACCGCCGCATCATGAATTATCCCCCTTTTTCACATATGGTCGAGGTGCTGTTCCAGGGAGAAAACTTAAGAACTTTAGCAAGAAACTCTAGGAATTTTTCTTCTTTACTTAAAAGTCAGGATGATAGTATTCAAATTTTGGGGCCGGCATTGGCATATGTATCAAAAATAAGAGGAAAAAATCGGGTCCAGATAATTTTAAAATCGAAGAAAAAGAAAAACATTGATAAAGTGCTGAGAAAATCTGTTGAGAAAATTAAATTAAGAAAATCGATATTTATCTATTAATATATTATCTCAGATTGTTACAGCTCTAACGTTAACTATCAGCATCTCGAAGAATCTGAATAGAAATCGTTTGACTAACAAATGTATCTCCTTCTCCCTGGTAAGTAGCTCTGATATAGACTGTTGTAGCAGTGGTTATTTCTGAGGAATACGGTCCAGAATATGTTACTTCAGCAATTCCATTTTCGTTTGTATATTGTGTATTGTTATGGAGATAGCCAATGTTGATATTGTCACCTGATGAATCACAAATCTCAAAGTAAATTTTTTGGTTTACGAAAGGAATCCCACCTGTTAATGTTAAAGTAGCTGTTATGGTTGATTTTTCGCGTTCTGTTCCTGCGCGTATGACATTGGGATTAGCATTCAGGTCGAGTGATATAGTGGTAGGCTCTCGAATGATCTGAATAGGAGCTGTGGTGGAGGTGAATACATCTCCACTTCCCTTATGAGTAGCTTTGATATAGATTGTTGTATCGCTGGAGATTTCATAGAGAATTGGTCCAAAATAGGTTACTTCAGCAATCCCACTTTCGTCTGTAAATCTTGTTTGAATTGATATGTTGTCATTAAAATAACCAATCTCTACATTGTTACCTGATGAATCACAAATCTCAAAGTAAATTTTTTGGTGTGAATACGGAATTCCACCTGTCAATGTCAAAGTGGCTTTAATAGTTGATCTCTCGCGTGTTGACCCCGCATACAGGACATTGGGCTGAGGGCTCAGGGTTAGAGATGGAGTGGTAGCACCACTTATAATATAGACAGGTGTTAATTCGGTAATACGTTCCGTGCCCTCCCATGCTACAGTTGCATAAATGTAGACAGTTGTATCGGTAGAGACCTCCTCGGAGTTTGGACCAAAGAAAGAAATAGAAGCACAGCCATTTTGGTCTGTGAAAACTCTTTTTACTGACTTATTGCCTTCGAAAAAGCCATAGCTTGGGCTGATCTCAAAGAGAACTGTATTATTGACAATTGGAGTACCCTTATAATCCGTTAACCTGGCTGTTATTGTAGTGCTTTCGCGTGAACTTCCTGCAAATAAAACATTTGGACTTGCGGATAAATCCAGCAGTATTGAGAAGCTTGATGGGCCTACAGGGGAAGGAGCTTCTATAGCTGTTCTCTTACATGAAATAAAGAGCACCATAATTGAAATTATCAATATTAAATAAATTTTGGACTTCATTTTCCTTATCCTTATTCGTTGACATAATTTGTAAAGAAAATACTTATATAGCCCGTAGCTTTGACATTTCGGTTAGTCAAGTCATGGCCATAAAAGTCAACTTTGGCATTTACATTTAAGACACCTTCAGCCCTGCCATCTACGAGGTCAATCAGTGGGGGCTCTGCTTTAGAAATCGCTCTCACAATGACAAAAGAAATATCGACAGAGGAATCGACTTCAATGAAAGCAGATAATGCCCCTTCAAAAGAGTACGGAACATCAACACCCTCAACATTTTTTCCGTCAGCTCTCATGTAGGTAACAACATATCTGTCGACAGTGATACCGTTAAACGAAGATGGGCCGTAAGCAGAGGCCGGGTCCAAAAGCGTTGTTCCCAGTGAAGCTTTGGCCTCGTCGGCTGTAATTGTTTCAACAGAAGTAGAGGGGTCCACAAAAAGCACATCTGATTGAAGATAGTTTACTTCGTTACCTTCGAGGTCTGTGCCTGTCATGCTTTTTAAAATGAGAATGCTAGCGGAATCAGATTCATTCTCTATGGGATTACATGAGAGAAGCAATAAAATTACCGGAAAGACTGCCAATATTTTTAAAGCATATTTTACCTTTTTCATTTTATACACCCTATTATTTAATTATTCTCGGAGTTATGAAAATGAGAAGTTCCCGATTTTGTTTTGTCCTGGCGAATGAGCGGAAAAGGTTTCCCAAAATGGGAATTTTATAGAGAAAAGGTACTCTTTCGTGAGTTATTGAATCTTCGGTCCTGTAAATTCCGCCAATGACGGTTGTTCCTCCATCAGGGATCATTACTGTTGTCTTAGCGCTTTGAGTGGTTATGGGAGGAATGCCGTTAACAAGGTTAGCAAAGTCAGCGGCATTATTCTGGATTTCAATTGTCATGATGATTGTTCCTTCGGCAGTAATTTGAGGAGTGGCTTTAAGTTCTAATGCTGCATTTACGTATCTTGTAGTAACTGTAAAATTTGCCACTGTTTGGACAGGAATCTGCCGCCCCTGGATGATTTCTGCAGGCTGGTTGTTCTGAGTTGTTACTTTTGGGCAGGAAATAATTCGGCCTTCACCGGAAGTTTCAAGAGCGGAAATGGCTACATCCAGGCTGAAAGTGTCTAGAATATTGCTTAGGGAAAGACCGACTGCCGTACTAAAGGCAGGTGCAGGAAGATTGATAGCATATCCACCCAGAGGTCCACCGATTCCTTTTGTAACAATTCCTTGAGGAATAAGGGCCCCGTCACTCAATATTTTATTAGGAAATTGCAGGGAAGTTTGGTTTCCGTAAAACGGGTCTGCTACTCCACGCCATCCCCATTGAACACCGAAATTACGGATAAAAGTGGAGGTTGCCTCTACGATTCTGGCTTCAATAGAAACCTGAGGTGTTGCTGTATCAAATACATTAATAAGCCTTTCAAGTATATCGATTTTGTCTTTTACCTCAGAAATAATCAGAGTGTTCGTTCTTTCGTCAACGATTATTTCTCCTCGCTCTGATATTTTTGAGCCTATGAGTGCTTGTACGTCACTTGCTTTTGAGTAAGAAAGACGGAATGTTTTAACTACTAAAGGCCCTGCTAATTCTTGACTTTCTTTTAACTTGCGCTGTTCCTCCTGTTCCCTGGTAAGAACTCCGATTGGACCGATTCGGAGAACATTGCCTTCAATGCTTTTTCCCAGTTTATTCTGTTTGAGGATGATATCTATAAATTGGTCCCAAGGGACGTCAGTAAAATCGCAGGTTACGGTCCCTCTTACTTCAGGGTCAAAAACTATGTTTAATTGGACAAAATGCCCTATAGAGAGAATTACATCCCGGATATCAGCATCCTTGAATCTTGGGCTGATTAACTGGCCTGAATATTTTTCTTCGGTCTCAGCAATTATTTTTGGTACAAACTGCTTCTTTTGGGAGACATCCTGGACAGGGTTTGTATTAGTTGATGCAGGAAGTTTTGGAATATTAATATTTTTGCTTAGTGATTTTTCTTTTGCTTTTTTATTTTCAACGGGAGTTATAGTTTTTGTTGGTACAGCTTTTTTGACAGGTTTGGATTCATTTTTAACAGGCTGTTCAACTTCATTTGGAGAGGAATTTGCTTCGATATTCTTTGGGGTGGGAGTTGCAATTTTTGAAGAGGAAGGAAAAGACATGTCTTTGTAAAAAGAGACAACTAATTCATTTTTCTTTGAAGTTAGAGAATAAAATTTCGGTTCGGTAAGGTCAAAAACCATTCGGGTTATTGTGTAGGGATTTAAAATTTGAAATTGTGATGTTCTTATCTTTTTTACTCCCAGCTTATTAATGGGATAATTGAGACTTTCCTGAGAGTGTAATGTGTTGTAGAGATCAACGACTAACCGCGATGGATTATTGAGAGCAAATACGTGGGGAATAGCCTTGTCACTTAATTTAGCAGTGATGTCAATTTTTTCATTGCTTTCTGAAACATCTATTCTTCTCAAATAGATGTTATGCTGCGGGTTTTTTTCGAGCTCTCTTTTTATTTCATTATTAAGAACATGTAGAGTGCCGGCTCTTTGGATTTTATTTAGTTCAATGATCGTGCTTTCCTTCTGGGAATAAATCCTGTAAGGCACTTTTTCTTTCAAGTCTATGAAAAGGTGGATGTTGTCGGCTTCTCCTTTTTCCATTCGAACTTTATCAATTAGAAATGATTTTTCAAGATTGAGCTGCGGCTCCTGCCAGGATTTTACTCCACTCAGATCTATAACAATTGTCGAGGGAAGTGACTTGGAATAGCAAGAATTCAAGACTGAGATAGGCGAGCTGGTTTCCAGGATTATATTTGAATTGTCTCCTCCAGGTTGAACAAAAATGTTATTTATACTGACTGATGTTCCATCATTTATTGCAAACCCACTTAAAAGAGAAAGGGCACATAAATAAACTAGGACCTGCAAATATTTTTTCCCTTTCATATTATCGCTCCTCTGGATTTAATTCTTTAGTAATGTCTTTTGCTCTATATAAAGGAAGACCTCTTTCTTTTGTCTTTCGGAGAACAATTTTTGCCCTATTAACGGAAAGAACAAAACCATTGGCAAATTTATCTCCCGTTTTAATATAGTATGGAAATCCTTTTAGGCCGCTGATGATAGCTGTAAATTTACCTTTGGTCTCTATGATGCCGATAAGAACTATGTCATCGATTGACATTTGAGAAAAGCCTCCAACGGCAGACTTCTCCTTAATATCTTTTCCCTGTAATAAATCTTTAAAAGGGTCTCTTCTTCCTGCAGGGCTATAAGAAGAGGTGCTTTTTATGAGCAATTTTGATTGTGTTTTTTTGTTTTGAGGATTCTTTTTTTCCCCCTGTGTAAATGCACTCTGAACCCCAATGTAGAAGAAAATAATTGAAAGAATAACCGTCAGTGTCTTTTTCATTTATTATTTCCTGTCATTTTATTGGTTTCCCTTTTCTTCTTCTGGAGTTGCTTCATGAAAAATGTAGGTTTTAGCGGTTGATTTTGCCGAAATAGTTATGCTTTGGGATTGATCCCTGGTAGCTCGTATAGAGAAATCTTCGATGTTGAAAAGCCGCGAGAAATTGCTCAATCGGTCGAAGAAAGTAGCTAAATTGTGATAATTTCCTGTTATTTCGATTGCGATAGGCCATTCGATGTAAAATTCCTTACTTATTTCTCCTTTTGGGGTAAATTTGTCAATGTTTAGCCTTGAGTCATTTGCAAGCTGCTGGATTTTTCTTAATATGTCATATATCTCTCTTTTTTGAGGGATAATAGTTTCCAGGTCACGTAAGATAAGGGTCATGCTTTTTATTTCTTCTTCAATATTATCCATTTCTTCTTTTTTTGCACGAAGAGTTATTATTTCTCTTTCGATATCCATTCTCTCTGTCTTGATCGAATTAATTTCTTCGTTTTTAGGTTTTATGTAGAGAAAAAAGAAAAGTCCGAAGATAATTGCCACTAAAGCGAGATACCCATACCAAGGCCAGTCTTTCATGGTCTCTCCTTTTGACTGATTTCTTCTGATGAAGACATGACGCCGGGGGGTAGAATATAAGTTGCATTTAAGGAAAATTCCACGCATCTATTATTTTGTATTGTCCTTTGAGTGGAAGAGATTAAATTGACATTGCTGAAATGGGGGCTGTTTTCCAGGTTGTAAATGTAGTCTGCTATTAAATTGTTAGAAAGAGCCAGCCCTTTTATGTTGACTATTTGGTTATTATAATTTGCTTCTGAAAGCCATACCCAATCGGGGATATTCTTGCTTATCTGGTCCATAATTGTAACGGCTGTTCCCTGCTGGAATTTTAATTGATTGATAAGATTTATTTTTCTTTCGAAAAGGTCCCTTTGTTGCTGTAGTGTGTCTAGTTTAACTAAAACATCCTCGAGATTCCTTTTTTCTTGCTTAGCTTCTGTTAAAAGGTTTTCTTCACTAGTAAACGTTTTCCGCTGCAGAAGGAAAAATGCCACACAAACTATAATCAAAAGGAGAAAAATTAAGCTACCTAAGGGCTTCTTTTTTTCTTCTTTAAATTCAAGAGGCAGAATTTCTGACGGCTTTTTTATAATTTTTGTTTCTGGTTTTAATAAGTTTATCCTTATCATTGTTTATTTTTCCATTTTTCTTGATGCAAGTCCTGTTGCTACTCCAAAAAGAGCAGCCATTTCTTCAAAATAAATGCTTTCGAATTTCTTTTCGTCAAAAAAGATATTCCGAAAAGGATTAAATATTTCTGTTTTAATATTGAATTTTTGTTCAAAACTGCTGGGAAGATCTTTTAATTTTGACAGGCCACCGCTTAAAAAGATTGATTCGATCTTCTTTTCCTTTATTTCTCCGGCTTCGTAGAAAGAAAAAGTTTTTTCAATTTCTTCGAGTAGATTTTGCATATTCATATTCAGTACTATTTGAAATTGTTCAGGCTGAACGTTTTTGACTGGCAGGCCTTTGATTGCCTTTTCGGCATCGTCGATACTGATATTTAAATCTTTGCTCAAATTTTCTGTGAATATGGAGCCGCCTATGGGTAGATCGAGGAACAATTGGGGAATTTTCTTTTCGATAATGATGACATTCGTGGTGTTTGCTCCAAGATTAATTATTGCAATTGTCTTATCGTCTAGAATTTCAGGGTAATTTATTTCCATTGCATTTTGAAGAGCAAATACATCAACTTCGATGGCCTTTAAATTTTTATTTATCTGATGAATGACATTGCTGTAATTAGCAATCTTATCTTTCTTAGCTGCTACAAGAAGAATGTCGAGATTTCTTTCCTGTGAAGATGAAGGCGGTCTTAATATAGCATAGTCGACATTTGTTTCTTCATAAGGATAAGGAATGTTGTGTTTTGCTTCCCAGATTATTGATTCAGCCAGCTCTTGTGTTTCCATAGAGGGAAGCGCTATTTTCTTGATTATCACAGAGTTCCCGGAGATTGAAATTACTACATTTTTGTTTGAGATTTTATTTTCATCAAAAACCATTCTAATGGTTTCTGCAACTGCAGCAGAGTCGATAATTGTGCCTTCGACTATGGTATCATGAGGAAGGAGTTCATAACCAATTTTTTTGACTTCATAGATGTCTTCGTTATCTCTTTTCTTAGTTTTTAATTCAACCGCTTTGATTGAGTAAGAACCAATATCTATCCCAACCAATCCTTTTTCTCGACTGAATCCGAACATTTTTTTCTTCCCTTTTTATGTTTGGGTATTTTGAATCTTTTTTGATTTTTCTTTTAATTTTTTTTCCACGTTTCCTGGGACCAATCCTTTAAGACAACCTCCCAGCATTGAAACTTCCTTAACCAATTTTGAGCTGAGAAAAGAATAATTTAAACTTGGCATCATAAAAAAAGTTTCTATTTCCGGATTGAGTTTCCTGTTCATTAAAGCCATTTGAAATTCGTACTCAAAATCGGATATGGCCCTGAGACCCCGAATCACTATATCACAATTATTCTTTTTTGCAAAATCAACAAGAAGTCCATCGAATGATTTTACTTCGACTCTCTCTTCATTAGAAAAAATATCCTGAATCATGCTTTTCCTTTCTTTAGTCGTAAAGAGAGGGACTTTTTTGGGATTTTCTAGAACAGCCATTATTATATTATCGAATATTTTAAGTCCTCTTTCTATTATATCAACATGTCCGTTTGTTATTGGATCGAAAGATCCAGGATATACTGCTTTTTTTTTCACAAATCCACCATTAGCAACCTTATTTCCTCTGCGTTTCTTTCTTTATTATCAAAATAATTTTGCTTTGTCAATTTAAAATGTAAAATATTTGCACATTATTATACCGAATTAGTCCTGAGATGATTCTTTTTCATTGTTAAAAAACTGTACTAGACTGTCAATTACCTGTATAGAGGATTCTCATGGTGATTTTTTTTGATTGTTCCTCACCCAAAGGGGTGAGACAAGGTAATCATTTTATCCGCATAAAGGCATCAACATTTGCCTAGTTTTTTATTTATTGTATTGATTTATTTTGGCGTTTGCAACAAAATAGAGATATGAAAAAAGGGGGATTTTTCATGATTCCAATAATTGCTTTTATTTCCTTCTTTTTATTGTTTGGAGAAGATGACTTCTACTCAGCGAAGCGGAGAGAAATGGTTCGCAGGCAGTTTCAAGCTCGTGATATTATTGATGAGAAGGTTCTGGAAGTAATGGGAAAGGTTCCAAGGCATCTTTTTATTGATAAACAGTATTGGGCACAGGCATATGAAGATTATCCTCTGCCTATTGATGAGGGACAAACGATTTCCCAGCCTTATATTGTTGCTTTGATGACCCAGACTTTAAATTTGAATAGAGGAGAAAAGGTGTTAGAAATCGGAACTGGCTCTGGATACCAGGCTGCTGTCCTTGCCCATTTAACAGACGAGGTTTATTCTGTTGAAATAAGGAATAAGCTTGCAAAAAAAGCATCCCTAATACTGAAAAGCCTGAATTATGGCAATGTAAGTATTAAAACAGGAGATGGTTATTTTGGATGGGAGGAACATGCACCTTTTGATGCTATTTTAATAACTTGTGCAGCCAATCACGTTCCACCTCCTCTTTTAGAGCAGCTTGCAGAGGGTGGAAGGCTTATTATTCCTCTTGGGAGCACTCTATATTTTCAAACTCTTACCTGTATTACAAAAGTGAAAGGGAAACCTGAAGTCAAACATATTTTAGGTGTTCGTTTCGTTCCCATGGTTGGAGAAGCGGAGAAATAGAATCGTGAGTAAATAACCTCCAGCTGCCAGGATAAGGACAAGATTGTATCCTCCCCAGAATGCAATTATAAGAGCTATTATAGAACACACAACAGAGGAAAAAGCATTTGTTGCCCAAGCCCAGGGAATCAGCTTTTTTTGCTCGTGCTGTATCAGCCGGATTCCTGTAGGAAATGGAAAGCCCATAAGGAAGCCTAGTGGAAAAACTAGCAAAAATGTCAGGAGGATCCTTATGTTAATGTTGAAACCTATGAAGATCTCATACAGAAATTTTAAAGATATTAGAAGAGCAGAGATGAAACAAGCACAAAAAATTAGGCATAAGGTAAGGTTCTTCTTGAGATTCTTGCCCAGAATTTTTTTAGATAAAAAACTTCCAAGTCCGGATGAAAAGAGCAAAGAGAAGAGGATTATGGATACAGAATAGAGGGGATGACCAAGAAAAAGGATGAATTTCTGGATTAAGGTTATTTCCACAAACATGAATGACATTCCAATCAAGCTGAAATAAAAAAGAATTTTGAGCAAGGTCTTCCTACTGCCTATTTTTGACTTTTGGAAGATAAAAAAGGGTAGAAATATCAATATAAAAGCTATTACAATGGATTGAATGAGTAAAAAAGGGACTAAAAATTCCCCGTTGAGAAATGGCAGCCACTTTTGGCCGAGTGCTTTATAAGTGGTTTTTATTTTATTTATCTTTAAAAAGTTTGAGAAAAACGGTTGGTTGTCTGATACAGGTTTAACTTGAAAAAGGTATTTTTTATAGAAGTTTTTTCTTTTGGATGGGGAGAGGAGCTGGAGTGAAATGTTATAGTAAAGAGGAGTGTCAAATTTATTAAAAATGTTTACTTCTTCAGCTTTTATTCCGGGATAGTAGACCAAATCGAAGAGAAACCTTTCAGCATTGTTTTTTGTGATTTGGATTTCTTTCTTGGAGAATGGGGTCTTTTTTACAAGATAAGTTATGGTCCCCCAGCTTCGGATAGCTATAATGTGGTATGCAGGGTCTTTTTTATTTTTTTCTAATGCTTCGATCCAGATAGCCAGAATTCTTATTTCCTGTCTTGGAGGAGGGAGTAAATACAAGCTTATACTGGCTATCCCTTCCGGAGATAGTTTGTTTAGAATATTTACGAATGACTCGACTGTATAGAGATAATTTTCGCCAAATCCGTACAGGCCTGTTCCAGATGGGCCAAAAATGTCTGTAAGAGAAAATGTAATTAAATCAAAAGAACATTTTTCTTTAATTAAAGCAGTACGTGTATTACCTGTGATAACCTGGACGTTTTTATTTAAATAGAGATTGCCTGAGAAGGAAGCCAGGTCCCTGCGCATAATTTTAACAATAAGAGGATTGCTTTCGATCACTTTAATCAGGGGGGCATTATTGATAAGTGCTGAAATAACATCAGCCCCCCCCTTTGGTTCGATAATAAGGGTACGCGGCCTTTTTAAAATAGAATAAGGAAGGGAAGAAGGCAAATTGGAGAGATATTCCAAAGCTGGATCTTGCAGATTATTAAATTGAGTAACAGAAGTCAGTTCCCCTCCATCAATAGAAAGGCCGAGTTGGTGGGGAAGTTTTTTTGTATACAAAAGGCTCAGCCCGGGTGCAAATCTTACAGCAGGGGATTCGATTATATCTACCCGCGATATGGAATTCCACTTGGTAAAGATCTGTTTTGCATTGGGATACCGCAAGGCCACAGGGAGGGCTTTGAAAGGAGAGATTCTAAAGCTGAGCCAGGATGGTGTACAGACAAAGAGCCCTATCTCTCCAAGCATAATTAAGGCTAATAGTCCCTTGAAGAGAAGTGAACGTTTTGTGCTGAACAGGAAGGAGGAAAATAAGGCTAAAAAGGAAATGAAAAGGATAACTCCCCTGTCTCCTGCTGGCATGAAAATAAAGAGGGGAATCATAGTGCCGACTCCTGCTCCAAAAAGATCAGAGAAATAGATCTCATTGACATGCTCAGAGCAGCTTGTAATTGCAAAAGATATAGTTAACCCGGCGAACAGGAAGGGAATACTAAGGAAAAAATAGAAGATAAAGATTAAGAATATTTGGTTGTTGTCCCAAGACAACTTGATAAAATCAAAAGGGATGGCGTTAGTAAGAAAAAAAATGAGAAAAATAGAAAGAGAATAAAGTAGGGAAGAAATGGACAAAAACTTTTCATGGTCTATGGAATGAATTTTTTTAAAAAAGGTCAAGAAAGAGCCGCTGGCTCCATATCCCAGAAAGGCTATACTAACCACCCAAAAGGCAAAGTGATATTGCTGTGATATAGAAAAGTACCTAGTGAGGCATATTTCCAGACAGAGGGTTGCTGATGATATGAAAAATATTCCTGCTAGAAAACGGAAACGTAGCTTTTTCAACTGATTATAACGCAAGAGAAATAGCTGTCCACAAATATGATCAGATGAAAAAATGATATAATAGAAGAAGAAAAATTTCAAATGAATTCAAGCCAAACTTTAAGTTGATTTTCAAGGATTCTTGTGATAATTTTGGATTCTAGAAGGAGATGATTAAATTCGGCACTTCCGGTTGGCGAGGCGTAATGGGGGAAGAGTTTACTTTCCAAAATGTAAGGATAGTTGTCCAGGCAATATCTAATTATTTAAAGAAGAAGTTTAACGGAGAGCATATCTCAGTCATAGTTAATTATGACACACGTTTTCTGTCAGAAAGATTTGCTTCTGAAGCAGCAAAGGTTCTTTCTCACAACAAGATTCATGTTTATCTTGCAGATAGAGATGCCCCTTCTCAAGCTCATGCTTACCAGGTGATTAAAAGGAAAGCTCAAGGGGGCATTAATTTTACAGCCTCTTTTAATCCTCCTGAATATAATGGTCTGAAGTATAACTCAGAAAAGGGGGCTCCTGCTCTTCCTGAGGAAACAGATGAGATTGAAAGAGAAATCGAGTTTTTAAAGAAAGGACCTCCACCTGGCCTATATTATCCAAGGCCCGAATTTATTGAAAAAATTGACCTTCAGAAGGATTATCTTTCTTTCATTGAAGGCAAAATAGATTTTGACCTAATCCGGAAGTCAAAAATTAAGGTTGCTGTAGACTTGCTTTATGGAACGAGCAGAGAATATCTGGATGAAATTTTAGAAGAAAACCATATTCCGGTAGAGGAAATTCATGGTTATATAGATCCTTATTTCGGGGGAATTACGCCTTCGTGTACAGAGGAAAACCTTAGAGAATTGAAAAAGTTTGTCAGGGAGAAAAAGTGTTGTGTGGGAATCGCTACAGATGCCGACGGAGACCGGTTCGGAATTATTGACGAAAAGGGAAATTTCATTGTCCAGAATTTAATTATTTCTATATTGTTAGAATATCTTATATCAGAGAAAAATTGGCGAGGAGGAATTGCTCGTTCTGTGGCCACAACTCATCTTATCGACCGGATTGCACGGAAGTATGATTTGCCTCTTTACAAAACTCCGGTTGGGTTTAAGTACTTGGCTGATCTTTACCTGAAAAACAAAATCATTTTTGGTGGGGAAGAAAGTGCTTGTGTGGTTCTGAAGGATCATCTTCCAGAAAAAGATGGAATATTTACAGGGCTTCTGGTTGTGGAGATGATGGCTGCTAGTGGGAAAACTATCTCCGGACTGATAGATGATTTGTTTCGCAAATACGGAACAAGGGTTGCAAAACAGGAGGAGATTCCTTTAACCTCGCAGAGAGAAAAAAAGTTGAAGAAATTAATAAAAAAGCCCCCTTCCAGGCTTGGAGACAGAGAAGTAGTCAATGTCGAAACTATTGAAGGGCTCAAATTGGATTTTGATGATGACGATTGGATTTTATTCCGGCCTTCTGGAACCGCACCTGTGATAAGGTGTTATGCGGAGGCTGGAACTAGGAAAGAATTAAATAAGCTTATTAAACTTGGATTGGAAAAGTTGCTGTGATGAGAAAGAAAAAAGAGAAGGATTTGTCCTTCAAGAAAAAACTTTTAGCAGTAGGATTGACTTTTTTGTTTCTGGTTTTGCTTATAGCTACATTCTTTGGAAAAAGAGGATTGATTGAAGTCTATCAAGCACAGAGAAATAAGAATGCATTGATTCAAGAAAAAGAACGGCTGAAGCAAGAAAAAGATAAGCTGCAAAAAGATATTGAGGAGCTGGAGAAAAATCCGAAGGCAGTTGAGAAAAAAGCTAGAGAAAAACTATGGCTGATGAAGCCAGACGAAATTGTTATCATAAAGAAATAATACCTTTCTTTTTTAAAAAAGCCAGCAACAAGGAACAATAAATTATTAGCTTGGATAATTCAGGTGAACGTAGATAATTTAGTAAATAGCTTGAATCCTGATCAGAAAAAGGCTGTTGTCCATTCTCAAGGGCCTCTCATGATTGTTGCTGGAGCAGGAACAGGAAAGACAAAAGTTATTACTCACTGCATTGCTTATCTCATCTCCTCTAAGTTAGCCAAACCTGAAGAGATTCTTGCAGTGACCTTTACCGAAAAAGCAGCAAATGAGATGGGAGAGAGAGTAGACATCTTGATCCCTTATAGTTACTCGTTTGTTGAAATAAGCACTTTTAATTCTTTTGGGGAGAGGGTGTTAAGAAATTACGGCCATGAGTTAGGCATTTTTTTAGATTTCAAGGTGTTAGATGATGTAGAGCAGGCCATTTTTTTTAGAGAGCATCTTTTTCATATCCCTCTAAAATATTACAGGCCTTTAAGTTCGCCAACAAAGCATATTCAAGAGCTCCTTTCAGCAATTAAAAGGTTGAAACAAGAAGATATCTCACCTGAGGAATATCTAGAATATACAGGCAGGCTTAAAATTGAAGCAACAGATGATGCGGAAAGGGAGTTGGCAAAAAAGCATCAAGAAATAGGATTGGTATATAAAAAGTACCAGGCACTGCTTAGGAAAAAGGGGAAAATAGATTTTGAAGATCAAGTAGTATTAGTAGTGGATCTTTTCAGGAAAAGGCCTTCAGTACTTAAAGAATTCCAGAATAAATATAGATATATCCTGGTGGATGAATTTCAGGACACAAATTATATCCAGTTTGAACTCCTTAAACTATTGGCTGCAAAGCACAATAATCTGACAGTTGTTGGAGACGATGACCAGAGTATATTTCGCTTCAGGGGAGCATCTTTGAGTAATATCCAGAATTTTAGAAGGATTTATCCGACAGCAGAAAAGATAGTTTTAACCAGGAATTACCGCTCGACTCAGGATATTCTTGATTCTGCCTATCAGCTAATTCAGCATAACAATCCTGACCGTTTAGAAGTCAGCGAAAATATTAATAAAGTTCTTGAGTCAACGGTTGTTTTCAAGGGAAAAAGTATCCATATGCTCCAGTTCGATAAGCTTTCTCATGAAACAGATAGGGTTGCTGAAATTATTCAGGAAAAGGTAAAGGAGGAATACCGCTATAGCGACATTGCCATTCTAGTAAGGCGAAATGCTGATGCAGACGCTTTTCTTAAAGCTTTAAATATGAAAGAAATCCCCTTTCGATTTTCAGGGAGCCGTGGATTATACAGCCAGGATGAAGTGAAAATCCTCGTTTCTTTTATAAAAGCATTGACTGATTTTGAAGACAGCAAGAATCTTTTTTCTCTTGCTCTTTCTGAAATCTATGAGATAGATCTTTATGATTTAACGATTATATGTAATTATGCACACAAAAAACACATTTCATTGCACAAAGTTTTCAGAATGATTTTTGAGGGAAAGAGTCCTGTTGAGATTTCAACCTCTTCAGAAGTAAAGGTAAAGAAGGTTTTTCACGATTTGCTTTCATTTATCCGGCTGGCAGGCACCAAGAATGCCGGACAGGTTTTGTATTCATTTATCGAAAAATCAGGTTTTCTAAAATCCCTTGTTGAGGAAGAAGAACTTCATGCGGAGTTAAGGATAAAAAATATCTGTATTTTCTTTGACAAAGTTAAAAATTTTTCCCAGCTGAGTGATGATGACTCCATTTATTCTTTTGCCTCTCATTTGGAGCTGCTTCAGCAGGTAGGAGATAATCCAGCTTTGGCTGAAGCGGAACTGGAAGAAGATGCAGTAAATGTTATTACTGTACACAAGGCCAAAGGTTTGGAATTCCCTGTTGTTTTTATGGTCAGTTTGATTTCAGACAGGTTCCCCGGCCGGGAAAGAAGAGATAAAATTCCTGTTCCTGATGGGCTTTTAAAGGAGAGACTACCTGAAAGGGGAAGTTATCTTCAAGAAGAAAGGCGGCTTTTTTATGTTGGAATGACGAGGGCCAAGGAACTCCTTTATTTAACTTGGGCAAGGGATTATGGTTTAAAAAGACTTAAAAAGGTCAGCCCTTTTGTTTTGGAAGCCTTGAACCTTTCCAGGGCTCCTGAAGATACGATCCGTTGTTCCCCCTTGGAAGAGATTAGAAGATATGCCCCTACGACGTCTAATCCAGTTGCTGTTCCCCAGGTGATGGAGAAAGGGTTGTTGACTCTTAGTTATTCTCAGGTAGGAGATTATTTGGCATGCCCCCTGAAATATAAATTCAGACATATTATGAAGGTTCCAGTTCTTCCAAATCACAACCTTGTTTTTGGTCGGGTTATGCATAATGTTATATACCATTTTTTGAAAAACAGGATATCAGGGAAAGAAATAAAAGAAGAAGAACTCCTCAGTGAATATGATAAGTGCTGGGTGGATGAGGGTTTTCTGAGCCGGGAACATGAGGAAATGAGAAAAATAGAAGGAGAAAAGGCGCTTCGCCTTTTTTATAAGCGGGAGGAGTCATCAGGACGAGTTCCTTATTCTCTTGAAAAAAGTTTCCGGTGGCAGCTTGGGGAGGTGAAATTTACCGGCAGGTGGGACAGGATTGATATGCTGGATAGTGGAGGAGTAATAATAGATTTCAAAGCAACAAAGGTTAAAGACCAGAAAACTGCAGATAAAAGGGCAAAAGATAGTCTGCAGATGGATTTTTATGCTCTCTCCTTCTTAAAAACTCAGGAAATTCCTCTGTTTGAGACACAGCTTTATTTTCTTGAGTCAGATATTATCGGGCATGCTGAAAAAGGGGAAAAAGAACTAAACAGGGCAATAGAAAAAATTAAAGAGGCTGAAGAAGGCATAAATTGTCAAAACTTTATTGCTAAACCTGATTGGCACAACTGTAATTTTTGTGATTATAAGACTATTTGCCCTTCTTCATATGCGTATTAACGTGGGATATTCATAAAAATTGCTGATAGAATTAATATAATATCAACTAGCATATGAATTTGAGGGGATGGAGGAAGCGACATTAAAAGATTTAGCCTTTCTGAGTCGATCTTCGAGGGAACCCGACGAAGTCTGGCCTGATGGATGTGTGAGCACTGTATGATCAAAGGGGCGGTGTTAATGATGGCTCGCGGACATTGGGGCGTTGCTTAAGATAAACATGCGGAGTTCCAGCAGAGCCGAGAAGATAGAGGAGGAAATGGCGTTAAAAATCTTAGTGGAGCGCAAACATGCACTCAAATTCATCTATTATCAGCAATTTTTACCCTATGGGCGAGCCGATCTTACTGCATCTGCTGCGTTACAGCGCATTCGTGGTGAAGGACCACAACTTCATGCGCTGTGCCTTGCATCTGCAGCAAGCTTGGCTCGTGAATAACCCACGTTCAAATCGAGTTTTTTTGCTTATTCTGGCACAATCCAGAAAGGCATTATAGCCAGCAGCCTTTCCTTATCAAGATATTTAAGTGTAGATAGCATTTTTTCAAGCCTGGGATTTAGATCAAGTTTCATTCCTATTAAGCCCTTTCCCATAAAAGACTCAAATAATGAGATTTTTTTGGGCCAGATGACGAATTTGACTGTCTCTTTGTCAGGAATTCCAGCTAGTTCTTTTGCAAGTTCAACTGCTTTTGAAAGACCTCCGATTTCATCTACCAGGCCCAGTTCTTTTGCCTGACTTCCTGTCCAGACGCGGCCCTTCCCGATCCTGTCAATTTCTTCCCTGGTCATTTTGCGTCCTTCTGCTGCCTTGGTGACGAATTGATCATAACTCCAGAGGATTTCTTTTTTCAGTAATTTTCTTTCTTCTGGTGTGAGTCTTCTAAAGGTGGAAAAGAGATCTGCCCTTTTGCCGTATGTAAGTATTTCAGAGGTTATTCCCAGTTTGTCGTAGAGTTTGATCAGGTTGAATTTTCCAAAGATTACCCCTATGGAACCTGTGAGAGTTTGAGGTTGAGCAACAATCTTATTGGCATTCATAGAAACCCAGTATCCTCCTGAGCCAGCGAGGTCAGACATGGTGACAATGACCGGCTTTTCCTTCTTGGTCAAAGCAATTTCCCGCCAAATAATATCTGAGCCAACAGCAGAGCCTCCAGGGCTGTCTACCCTGAACACAACAGCAGCGATTGATTTGTCCATACGGGCTTTCTTTATCCAACGGGCAACCGTAGAACTTCCCATGATTTGATACTGCCCCTCGCCTGTTATAATGGGACCCATTCCGTAGATGAGTGCAATTTTTTTCCCTTTATTTAAACCAACTGATGAGGGTTTAATCTTGAGATACTGCTGATGAGTAATTTTATATGTTTTTTCCCCTTTCTCCTTGAGAAGATTTTCGAATTCATCGTTAAACAGGAGTTTATCTATCAACCCAACTTCTACGGCTTTATTTCCTTGGAAATAGGCATGATCGATAAGCGATTTTATTTCTTCTTCGGTTTTTCCTCTGGCCTCGGAAAGTCCTTTTATATAATGTGAGTAAAGGTCCGAATAAATAGATTCCATCATCCGCTTATGAGCCGGGGTAAATTTCTCTTCTGTAAACATATTGTAAGCTGTCTTGTATTCTTCGACATGTTCAACTTCTGCTTCAATGCCTGCTTTATCCAGGGCTTTTTTTAGAAATGGGACGTTGCCTCCGATTCCGTTGATAACAAGCATTCCAAGAGGGTGTAAGATGATTTTGTCACAGGCAGTAGCAAGAAAATATTCCTTGTCAAAATCAAGAGCTTCATCCATATAGGCATAGGCTTTTTTCCCTGATTTTCTGAAGTCAATAATGCTGTCTCTGAGTTCATTTATTTTTGCCCAGTCACATTGAATGTAGCCAAGACGCAGTACAAGGGCATTGATACGGGGGTCGACTTTAGCTTTCTGTAAGTTCATCCAGACGTCATACATTGAAAGAGCTGGTTTTAATCCCATTAGAGCAGATAAAAAATCAGGAGATGCCTTTTCCTGCAGGGAGCCAGACAGCTTGACCTCAAGGTAGGAATGGGACTTTACAGCCGGAGGCTTTGCGAATTCAAAATATATGAAGGATGCAAAGGTTGCCAGAATTAACATGAAAAATATCAAAAATATAACCAGTATATACCTTCCTTTTTTCATTTTTTCTCCTTTTTAAAATGAATTGCTTTCTTTCAGATTAAATATAACAGAAAGCAGTAGATTATTGAAATATAGAATTTTCCATTCGATTTTAGTATATTGAAAAGCAAAATGAAGTAACCTGGATTATTCAGGGTAAAACAGTTTGAAAAAAAGTTTTAAAGGATTATCAAATGAACGCAATTGAAATTGAGAACATTTCCAAAAGCTTTGGTGATTTTTATGCTGTAAAAAAATTATCCTTCAGTATTTCCAAAGGGAGTATTTATGGTTTGCTTGGCCCAAATGGTGCAGGCAAGACAACCACAATACGCATGGTGATGAATATTATTATTCCTGATGAGGGATTAATCAAGGTTTTAGGCAGGAAGATGGATGAGAAGATGAAAGAGAGAGTAGGTTATCTTCCGGAGGATAGAGGGCTTTATCCAAAGATGAAGGTAGGAGAGATTCTTGCTTTTCTGGCTGAACTTAAGGGGATAAGAAGAGTGGATGCCAGGAAGAAAATTGATTTCTGGCTTGAAAAGCTTGATATGGCAGATTGGAAATTGAAAAAGGTTGAGGAGCTCTCCAAGGGGATGCAGCAGAAGATTCAATTTATAGCCACGGTCATACATCAGCCTGATCTAATCATCCTGGATGAACCTTTTCTTGGGCTAGATCCTGTGAATACAAAGCTGTTAAAAGATATCATGCTGGAGATCAGAGAACAGGGGACAACAATCATATTTTCTACTCACCGGATGGAGCAGGTGGAGATGATATGTGACGACATCTGTCTGATCAATAAGGGCAAGATGGTATTGGAAGGGAACTTGAGTCACATCAAGAATCAGTATGGAAAGAATACCGTTGTTTTAGATTATGATGGCGATGCAAGTTTTATTAATGCCCTGCCTGAAGTTAATAAAATAGATGACTACGGCAAATTCATGGAAATAAAACTGAAGGAGCAGACGGATACCCAAGGATTTCTAATGAAACTTACAGGGAAAATCAGGATTAATAAATTTGAAGTGAAAGAGCCAACATTGAATGCCATTTTTATAGAAAAAGTGGGAGAAAAAGATGCGTAAGATACTGTCAGTCATTAAAAGAGAATATATCCAGATAGTCAGAACTAAAGGCTTCATAATCGGGACGATTTTAGGTCCGGTCCTGATGGCTTCCTTTATTGTGATTCCGGTTGTTGTATCCTTGGTTTCTGTTGAGAAGCAAGAAAAGATTGCAGTGATTGATTCAACCAATGAAATTTTTATTGAACTCGATAAGAAGCTGGACTCGAAGTTAAAGGACGGCAGCCGCCGCTATATGCTTGAAGAATATAGGCTGCCTGATGATGTTGACAAATTGCTAGAGGAACTAAACAGGAAGGTATTGAAGAAGGAACTTTCTGCCTATATTTTTATTCCTCGGGATATTTCGGAGGGAGGAGAGGCTGAATATGTCTCTGAACATGTTTCTGATTTTGATAAGAGAGGAAATATTAACCAGGCTTTAAGCAGCGTAATAATCGAAAAGAGATTAAGAAACGAAGGATTAGACCCTCAAGAAATCGGTAAGTACATGAGGCCTGTGAAACTGATAACAAAAAAAGTAACCAAGAGAGGAGTAGAAAGGGATACAGGGGGAACCTTCATTATTTCATATTTTTTAGTCCTTATCCTTTATATGACGCTTATTTTTTACGGTCAGATTATTCTGAGAGGAGTTATCGAAGAAAAAAGTTCAAGGGTAGTTGAGATTGTTCTTTCTTCTCTGAAGCCCTATCAACTCATGGCAGGCAAGATATTAGGGATAGCAGCCGTGGGATTTACACAGTATGCAATCTGGGCTCTTTTTGGAATTGCTGCAGTTAAATACAGCGGGTCAATAATCACAAAATTTTTCCCTGCAGCCCAAGGATTCCAGGTCCCAAGTATCCCCCCATATATTTTCATCTATTTTGTCCTATTCTTTATTCTCGGATATTTTCTTTATGCGACTCTATACGCGACTGTCGGGTCAATGGTGAATTCGGAAAAGGAAGCCCAGCAACTGGTTATGCCGGTGACTATGTTTTTAGTTGTCCCGATTCTTCTTATGATGTTTGTGATCAGGAGCCCAAACAGTTCTCTGTCAGTAGTATTATCTATAATCCCGTTTTTTGCTCCGATCTTGATGCTCCTACGTGTCTGCATTCTACTGCCCCCTTTCATTCAAGTCGGGGGCTCTGTTCTGATATTGATTTTGACTACGATACTGATGATCTGGCTGACGGCAAAGATCTACCGGGTAGGAATCTTAATGTACGGGAAGCGCCCGGGTTTTAAGGAAATTGTTAAGTGGATGAAGTATAAATAGGGACGGTTCTATTTTTTTAATTTCGTCATGTTTTTTCAGAGAAAAGGGGTGAAAAAAAAATAGAACCGTCCCCTTTAACAAAAATGGAATTTATAAGTATTTTTAATGATGTTCTGGGACCGGTGATGCGGGGGCCCTCAAGTTCGCATACAGCAGGTTCTTATCGTATAGGGAGAATTGCGAGGTCTTTATTCGGAGAGCAGCCTTCTTCTGTTGCATTCACTTTTGATCCTGAAGGCTCTTACATAAAGACGTATCGTCAACAGGGAGTTGACCTCGCTTTTGCCGCAGGCCTCATGGGATGGCAAATAACAGATGAACGTTTTTTTCAGGCTTTGGAATTTGCGAGTAAACATGGGATAAAGATAGAATTTAATGAATCTTCTCTTGATAATCCTGATCATCCAAATACAGTGCTGATACAGATGGTCTCGCAAAGCGGCCAGCACCTCTCGCTTAAGGCAAAGTCAGTTGGAGGAGGAATTGTTGCAATCTCAAGGCTTGACAACTGGCCTGTTAATTTGAGCGGAAAATATTATGAAATTATTACTGAACTTAAGAAGGATGCCGAGCCGCAGGTAAGAGATATTCTAGAATCAGACGATCAGACTGTTAATAAGCCTTCAAAAGAGGTCTGTGGGAATATGATGCTTCTTTGTGTTCAGCGTCTTTCAGCATTAAGTCCAAAAGTTCGGTGCAGGCTTGAGAAATTACCTGAAGTCAAGAATATCAGGGAAGTTCGGCCTTTATTTTATATGAAACGTGGTGAAGCTCTTTTTTCGAGTGCTGAGGAGATGGTTGCAAAAGCAGAGAGCTGTGGGTGTTCCCTTGGTAAAATTGCATTGAATTATGAATCGAAATTACTAGGAATGACAGAAAAAGAAGCTTTATGCGAAATGCTGCGACGATTTGACATAATGAAGGCCTCTGTTTTACAGGGGCTCAATGAACAGGATTTACGGATGCAGTTGCTGCGGCCATGTGCCAAGAAGATTTATGAGGCTGAAGCGAAAGGGAAAGTAGCTTTAGGAGGGATTCATACAAGAGCCGCAGCTAGAGCAATGGCTGCCATGCATGTTAATAACAGTATGGGAATTGTTTGTGCGGCTCCTACCGGAGGTTCTGCAGGCGTCATTCCAGGTGTGATGTGTACTCTGGCAGAGGAAAAGAACTTGGATGCGGGAAAATTGGCAATGGCACTGTTTGCAGCTTCGGCTGTCGGTTTGATTGTTGCAAAGCGGGCAACATTTGCTGCAGAAGTCGCAGGATGTCAGGTTGAGATCGGAGCAGCAGGGGCAATGGCAGCTGCTGCTGTAATTGAAGCTGCTGACGGGAGTGCTCAACAAGCTGCAGATGCAGCATCTATTGTGTTCCAAAACACAATGGGATCAGTTTGTGATCTGGTCCAGGGGATGTGTGAAATTCCCTGTCACACACGGAATGCAGTTGCGGCTTCCAACGCGTTTGTGTGTGCGGACTTGATCCTTGGGGGTTATGTTAATTCTATTCCGCTTGATGAAACGATTGATGCTGTATGTGCGACTGGCAAAATGTTACCACAGGAACTGAGGTGTACATCACTTGGGGGAATAGCAGCAGTACCTTCGGCCTTGTCGATGCCCCGAATAAAAAAAGATAACTGAATAATAAACAAAAGTGCGAAAAATTTTTTTGTCAGCGTAAACCTTTTTTTCAATCTATCCGTAGTAAACTCTGAAGAGGTAAAAAATGGATGGAATAAAAAAAACGGTTCGTATCACAACACTGATATTACTTCCTTTTATATTCAGTGCCTGTTTTGCTGTTAGGATTGTTGAAAATGTTAAGAATCCTGACCGCTATTTCAGGAAGGCGTATCAACAGATTGAAAGGATACATCAAAATTATCCTGACAGAGAGGGGAGAGTACACAAAATCAATATTTTGGTCTATGACAGTTCGGATTGTGAAGTAATAAAAGTAACTGCTCCTTTTTGGATTGTAAACGCATGTATGGATATTGCATCGAGTGCATCTGAAGAGGATGACTTTGATTTTGAAGACAGGTATGACTTTGACTGGAGAGATATCAAAGAATTAAGGCAGATTGGTCCCGGGCTTCTCATTGACATTGATGATGAGGAGAGTAGGGTGCTGATCTGGATTGATTGATGGAGATAGCCGGGTATTATTTGAGAGAGTTCTAGAGGAAAATGAAACCAAGGGAAGTTTTTGAAGATGATAATATCTACGTCCTTGTTGAAAAAATTAAAAATGGAGATAGAGAAGCTTTTAGTACGATCACACGCCTTTATCAAAAAAAAGTTTTTCTGCTGGCTTTTTCCTTTTTTCGTAATAGGGAAGACGCAATGGATATTGTTCAGGAGACGTTTTTAAGATTTTATGAGAAAGTGAACATGTTTCGCAAAGGGAAGAATTTTCAGAATTGGATTTTACAGATTGCAAAAAATCTTTGTATAGATTACTACAGGAAAAATTGCAAAAAGAACAATAATTACCAAAGAATAAAAAATTTTGAGGAGATGAGTTGCCCTTCCTATAGCCAAAAGGACTTAAATTCTTCCTCGGATCTTAAACTAATATTTTATAGGTGCATAGACGGACTTTCTGAAAAGCAAAGAATGGTCTTTTTAATGAAGCATTATAATCAGCTCGAATATAAAGAAATTGCGCAGATTTTGAGCATTGCTTTAGGGACAGCAAAATCCCTTCATTTTAAAGCACTTCAAAATCTGAAGGTTTTAATGAGTCCTTATATGGGGAGACAAACATGAAACATTGTAAGGAGACAAAAGAACTGGCTGCTTTCCTTTATGGGGAGCTTAAGGATGATGAAAGAAAGAGATTGGAATCCCACCTCGAAGTTTGTCCCCAATGCAGGAAAGAAATTGAGGAATTAAGGCAGATTGTAAATGAAGCGGATTCTTTGAATTCAGATATTGAGGAAGCACTGACATCCGTGGATTGGGAGATGCTTCCTTCCAAAATATCAGAAAATGTCTTTAAAAAGGAAACCCCGCTTTCCAGAGGGTCACAGACAGGGAAATTTTGGGGTTTGCTCTTTCAGCCCAGGTTTAGGCCTGTTTATACTGCCCTCCTTTTAGGGATTTTACTGGGATCCCTGGCTACTTTCGTGGTTTTTCGGAATTCTGGACTTAAAGGAACCAGTGAGGAAAGGTTTTTTGTATCCGGGGACTTTCTAGAGAGACTAGAGCTTGAGATGGCACGAAGGGAAACACTGGATTATCTTGAAAAAAGTCAGTATTTGCTTTTGGACTTTGTCCAGTCTTCTCCGGAAAAATCAGCTGAACTCTGGCAGAGCAATTTTGCTTCCACAAGGGCAAGAGATTTGCTTGTAAAGAAAAGGTATATCGATCTTCAGCTTGATAGATTTCAGATGGCAAAGGCAAAAAAAATCTGTGACCAGATCGAACTTCTCTTTTTCGAACTGGCCCAGATTACTAAGGAGCTTCCGGTGGAAGAGGTAAAGAAAATACAGAATCTTATCGAAGAAAAACAGATTTTGTTAAAAATAAATTTAGTAAAGAAAGAATTGCAAGAAAGCGAGGTTTAAAATGAAAAAAATAACCATAAATTTCGGGATAATCTTGTTGGCTTCTTTTCTCTTCCAGGCGTATGCCCAGGTTCAGCCGGATGAGAAGCTTTTCCAGGATGCAAAGATTCTTATTTTTGATAAGGAATGGGAAAATGCCCAGGGAAAACTGGAAAAGCTGCTTGAAGAATATCCAGAAAGCCGCTGGTTTTCCCAGGCACTCTTTTATAAAGGGAAATGTCTTAAGGAGCAGAAGGGAAAAGAGATCCAGGCTCTGCAGGTGTATAAGAATTTTCTTAAATTAAAGGACCGCAATAAAAGCCTGACCGAAGAGGCTGAAATATCAATTATTGAACTGGCCTCCAGGCTTTATAAGGAGGGCAAATCATCTTCCTTGGGGGAAATAGAGAGAAGGCTTTCCAGTCCAAATAGAGTTATTAAGTATTATGCGGCATTTCAATTGAGCAGTGTGAAGGATAAAAAAGTGGCGAGGAGAGCGATACCAGTACTGAAAGAGATTATGAAGAGCGAAAAGGATGATGAAATCAGAGACAGAGCCAGAATCGCAATGCTAAGGGTTGAACCTGATATGTTGAAGGATTTCGAAGAGGAAAGGTATGAAAGAAAAGAAAGGGTGCTGAAAATAAGAGTCTTCAAAAAAGGAAAAAAAGAGGCAGATTTTTCTGTAAATATTCCATGGGCTCTGGCTGATTTGGCGTTAAGCGCTATCCCTGAGAAGGAAAAAGAAAAGATGAGAAAGGAAGGATATAATCTGGATAAGATTATAAAAGAGCTCAACCGATTCAAAGGGAATATCATTGAAATAAAAGGTGAGGATTCGATAATTAAAATTTGGATAGATTAAAATCAAGGAGGTTATCTATGAAAAAAATCACAGCAAGCGTTTTAGCAGTAATGGTATTGAGTTTTGTATTGATGAATTTTCTTTCGGCAGAAGATACGAGTACTATTCAAGCGATCAAAAAGGCTGTTAAGGAGAATCCCAAGTATAATGCTGGCTCAGAAGTGAAGTGGTTTAAAGTTCTCATTACAGATACTCGGACTAAAAAAGACAAGGTAAAGATTACTCTGCCAATATCATTGATTGAACTTATGGCCAAACACTGCAATGAAAAAAACTTGAAAGTAAATCGGTATGAGTACGATATCGATCTCAAAGAGCTTTTAGCAGAATTAAAAAAGCTTGGCCCAATGGCATTGGTTGAAATCTGTGAAGATGATGAATTAGTAAAAGTCTGGTTGGAATAGAGCAGGAATAAGCAGCAAGCTTATCGAGAGACTAATTAAAGGGAAATGGAGACTAACTCCATTTCCCTTTTTTATTTTCAAAAGAGAATTTAATGAATGTATGGTTTGGATTATTCATAAGATAAGTTAGAACTTTTTCATGTGTCATACGTCTATTGTATTGAGTCCAGCCCACGATAGGAGAATTTGGTGAAGAGCAGAAGCAGTGAACTTGATGAGGAAAAAAGAAAAAATAACCAGTCGAGATTTGACAGTCTTTATAACCAGTATAGGTCTTCAGTTTTCGCTTTTGCTTTCAGTTTAACTCACAATCAGAGGGATGCAGAGGACTTATTTCAGGAGACTTGGCTTCGGATTGTAGAAAATCTTGCAAAAATCCTGGATATGCAGAATTTTAAAGCCTGGCTTTTTAAAGTTATGGCAAACCTTTATAGGGATGCACTGCGGAAGAAACGGATCAGACAGTTGTTTTTTTTACATAGATCTGAACTTTCATTCGGGGGAAGCCAGGCATCTATTTCTGTAGCAACCTGTGAGAAATTGGATATAACAAATGATGCGGAGCATATGGAGATAAACAAGGCCATTAACAAGGCTATAGCTCGTCTCCCGGACAGACAGCGCCGGGTATTTGTACTTAGAGAACTCGAAGAATTTAAATACTCAGAAATTAGTGAAATTCTCAGCGTGCCGCTTGGGACAGTCAAATCTCTGATGCACCGGGCAGTTAAGCATCTTCGGCGGGAATTACTGGTTTATAACCCAGAATATTTGGAGAAAGTAAAATGAGATGCAAAGACATAGAGCGTTTGTTAATTGATTCATCTGGGAGAGATTTGAATGAAGAAAAATTGGCCAGCATGGAGCAGCATATTCTGCATTGTGCCAGATGTAAATCTTTCCATGATAATTTAAAAGAAATTCGTATTTGTCTGGGAAAGATAACCAGGCCAAATCCATCTTCTGAGCTTGTGAAGCGAACTCTGTCAATGTGCCATGCCAAGATTGATTCGCTGTATTCGGCTGACATAGAGACTTCCAGGCAAATCCATTCTCCATCAGTGCCAAAATATATATGGGCTGCATTCATTACTCTCATATTTTTAACAGTTATTTTAATGTGTCCATTGTTGAAATTTTTAGAACAGGATCAATTCTTATCGTTTCAAGAAATTTTATTAATCACCTTGATAGCTCAAAACGCAGGAATGCTTTTTTCGATACCGTTGTTAATTCATAGAAACCGATTGCGAAGTCGGAATTCAAGACTTGTGTAAAGAAGTAACTATACATCATATATTCGGTTTCATGCCTTGTAATTTTATTTGGGCATGGAAGAGGAGGTTCATTATGGCAACATCAACAGGAAAAACAATCGGGTTTATCTTATTGATTATAATTATCCTTCTTCTTGTACTTCGCATGACGCCATTGATTCTTGCCCCGTTTGGAATATTCCCGAGTGTCTTCCACATCCTCCGGATGCCGGAAGTGAATGGTATCAATTTTGGCCACCATTATTTATTCAACATCCCGTTTTTTTCCATGCTGCTGTCTCTGGCTTTTTTGGTACTCTGGATTCTGGTGATTACATGGGTCTATCGTGATGCAGAAAGGCGTGGCATGAATGGCCTGTTATGGGCACTGCTTGTATTTATTGGGAATTTAATAGGGTTGGTAGTTTATTTAATTGTCCGCACAGAGAATTTGTCCGTACAAAAAGAAATTCAAAAACCGCTTTCTTGTCCGAGCTGCCAAAAAACTGTATCTCCTGGTTTTGTATTTTGTCCTAATTGTGGTGCAAGATTGCATGCTGTATGCCCCAAGTGTAAAAAACCTGTTGAAAGCAGCTGGCAAATATGCCCACACTGTGGAGAAAAATTGGATAAGTAGTATTGTGTGAGTGTTTACGCTAGTTGTAATACAGACTATTCAGTAATAATATAGGTATTGCTTTAGTTTTAATACTTAGCAGCTTAAAAATTGAATACTCTAGAAAAAGAACAGAAAATATTTTGCAATAAAAAGGAAAATGGTTAGGCAGATACTGAGGGAACTTAAAAGGCATATTCTATTCACTACTTTTGGGGCAATTACTGGGATTGCTATGATGATTATAATAGTACTCAGCCATATGCTTTCCCGCGTATCTGAAGTTTCCCCAATTATTTTTTACATCCTACACCCAACCCATGTTGTTTTAAGTGCGGTTGTGACTACAGCGATATATAAATTATATAAGCCCAAGTATAGAATTTTAATGGCTGTCGTAATTGGCTATATTGGCTCGGTGGGAATAGCTACCTTAAGCGATTCAATAATTCCTTATCTGGGTGAATTACTGCTTAATCTTCCAAATAGAGGGATTCATATAGGTTTTATTGAGAATCCTTTCATAATAAATTCGGCAGCCTTTTTGGGAATTGTAATTGCTCTCTTAAGACCAAACACTAAATTCCCACATTCTGGGCATGTTTTAATTAGCACATGGGCCTCGCTGTTTCATATCATCATGGCAATGGGTCAAACAGTAAATTGGATTGAAATTACTGCTATTTTTTTATTTTTGTTCTTCGCAGTCTGGATTCCCTGTTGTTTGAGTGATATAGTGTTTCCGCTGCTATTTGTTCCGCTGGAAAGCAAAGCATGATAGAACATGAGCCTATGTGCTGTTTTCTTTAAATCTCGCTTCCTCCATTCCCTCAAATTCATCCGCCTAAGCAATGCCCCGGCTGAGATAGATCAGTCCTTGACAAATCTTTTGCTGCTCCTGGATAATAGATTCAATAGAGACAAGCAGCATATTTTAGAAAGAACAGGAGGTGGTAGATGAAATACTGGCGATTATGGCCGATTATGGTGATGCTTATACTTGGGTTGTTGGCCTGCTCCGGGGGGAGGCAGACGGCGGATAAAAGTATGCTATCTCGAGAACCGGTTGCATATTCTATGCAGCTGGACCGAGCCACGGCGTCCCAGCTGGCAGAACTGGCTCTCAATTGCATCCGGAGGGAGTTTCCCAATAAGCCTGGTCATGTGATAAACGATGCGGCCGAAGTGCAGAATCCGGCATCACTGCATCCGGCCTTTTTTGGCTGCTTTGACTGGCATTCTGCAGTCCACGGTAACTGGATGCTTGTGCGGCTGCTTAAAATGTTTCCCGACTTCTCCAGGTCTGACGAGATCCGCTCTGTCCTGAGCGAAAATCTGACTGAAGAAAATATTACATCAGAAGTCAGATATTTCCAGCAGCCCAACCGCAAATCTTTTGAGCGTACCTACGGATGGGCTTGGCTGCTTAAGCTGGCAGAAGAGCTCTATGAATGGGAAGATGCTGATGGGAAGAGGTGGGCCCAAAACTTACAGCCACTGGTTGACATAATAGTCGAGCGCTACCTGGATTTCCTGCCGCGGCAGACCTATCCAATCCGAAGAGGAGTACATCCCAACACTGCCTTTGGACTGGCCTTTGCGCTTGACTATGCCAGGGTTGCGGGGCATAGTGAGCTTGAAGACATGGTGATCAAACGAAGCCTGTTTTATTTTGCTAAAGATACCGGCTGTCCGGCCGCCTGGGAACCTGATGGGGACGACTTTTTTTCCCGCTCTCTGATTGAAGCTGACCTTATGCGGCGTGTACTTTCCCCTGCCGAGTTTATGGATTGGTTCCACCGGTTTCTGCCCGATCTCAGCAAGGGACGGCCAGAGTCGTTGCTTCACCCTGCTGATGTCTCTGACCGCAGCGACCCCAAGATCGGTCATCTCGACGGCCTGAATCTCAGCCGGGCCTGGTGCATGAACGGTATTGCCTCGGCTCTATCGCAGGATGATCCGGTACGGCCTATTCTGCAGCAGTCTGCTGCGCGCCATGCAGAAGCGACTCTTCCACATATAGCAAGCGGCCATTATACAGGAGAGCACTGGCTGGCCTCATTCGCAGTATATTTACTTTCCGAAGGTACTGATTAGATTGGAAACTGGAGTGTTCTAAAAGAGGTTAATGCACCCTATTGTGGTTTTATCAAGGGATAGTGGAGTATGATTTGATCATTATAGATAATTAATCTTGCGATGAATTCCGAGTAGTATTTTAAGAAGATAATCCTCTCTTAAGGTTAAAAAACACTACAAAAAATTACCCCCCTTTTCACCTGAAAAGGTGATTGAAAGTGATTGAATATTATTTATATAATATATATCATATTGTAAATTTAATAGTTGAAAGGAAAGTTGAAATGAAAGCAATTCAAGAAATTTTGTGCATAATGGAAAAAACAATCTGCTGGTTCATGACAATTTGCTTTCGATTTAAGGACCACAAAAGTCAAATTTCTGGACTACGCTCCAGAAATTTATCATCAAAAACTTTTATCCCTTTAATATTGATAATTTTTTGCTCAATCTGGTTATTAGTAATCTTTTCCAATGTTCTTTATTCCCAAGAACGTCAGATTAAATTCGAGAATATTGGAATTGAAGAGGGACTATCCCAGGCTAGCATCCATTGTATCTGGCAGGACAGCAAAGGATTTATATGGATAGGTACCGAGTCGGGAGTAAATCGATATGACGGCTACGATTTCATCGTGTATACTCCTGATATAAGAAATCCTGAGAGTCTGAGTAACAATTGGGTTTATTCAATCTATGAGGATCACCTGGGGAATATCTGGATAGGGACGGATGGCGGCTTAAACAGATTCAATAGAGAAAAAGAGATATTTACCCGTTATCTTCATGATCCTGAGAAACCAAATAGTCTGAGCAATAATAAAGTCTTTACCATTTTTGAAGATAAATCCGGATCTCTCTGGATTGGGACGGATAACGGATTGAATAAATTCGACCGGAAAGATGAATCCTTCAAACGGTATC
>Ga0268276_1000150_pt1 | contig 83677 bp, 55 predicted proteins | sample saktaG_4_FD_190145 | JGI IMG/M metagenome (GOLD analysis project Ga0268276, IMG submission 190145) | Saline water microbial communities from Sakinaw Lake, British Columbia, Canada - sak_2010_1_5_45m | ecosystem: Environmental > Aquatic > Non-marine Saline and Alkaline > Saline ... | reverse complement strand
CGGGGCGTGTCCCTGCGGACGATAGCCCCAGGTCTCGACGAAAAACCGCTGGATAAAGGCCGTTTCCGAGGCGCGTTCGTTCAACTGCTGGCGACCGGCCCAGGCGCGCAGGCGGGCCAGCAGGACTCCGGCCTCCGGGCTGTCGCGAAAGGCGAGAAATTCAGCCTCCCATTGGGCGCGCAGAAACGGTTCGTCGAAAAGCGACAATGTTGGCATGGCATTCTTTTCCGGAACGGTCAGCCGCGCGTCTCTGCGAGAGGTGTCTGTCATCATCCGATGCGGTCGGCCCCTGACGGCCCTGAGGCATGATGCCAAATCGCAGGGGGGGGTGTCAATCGCAGTAATGCGACACTGTCGGTAATTTCCCTTGCCGGCATTCTCGATTTCCGCTATAGTCCATCTCCACTTTTCACGGCGTGTGGCCGCGAGAGGTGAGCTGAGTTACAGGCGGACAAAAAAACGGCGCGGGTGCGCCGCTTACAAACCGCCTCTTTACCGTACAACGATGCAGGCGGAAGGCCCGGTCACGCACCGACGTGCAATGTGTTTTTCGCCGCAAAGGGTTACGAATGAGCACCAAGACAACCAAACCTAAAGACCCGGGCGTCAACCGTCGTTGGCTCGTGGTCGACGCGGCGGGCAAGCCGCTCGGCCGGCTGGCCGTGGCGATTGCCAACGTGTTGCGTGGCAAGAACCGTCCCGATTTCGACCCCAGCGTGGATATTGGCGATTTTGTGATCGTCCTCAACGCTGAAAAGGTCGTATTGACCGGAAAGAAGGATGAGACCAAGATCTATCAGCGTTACAGCGGCTGGCGCGACGGATTGAAATTGATCCCCGCAGCGACGATGCGCGAACGTCATCCGGACCGCATCATCACCGAAGCGGTGTGGGGCATGCTGCCCAAGAACCACCTGTGCCGCGGTGCGTTGACCCGTCTGAAGGTCTATCGCGGCGAGGAACACCCCCATGCGGCGCAGAAGCCCGAAGCGTTTCCATTCTAAAACGGTCTGATAAGAGAGAGGTTTTGTCATGGTCAAGGAAATTGCTGCCGCCACGGGACGCCGGAAGACCGCCGTCGCGCGGGTCCGACTGGTGTCCGGTGACGGAAAATGCGTCATCAACGAAGTCGACTCAGCCCAATACATCCCCAGCGAGGCATTGCGTCAGTACATGATGCAGCCGCTGGTGATCACCAACATGAGGGATAAATTCAACCTCGTCGTGTCCGTCAAGGGCGGCGGGGTGAGTGGACAGTCGGGTGCGGTGCGCCATGCCTTGGCACGCGCGCTGATCGTGGCCGACGCATCGCTGCGTGACGCGCTGAAGAAGGCTGGATGCCTGACGCGCGACGCGCGCATGAAAGAACGCAAAAAGCCCGGCCAGCCCGGCGCCCGCAAGCGCTTCCAGTTCTCGAAGCGTTAAAAATGCGTTCGGCTTCGGCGTTTATCAGAACCGCGGGCACCGTCTTACCGACGTTGTCCGCGTTTTGTTTTTCACCGGTGCCCCGAATCATACGGGAGCGCCGGGACGAGAGTATGTCATATTATGCCTTTACAACTCATTAAGAAGATTGCAGCCAAACTACTGGGACGGACGACCACGGTGCAAGTGTCTCAACGCCCGGCCAAGCCTGTCCGTCCTGCCAAGGCGGACGGCCGGGGAAGGCCGGCACCCGCAGGCCCTCGCAAACCGGACGCGTCCTCCCGCGACCGTCGCGCCCCGCATCCGGATGACCGGTCCGGCCCGCGGCCAGCCCGGCCACCGTCGCGGCGGCCCGAACGCGCCGAGACGCACGTCGAGAGTGGCCAGCCGCCGCGTGAGGCGAGCGCTCCGCGGCGCCCCGAACGAACCGATCGCCCCGTACGCCCCGCACGAACCGATCGCCCCGAACGTCCCGAACGAACCGATCGCCCCGTACGTCCCGAACATACCGATCGCCCCGAACATACCGATCGTTCCGAACGCCCCGATCGCCCCGTACGTCCGGATCGGCCGCAACACGCAGCGCGTGGGGACCGCGGCCCGCGCGGCGCACCCCCGCGCAGCGGCCGTTCCGATCCGTCGGCGGTCCGACCGGGAGGCGCGGTGCACGAGGCCGAAATGGTCCGGCGCCGCGAGGCCCATGCCGCCTGGTCGCTTGATCAGTATCAGGTGCCGCCCGCCGACGGGAAGATGCGTTTCCACGATTTCGACCTGCCGCTCGAAATCATGCACGCCGTGGCCGATCTGAAATTTGATTACTGCACCCCGATCCAGGCGATCAGCCTCGAATACGCCCTCGCGGGCAAGAACGTGGCGGGCAAGGCACAAACCGGCACGGGCAAAACCGCCGCGTTTCTGGTGGCACTGCTGACCCGCTACCTGCGCTCTCCCGATGCCCGCAACACCGCCCCGGGAAGACCGCGGGCTTTGGTCATCGCGCCGACGCGCGAGCTGGTGATTCAGATCTGCAAGGACGCCGACGCGCTGGGCAAATACTGCGGCTTGCGCTACCTCGCGGTTTACGGCGGCATGGACTACGACCGCCAACGCAGCGAGCTTCAGGCCGGGCCGGTCGATCTCCTGGTCGCCACACCCGGGCGCCTGCTAGATTTCGTCAGCGGCAAGGTGATCGACCTGTCGGGGGTTGATACGCTGGTGATCGACGAAGCCGACCGCATGCTCGACATGGGGTTCATTCCCGACGTCAAGCGCATCGTCTTCCGGCTCCCCCCCAAGGAGCGCCGCGGCACGATGTTGTACAGCGCGACGCTCAACGACGATGTCATGCGGCTGGCTTCACAGTGGATGACCGAACCGGTGCGCGTGGAGATCGAATCCGAATCGATGACGATTGACACGATCAGTCAGGTCGTCTACATCGTCCGGGCGAGCGAAAAATTCACCGTGCTCTATAATCTGCTCAAGATCCATGCCGATCGCCGGGTGCTCGTGTTTTGCAACCGACGCAGCAGCACCGAGCGCGTCGCCGAGTCGCTGAATCGGCTCGGGATCCCTTGCGAAATGCTCAGTGGCGATGTGCAGCAGAACCGCCGCTTGCGCGTGCTCGAAGATTTCCGCGCCGGCAAGATCCGCGTCGTGGTGGCGACCGACGTCGCCGGGCGCGGCTTGCATGTGGACGACATCGGCTTTGTCGTCAACTTCGATTTCCCGTACGAGGCCGATGACTATGTCCACCGCATCGGTCGGACGGGGCGCGCGGGTCATACGGGCACGGCGATTTCCTTCGCGGACGAGGACGAGTCCTTCATCATCCCCGCGATTGAAAAGTTTATCGGCGAACCGTTGAAATGCACGATGCCGGAGGAGGCGCTGCTCCAGCCGATCCCCGACACCCGCGGTCATCCCCGTTCGCCGCGTCCGGAACCGCATCGCCCGGCGCACCCGGTTCCGCATGCGGAGCACCCGCGCCCTGCCGGGCCCGTGCACGACGACGCGCCGCCGCCCAAACCGCCGCCTCCGGCTGAAATGCCGACCCCGGCGGTCTCCGCAGATGCGCCGCGGCATCACGACGCGCCGCCCCGCGCACCGACCCCGCCCGCCAAACGCCCGCAGGCAGCGCCGCCCAAACACGAGGCGCACCGGATTCCCCTCGCGGTCGTCGCACCCAAACGCGCCGTGACCGAAGAGTGGTCACCGGGCCAGTCGTGATCTCGCCACCGTGCAACCGCCACCCGTCACTTGTTATACCGATACCCACGCCCATTTTGGCGCCGAAGCGGCCGGAGATGTCGTGGCGCGTGCTGTGGAAGCGGGGGTGACGCGGATCCTCGCGGTCGGCGGAAACGCGGAGTTAAACGCAGGTGCGGCGGCGGCGGTGTGTGCCGCGCCGCGCCAGGTGCGGCTGGCGCTCGGGCTGGATCGCAGCCAGGCGGGCTTGTCGGCCGAATGTGTGCAGGCGTTTGAGTCGCGCCTGAAGGCGTACGCCCTTTGCGCCATCGGCGAGGCGGGCCTCGATTACCATCACGACGCCGCGACGCGCGCCACCCAGCTCACCCTCTTCGCGCGCATGCTGGATCTGGCCGCGCGCCGCGCCCTGCCGATCATCATCCACACGCGGGAGGCCGACGAAGACACCCTGGCCGTGATGGACGAGGCCGGGTCGGCCGCGCTCGCGGCGGCGGGACGGCTGGGGGTGGCACACTGCTACACGGGTGACAAGGCGTTTGCGGGCAAATTGCTTGATCGCGGCCTGTATGTCAGCTTCAGTGGCATTGTGACCTTCCGCAATGCCGCCGCGTTGCGCGACGTGTCCGCCTACGTCCCCGCCGACCGCCTGCTCATCGAGACGGACAGCCCGTACCTCACACCGGTGCCGTTGCGCGGCCGTCCCAATGAACCGGCCTTCATCACGCACGTCGCAGCCTGTGTGGCGCGTCAGCGCGCCACCAGCCCGGCCGATCTGGCTTACGCCACCACGCGCAACGCCGAGGCGCTGTTTGGCCCGTGGGCAGCGGCGTCCCCGCCGTGCCGAAGGTGAATGGGAATGGAGAGAAAAGCTGAAAACTGAAAGCTGAAAGCTGAAAGTGTGCAAGCGCTGCGCTCATTTGCATTTTTCAGCTTTCAGTTTTCAGCTTTCTATCCCTGTGTCTCCGTGCCTCTGTGTTAAAATCCCTCTTTTCATTTTCTCTTCCCTGACCCCTTCGCCCTGACCCTTCGCCTGCGGCGCGGCGGTCTGCCTGTGCGTGTGCACACGCGACGGGGACGTCACCGTCCTATGGCGTCGTGACATTCACGCGAAAGAAATGGCTGTTTGCATTGGTTGTGCTCCAGATGCTGTCGGCCAGGTTTGTTTTGCCCACGACCGTGTAAATGCGGGCGCTTCCGAGATCCGGCGTCCACGACACCCACGGCCAGTCGTTGCTGATCAGGATGCCCGCCCTGAAAACCGAAGCGGCATTCGTGGGCACGGTCCCGGCAATGTACTCCTGCCAGGCCGCCAAGGTATCGCTGTCCGTATCGTTCACATCGGCCGCCTCGTAGTTGCCGCCCGTCACCAGGTCGTACAGATCAAGCCAGGTGTAAGGTGTTCCGCGTGTGGTGTGGGTGGGGACGGGGACCGTTGCCGTGATGAGCACATCATCCACACAGACGCCATAGCCGTAGTGGGCCGTGCCTTCAAACGCGAGGGAGTAACTGCAGCCCGGATTCGGCAGCGCCACGGTGCGTGGGGTCCACGCGGCGGCGTCGTTCGTGTATGTGGCCAGCAAGGTCCAGGCAACCAGGCTGTTGGTCCTGTAGTAAATTCGCAGTTCATCCTGGTCCGTCTCCCAGAGTTGCATGTAATGCCAGAACGTCAATTGCGGATTCAGGGTGGCATTCTCGAAGTCGATCAGCGGCGTGATGAGTTTGGTCTTCTGTGTACTCCACTCTCCAATATACAGAAGGGCGTTGTAACTCCCGCCATGGGCCTGCGCCGGGTGATTGGATATAGCCCCGCCTTGGCTGGCGATCCAGCCGAGTGATCCCGTCACATACTCCTGCGTCCAGCCGATAGGCAGAGCCCCTGCGTGCTCGAAGCCCTCGGCGAAAGGAACAGGGTAGGCGGTCGTTGTCGAGACAGCGGTCCCGCTGGAGTAGGTTGGTCCGCTGCGCACAGACCAGGCCTTGTAATAATACGGGGTTGCGCGGGTCAACCCCGTGTGAGCCACCGTGTAGGCGCTGCCGTTATAGAGGACGGTGCCCCCGCCGGAGAGTGTCGCTCCGACCGCAACACTGCCGGACGGGGTTCCGAATGAGGCATTGGTGTTCCAGGCCACCATGACCGCGTCGGTCGAGGCATTCGGAGCCCAGGCCACATCAATTCGGGATCCGCTCGCCGGTGTCGCCGTGAACGGATAGGGATCGAGCGCCCCCACGAGGACGAACGTCATCGTGGACCCGGAACTGCTGATCTGGTTGATCGTGTTGCTGCTGGAAGCGACGATCCCATTTTGATAGCGATCCGTGCTCGGCACCGTCACGTGCGTAATGGCATGCACGCCCCCGCCATGGTACACATCGTTGCCATCCCCGCGGTTGCTTTTTTTCTCCATCTGGTAGAGCCCATCCGCCTGCAAAAGCGCCACGCGATAGTGGTTGTTGTTGGCGGGCCACCCGCTCTGACCGGGGTATCCTTCCGCGGTATTGTCGCTCTTGGCCTCATCGATGTGCCAGATGGCAAGCCCTCCTTGCGGCATGTCACTCTCAAAACCAACCGGCTGACGGTTCTCAATCAACAGATATTCGCCTGCGGGATACCCGGTGCTGATTTTAAAAATGGATGTGTTGCTTTCAACCTGCGGCGCGGCATAGGTTCCCGGGCCGATGACGGTGGGCGTGACCCATCCCAGTTCGATTTTACACCAGGCGGAGGGGTGCGGTGGATGTCGTTGGGTGAAGTCGAACCCCCACGCATTGGCCATCAAACAGTAGGAGCCAACCCCCTCGCTCGATCCATCTGTGTCGTAAAGATCGGGGAGCCCGAGAAAATGTCCGGTCTCGTGGCAGATCACGCCGATGCGCGTGATCGCGGTGCCGCTGGTCCCCCACAGGGCCGCCTCGGTATGGTAATCGTAGACATTGACTTTTCCCCCGCTGGCATTCCTGTCCTGACTGGTCCACTTGCGGCGCGGGAGTGCCCACAGCGACCATTGATGCGACCAAATCCAGTTTCCGCCCCCCCCGCCGGTCTCGGCCCCATATCCCGAATGGATGATATCGATCGCATCGACATAGCCGTCGTTATTGGCGTCGAACTGCCCGAAGTCCACGACGGGATCGACGAGATTTAGCGCATCTTCGACCATGCGCTGGCTGTTTTTGGGATAGGATCCAAGACCGTCCTGGCCATCGGCATAATACGCCTCGTTCGAGGGCAGCGTGACCCACGCCAGGACCGTGCTCTGCAGATCAATGACGCCATAGGACGCCTCGGTGAAATAATCGCGGACGCTGCCCGAGGGAGCCAGCGTCGGATCGCCTCCCACGCGATTGAAGATCACGTCGAAATCATTGCTCGTTCGCGTCTTCGTTGCCAGATCATGGTCCTTGAATTTGCAGAGAATCACCAGGTTTCGAACCACACCGGCGGCCATGATGCTGCTCGCCGGGATCTCCGGTGTTGCGGCATCCGCCACGGATATCTCCCGGGCGGGTAGGCGCGCGGCAGGCGACGTCCCGCGGCGGATCCCCGGGGAGGGGCGGAGACCTATCTTCAGGCCGGCAGACTCGGGATCGTGGCGGCCCACCCGGAGCGCCGTCGGTACCATCCGCCCGTCGGCGTCGGCCCGGGCGTAGACATACGCCTCCCGATCACGGACGACAGCATATCCGCGTTCATCCTCAAACCAGTGGCAAAACTCATCCCCGCGGATGTGGAGCTGGATCGCCGCGCCGTCCGGCTGGCGAAGGGCGATGGGGGCGGGAGAGGCGTTGATGCCCTGAACAGACGGAGCCAGGAGCGCAATGAGGCAGACGAGTACGGGCGCGCCCGTGGTTACGCTCGCGTGATCGCTGGGGCCGTCGGATGAACGACCGTGCAAGATACGCAACAGCAGGTGAACGCCGCCGGTCCGCACGGAGCTGCGCCCGATGTGCCCCACCTCAACCTGACCACCTGCTTGCATGACACTATTATCGCCCGTATTCGACTCCCTTGTCAACGGTTGCCCCGCCATGCTCCCAGCAATTCTAATTATGAGGCCATTGGGTCATCGGGGTCGGGGTCGGTATCGGAATCGGGGTCGAATTTCCGTTGGTTTTATCGATACCGATACCGATCCCGACCCCGACGCCGATGGCCCCATCTCCAAAATGAGAATTGCTGCCCATGCTCGCCATGACAGCAATAGGTTGATTGCCCGGTGGGGGTCGGCTATACTCATTGCAACGATGTAACCGGGAGGGCTGTGATGACTGATTTATCGGATGCGCAACGTGAGGCTGTACGGCAATGGGTTGAGGGGGGCGCGTCGCTTGCGGATGTGCAGCGGCGGCTTAAAGAGGAGTTTAGTCTCTCGCTCACGTATATGGAGGTGCGCCTGCTGACGCTCGACGTCGGGGCGCAGGTCAAGGACAAGCCCGAGCCGAAAAAGGCGCCGCAACCCCCCGCGCCGGAGCCGGCTGCGGCAGGGGAGCTGTCGGATGAGGCCCTTCCAGATGATGACGAAGGACCGGTCGGCACGCCTCCGGAGCCGCCGGCAGGGGAGAGCAAGGTCTCGGTCTCGCTGGACAGGCTGATACGTCCCGGCTCGGTGGTCAGCGGTGACGTGACGTTCTCGGATGGCAAGAAGGCGCGCTGGATGTTGGACCAAATGGGACGCCTGGGCCTCGAGGGCGTGCCCGCCGACTATCGGCCTGCGCCGGAGGATGTCCGGGATTTCCAGGTCCAGTTGCAGAAGCTGCTGGCGTCAAAGGGGTATTAACCGACGCGTCTGTGCGAGGTGTGTGATGACCATCGGATTTCTAGGCGCGGGCAAGATGGCCGAGGCGATTCTGGCGGCGTTGATCCGTAGTGAGCGCGCGGCGGCGGGCGATATCGTGGCGTGTGACGTGGTGGCCGAACGGTTGCGGGTTTTGCGCCGGCGGTATCGCGTGTCGGTCACCGCGTCGCCCGAGGAACTGGTGCGGCGATGCGCGGTGGTCGTGTTGGCGGTCAAGCCGCAGGACCTCGACGCGGTCTTGACGCGGATCACGCCCGGGCTCGGCAAACGCCATTTGCTGATCTCCATCGCGGCGGGGCGGACGCTCGCGGGGATGCAGGGGATTGTAGGCGCCGGTGTGCGCCTGATTCGGGTGATGCCCAACCTCGCGCTGTCGGTAGGGGCCGGGATGAGCGCGGTTTGCCTGGGTCAGGCGGCCCGCGCGACCGATGGCAAAACCGTGCGCCGCATTCTGGGAGCATCCGGCCGTGTGGTCGAACTGGACGAGGTGTTCTTTGATGCGGTCACGGCGCTGAGCGGTTCGGGGCCTGCGTTCTTCGCCTATGCGATGCAGGCGCTGGCCGATGGTGCTGTCGCGCAAGGACTCCCCGCCGCCACGGCGCGCGTGCTCGCGGCGCAGACGATGTTAGGCGCGGCCAAGGTTCTGCTCGAGACCGGGCAGGACCCTGAAACGTTTATCCGGGCGGTGGCGTCTCCGAAGGGGACGACCGCGGCAGGCCTGGCGGTGTTGGAGAAGTCGGCCCTGCGCGGCATCCTGGCTCGGACGGTGCTTGCGGCGGCCAGGCGGAGCGCGGAACTCAGCCGGGCATGAGACAGTAGGACTGTCATGGATAAACGAATCGGTTTTGTCGGAATCATCGTCGAGAAGCGGGAGACCGCCGGACCGGAGGTCAACTGCGTGCTGGCCGACCACGCCGACCTCATTCTGGCGCGCGTCGGCTTGCCGTGCCGCGAGCGGAAGGTCTCCGTGATCACGCTGGTGGTCGAGGCGACGACCGACGAATTGGGCCGCCTCACCGGCCGGCTGGGTCAGCTCGCCGGGGTGTCGGTCAAGTCGGGACTCGCAAAATGATCCTAACACGAAAGAAAACGGGGCCGGCCATGCCGATCACGTCGTTGACGGGATTCGGCGTTCCGCTTTCCGGGATGCGCGCGCTGATCATGATCGTCGCGATGCTGGGGTGCGGCGGCGCGGTTGCCGCAGAGAGGCCCAGGATCGTGGTCGGAATCGCGCCGTTGAAATGGGTGGTCGAGTCCATCGCCAGCAATGCGGTGGAGGTTCTGGTGTTCCTAAAACCGGGACAGAATCCGCACACGTTCGAACCGTCGGGACGCCAGGTCTCCGAAATGGCTCGCGCGTCGGCGTTTCTTTATGTCGGGCTGGAGGTGGAGTCGCTGCTGGCGAACCGGGTGTCGGCGCAAAATCCAAAACTGCTCTGCCGGGCAGTGGGTGGATTGCAGGAGATGCCGGAGGGGCATGCCCACGGCCCGAACTGTCTGTGCCTGCAGCAAGGGCGCGACCCGCATGTCTGGCTCTCGCCGACGCGGCTGGAGGGCATCGCCGAAGTGTGTGCGTCGGTGCTGCACGAACTCCTGCCCGATCAGGCGGCGGCGCTGGACGCGGGATTGGCGCGCACCCGGATGCGGATCCGCGAGGTCCACGCCGAGATCGGCGAGATTCTGGAGCCGGTGACAGGCCGGACGCTGCTGGTCTACCATCCCTCGTGGGGCGTGTTCGCACGGGAATACGGCCTTGACCAACTGGCGCTGGAGGAGGAGGGACGAACGCCCGCTGCCAAACATCTGGTCGGAGTCATGACGCGCGCACGCCAGGATGGCGTGCGGGTGCTCTTCTGCAACCCCGAAGCGCCCGAGGCGGTCGTCAAGCGGGCGGCGGCGGCGCTGGGGTGCCGGGTGGAGGTGGCCGACCCGCTCGCGTCCGCGTGGGACACCAACCTGCTGGACGTGGCGCGGCGAATCGCCGCCGCGCTGGCGTCGGAAAGGGCCCCATGAGCGGCGGAATCGGAGACGGGCAGGCGGCGGACGGCGCCGTGGCCGCGTTGGCCGATGTCTGTTTTTCCTACGGTCATCAGGAGGTGTTGCACAACGTCACCTTCGACGTGCCGCCCCGCGCCCTGGTGGCGGTGGTGGGCCCCAACGGTGGCGGCAAGACGACGCTGCTGCGGCTGCTTCTCGGTCTCGAACAGCCGCGCTACGGCACGGTCCGGGTGTTCGGCAGGGCGCCGGAGTCCGCGCGGCGGCGGGTGGGCTATGTGCCGCAGGTGCTGGCCTACGACACGCATTTTCCGGTCAATGTCAATGACGTGGTGCTGATGGGAACGCTCGACGGCAGCTTGGCCGGCACGTACGGCAGGCGTGCACGGCAGGCCGCCGCCGCGGCGCTGGAGCGGGTCGGGCTGGCGGGTTTGGGGTTCCGGCCATTCGCCGAACTGTCGGGTGGCGAACGGCAACGGGCGCTGATTGCGCAGGCGCTGGCGGGCGGTCCCCGGTTGTTGCTTTTGGACGAGCCGACGGCCAGCGTGGATCCGCCTACCGCCGATCGTCTGCACGAGCTGTTCCGACAGCTTGCCGAATCACTGACCGTTCTGTTTGTGTCGCACAACCTCGGTGTGGTTACGGCGCACGCGACCCATGTGTTGTGCGTCAACCGCACGGCTGATCTGCATCCGATATCCGACGTCCTGTCGGAGACCTTCAGCACCGCTTACGGCGGCGGACAGATGGTCGTGTTGCAGCACGGAGCCGCGTGCCAGGTGGTTGACCCTTCGGCGGTGCTGACCGCGCCGCACCGACATCTTGCCGGCGAGGAATGCGCACGGGAGGGACGGCCGTGAGTTTCCTTGTCGATCTGCATCAACACGCCTTCCTGCAATGCGCCGTGGCGGCTTGCGCGCTGGCGGGGGTGGCGGCCGGCGTGGTCGGCAGCCTGGTGGTGGTGAGACGCACTACCTACACGGCGGCGGCCGTTTCGCATTGCGTGCTGGCCGGATTGGGACTGGCCCGCCTGCTGCAGCGGCGGTTCGACGTGGCCTGGTTCACGCCGATGCTGGGCGCGGTGCTCGCGGCGCTGGCGGTGGCCGCGGTTCTAGCGCAGTTGATCGAACGGCACGGACAGCGGCGCGATGCGGTGTTGAGCGTGCTGTGGTCGGTGGGGATGGCGCTGGGGATCACGTTCCTCGCCCTGACGCCGGGCTATCAGGAGGATTTGAACGGCTACCTTTTCGGATCGATCCTGCTGGTCGGGAGGGGCGACCTGATCGCAATGGCGGCGCTCGATGCCGTGATCGTGACGGTGGTGGTGCTGTTCTACAACCGATTGGTCTGCGTGGCGTTCAACGACGAACTGGCGCGGCTGCGCGGGTTGCGTGTGGGATTTTATGAGTGGGTGCTCCAGATCATCACGGCGCTGACGGTGGTGATGCTGGTGCGCGTGGCGGGGATCGTGCTGGCGGTGGCGTTGCTGACGCTCCCGGCGGCGACGGCCGGCCTGCTCACCCGGCGGCTGGGCCGGATGATGGGGCTGGCGACGGGACTGGCGCTCGCGGTGTCGCTGGGCGGTCTGGCGTTGAGCTACGGACCGGAGCTTCCTCCGGGGGCCATGATCGTCGAGCTGGCGGCGGTGGTCTATGTGGGGATGTTGGGCATACGGCGTCTACTGCGCGGTGGGCGGAGGGGATGATGACCGAGCCGATCCTGGTGGTGGAGAACCTGCACGTTCGCTTTCGACGCGACGGGACGCTGATCCATCCCGTGCGCGGCGTGTCGCTGCGGATGGATCCGGGCGAGTGCGTCGCCGTGGTGGGGGAGAGCGGGTGCGGCAAGAGCCTCACGGCCCTCTCGGTCGCGCGGTTGCCGCCCACCGACCGGGCCGAGGTGTCGGGTCGAGTGGTGATCGATGGAATCGACGTGTCGACGGGCGGCGCGGCGGCTTTGGCGGGTGTGCGCGGGCGACGGGTGGCCTATGTGTTTCAGGATCCGGCCGGCAGCCTCAATCCCGTGATGCGGGCGGGTGACCAGATCGCCGAATGCCTCCGTGAGATGCCGGCCGCGTCACGGCGGGAGCGAATCGTGGAACTGTTGGGGAAAGTCGGGTTGTCCGACCCCGAACGGTGCGCCCGCGCCTACCCGTGCATGTTGAGCGGGGGCATGCAGCAGCGGGTGATGCTGGCGGTGGCGCTGGCCGGTCGTCCCAGGCTGCTGATCGCCGACGAGCCGACGACGGCGCTTGACGTGGTGACGCAACGCGGCGTACTCGACCTGATCGCGGCGCTCGCGGCGTCCGACGGATTGGCGGTGCTGCTCATTACCCACAATCTCGCGCTGGTTTCGGGTCGCGCGGTCCGGGTGTATGTGATGTACGGCGGACACGTGGTCGAGTCGGGCCCGACGGGCGCCGTGCTTGCCGATCCGCGGCACCCCTACACCCGGGGTCTGCTGGCGGCCGTGCCGCGCCTGGACGATCCGCCCGGTCGGCGCCTGGAAGACATACCGGGCGTCGTGCCCGGCGCCGACGCCTGGCCGGCCGCGTGCGCCTTCGCGCCACGCTGTCCGCGCGCTGACGCCCGCTGCCACCGTGAGCCGCCGCCTGAGGTGTCGTCCTCCCACGGCCGCACCTGTCGTTGCTGGCTGGCGGTGGCAGGAGCCTAAGAAAGGCTGTGAGGAAAAAAGGCTGTGAGACTGTAAGGCCGATGACACTTACTTAAGGGGCTTTAGCCATCTTGATCTTAATCCTAATCTTAATCCTAATCTTAATCCTAATCTTAATCCTAATCTTGATCCTAATCTTAATCCTAATCTTAATCCTAATCTTGATCCTAATCTTAATCCTAATCTTGATCCTAATCTCTGAAGAGAATGAAGGGCGAGCGGGCAGGGGACGGGTATCAGATTGCTCTGTTCCCCTGTTTTTCCATCACCCACCCACTTTCTCCAAAATCCTGCGGCGCAGCGAATGAGTCGGCGCGAAGCGCAGGTCTGGGTCGTGACACGAGAAAGAGAGTGTTCAGGTTTCTGATCTTCGTCGAAATCCTCGTCGCCCGTAATCGTCGCCCGTAATCGTAACCCGAAAGCGAAAACAAGCCCGTCGATAACGGTCGGTGATTACGGATCGGCTGAAAGCGGCTCTGACGAACGGGACGGGCCGCAGCAGTCCAAATCCAGAATCCAAACGCCCCCGGTCGCGGCGCCAGCCTGGAGCCGGCCTGCCCTCAGGCCGGAAGGAGCAAGGAAACGAACCTGTGAGTGTCCCTTGTTCCAGAGATAAAGAAATTTCAGGTCCGTCCCTTGGCGACCATAGAGGTGCTTGCAAAACCTCCGGTTTGTGCAAACGGAGGGTTCAGGGTTCGGGGTTCAGGAGGCGTTTGCGGCCTGATCCCTGGCATCCTGAACCCTGATTCCCGTTGCTTTCAAGGGTTTTGCATGAGCCTCCATAATCATAATCGTAATCGTAATCCGTTCTCCACCAGGAGATTAAGATCACGATTAGGATTAAGATCACGATTAGGATTAGGATTAAGATTAGGATTAGGATTAGGATTAGGATTAGGATTAGGATTAGGATTAGGATTAAGATTAGGATTAAGATTAAGATTAGGATTAGGATTAGGATTAAGATTAGGATTAAGATTAAGATTAGGATTAGGATTAGGATTAGGATTAAGATTAAGATTACGATTAAGGAGTAACCCTCATCAGAACTGCCATGCGCCCGTGTGGCAGAGGGGGCCGGAAACTGGGGATTTGGAAATGGTAGACCCAGTGCTTCGGAAACGCGACGGGGACGTCGCGTCTACGACACCGTCCTGCCCACGGAACACGGACAAACACGGACGGCGTCGCAGGAGTAATGAGAATTGCTGCTGGCGCCCCCTTTCGCCTTGCGAAACCGCAAGGGCCATGTCAAACTATTAGCTCCTTTCACACGAAGAATGGCGGAGGAGAAGACATCGATCGCTGCCGATCGCAATCGATAGCAATCGATTTGGGAGAGCGGCCAACCATGACCAAAACAATCGACCTCAACGGCAAGTGGGCGCTGCGGTGGCACGATGGCGACCGCGGGGCGCGGGATGTAAAGGCGCTGGAAGACCCGGCCGACCAGCGTCGCGCCATTCCGGCTACGGTGCCGGGTGCCGTGCACCAGGACCTGATGCGCGCCGGGATCATCAAGGACCCGCACGACGGGCTGAATGTGCTGGAGTGTCGCTGGGTCGAGGAACGCTTCTGGTACTATCGCCGCACGTTCCAGACGCCGGCCCTGCGCAAGGGCCAAAAGGCGTTTCTCGTTTTCGAAGGGCTCGACCTCGCCGCGGAGATCCACCTCAACGGCAAGCAGGTCGGCAAACACGCGAACTCGTTCTATCCCTGCCGCCTCGACGTCACCGCAACGCTCGCGAAGGGCGAGAATGTGCTCGTCGTGATGCTCGACAGCGGGCTCTTTCACGCCGCCAATCGCTCGAACGAGGGGTTCAACGTCAACACGAGCGGTCAGCTCACCAAGCGCCCCTGGCTGCGCAAGCCGCAGCACTCCAGCGGCTGGGATCACGCGCCCCGCATGCTGAACGTCGGCATCCATGGTGCGGTCCGGTTGGAAATCGTGGAGGCTTTTCGCTTCGACCAGGCGTCGGTGCTGGCCGAGGTGTCGGAAGATTACGCCATGGGCACCGTGACGGCGCGGATGCACGTGGAAGGGTTGGAGGAGACGCCGGTCAAGGCGGTGCTGCGCGTGGAAGTCGTGGAGGCGCGCGTCAAGGCCGAGACGCCCGTCGAGATCCGGAAGGGCGTGTCGTGTGTCGAGGCGAAGGTGACGGTGCCCAAGCCGCGCCTGTGGTGGCCGGTCGGACATGGCGCCGCCAGCCGCTACACCGTGAAGGTGACGCTCGTGTCCGAGCGCGGCGGCAAGGTGGAGACGCTCCGCAAGATCGGATTCCGTCGCGTGCGGGTGAACCAGGATCCGCACCCGGAAGCCGGGCGGTACTTCACGATCGAGGTCAATGGCCGCAAGATCTTCTGCAAGGGCGGCAACCTGGTGCCGGCGGACCTGATCCCGGTCCGGCTGGACCGCGCGCGCTACCGCGCGATCGTGGACCGCACGCTCGAGTCCAACGGCAATTTTATTCGCATCTGGGGCGGCGGGCTGTATGCAGCCGACGAGTTCTATGACGCGTGCGACCGGCGCGGGGTGCTGGTCTGGCAGGAGTTCATCTTTGCGTGCGGCAAGTATCCGGCAAACGACTACGCTTTCCTGACGGACCTCAAGCAGGAAGCGGCGTATCAGGTCCGCCGTCTGGCGCATCGCCCCAGCCTGATCGTCTGGTGCGGCAATAACGAGATGGAGCAGGCTGCATGGGAGTGGGGGTACGAAGGCGGCGTGTCGTACCCGGATCACGGGTGGTTTCACGATGTGTTGCCGCGGATCGTCCGGGAGCACGACGGCACCCGCTACTACCAGCCCAGCTCGCCCATGTCGCCGGATCTGCTGTCGCCGAACCGCGACGACATGGGAGATCAGCACCCGTGGAGCCTCGGGTTCGTGGACATGGACTTCCGCAAGTACCGCAAGATGATCTGCCGCTTCCCGGACGAAGGCGGGATCCTGGGGCCGACCTCGCTGCCCACCGTGCTGCGCTGCCTGCCGCCCGACCAGCGGAAGATGGGCTCGCTGGCCTGGGATACGCACGACAACGCCATCGGCATGTGGCAGGGGTACAAGATCTTCGAGGACTGGCTGGGGATGGATGCGGAGAAGCTCTCCATCGAAGAATACGTATACTGGGGAGGCGTGTTGCAGGGAGAAGGGCTTGGCGAATACATCCGCAACTTCCACCGGCGCATGTTCGATTCCTCGTCGGCCGTCTTCTGGGCGCTCAACGATTGCTGGCCGATGGTCCGCGGCTGGGCCACGGTCGACTACAACCTGAACCGAACGCCGCCGTTCCATCCGGTACGCCGGGCGTTTGCGCCGGTCAATGTCGTGGTAGTGGCAGAGGACCATGCCCGGGACGTCGTCGTCTATGGCATCAACGAGACGCGCGTGGCGGTGACGGCCAGCCTGCGGTTCGGCGTGTTCACGCTGGCGGGGCCGTATCCGGTGGATCGCCAGCAGGAGGTGGTGTTGCCGCCGAACACGTCCGTTCCGATCGCCACATTCCCGCGTCGGTTGTGGACCCAGCCCAACGCCAGCGCCGCCTTTGCGGTGCTGACCGCCGGTGGCGAAGTCATCGCGCGTGACCGGCTGCTTCTCCCGCTGTTCAAGGAGATGCGCTGGCCGCGGGCGAATGTGCGGGTGACGTGTCGCGATGGTCAGGCCACCTTCACAAGCAAGACCTTTGCGTGGCGCGTGTGCCTGGACTTGGACGGCGACCGAAAATTGGCAGACAACTTCTTCGACGTCTATCCCGGCCAGCCGTACACGATGGCGTGGCCGTCGCGCAAAGCGCCGCAGATGTTATTTGTCGGGAATGGATCGGACCGCTTGACGTCATAGTATCAAGGTAGTACTATATGCCGCGTAAAGTCAGGGAATTGTTGCGCGACTTGGAACGCGCCGGCTTCGTGAACCGCAGCGGGAAAGGCAGTCACCGGAACTACCAGCATCCGCGCGGCGTACGGATCACGATCAGCGGTGGATTGGGCGACGATGCCAAGCGGTATCAGGAGCGGGACACGGAGAAGGCTCTGGGGGAGGCGAAGTCATGAAGACAAGCGATCGCTATCTGAAGATCGTGGAATGGTCTGAAGAAGACCATTGCTACGTCGGTGTCTGCCCCGGTCTCATGCTGGGCGGCATTCACGGCGATAACGAAGCGAAGGTCTACGCGGAATTGTGCCAGGCGGTCGAGGAGTGGGTCGCTATTCACAAGCGGGACGGCGTGCCGCTGCCGCCGGCCACGGCCGGGAAGGATTACTCCGGCAAGTTCGTCGTTCGGGTCGGCAGGGAACTTCACCAGGAGTTGTCCGTCTACGCCTTGCGCGAAGGGGTGAGTCTTAACAGCTACTGTGCCAAGGTGCTACGTGAGGGGCGTGTGCCGTACGGCAGCGCAAAAAAGGAGAAAAGAAAGTGAGTCAATCATCCACGAAGACAGTCAAGCGTCTGAAACGGCTTGAAGGCGAGATCACGCAGCATCTGACCACCGGGATCGTTCCATTCTGGCACGCCCGTGCCTGCGACACGAAGCACGGCGGGTATCGGGTCCGTTTCGACGAGCAGGGGAACGCTACGCCCCTCAAAGAGAAGTACGTCAACACCCAGGCGCGATTGGTCTGGTGGTTTTCGAACTTGTGCCGGCAGCAGCCCAAGGTCAAGGGGAGTGCGGCGCTGGCGCGCGGCGGCGCAGAGTTCATGCTAAAGAATTTTTGGGATCCCAAGCATGGCGGCTGGTACTGGCTGACGAAGCCCAACGGCAGCAAGAGCGATACGGGCAAGATCGTCTACGGCGAGAGTTTTGCGATTTATGCCATGGCTGAATACACCCTGGGCACCGGCGACAAGCGCGGCGTGGAGTATGCCTCGCGCACGTTCGACCTGTTGCAGAAGCACGCGGCCGACACCCTGCACGGCGGCTATTACGAGAACCTGTGCCGTGACTGGTCGCCCGAAGAGCCCGGCTTCGCCGGCGGTGACCGGAAGGGACTTGACACGCACATGCACCTCATGGAGTCCTTTACCACGCTGTACGAGGCGTCCGGCTCGCCGCTGCACCGGCGCAAGCTGATGGAGGTCGTGGACCTGATCTGCGCACACATGATCGACGACCGGCGGGGCTGCGGGTTGAACCAGTTCGACCTGGCCTGGAAGCCGATCCCGGCGATCGCCGTGAAGCGCACCTGGAACGCGGAGCGGTTCGGGGAGCGCCCCGCGCAGCCGACCGAGACGACCTCCTATGGGCACAACCTCGAACTTGTCTGGCTGATGCACCGTGCGCTGGCAATCGCGAACGCCGATCCGAAGCCGTACGAGCCGCTCCTGCAGAAGCTGGTGGACAATGCCCTCAAGCATGGTGTCGACTGGAAGTACGGCGGCATCTACCGTGACGGCCTGCGCAAGGGCGGCGCGCTGGTACTGGAGAAGGAGTTCTGGCAGCACTCGGAATCGCTTGTCGGATTTCTCGACGCTTACGAGGCGTTCCACGATCCGCGCTGTCTCGACGCCTTCGAGTGTCTGTGGGACTTCGTCCACAAGCACATGATCATTTCCGGAGTGGGTGAGTGGCGCACGCTGCTCGACCGCCAAGGCAAGCCGCTCGACGCGAACATCGGAAACGACTGGAAAGTCTCCTATCACTCAGGCCGCTCCATGTGCGAATGCCAGATGCGGCTGCGGCGGCTGGTGAAAAGGGCGTAACAGGACCCAGGACCCAGCGCACGGAGTCCTCGAGTCCTGAGTCCAAAAGGATCCACCCCATGAAAACCCCGCACCCCCCGGTACATCCCAGCGTAAAACATTTCCTCCACGGCGGCGATTACAACCCGGACCAGTGGCTGGAAACGCCGGAGATCATTGACCAGGACATGCGCCTCATGCCGCTCGCGAATGTGAATGTCGTCAGCCTGGGCATCTTCTCGTGGTCGATGCTGGAGCCGGAAGAAGGCGTCTATTCCCTGGACTGGCTGGCGCAGATCATGGACCGTCTGCACGGGATCGGTGTTCAGGTGGTGCTGGCAACACCGAGCGGGTCAAAGCCGGCGTGGTTGGCGCACACGTATCCGGAGACTGTGCGTGTCTCGAGCCAGCGGGTGCGCTACCGCTATGGTGCTCGCCACGACCACTGCTTCACCTCGCCGGTCTATCGCGCCAAGGCCCAGGCGATCAATCGTCAGTTGGCCGAGCGTTTCAAGAACCACCCGGCACTGGTCTTGTGGCACGTCTCCAACGAAATGGACGGCGAGTGCCACTGTCCGCTCTGCCAGGAGGCGTTCCGGACGTGGCTCAAGAACCGGTACGGTACACTCGACGAACTGAACCGCAAGTGGTATACGACCTTCTGGGGTCACTGCTTCAACGACTGGGAACAGGTCGAGTCGTTGCATCATCAGGTGGACTGGAGACGCTTCGTTTCGGATCAGACCGTCAGCTTTCTCAAGGATGAGATGAAGCCGCTGCGGGAGATTACGCCGCACGTTCCGATCTCCACGAATCTGCATCCGGGTGGCATGAACAATCTGGATGGCTGGAAGATGGCCGCGGAGCTCGACGTGGTTGGCTGGGATAGTTATCCGTACTGGCACCATGCGACCTCGGATGTGTCCGATGCCCAGCAGGCGGCCTTCTACTTTGACCTCAACCGCTGCCTCAAGCGGAAGCCTTTCCTGTTCATGGAGTCCGCGCCGGGCACCGCCCAGTGGCAGCCGCCGAATGTCTACAAGTTTCAGGGGATGAACAAGCTGACCTCGCTGCAGGCCGTGGCGCACGGCTCGGATTCGGTCATGTATTTCCAGTGGCGCAAGGGACGCGGCGGCTACGAGCAGTTCCACGGCGCCGTGGTGGACCACTGCGGACACGAGCACACGCTGGTCTTCCGAGATGTGGCCGACACCGGCAAGGCGCTGCAGGATCTGCTGCCGGTGATGGGTGCCCACACCGCAGCCAAGGTGGCGATCTACTGGGATTGGGACAACCTGTGGACCGAGGAGACGGCTGCGGGTCCCATCCAGGGCGGCCAGCAGGCGCGCCAGACGGCGATCAATCACTACCGCGCCTTCTGGAATCTCGGGATTCCGGTGGACCTGGTGGGGCCGCACTCGTCGCTGGATGGCTACACGTTGCTCCTGGCGCCGATGCTCTACATGACCACACAGGAAGTCGCAGATCGCTTCCGCAGGTTTGTCGAGGCCGGTGGCACGCTGGTCACCACGTACTGGTCCGGGATTGTGGACGACAACAGCCTCTGTCATCTGGGCGGCTTCCCGGGGCCGTTGCGTTCCACGCTGGGGTTATGGGTCGAGATGACAGACGCCCCGATTCATGTTGCCAACACGCTCGTGCCGGCCAAGGATAACGAACTCGGGTTGAGTGCCGTCCGCGCGGCGCATACCATTTGCGACCTGCTGCACGTGGAGGGCGCCCGGGTGCTGGCCTCATACGGGCAGAACTGGTATGCCGGCTGGCCGTGCCTCACCTGCCACGACGTGGGCAAGGGGCAGGCCTACTACATCGGCACGCGCACGGATGGCGACTTCCTGGCTGACTTCTACGGCGCACTCAGCCGGAAACTCGGCCTGCGGCGCGATCTGGACGGCCAGTGGCCGGAGGGCGTGAGCGTACGCAAGCGCGCCGCTGGCGGGCGCGACTTTGTTTTTCTCATGAACTTCAACAACGCGCCGGCCGTAATCATCTGGCAGGATTCTGGCCTGCGCGTCAATCTGCTGGATGCAGCCGGCGGAAAGCTGAAGGGGCGCATCGAGCTCTCCGCCTACGGGATTGCGGTGCTTTCCCAGGCGATCTCGACGACGGAGCGTGTGTGAGTGCGTGAGTTTGTGAGTGGGAGAGTGCGTGGGAACGGCTGACTAACTGTAAGATTACAGTGTGCCCGGGTGACGCCGGGATGCATCCGATCATGGCGTCACCGAGTCACCGAGTCATCTAGTCATCTAGTCATCTAGTCATCTCCGTTATTACTGACACAAAGAAAGAGAATATTGCAATGAATAAGATTCTGGAATTGAGTTCGTATTGCACCCATGTGCCCGTCGTGGCGCGTCTGCGCCTGGATTTGTTTACCGAGCGGGCCTTCCGCTTACGCCTGTCGCGTATTCAGGGCGACGATCCGTTTCCGCCCGCCTACGAGATCCCTTTTGCCGTCGGCAAACACGCGAACTGGGCGCCGGTGCCATTTACACGCACCGAGGATGACGAAGAGGTCGTCATCACGACCGCCGTCCTGTGCATCCGCTTCGCCAAGTTCGATTTCCGGTTCACGGTCTGGTCCGCCGACGGATCCCAGCGCATCTACCCTTCTGGCGGACCGGTCTATGGCATGTTCAAAGATGGCTACACGCTGTTCGACTCCGCCAGCGCTTTCAACGAGGAAAACCTGAATGACTCCAATGCCCACTGGTTCTTCAATCCGGAGACCGGCCGCTACTGCGACACGTACCTGGCGCCGGCGTCCGAGAACTCGGAGCATCGCAACAACGAGATCCGCGACCAGTTCTTCATCTATGGCCCGGACTATCCGACCCTCTTCGCGCAAATGAACGAGCTGATCGGGCCGGAACCGCTCCCGGAAAAAAAGGCCTTCGGCTTCTTCCAGACGCAGCACTTCGCCGAGCATGGCTCGCAGCAGCGGCTGATGACCGTGGCGCGCGAAATGCGTCGGCGCGGGATCCCGTGCGACACGCTGATCCTCGACTTCGAGTGGGGCGACGCGGTCTTCACGGACAAGGGCCCGCGCATGGGCGAGAGTCTCGACTGGGCGCCGAAGTACAAGACGCCCCTGACGCCGGAGGCCATGGTCGCGGAGCTGCGCGCCATGCATTTCGACGTGATGCTGATCTACCACAGCGCGCCCAAGTTCCCCAACCGCGCGCATCAGGCATGGACGCAGAAGGAGTATGCCGAAGAGGTCTGGTGGTCCAAGCTGCGCGAGCGGATGGCCGAGGGGGTCCGGGGCGTCTGGCAAGACACCCGCCGTAACGACATCACCGATTCCGTGATCTACACCGGCATGCAGAAGGATCTGGGCTCCGAGCGACGCGCCCTGATGCTGGGCGCGTACGAGATGTTCCGCGTCCGCTGCTGGGACAACTTCCCCGTCAAGCGCTGGCCGTGGGACCACCTGATCGGCGGCCGGCGCTATCCGATGGACTGGGTCGGCGACTGCGCCTACGACTGGGATGAGCTGAAGTGGCAGGTGCGCGCCATCACCAACACGTATGGCAGCATGCGCGGCTATAGCTACATCACCACCGACTCCATGGGGCTGGACTGGAAGATCCAAGCGCGCTGGCTGCAGTTCACCGACTTCCTGGCCTTCTCCCGCTCGCATACGGCCAAGCCCTGGGATGGCGGCATGCCGTCGTGGAATATGGCCGACCTGATCCGCTACGACAACGTGGCGACAAAGACCGAGGCCCCGCAGGAACTCGGGCCGACCGACCGACCGACCGCAGAAGCCAGCATCCGGAAACACCATCTGCTCCGTTATCGCCTGCTGCCGTATCTCTACTCACACGCCCTCCTGAACTACCGCGTCGGCATGCCGATCTGCCGGCCCATGCTCCTGGCGTTCCCCGACGATGCCACCTGCAACGCCGACCAGTGGCCGTACCAGTACCTCTTCGGCAGCGAACTGCTGGTGGTGCCGGTCTGTGCGGATGTCACCGCCCTGCCGATCTATCTGCCGGTCGGCGGACGCTGGATGGACTGGTGGACCGGATGTGTATACGAGGGCGGTCAGGTGATCAACCACGACGTTTCCGACGTCAACGTATTGCCGCTCTTCCTGCGCGAAGGCGGCGTGCTGCCCATGCAGCAGGAGTGTCAGTGGATCGAGAGCGGCCCGGCACCCGACCGGCTGTCTCTGACGGTCTTCCCGCCTGCCAAGGGAAGAAGCTCGCGGTTTGAACTGCTAGAGGACGATGGCACCTCGCTGCGCTACCAGGGCGACGAGATCGCGACCACGCCGATCACCTGCACCACCGATGCGACCGGGTTGCGGATCGAGATCGGATCGGCGGCGGGGACGTATCGCGGCATGCCGGAGCAGCGGACATGGGATCTGGAGGTGCGGGCCTTGGCGGCGGCGCCGAAGCGGGTGCTATGCGGCTCTGAGGTGCTGACGCGCGCCGATGGTGGCACCGCGCAGGGCATCTGGTCGTGGGATGCGGCCAGGGCGGTCTTGACGGTGTGCGGGCGGAGGGCAGCCGCAACGACTGGTTGCGTGTTTGCCATTGATTGGGCGGTTCGTGTTGACTCGCTTCGCTCGCCAACGGAAGGCGCTGCGCCATGAAGAGTCCCATGCTTCCGGCAGCCCACCAAGCTGCCATGCGGCGTGTGCTGGCCTTGGGGCGCAGCGGCGACGCCGCGGTATTGCCCGAGCTGATCGACCTGCTGCGCACGCCCTCGAACGAGGTGCAGCGGCTGGCGGTTTCGGCCATCGGCAAGCTGGCTGAATTTGGCGCGGATGCCGGAACGGCCGTGGCCGCGCTGGCGCCGCTGGCCATGAAGGCACGCCACCCGCAGACGCAGCAATATGCCATCCGAGCGCTGAAGAAATACGCCGGATCGGCCGGGGCGCACGTGCAGGACTTGCGCGATCTGGCCCGCAATCCGGCCCTGCGCGACTACGTCCGCGCCGCCGCCGCCACCACGGCGGATGCCATTGAGCAAGCTGCCGCAGATGTGTCGACGCAGGTGAGGCACCGCTGCCAGCGATGCAACGCGCAGGTTTCTGCGGAGGAGCACGCCCGGTCGCAGCAGGCCTTTCAGCGCGTGTATTGCGACCGGTGCTTCGACGAAGTGTTTCTGGAGCGGCGGAATTTCGAGACGCAGGTCGAGATCAACAAGACCATTGAGGCGCGCGACGGCACACTCGTGCAGTCCGGGGGCGAGCGCCGCATCGCCGAGTGGCTGACGGCACAGGGCATCGCCTACCGGTACGACGCCAAGTTCCGCATCATTGCGGAGTTTCAGATCCGTCCTGATTTCTATCTGCCCGAGTTGGATGTGTATATCGAGTATTGGGGGCTCGACACGCCGCAGTACAAGATGAGCATGTACAAAAAACAGACGCTGTACCAGCAGGAAGGCAAGCGGTTGATTTCGGTCTATCCGCAAGACCTGCCGCGACTGGACCAGGTGCTTTCGACGAAGTTGCGTTTGTTTGGGTATTGCACACCGTGTTGATTCGCTCCGCTCGCCAAGGGCTGGCATTGGCAAGCGAAGCGAGTCAATGCCACTTCTGGCGGGCGACTCGTGACGAAGGGGAACGGGGAAGAAAAACGTACGAAAGGAAGGATTGACAGATGGCCATCACACCGTGTCGCAAACCGTGGAAGGGAACCATGACCGGGCGGGAACGGTTCAACGCACAAATGCACTACAAGCCGTTCGACCGGACCGTGAACATGGAGTTCGGCTACTGGGAGGAGAACTACTCCCTGTGGTCTATGTTCACCCGGAACAACATCCGGCAGGAATGGGAGGCGAACCAGTATTTCAGTTTCGACCGCGTCGAATCGATATGGCTCAACACGTGGATGCACCCGTCTTTCCCCGCGAAGATCGTCGAAGAGACCGAAACCACGCGAATCATGATGAACGGCGACGGCCTGCTGGCCGAGGTGCCTAAAGACGGGCACGACACGATACCGCATTACATCAAGGCGTCCATCGTCACGCCCGACGACTGGAAGCGATGCAAAGAGGAGCGGTTCCGCCGGGACGATCCGGTCCGCAGGGTGGATGTCGCCGGATTGAAGAAGGCGCATCCCGACGACCGAGACTACCCGCTCGGCATCTACTGCGGCTCGATGATCGGGACTATCCGCAACATGCTGACCTTCGAGGGACTTGCCTACGCCTGCTACGACTATCCCGACATGGTCGAAGACATGGTCGAAACGGCGTGTGTGATGGTGGAAGACCTGCTCGATCAAGTTCTGCCGCACATTCAGTTCGACTATGCCGGCGGCTGGGAAGACATCTGCTTCAAGAACGGGCCGATCGTCTCGCTCGATTTCTTCACGCAAGTGGTGGTGCCGCGCTACGAGCGCATCGGGCGAAAGCTGCACAAGTCCGGGATTGACCTGTGGTGGACAGACTGCGACGGCGACGTGCGACCGCTGATTCCGGGGTTCCTCAAGGCTGGCATCAACTGCCTGTTCCCGTTCGAAGTCATGGGTGGCGGCCATCCGTCCGCCCTGCTGAACGAATTCGGCAAGGATCTCCGGATCATGGGCGGCATCGACAAGATCCAACTGATCAAGGGGCGCGAGGCGATCAAGGCCTACCTGGAATCCGTCGCACCGCTCGTGGCGCGCGGCGGCTACATCCCATTCTGCGATCATCGCTGTCCGCCGGATGTGAACGAGAACGACTATCTGTACTATCTGGATCTGAAGGAACGCATGTATGGAATGAAGGCCTGAACGCAGGAGAGACCATGACACACACGAGCAGACAACGTTTATCGCTGGATGAGGGTTGGCGGTTTGCCTTCGGGCACGCCGCGGATCCGAAGCAAGATTTCGATTTCGGCGTGGATCACGCGATATTTAGCAAGACCGGCGCTTCCGCGGGCGTGCGCAGTCCCACGTTCGACGACACGGCTTGGCGTCTGCTCGATCTGCCGCACGACTGGGCGGTGGAACTGCCGTTCGACGAATCGTCGGTCTTCCATCACGGCTTCAAGCCGGTGGGGCGCGGTTCGGCCGCGACCACGATCGGCTGGTACCGGAAGACGCTGGAAATCCCGGCCGCCGATGCCGGGCGGCGCATCACGGTGGAGTTCGACGGCGTATTCCGGGACTGTTCCGCCTGGATGAACGGCCACTATCTCGGAAGGAACGAGAGCGGCTACAGCAGTTTCCAGTACGATTGCACGGACTACATCCTGTTCGGCGAGAAGAATACCCTGGTCCTCCGGGTTGATGCCACGCACTTCGAGGGGTGGTTCTATGAGGGCGCCGGCATCTACCGCCATGTGTGGCTGACCCAGACGGCACCCGTGCACGTGGCGCACTGGGGGGTATTTGTGCAAGCGAAGCCCGGCCGCGGGCGGGCCGCCATCCGAACCGAGGTCGCGCTGGTCAACGAGAGCGAACTGGCCGCCACCGTTGAGATCCGCGGTGAGGTGCTCGATGCACAAGGGACGGTGGTGCAGACCTGCGAGGTCGGGAAGGCGGAGTTGCCGCCCTTTGGCCAGCGCGACGTGACGCTGAAAACGGCGCTCATGAAGCCCGCGCTCTGGTCGCTGGAATCGCCCCATCTCTACACTTGGCGGACAATCGTGCTGCAAGACGGGTGCGAGGTAGACCGCCTGAACACGCCGTTCGGCATCCGTTCCATCCGCTTCGATCCGGACAAGGGGTTCTTCCTCAACAACAAGCCGGTGAAGATCCGTGGCACGTGCAACCATCAGGACCATGCCGGCGTGGGCGTGGCGCTTCCTGATCGGCTTCAGGCCTACCGCGTCGAGCGACTCAAGGAGATGGGGTGCAACGCCATTCGCACGTCGCACAATCCACCGACCCCGGAGCTCCTGGACGCCTGCGACCGGCTGGGGATGCTGATCATGGACGAGCACCGCATGGCGGGCGTCAGCCGCGAGATCCTGGGGCAACTGGAGCGGCTGGTCCGCCGGGACCGGAATCATCCCAGCGTCATTCTCTGGTCCATTCTCAACGAGGAACCGATCCAGTGGACAGAGATGGGCAACCGCGTGGCTGCCCCCATGGCGCGACTGGTCAAGCGTCTGGACCCGACCCGGCCGGTGACGGCGGCCGCCTGGGGCGGGAAGGGGTATTTCGGCGTGGTGGACGTGATGGGCGTGAACTACATCCACCTCGGCGACATGGACAAACTGCATGCCGACAATCCGGCGCTACCGATCGTGGGCAGCGAAGAGGGGAGTGTCCTGACCACGCGCGGGATCTATGAGAAGGATGCCGCGAAGGGATATGTGACAGCCTACGACCTGGAATTTCCCGACCAGTGGGGGAAGCCCTCTCGTGTGTGGCTCCCGTTCTTCGAGAACCGGCCCTTCCTCGCCGGCACCTTTGCCTGGACGGGATTCGACTATCGGGGCGAGCCGTGTCCGCATGACAAGTGGCCGTGCATCAGCTCGAACTTCGGCATCCTCGACACCTGCGGCTTTCCCAAGGACAGCTTCTACTACTTCCAATCCTGGTGGACATCCAGGACCGTGCTCCACATCCTGCCGCACTGGAACTGGCCGGGCAAGGAGGGTCAGGAAATCGACGTCTGGTGCTACAGCAACTGCGACGCGGTCGAACTGTTCCTGAACGGCCAGAGCCTGGGCCGGAAGGTGATGCCGCGGCTGGGCTACTTGTCGTGGATGGTTCCGTACGCACCGGGCACCTTGCTGGCCAAAGGGTACAAGCGGGGCAAGTTGATTGCGGAGAAACGCGTGGAGACCACCGGCGCGCCGGCGGCCCTTCACCTGACGTCCGACCGGACCCTCATCGCGGCAGACGGGAAGGACGTGTCGGTCATCACGGTAGCCGTGCTGGATGCGCAGGGGCGCGTTGTGCCGGTGGCCGGAAACGAAGTGCGTTTTGCCCTGTCGGGCCCCGGCAAGATCATCGGTGTGGGCAATGGCGACCCTTCCTGCCATGAGCCGGACACGTTTTTGGATCAGGACCCGTGGACGCGCAGCGTGTTCAATGGATTGGCCCAGGTGATTGTGCAGTCCGGGCGGCAGCCGGGCGCGTTGGAACTCCAGGCAGCGTCGGATGGCTTGCGAGGGTTCGCGGTCGTTATTGAACTCAGTCCCCGGCATCCTGAGTCCAGAGGCCTGGCGTCTTGAGTCCATAAAGAAAGGCCCGCGCATGCAGAACCGACGAAGGAGGTTTTGCATGCGCCTCCAGGGGCCTCACCATGTGGTGCGAAGCCCACTGTCACTGGTCAATTAAAGCGAATGATAAAGCCGAACTGCCGGATTTAGGATAAATCCTGTCTCAATCCTGTTTCCCATCCGGCCGCAGGCCGGCGGCCTGACTGGCCCCTGAACCCTGAACCCTGAAACCTGGCCCCTGAACCCTGGCCCCTGGCCCCTGAGATATCCCCCGCAAACCCGGAAGAGTCTTGTCCTTGCGCCTGTTGTGTGTCACAATTCAACCCCATGAACACACGCGCACAAGACGCTCCATTCTCGTCCGCTGCACGCTGGATCTGGTCTGACGGCAACGCCTGCGACGCCTGGCTGATGTTCCGTCGATCCGTGGCTCTGCCCGCCGACTGCCACGCCGCAAGCCTCCGGATTACGGCTTCTTTCCACTATCTGCTTTATGTCAACGGCACGCTCGTCACGCGCGGGCCGGCCCGTTCCTACGATTTCTGCAAGGCGTATGACACGGTTGACGTGCAGCCCTATCTGCGCCCGGGCGTGGCGAATGTGCTGGCCGTGCTGGCGCCGGCCGCCGGGGCGGAGTCGCCGCACACAGCCCCCCGATTGCCGGGAATCTTGGCGGCGCTGAGCTGGCAGGATGCCGCGGGTCAGTCGTTCACGGTGGCGACGGACCGTCGCTGGAAAGTTCGCCTGCACGAGGCATTCACGAGCGGAGCCGCCGGCCGATCCTTCAGCGAAGGGCTGCTCCTGGGCCGCGAGGAAGGATTCGATGCCCGACGCGAACTGCCGGGCTGGACAGGCACGGATTTCGACGATTCAAACTGGGCGCCCGCCGTTGAGCTCGGGCCGGTTGGCCTGGCGCCCTGGACGACGCTGGAGCCGAGCGGCATCGGCCTGCTCTCGGACGATCCCGTCCTGCCGGTGTCGTTCGCCGCCATCGAACTGGCGCGGCTTCCGATCGGCTACCGCTTTCGTCTGAGCTCGCCGCCCCCGAATCACACGGCCATCAAAGTCTACGTCACGGAGATCACCGTCATTGCCGCGGCTACGGTCCGACTGAACATTTGGCATCCCGTTCATCTGAATGGCAAGCGCATCGTTCCCGATGCGAAGACGGGAACATTCACACTTCCGGAAGGCACCAGCCTTCTGACGGTCAAACAATCCGGATACTTTGCCATAGAGATGGAACTGTTGCTGGAAACGGATGCCAAGTTGTCCTTCTCCTCCCAACGGATCGTGTCCGGACCGACAGGCGCCTGGGCGCTGTACGTCTTTCCAGATGCATCGGTCAACTATCCCTGGCACGAGACATCGAACACGATTCCGCAGCCGGTCGGGCTGGAGGAGATGCTGGCCGCCGGCACCGTGGACCAGATCCCCGTTGCGATGCGCTCCGGGTTTGTGCCCGTGCCCGTAGAGCCGAGCAGCGTGTACCACGATGTCTGGTCGCAATCCTTCTACAGCGTGCGCGGCGGCCTGCTTGATCCGGCGATTCAGCGCGCGCAGCCCCGGGCGCCGGCCGATGCCGCGCTCACATCGCCCCTGCGGAATCCACAGAACTTGCTGCACGCGCACCCCGATGCCGCTACGCTCGTCCCGACGCCAGGCTACGACGCGCACGTCATCGTGGATTTTGGTCGCGAGATGATCGGCTACCTGGAACTGACTGTGGACGCGCCAGCCGGCACGGTCATTGACACGCAGGGCTTTGAACTGATCAACCCCCACGGCATCGCCTGGATGTGCCACAACGGCTTTCGCTATGTCTGCCGGGAAGGGTTGCAGACCTTCACGTCGCATATCCGCCGGGGCTTCCGTTACGTCTCCGTGACGGTCCGTGGGTTTGGCCGGCCGGTGCAATGGTATACGCTGCGCTGCCGCCGCACGGTTTATCCCACGGCCGAGACCGGCAGTTTCGAATGCAGCGACTGGCAGCTCAATCAGGCCTATCGCATGAGCCTTGACACGGCGGCCGTCTGCATGCTCGACACCTACGTGGACTGTCCGGGCCATGAGCAGGCTTTCTGGGTCGGGGATGCGCGCATCACAGCGCAGATCAATCAACTTGCCTATGGCGGGTACGATCTGGATCAGCGGTGTATCCGCATTGTCGGCCGTTCGCTGGCGCCGGCATGGGTACAGGAGTATTTCCCGCATGACGCGCGTTATACCAGCGGAAAATATCTGCCGATTGCAGCGTTCCCAAATTATCCGGAGGGCGGTCTGCCCATGTGGGCGCTGCTCTGGGGATTGCAGTGCGGGGATCACTGGTTGCACGGCGGCGACACCCACGACCTGAAGGAGAACTACGGGTTTCTCGCGGACATGCTCCGCCGTTGCCGGATGCTGACGAACGCGCGCGGCTTGCTCGATATCCCCGGCGCATGGAACCTGATCGAATGGGGAAGCAACGATCTTTCACCCTATGGCGAAGTAACAGCCAACAATGTCCTGCTCGTGGCCTGTCTGCGCGTGGCGGCGGAAATGGCAACCGCTCTGGGCTTGCCGCAGGAGACTCAAGCCCATGCGGCGGAAGCGGAACAGCGCCAAGCGGTCATCAATCGACTGTGCTGGAATGAAGAACGGCAGGCGTATGTGGACACCGTGCGCGACGACTGGGCGTACCAGCAATATCAGGCTCTCTGCCGGGCGAAAGGTTGGCAAATCCTCCCATGGGAAAAATATCACGGTTGCCTGCGCGTGAGTGAGCAGACCAACACCCTGGCCGCGCTGTGCGATTGTGTGCCGCCGGAGCGAATGGCTGCTGTCCGAAAAATTATCCGCCGGGTCGAGCGCGGTCGCTTTTCCGGCGGCTCGCCGGCCGGCCGCACACAGGGACCGCCCTCGGAGCAGGAAGCGCCCGACGGCATTGTGGCCGTTGGCTCGCCGTTCTTCCTCTTCTTTACGCTGGGCGCGCTCTTTCACATTGGCGAAGGCCGGCTGGCGTTCGATGTGATGCGCCGCGAGTGGGGTAAGATGGCTGAAATGGGATTCCGAACCTGTCCGGAGACATTCGGTTGGACGCGCAGCGTGGCCCACGCCTGGAGCGCGGCGCCCGCTGTTTACCTGCCGACCCGCGTCCTGGGCATCCGCCCTCTGGAACCCGGATTCCGCGTATTCTGCGTCGATCCCTGTCCTGGTGACCTGGCGTGGGCGCGTGGTTCCGTGGCAACACCCTACGGCCCCATCCACGCAAGCTGGACGCGTCACGCCGATGGAGATCTGGAAATAACCTGCACCGCTCCTCCGGAATGCCGTCGGAGCGAAGCAGTGGCAACGGGCACGATGACCGGGTGACGCCCGGCTCAAAGGAGTGTATCACATGACAATTTGCGCACATCCTTCGCTACCGATCCTGCTGGTTTTGCTCATGCCCGGGCTTTGCATGAGTTTGGCGCAGACGAAAGACGCCCCGACGCACGGGCGTCCGTTTTTCATGCCGGAGCAGGAGCGGGCGCGTCTGCGCGAGGTGATCGCCGGCGGGGAGTGGGCGAACGCGGATTACGCGCGCATTCAGACGGAAGCCCGCAAGGGCAACGGTCACCTGGCCGCGTTTCTGTATGCCTTGGACGGCGATCCGGCCTACGGGCCCATCGCACAGAGGTGGCTGCTGGGCCTGTTCGGGGAAAAAGGCTCCGTGGTCGGGTCCCGACGCGGCGCGCTCGCCGATCCCGAGTTCTTCAAGGGGGGGGTGCCTTGGCTGGGCGATGTCTTTTACGATACGGATTTCAGCCCCTATCTCGCGTTCGACTGGGCCTACAACGGCCTGGAACCGGAGGCGCGAGAGACGATCCGGGAGGGGATCGCCACATTCCTGCGTTTCAAGATGCGCTGCATGGACCGTTGGACGCAGACCCCGAACCTGGTGTTGAAGCCCACCGCCACCGTTGCGTTCGCCGGGCTGGCCATCCAGGATCGGGAAGCAATCGCGTGGGGATTCCACCGCAAGCCGGAGTCTTCGATCGGCGGGTATTTTCCGGTGCTGAACAATATCCTGAAGGACGGCGGCGCCTGGCACGAGACCCCCACCTATCCCATCGTCCATACCGATCTCTATTGCATGGCCATGGTCTCCCGCTATCGTGCGCTGTACGATGGCAAGGACTGGTGGACGGCCCAAGCGCCGAACGGCGGCAGCCCGAAGGGGCTGATGGACTACTATATCGACACGGCCTATCCCATCGAGCGGACCGGTCACGGCCCCGGCCAGATTCGGGTTGTCACCTACGGCGACGGCTCCAGCAACGCGAACGGCGACCTGTTCCTGGCCAATCCTGCCGGCCCGGGAATTGACATGGCTCAGGCCCTCGTCGCGGTGTATGACGTCTCCGGAGATCCTCACCTGGCGCCGTTTGTCGCGATGATCCCGGACTACAAACCCGCGCTCATGAGTCGGCGTCCGCTTCCGGAAGAGATCGCGTTCCCCGCCGCGCCTTCGAAAATCTGGCCCGACTTCGGTCTGGCGATCCTGCGCGCGGAGGAGTCTCCGGCCTACTGGACGAACGATGCGCCCGTGGTGTTCCAGATCATGACCAAAGGCTACGGCGGCCACCAACATGCCGACAAGTTCGGAATCATCCTGCACGGGGCTGGCCGCCTGCTCTATCCGGACTACAACGCGATGCAGTACGAAAATCCCGACATCGGCTGGTCGCGCAACACCATCGCGCACAACACGCTCATGGTGGATGAAGGCGATACACGCGGCGTGCCGCCATCGGCCGTTCGGCACGCCTTCACCCCGGAGGTGAAATACCTGGCGACGTCGGCAGCCGGCGTCTTCGAGGGGGTCGAGCAGACGCGCGCGTTGCTGCTGACCCGCGAGTACCTGCTGGACGTGTTTCAGGCAAGCAGCCCCACGCCCCACACCTACGACTATCTGCTTCACAGCTTCGGTGTGCCGCGTCCGGTCCGGCCCGAGCGGTTCAAGCCATCAACGGCGCTGGACGGGCGATTCTGGCTGGTGAGCGATCGGCAGGCCATGACCACCGACGCGTCGTGGGCGCTGGACTTCGTCATCAAAGAGGAACCGGGCAGCCGCAAGGGACAGTTTGGCAACGCGTGGTACGATCACGTCGCCGCCGTGCGTGTCACCATGGCCGCCGAGCCCGGCACGTGGGTCACGCGCGGCACCACCGGTACGGAGCTGGAGAAGCGCGTGAAACGCCCCTGCGACACGCTGGGCATGCTGGTGGCGCGGCGGGCGGGCGTCCGTCAGACGGTCTTTGTGGCGGCGCACGAGCCGTATGCCAACGCGGTCGTGCCGACGATCATCGCCGTCACGACGCTGGCGCGGTCCGACCGGGCCCTGCTCGTACGGGTGGACACCGCGAACTACACCGACTACGCCGCTGTTTCCTTCGGACCGCAGTCGGACGCGCCGGAACATGTGCTGGTGGCCGACGACGAGGCGAAGACGCGCGTCGCGTTCACGGATTACGGCTACCTGCGGGTCTATCCCGACGGCACCATGGCTGCCCGCGGCGGGTGGACGGGGCTGCGTCTCCCCGCGACGAAAAGCACGGCGACGAAAAGCACGCTCACCCTCAATGGCAAACCGGTGCCGGCCGCACTGCAAGACGGATGCCTGACCTATGGCGTCATCCCGCCGTCAGCCGGATCGGCGCCCGTCGCCGAAGTGGAGTGTCCGCTTGCCATCCAAATCACCCCGGCGGTGGCGCGACTGGCGCCGGCAGGACGGCGCACGCTGACCTTCTCGGTGAAGAACACGCTGAAGAAGCAAGTGTCGGGTTCTCTTGCGTTCGAGCTGCCCGCCGGCATCACGATCGCGCCGGCCTCGCCTGCGTTCGCGACGCTTCGGCCGGGGAAGACCGCACCGGTGTCGGTGACCTTCATCGCGGATGCCGGGGCCAAGGCGGAAAAAACAACGGTCCCGTATCGCGTGACCTATCGCGCGGAGGGCGCCGCGCCGATCATTTCGGCCGCCCGGCCGGTGACGTTGACGGTCGGTCCGGTCCTGCACGCTGTTTATCAGTATCCGAAAACGAACGTCTTTCAGGTGGATGCGCCACGGTACACGATCCAGCATGACATGTTCAGCGGCCTTTGTCGCTACCTGGCCGATGACGACGACACCGTGCGGCTGGACGGCGATCCGCTTTTCACCTTCAGTAACGGGGAACGGGAGGTTCTGTTTCCGGGTACCCGCCAGGCCTTCGTCTGGACCGTCGAAGCTCCAGCCCATCTCAAAGCTCATGCCTACGATATTTGCCAATATCATGTCAGTTTTGGATCCGACCGCATCACCGTGAGCATGGACCCGGTGTGGACGCAGTTCGATCCGACGCACTTCACCGTGCCAGGCCGGTGGGGCTCTCTCAAGGGGAAGCCCACCTGGGCCCGGATCGTCGCCGTGGATGCCGACGGCCGGGAGGTGAAGGCGGAGCCCGGCACGGAGCTGAAGCTGGCGGCCGCGGAACTCGCCTTTCCCGGCGCAAAATGGAACCTGGCCTTTGCCTTCACCCCGCCCCAGCCGGTGATTTTCAACGGAACCGAGCTGCGATTCCCCATCGGATCCCTCAACGGGGATGCGTGGTCCGTGGGCTTCTGCAAGCCGGGCGAGTTGGACGATTGGCGCAAGGGATCCGCTCAGGAGTAGGAAGAAATGAAAACGTGTCGACATCTTGCTGCCTTGGCGTTTTTGGCGCTGACCGGAGCCGGTTGCCGCAGTGTGGGCCCCGGACTGCCCGGGAATGGCGGCGCTGACGTCCCCGCGGTCGAAGCGCTCCGGGGCGGGAGGCTGCAGGTGCTCATCGAGAACACCCGGTGTTACGCCAGCCTTCCGCGCAGCAACCACCGGCCGGCTTTTCGGATCGTGCCCGTGACCGAGCGGAAGCACCGGGGGAAGTTCTTCTGGATTCTGGACGGCGCGCAGAAGATCGGTCTGCTGAACCTCTCATTCGGCGAGATCGAGATGTTCCGGTTTTTTCCGCCAGCCGCCGGCGTGCGGGTCGAATACGCGATGCCGGAGTTTCACGGCTGGGAGACGTTGCAGGGCCCCCGCATTTCGATCGTGCCGCAGGGAACCTGGTCGGGCACGGGCGAGATGGACGGCATGCAGACCGGGGGCGATACGCTCCGCCTGTGTTACCGCGAGACGTTCGGCGACACGAGCGCCATGGTTCACCGGTTCACGCTCCGCTTCGACCCCGTTCTGGGCTACATCTGGGACTGTGCGTTCGAGATGCGGATGAATACGCCCCAGCTCTTTGAATACTCAAACCTGCTCCCCGACGCCGTGGCGGATTCCCGTGACGAACGCAAGCGCTACCAGAAGTGCCTGTGGACACGGCGGGACGGCACGGTGTGCGCCATGTACCAGAACCCGCGCTCGATGATGCAGGCATACGGCCGTGAATGGACCGACCTTCCGGAGGACGGCGGTTTCGTGGGTTTCGTGTCTGAGCCGGATATTAACCCCTTTTTGGAAATTATCCGTTCCGATCCGGCCACGACGTTTGTCACCTGCAGCGTTTGGTACGACCAGCATGTCAAAGCCCTTCCGTCGGAAAAAAAGGGTGACGACGGACTCTACCACGTGACGGCGGCCTACCGTCTGCTGAGTCTGCCGCTGCCGGTGGCCAAGGAACTGGAAGACGCCGCGCGCACGCCGTTGCCGGAGTCCAAAGGGGATGGACCGATGGGGTTCCGCCAGGGTATCATCAACGATTTCGAGGCGCTCGTTCCCGCCGGTACGCTCTTCAATGGCTGCATCTGGGGACACAGCGCCAAGTACGACAGCACGATCGGCCACTCGGGTACGCATTCGCTCAGGCTTCACGGCGGCGAAACTGCGCGTCCGATCCACGGCGGCCCGCTGTTGCACGTGACGGCAGGCAAGCGGTATCGCCTGAGCGCCTGGGTTCGCACGCGCGGCGTGACAGGCAAAGGCGCGTCTTTGCGACTGCAGAAGAAACTGGATTCGATCGATGCGCGGTACTCCAAGCGCCTGACCGGTGACACCGATTGGACGCGGTTGGTGATCGAGTTCAAGCCTTCGAAAGGCGAACCGTTCGCCGTGCCGGGCCTGGTCATCGAGGGCGGGGGCATGGCCTGGTTTGACGACATTGAATTAGCGGAGGTACAACGATGAACAATCGGGCCTCACCGTACGGTCTGAATGCATGGAAACCGGTCGTGGCCGCGGCGGCAGTCGGGATGTTCTCGGCGCCCGTGTTTGCACAGGAGTCGGCAAAAATGATTTTGCCGGCATCGGATCTGGTGAATGCTTCCAAACCGTACGTGTTGACGGCCGAACTGGACGGAGGCATCAGCAACGGGATGATGAAGGTCTCGTTGCGGCTTGAGCGCCATGAGGAGGGGCTGGTTGCCGTCCCGATCGTGTGCGCGCTCGAGGCGCCGGTTCCCGAGCCGACCCTGGTGGCCGCCGCGTCGGCGAAGGCGCCACGCCAGGCGCGAAGGGTCGAGATCCGCATCGGGGCGGCCGATCTGGCCGAGGGCGAATACACGGGCGAGGTGACGCTGGAGGTCGGCGCCCGGCTTCAGAAACAGGCGATCGGCTTCTTCCGCATGCCACAGGACAAGCCGGCGGAATTCCCGTTCGGCGTCTATGCGGTGGATTTTCCCAAGACACCGGCGGAAATGGAAGCGCTGCTGCGCGAAATCCGCTCCACGGGTTTGAACATCATGGCGCTGGGTCACATGGGCGAGATCGGAGGGCGTGGTCCCAGTTTCGACCGGGCCGCCCGCATGGGACTTGCGTTCATGCCCTCCGTGAACACCTCCGGGGGGGGCGGCGCCGATATGACGATGCGCCTGGCGAACGGCGAGAGGGGAGGCCCGTGTCTCAACAATCCCGAGATTCGCCGGTACTCGGCCCGGCGGCTCGCTGCGCTCGTTCGCGAGTACCAAACGCATCCCGGTTTCAGCGGCAAGGTGTACTACGGAGACGACTTCACGTTGCCGCTGGTCTCGAAGGACGGCACTACCTACATGGCCTGCTATTGCGACTATTGCCGCGGGCAGTTCAAGGAGCTCGCCGGCTATGACCCGCCGATCGCCCCCACTAACACGGCCGGGGGAATTGTCCCGGCGGACGACCTGTGGCTGCAATGGATGCGATATCGCTGCGGCGAGATCTTCGGCGGATTTATGCGGGAAATGGAGAACGCCAAGAACGAGGCCGGTCCCGATGTGGAATTGGGCCTCATCCATGGGTGGTCCGGGCAGCCGTTCACGCGGGTGGATGTCGGCGTGTACCCGCCGCTCTCCCAGCCCGTCACGGCGGTCTCCAGCTACAGTTACCCCAACCTGCGGATGCAGCGGAAAGATTTGATCTCCCACTTCGAGTTGGCCCGAATGGGCCACCGCGACAAGGACGTCTGGATGCTGGGCCTGTTGGCGATGTGCAACACCGTGGCCTCGCCGTCCCAGGTGCGGCAGAACTACTGGAACCAGATTGCCGGCGGGTACACGTTCATTTCGTTCTTTTCCTGGTACGATCTGCTCAAGGCCCGGAGCGCGGGCGAAACGAACCGCGTGCAGGCGGCGGTGGACGCGCTGGCCGCCTGCGGGCGGCACAAGGACTGGATCCTCCCCGCGATTCCCCTTTGGCAGAGCCCTGAGGCGACCAGCGCGGTCCTGTACTCGTTCAGCACCGAGAGTTATGACGCCCTGCGCGAAGGGGCCGGCATCAACCATCTGCGCAAGATCATGGCTTTCCTGCGGGAGTCTCTGGGCCAGCACGTGCCGATGAAGGTGCTGTGCGAAGAGGAACTGCTGCAGCCCGAGAATCTACTGACGCTGACCAGCCTGTCGCTGTGCGACGTGCGGACGCTTCCCGAGAACGTGCTCAAGGTCATCGAGGACTATGCCGCCGGTGGCGGACGCGTCTATCTGGATATGGACGCGAGCATCCCCGTCAAGGGCGCCGTGAAGATGTCGGTCCAGACCATGGTCGTACTCGCGGGCGACAATGCCCCGGACCGGAGTCGGGTGTCCTCGCCGCAGGTTACGCTGCGCGAGTTTCGCGGCGGGCAGGCGACCTATCACGTGTTCGTCAACAACGCGTCGGACCGGTATTGGGGCATGCCGTTCAACTACAGCTCGCCGCAGGGCAACTACGACCAGGACGCACGGGTGCGCGATGATCCCGTGACGGCGACGGTCGCGTTCGGCACGAAAGGGCGGTGGTTGTTCGACATGTCCACCGGCGCGCTGCTGGGGTCATCGGATGCGCCGCTGGCGTTGGCACTGGAGCCCTCCTGGGGACGGGTGGTCTGTTCCCTGCCGTCGAAATCCGTGGAATTGAGGGTGACCGGTCCCGCGCGCGCCGGGGTGGGCACGGAGGCCCGCTTCCTTCTGGAGATGCTGGACGCCCGCGGACGGCGACTGGACGCCCCGTTTGTCGTCAAGGTCGACGTGACCACGCCCTCCGGCCGCGTGAGCCGCTACAGCCGCTATGCCGGGTTCCAAGGGTCGGACGCCTTTGTCCTTCCGCTTGGCAGTAATGACGAGACAGGCCGCTGGACCCTCACGTTGGAAGGCGGATACCCGCGGAAGACGAAGACGATCCGGCTGGCGGTCGCGGAGTCAGAACAAAAGCCAGCAAATCTAGTAACGCTGAAGGGAAACCCATGAAAAGAAGACGCATCACGACGATTGTTGCGTGTGGCCTGATGGTCGCCGCTGCAGGTTCTGGAATCTGTGGATCGGAGGATGCGATGGCGCGCTTTCGCGGCGCTCCGACCTACGATCTTATGGTTACGAATGTCGCCTGGGAAGCCGCGACCAAGGACTACAGCTATGTGACGTTTGACCTTTCCTGGGGTCATTCCTGGCGCGCAAAATGGGTGGAACCGGCGGCCACCAGCGTTACGGGAAAGGACCTGGAGGTGGAGAGCTGGGACGCCGTCTGGGTGTTTGTGAAGTTTCTTCCGAAAAAGGATTCCCGTGAGAGCATCGAACGCAACCATTGGCTGCACGCGTCGCTCGCCATGGACGCCTCAGAGCACGTAATGCCCGCCGGTGCGACGCACAGCGTGAAACTGTCGGATGACGGGACGCGTGGCATGGGCGTGTTCATTTATCGTGACGCGGTCGGGCAGGGTCCCAACAAATTCAAGGGCATCAAGCTCCGCTGGATGCATGGCGCAGGCAAGGTGGACCCGGCCAAGGCCGGTCTCCGCGTCTATCCGATCTCGATGGTCTACGTCCCTGAAGGTCCGTTCAAGGTGGGCTCCGGCGCCGATTCGGGGTTCACACAATTTCCCGATGGGCCTACGGTGCCGGTCGCAAACGGGGACTACATGAGCTCTATGAATGTGGCAGTGGGCAGTCGTACAGATGGTTCCTGGCGGGGCGGCCCGGTGGTGCCGTTCCTCGTGGACGCGGAGTGGAACGGCCCGGTCGCAGAAGGTACCCGGGCCCGTCGCGTCGGGGCAAAAGCCGGCCAACTCTGGAGTGTACTGACCTATAATGAGTATTGGGTGAACAGGCCCTCCGTCGGTTCAACCGGCGTCCTCAATGACGAGTATCCAACCGGCTACGAGGCGTTCTATTGCATGAAGTACGATCTGACGCAGGGACAGTATACGGACTTCCTGAACGCGCTGCCGCCCGATGTGGCGGCCGGCCGGGCCTTTGTCTCCGATGAGGTCGGCTGCGATTATCCGCTGGGTTCAGAAGATGTAAAGATCCCGCTGGACTTCGGACCCGATTACTTGCCCGCGTTCATTCGCGAGAAAGCCGGACTGACCATTACGGTCTCGACCCTTGTCAGCGAGAGAAGGTCATCAGGTCTGATGAAGGCGAAGCTGGCGAGTCGCGGCCAGGACGGAGGGTTGGATCCCGAGGCTTCCGACGACCTAGTGGATAGTATGCTGGGCGAAATTGATCGCACGGAGAAGGCTGTAGAGGAGAATCAGAAGACAAGACCCCCGCCGGTCTATTCGGCACGCCTGCCGTTCCGGGCTTGCTCCGGCATCAGCCGGGATGATATGTACGCGTATGGGGTCTGGTCCGGCTTGCGGCCGATGACGGAATTGGAGATAGGGAAAGCGGGCCAGGGGCCGCGTAATCCGGCGCCGTTCGAGAACAACACGGTCACCAACTACGGGATGGCGGATTCGCTTAAAGATCTGGTGGACGTCGGCCTGCCTACCGAGCGTTATGCCAGGGGAAACCACGCGGGCGGATATGGCTCGCCACTGACGGTATTCCGGGTCGGCTGTTTTGCCACCCCTACGAGCGACCAGCTTGCGGCTGGCGCCTCGTACTGGGGCATTCTGGAACTGGGTGCGCGGGTGATATCGGTGCTGAATCGCGACTATCGGGGAACACACGGCGACGGAATAACGTCTGCCGGCAAACCGGGCGGTTCGATCGGGCGGCATTTGGCTCCATTCGACGGGCCTGAGGACTGGCCCACGCGAACCTGGGAGTATTATTCTGGACGCTGGGTCTGGTGCCGTGGCCGGCTCGTGATCTCCGCGGGAAACCGGATAAAGAAAGCCGCCCCGCAACCGGCACCCGCAATGGCGAAGCCGTCGCCAGCCACGGCCGCTCCAAGTCCGGACGTCGCACCTGCCGATCGTGTCGCGGACGCGATCACGATTAGCAACATCACCTGTGAGCCCGGCACCAAGGGCACCAGCACCATTTCGTTCGACCTGGCCTGGAGCAACTCCTGGCGGGCGATCTGGACCGAGCCTGCGGATAAGAACGTCACAGGCAAGCCGCTCCGGCTGGAGAGCTGGGACGCCGCCTGGGTGTTCATCAAGTTCCGGCCCGCGGGAATGAACGCGTTTTCGCATGCGATGGTTTCGCCCGAAGCGGCGGATCACGGGGTCCCGACCGGCGCGAAACTGGATGTTGGGTTGAGTGATGACGGCACCAAGGGCGTCGGGGTGTTCATTTACCGGAGCGCGGTCGGCAGCGGTGCGAACGATTTCAAGAACATCAAGCTGCGCTGGTTGCATGGCGCGGACAAAGCGCCCGACAAGGCAACCTTCAAGGATAGCCAGCTTCGCGCGCATACCATCGGGATGGTGTATGTGCCTCGCGGACAGTTCCAGTCCCGGGTGCCCTGGGAGAAAGCGGTGACGACCATCCGTCTGGGTGACGCGACCCAGGAGGGTGGCTGCCGCGTCGCCACGAACACGCCGGTTTATGCCGAATGTCCAAACGGTTTTAACGCTTTCTACAGTACGAAATACGCGATCAGCCAGGGGCAGTACGCCGAATATCTTAACTCCCAAGGGCCTGCGCGGGGCGGCCCTGGCCTTTACGGCATCAGCCGATACATGATTCGCTGCGATACGAACGCAGAAGTCTATGTCGCCGAAGTGCCGGATCGCGGGTGCAATTTCATGGGCTGGCAGCAGATCTTGAATTACGAAGCCTGGGCTGGGTTGCGGCCGCTCACGGACCTGGAGTATGAAAAGGCCTGCCGGGGTCCGCGTGCTGTGGCGCGCAGCGAAGATGCCTGGGCAGACGGGATGTGTGCGCCTGCCGCAGGCCTCAGCCCCCTCGACGGGGCTCAGGGCAGGAAGGAGCTGTTCCCTGACCTGCCGGATATCGATGCCGGTGCATCCTACTGGGGCATTCGTGGACTGAGCCTGAGCGGCTGCGTGCATGAGTGGCCGGGCATTATTTTTGAAAATGAGCGCGGCAAGGGGTTCAAGGGTACGCATGGGGAAGGGCATCCGGTGCTGCCTACGGACTGGCCGGGGACGAGCTCGTTATGGGTCCGCGATGTCCCTTTCGGTGCTGTCGCGACATGGGTGTCGCCCGACGACATCGATCGCGCCGTGGCCCTCGGGGAGGGGTTGGCCTTCATGTGCGCCGGACGCTACGGCGCACGTGCCGTGCGCACAGCGGCGGCCCAGCAGGATTCCTTCTCGCCGTTGCAGATGACTCCGGTGCCAGCCATGAGGGGCGTCGATATCGGCATCTTCTACCTGTCGGGCCATTTCCGCAATGAAGGCGACAAGCCGGTGCGGGTTGAATTGGTCACTCCCTTGCCGGATAGCTGTTTTCCGGAGGGCGCCGCGTCGCGCGCCTTCACGGCGGCGCCGAAGGCCGTGACGCCGTTTCAGGTATTGACGGTGTTGACCCGTCACATGGCGACCCGCGCGCTCCAGAGTGGCCGGTCGATCCCCGTTCGGCTTCGTATGATCGGCGGAGATGTGCTGGCCGATCAATTCGTTGACCCCGGGTTTCGTCCGGATCCGCAGGTGGGGGGGGACAAGGGGGCGATCATCTCGATCGATGGCGGCGATTGGGTGGTGCGCACAACCAATATGACGGACCGCGCGGTGGCGCTGGCGATCGAATTACAGCCGCCGAAGGGGCTCACCGTTGATGCGATAACCCGGCGTCTCGATGTGGCGGCCCATGCCGGAGCGGGGGCCTCTTTTTCGGTTCCCCGCCAGGCGTTTACCGCGAATGGGCTCTGCACGGTGCCTTATCGTGTCACCGTCGCGGAGGGGATGCAGCAAGACGGCGAACTCGTGACCGACCTGCGCGTGATGCGGCGCTGGTGGATCGCCCGGCGGATCGTGAAAACCAAGACGTTGGACACCCTGGAACCGGACCTGGAGGGAGCGAACAGCTTGGGCGGCGCGGTGTTATCCAATCTGTCCAACTATGACAGCGGTGTTTTCAAGACGCGCATTCCCCTCGAGAGCTGGACGCGGACAACGTGCGGCGTCACCCTCACGCTGGGTCAGGCCGCCTATCTCCCATCACATGGGTCATCGATCCAGGCGGTGACACGGGTGGAGTCCCCCGAGGACCGGGAGGCCGTTGTAGAGCTTCAGCACGATCAGGGCAAAGGAATAGCGCTATTTGATTTTACTGTCTGGGTCAATGGCGCGGTAGTCTTCAAGCAGGGCGCGGATAGAACAGTCGAGTCAAAGCCCTTTCAGATCCGCAAAACCGGCAATACGATGGTCATGGAGTGTCGCTCCGCCGATAACGGTGCCGTGACGCCGGGGGCCATCTACGTAGGATTTAAAGGTGTGACGGACGGCCAGCCGTTGAGCGACTTGCACTTTGACATGGAGAAGCCGGGAGAATGACTGAGGCGCTTCCAAGGGAGGCGCTTGCAAAACCCTGTTTTGCAAGCGGAGTGTTCAGGTTTCAGGTTTCGGGTAGCATCTCGCTCAACCACAGTGAATTGCGCGCTTCCTGAAACCTGAACACTGAAACCTGAAACCGGCGCTTGCGAGGGTTTTGCAAGCGCCTCTAAGGGGTCAGCGCGCGGACGGCGGGCGCAGTCAGGTTCTGTGTCGAGTGATCGACACAGCCGCGATCGCGCCGCCCGGCAGGGCTTCGGGCTTGTCGATCCGAACCGTCACACCCGCGACGCCCGGTTTCATCAGACAATGGGCGGCGATCAAGGCGGCTAGCCGTTCGATCAGCCGGCAGTGACGCGTACAGGCGATCCGGGTCACCTCCTGCGCCACGGTGGCATAATCAACGGTATCCTCAAGCGCATCGCTCTCACCCGCGCGGGTCAAGTCGCAGATCAGGTCCAGGCTGATGCCCAACCGCTGCGGCGTCATCCGTTCCTGCGGAAGGACGCCGATGATGCAGACCGTCTCCAGATGGCGGATGCTGATGGTGTCGTGATCGCGCATGGGTCTCCTTCAGCTACCGTGTGCAAGGTGTTGGCCGCCGTCAATGAACAGGATCTGACCGGTCACGGACGCGGCGTGTAGCAGGTAGTGTGCGGCTTCGGCAATATCCTGCGGTGTGGGACGGCGCCCGAGCGGAATCGTCCCGGCCGATTCGCGGGGCGAGCCGGCGGGCGGCGGGAGAACCGGTCCCGGTGCGATGGCATTGACCCGGATGCGGGGTGCGAGTTCGGCGGCGGCTGCGCGGGTGAAATCGGCGAGCGTCCGTTTGCTCAGCGTGTAAGCGAGATTTCCGGGGGAAAGGCTGACGATCCGCTGGTCCAGCAGGTTGATTACCACGCCGGTTGTTTTCGATCCGCGGCTGCGGATGTGATCGGCGAAGGCGCCGGTGAGGAGGATCGGTGCGAGGGCGTTAACGCGCCAGGTGGATTCGAAATCCGCCGCGGTGGTGCCGGCAAGCGTCCCGTGCGTGAAACGCGCGGCGTTGTTGACGAGCACGTCAATCCGGCCCGCTTGTGCGAGGGCTGCGGCAAAAACGGAGGCGGCCGCCTCCGGACCCTCGAGCGCGCCATGCAGCGTCCACGCCTGCCGCCCCAAATCCCGGATCATGCGCGCCGTCTCGCCGGCCGCCGCGCGATTGTGGCAAAAGTGGACGACGACATCCAGCCCGTCGCGAGCCAGCGACAGCGCCAGCGCGCGTCCAATGCGAACCGCGCCGCCGGTCACCAGGGCAGTCGGCTGTGTGGGCTTCATAGGCAATCCCTTTCCGTCACCGGAGGCTCTGCGCGCAGCACCGTGTGCGCGCGCGTCATCTCACGATTTCCAGGCATCCAGCCCGTGCATACCGCTCTGCCAGGGCGCACCACTGCGCGAGGGTCAATTCCTCGGCGCGGGCCGTGGGCGGAATGGCGCAGGCATCAAAACAGGAGACGATGGCCGCCGTATCGGCGTCTGTTTCGGCGTAGGCGCGCCGGATCACCGATGCCAATTGCTTGCGGCGGTGCATAAACGCCAGCTTTGTCAGGGTCGTGAACCGATTTGCGGCCTCATCGGCGAGAGGAAAGCGGTCGTGACGGGTGAGGCGGACGAGGGTCGAACCGACTTCGGGTTTCGGCCAGAAACAAGTAGACTTCACGCCCCGCACGAGCGTCACGTCATAGAGCCGCTGCAACCAGACGCCTGCCAAGCCCCGCATTTCGCCTCTGGGCGGCGCGGCGAACCGTTCGGCGACTTCGGTTTGCACAAGGATCGTCAGCAGACGCGGTGCGTGTCGATGCCTGGCCACGTCGAGCAGGATGCGGGTACCGACGGAGTAGGGGAGGTTGGCGACGAACGAATCAAACCCGGGGCGCAGCATGGCGTCGAGGTCGAGTTCGAGCATGTCGGCCTCGACCAGCGTCAAGTCGGAGCGGTCACCGAGCGATTCCCGCAGCCACGCGCAGAGGCGGTGGTCTTTTTCCACCGCCGTGACACGGGCGCCGCGTTCGAGCAGCGCCACCGTCAGGACGCCGAGTCCGGAACCCGCCTCCAGCACCCGCTGCCCCGGGTTGACGCCTGCCGCGTCGACGATCGCATCGAGCACGTTGCGGTCAATCAGAAAATTCTGCCCGAGTGTCCGGTTGGGGTGAAACCCCCGCGCGATGCACCAGCCTTTGACTTGCGATGGGCTTGTGAGGTTCACCGTCTCCGTCCGTCTCTTACTTCGCAATTGGCAATTCGAAGATCTTGATGTAGGCCTTCTTGCGCAGACGGCTGACCCACGCGTTGTATTTCTTCTCCGCTTCGATCATCTTGAGCCGGCCCTCGACCAACGGCCACGCCTGCTCCAGGGTCAGTGTCTGGGGAGCCACTTCGCTGTTTTTGCGAAGGATGTAGCCATGGTCTTCGAGCAGCAGGAGCGGGGATGTGGCGCCAACGGCGAGACCGGAGATGGCGTCGGCGAGTTCCGGACGGAAGGTTTCCGCGGGGTCGATTACCCCCCAATTGCCGCCATTGGCCGCCTTACTGTCGATGGAATAGGCTTTGGCGACCTCGGCGAACGGCTTGCCCGCCTCCAGTTCTTTCAGCGCCAGCCCGCCGCGTTCGGCGGCGCTGGCGTCGTCAACCGCCGCGACCACGATCACGCTCACGTCCACACCTTTTGCCTGGGAATACTGCTCCGGATTCGCCGCGTAGTAGTCACGAATCGCTTGCGAGGAGACGGTGACAAGCTTTTCGACGCGGTTATAGCGCATCGACTGCACAATCAACTCTTCTTCGATGGTTTTGCGCCATTCGTCCAGGGCCATCCGTTGCGAGGCGAGGGCCGCGATCAGTTTCGCCCGGTCGCCGCCGAATTGCTTGTTAACCACCTCCTGCACCCGTTCGTCCACGGCCCATGTGGCGATCGTGGCGCCCGAAGCCTTGGCGGAATCGAGAATGAGGCGACGGTTGATCATGGCGTCGAGCGTCCCCTGGTAGAGCTTGTGCAACTGCGCTTCGCGATCCTCTGCAGGGAGGTCGGCCCACACACTGCCGCGGACCTCGGTCATCACCTCGGCAATCGTGATCACATACTCGTTGACGTAGGCCGCCACGCCGTCAATCAGCAGCGCCCGGGACTGCGGCTTGTCGGCCGCCCGCACACCGCCTGCCAGAGCCCCCGTCGCAACCATAACCAGTAACAACCGTTTCATAGTGGGTGATCCCTTACGCATGCGATTCACTTCGGCGCCCTCCGCTAGTGCGTCTCGCGTACAATACGATACCCGAATTCGATTTGAAGCGAAAGAGTTTAGTTGTCTATCCATATTCAGGAGTTGCACGTGGCATCACCAGGCGCTATGCTGTATGACATTCTGACACTGTGAAAGAGGTGTGACAGTGGTTACGGGTGGTTTTTTAGATAAATTGGTGGCTCGGATGGATCGGATCGATCCTGGGAGTCTGCAGGCGCATTTCATGCGACTGGCGAACGAGCGGGGTTTTCTCGAAGCGATCTTTCAATCGATTCAGGAGGGGGTGTTGGCGGTTGACAGCCAGGGCCGGCTCCTGTATGCGAACCGGGCGACCGAGCAGATGCTGGGCTTCGATTATGCCCGCTTGCGCGGCCGTTCGGTGATGCGTCTGCTGCGGGACCTCGATTGGGATCGTCTGCTGCGAATTACCGACGCTGACGAGTGGTCGCGGATGGTGACGCGCGAGGTGGAGGTTGCCTATCCGGAGCATCGTCACCTCAGCCTCTATGCCGTTCCGCTGCCGGACTTGGGCAGTGGAACCGAAGGTGAGGTGGTAGGACCTTCAGTTCTGGTGATTCTGCGCGACGTGACGCATGACCGGGCGGAGGAGGCCTCAACGCTGGAGAGTGAACGCACGAATGCGGTCAAACTGCTCGCGGCCGGGGTGGCGCACGAAATCGGCAATCCGCTCAATGCGCTGAACATCCATCTGCAACTGCTGTCGCGTGCGGTTTCGGGGCTCCCCGAACAGGCACGCGAGGATCTGGGCGACTTGGTCGAGGTGGCGCGCAACGAGGTGGGGCGGCTCGACGCGATTATCACCCAGTTCTTGCGGGCGGTCCGTCCGCAAAAACCGGTCTTTGCCGCGGGCGATGTTGCCGACCTGCTTCAGGAGACCCTGCGGCTCATGAAAACCGAGATCGAGAACCGGCGAATCGAGGTGGCCGTGGCGCTTCCCAGCGAGGTGCCCAAGGTCCAGATCGACAGGCAACAGATCAAGCAGGTTTTTTTCAATCTGATCAAAAACGCCTTGGAGGCGATGCCCGACGGCGGTCGGCTCAAAATCGCCATGCACGCCTCCGACGTCTGGCTGGAGGTCGCATTCCTCGACTCGGGCATCGGCTTCGGCCCCGAGCGAATGGGCCGCCTCTTCCAGCCGTATCAAACGAGCAAGGCCGATGGAACCGGACTCGGGCTGATGATCGTACAACGGATTGTTCAGGAGCACGGTGGGCAAATCGAAGTGGCGAGCAGACCGGGCGAAGGAAGCTGTTTCCGTATCATGCTCCCGCGCGCCTCGCGCCGGATACGGATGCTGAACACGACGGCCGGGCACGAGTAGGGGAGTGACCTCCGCAATGCGCGAGGCTGCAAGACAGGGGGATGTGCGATGACGACGGAAGCCAAGACGAGCCTGCGCCCGGTGGTGCTGGTGGTGGATGACGATAAAAACACGCGCGAAGGGCTGGAACGGGCGTTGCGACGGCTGTACGAGGTGCGCCAGGCCGAAAGCGCGCCGTGTGCCATGGAGGAACTGGCCCGCGGCAATGTCGACGTGATGCTCGCCGATATGCGGATGCCCGGCATGGACGGGATGGAACTGCTCCGACGCGTGCAGGCCCGCTACCCCGATGTGGTTTGTCTCCTGCTCACGGCCTACGGGTCGGTTGAGACGGCTGTCGAGGCGATGAAGCAGGGCGCCTACGACTTCCTCACCAAGCCGGTCAATCTCGATCATCTGGAAGTGGTGCTCGACCGCGCGTTGCAATCCCGGGCCATGGCGGTGCGTGTTGAGGAACTCGAGGGTCGGCTCGACGACAAATACGGCATGGAGCGGATCATCGGACAATCGCCCGAGATGCGGCATGTGTTTGACCTGATCCGGCAGGCGGCGCCCACGCAGGCGACGATCCTGATCCGCGGCGCCAGCGGCACCGGCAAGGAACTCGTCGCCCAGGCCGTCCATCGTTTGAGCGGACGTTCGCGGGGGCCGTTTGTGGCGGTTCATTGCGCGGCGCTTTCGCCAACGCTGCTCGAGAGTGAATTGTTCGGTCATGAGCGCGGCGCATTCACGGGCGCGACGGCGCGGCGCAAGGGGCGCTTCGAGCAGGCCGACGGAGGTTCGCTGTTTCTGGACGAGATTTCGGAGATTGATGCCAGCCTGCAGGTCAAGCTTTTGCGGGTGCTCGAGACGCGCACATTCGAGCGGGTCGGCGGCGAGGAGACGGTGTCTGTCGATATCCGGCTGATCGCCGCGACCAACCGCAACCTGGAGGAGTGGGTCAAGCAGGGGAAGTTCCGCGAAGATCTCTATTTCCGTCTGAATGTGGTCGACATCAACCTGCCCACGTTGGCTCAGCGGGGTTCAGACATTGCGATGTTGTGCGAGGCGTTCATCCAGGAATACGCCGTGAAGCACGGGCGCACGATTGCCGGGGTGACGGTCGAAGCCGCTGCGCTGCTGGGCGCCTACGCCTGGCCGGGGAACGTGCGTGAGCTCCGCAACACGATTGAAAAGATGGTGGTGCTGACCCACAGCGACCGCCTCGGCGTGCGGGATGTGCCGGCAAATATCCGGGACGCCGTCAAGGGCCTGAGCCCGGCGGGACGGGCCGCCGCGGCCGGAGGAACTTCGCTGGCCGATCTGGAGCGCGATCGGATTCTGACGGTTTTGGCGCGAAACAGGCAAAACCGCTCCAAGGCGGCGATCGAGTTGGGAATCTGTCGGCGCACACTCATCCGTAAACTCAACATCTACCGTGAGCAGGGGATGCTGCCGGCGAATGCGTGACCTGCGCCGAAATAACGTTGCCAATATTGTTTTTACCACGAAGGACACGAAGATCAAGACAGCAATTCTAATTATGGAGAGGGGACCATCGGCGTCGGGGTCGGGGTCGGTATCGGTATCGATAAAACCAACGGAAATTCGACCCCGATTCCGATACCGACCCCGACCCCGATGACTCAATCGCCTCATAATTAGAATTGCTGCATTCAAGATGGAACCTCTTGACAACCGCACAAGCGAGATTCCATTATTGAGGGAGAGGCAATAAGAACGAGGATTGATCGCTTATGAGTAAGCCATTCGACCAGGGCAAAGACGAAGTTGCAAATTGAAGGCAAAAGCCCCGCCGAACTCGCCGGCGGCAAAGCCACGCCGCCCTTCCGCGTGTCGCACTTCCGCCTTGTCACCCGCCATCAATCGCGCTATCTTCTCCGTTGTCCGCGTGTCCGTCATTCCGCACCGTTGCCATAGGAATCCTGCATGCCGATCAGTTGGAACGAAATCCGCCAGAACGCCATTCGCTTTTCGCGTGAATGGGCCGAGGAGCACCGTGAGGACGCGGAGGCCAAATCCTTCTGGGACGAGTTTTTCGGCGTGTTCGGCGTCCGTCGGCGATTGCTGGCCACTTTCGAGGAGCCCGTCCGCAAGATCAACGGCCAGTACGGCTATATCGACCTTTTTTGGCGTGGCATGATGCTCGCCGAGCACAAGAGTCGCGGCAAATCGCTCGACAAGGCCGAGTCGCAGGCGTTCAACTACATTCAGGATCTTGCACGCGAGCAACGCTCCGACGACCTTCCGCGCTATGTGATCCTGTCGGACTTCGACCGTATAGCCCTCTACGATCTCGATCCGGACGAGCAGCTCGAACTGCCGCTCTTCGCGGCCCGCAAATACAGCAAATCCGAATTTCCCCTCAAGGAGTTGCACAAACACATTCACGAACTCGCCTTCATCGCCGGCTACAAGCAGCACCGCTTGCGCGACGAGGACCCCATCAACATCAAGGCCGTCGAGATCCTCGGCGACCTCCACGACGCCCTCGCCGAGGGCGGCTACGCCGGCCATGACCTCGAGCGCTTCCTGGTGCGCATCCTCTTCTGCCTCTTCGCCGAGGACACCGGCCTATTCGAGCCCAAGACCTTCACCCTCTACATCGAGAACCGCACCTCAAAGGACGGCTCCGACCTCGGCCTGCACCTCGCCCGCCTCTTCGAGGTCCTCGACACCCCGGTCGAACGCCGCCAGCGGAACCTCGACGAGCTGCTCGCCGCCTTCCCCTATGTCAACGGCGAACTGTTTAAAGAGCGGCTCGGCTTCGCCGATTTCAACCGCGCCATGCGCGACGCGCTGGTCGCCTGCACCGATTTCAACTGGTCGCATATCTCCCCTGCGGTCTTCGGCTCCCTCTTCCAGGGCGTGATGGACCTCAGGGAGCGCCGCCAGACAGGCGGGCATTACACCTCCGAGCGCGACATCCTCAAGGTCATCAACGCCCTCTTCATGGACGCCCTGCGGTCGGAGTTCGAGAAGGCCCGGCGCAGCAAGGCCATGCTTCGGCAGTTCCACAAGAAGCTCGGTGCCCTCCGCTTCTTCGACCCCGCGTGCGGCTGCGGCAACTTCCTCGTCATCACCTACCGCGAACTGCGCCTGCTGGAGATCGAGGTGCTCAAGGACCTGTTCGGCAAAGAGGTCCAGCAGGAACTCGACGTCCAGTCACTCTCCGGCGTCAATGTGGACGCCTTCACCGGCATCGAGATCCAAGAGTGGCCCGCCCGCATTGCCGAGGTGGCGATGTGGCTCATGGAACACCAGATGAACACCCGCCTCTCCGAGGCATTCGGCCAATACTTCGTGCGCCTGCCGCTCCGCATGTCCGCCCATATCCATCTCGGCAACGCCCTCCGGCTCGACTGGAAAGCGATCCTCCCTCCCGAACAGTGTTCCTATGTGCTCGGCAACCCGCCCTTCATCGGCAAGCATTACCAGACCGCCGAGCAGAAAGCCGACATGGCCGCCGTGTTCGGAAGATTCAAGAACACCGGCGATCTGGATTACGTCACCTGCTGGCACTGCCGCGCCGCCGAATACATCCAAGGTTCGGCCATCGTGGTCGGTTTCGTGTCCACCAACTCGATCACCCAGGGCGAACAGGTGCCGCTCGTCTGGGGACTTTTGTTCGGCACGTGGCGCGTCAAGATCCACTTCGCGCACCGGACGTTCCAGTGGCAGAGCGAGGCGCGCGGCAAGGCCCACGTCCACGTCGTCATCATCGGTTTTGCGGCCTTCGACATTCCCGTCAAGCGGCTGTTCGATTACGATTCGGGCAACGGTTCGGCCACTGTGACCGAAACCGACAACATCAGTCCCTATCTCACGCCGGGGCCGGATGCGTTTGTCACGAAGCGGCAGACGCCGCTCTCGCCCGTCCCGGAGATGCGTTGCGGCAACAAGCCGTCCGACGGCGGCAACCTGCTTCTGACCGATGAAGAGAAAGCGGCGCTACTCGCCGCAGAGCCGGGCGCGGATAAATATCTGCGGCGTTATACGGGTTCTGAGGAATTCATCAACGGCACCATGCGCTGGTGCCTCTGGCTCGAATGTGCCGATCCGATAGCCCTTCGTGCCCTGCCGCTGGTTCTTGGGCGCGTGGAGAAGGTGCGGGAATTTCGGACGAAGAGCACGGCCGCGCCGACCCGCAGCGCGGCGCAAACGCCGTCACTGTTTTTTTACCGCTCGCAGCCGACCACAGATTATATCCTGATCCCCGAGGTCTCCTCCGAACGGCGGCATTACATCCCGATCGGCATCGCCAAGCCGTGGGTCGTTCCGAGCAACAAGTGCTTTGTCATTCCGACATCCGACCTGTATCTGTTCGGTGTGCTGACCTCGGCCATGCACATGGTCTGGATGCGGCAGGTGGGCGGGCGGCTGGAGTCACGTTACAGCTACTCGCGCACGATGGTCTACAACACCTTTCCGTGGCCGCAAATCGACTTGCCGGTCTCTGATCGTGACGCCTCCTGCGTCCGGGAGGCGGCATCACGGATTTATTGGACCTCGTATCACGAAGGCGGGGAAGAAGAGGACGCGACGCTTCCGAAGGCGAAGGGGCAGACCGGCCGCCTCACCGGCGACGCGAAAAAGAAGGCCGCCGTGGAGGCGAAGGCGCAAGCCGTCCTCGATGCGCGGAAGCGGTACCCGCTCGCCACGCTCGCCGATCTCTACGACCCGCTGACCATGCCCGCCGATCTGGTCAAGGCCCATGCCGACCTCGACCGAGCGGTTGACCAGTGTTATCGCAAACAGCCCTTCACCTCCGACCGCCAGCGCGTAGAATTCCTCTTCGCCCTCTACGAGCGCTTCACCGCGCCGCTGCTGCCGGTGGGTAAGAAGGGGAAGAGGCGAGCCCGACTAGGGACGGGTCATCCGTCCGTCGGATGATGACCGACAAAAGACCAGAGGCAAACTTGCCCCTGAAATTCATACTTGGCGTAAATAAATCAAGACTGGAACGCTTCTATTTTGAGCCCTACGTAATTGATCAGTCCTTGGGAGGCGGCCTAATTCATGCGACGCCCGGAACGCATGATAAACTGATTGTGCCTAAGACGACGGATAAGTACGTTGACAGGCTTGTGGCGCTGGTGGACAAGATGCTGGCTTTGACGCCGAAACTGCGCGGGGCCTCGTCAGAATCCGAAAAAGCCGCCTTGCAGAACGCCGTTACGACGACCGACGCGGAGATTGACCGTCTGGTGTACGAACTCTACGGCCTGACGGAAGACGAAATCAAAATCGTGGAAGGTGAATGCTGACGATGAGAAAGGCATTGACACAACACATCAGAATGTGTGACTGTATGTGTGGAGGTGCACAATGGCTACGAATCTTCAACTCGATGACCGGCTGATCGCGGAAGCTGCTGCGCTCGGGAACCACCGTACCAAGAAGGCGGCGGTCACACAGGCGCTGACCGACTACATCCGCCATCTGCGACAGGAACGCATCCTTGACCTCTTCGGGAAAGTCGATTTCGACCCGGGGTACGACTACAAGCGACAGCGGGCAAGGGCATGAGAGTCTTGGTTGACACGAGTATCTGGTCTCTGGCCCTGCGGCGAAGCGAACACGCCCAGAATCCCGAGGTCGCGGAACTGCGGCGGTTAATCGCGACCCATGTCGTCGAGATCATCGGCCCCATTCGTCAGGAGGTCCTGTCTGGAGTTCGGGATCAGGCACTTTTTGATCGTCTGCAAACGCACCTCGCCGCCTTCGTTGACCTGCCGTTGGCTGCCGAGGACTACGTGACAGCGGCGAAATTCTACAACCTCTGCCGATCCAAGGGGATTCAGGGATCCAACACCGACTTCCTCATCTGTGCTGTGGCCGTGCGGCACGATCTGACTGTATTCACCACGGACGGCGACTTTCCCCACTTCGCGAAGTGCCTGCCAATCGTGTTGCAGGAAGTTAGAAAGACAGCCGAACCAGCACCTGCACGTTATCGTCGCTCAGCTCCGAAACGTGAGGTGTGACGTTTCTTTCTCACCCGCAGGTAACGACGGGCGAGGCCAAACAGCCGGATGCAGGGGTCAGTCGTGGACGCCGACGCCGCGCGTGTCGCCCGGCCGGGGCGCCGGGACATCCGGTAGCGGCGGAAGTCCCATCAGCGCAAGGGCGCGGATCGGGACCTGCGTATTGTCCAGCACGCCTTTAAAGTGTTCGGAACCGGGACCCGCGGCATACAGGGGGACATGCGCGTCCGAATGGCCGGATGTCTTCCAGGTGATGCCGGTGGTCGGGTCTTGGGCCGTGAGGGAGGGGGTGTGCCGGGGATTGTAGGCGTGCGTCAGGGTGAGCCCGCCGGTTTCATGATCGGCCGTGACGATCAGCAGCGTGTCGGGCGTCTCCTTGACGAAGGCCTGTGCAACGGCCACGGCCTTGTCAAATTCGAGCAGTTCGGCGATCACCAGAGGGGCGTTGTTGGCATGGCCGGCCCAATCGATCGCGCCGCCCTCGATCATCAGAAAGAACCCCTTCGGGTTATCCAAGAGTCGGATCGATTGCTGCGTCATGAGTGCCAGCGTCATGTCCTGCAGCGGATCGAACGGTTCGGTATCAGGCGGGGTTCCCGCCACGTAAATCCGATTGGGGATGACGAGCAAGGCGCCCGTTCCCGATTTGACCGACTGAAACTCCACCGGCGTCCGCAGGATGCGATAGCCTGCGGTTTCCGCCTGTTGCCAGAGGGTCGCCCCGGGCCGGGGGTGCACGTTATTGCCGTCGGCGTCCGCAAGCGAATGGCCCCCGAGGATATCAAAGCGCGATGCGAACGCCTGGACGCCGATTTCAAAGTTTTGCGCGCGCGATGGCGTTTTGGCATAAAACGCGGCGGGAGTGGCATTGTTCAGGGCGACCGAAGAAAGGATGCCAACCCGTTTGCCCGCGTCGCGCGCGCGTTCGGCCAGACTGGGGATGGGCGTGCCATCGGGAAGCATGCCGAGCATGCCCACGTTTGTCTTCTTCCCGCAGGCCAGTGCCGTGCCGGCTGCGGCGGAGTCGGTGATGGCGTCATCGGCCGCCCGTGTCGTGAGTTCTCCCGTCACGGGGAGTTCCTGCATGGCCAGGGGTTTTCCGGTGAAATCCGCCGTGAGCCGCACGTGGGGGAATCCCATGCCGTCGCCAATCATCAGGATCACATTCCTGACCTTCGGCGGGGCGGCCGTCTGAGCGTGCACGCAGAGGGCCCCAAGGAACACGACCGCGCCGATGCTGATGAGCAGGACGCGCGCGCCGATGCGGGTCAGACGATGGACGTGTGATGGGTGGACGTGCATGAGAACCTTTCGAAGAGGCGTTCGAGGCGGGCGATGGTTTCGGTGAGTTCAACCTGTTTGGCGCGTTGCTGCTCAATCACGGCGGCGGGAGCCTTGCTGACGAACGTCTCGTTTCCGAGCTTGGCCAACACACTGGCGAGAAAGCCGCGGGTCTTCTGCAGTTCGCCGGACAGCCGTTTGATTTCTGCCGGAATGTCCACCAGGCCTTCGAGCGGCAGGTAGATGGCGCCGAGCTTGGAGAGGGAGCCGGGGATGGGCAGCGGGGCGGAGGCGGTCGTGATATCAACGGCTTCGGCACGCAACAGCGCCAGGAGCGTGTCGCGGTCGCGTGTGAGCCGGCCGGCAATCGCGGCATCGGCGGCCTGCACGATGAAGCGCACCTGTTTGGCGGGCGGGATGGCATGGTCGGCACGCAGCGCGCGACCCGCCGTGATCATTTCGCGGCGTGCCTCGACATAGGCGGTCACCGTGTCGGAAAGGCCGAAGGCCGACACCGCCGCTGCCGCGAGCGGTTTTGGAAACGCCGCGCGCATGATGAACTCGCCTTCCGTCGCATAGCCCATCTGGTGCCACAGCTCTTCGGTGAGGAAGGGCATGTACGGATGGAGCATCCGCAGCGATTTGGAAAAGACGTGCGTTAATACCCGCAGCACGGTTTCGCGGCGTGCCGCCTGGTCGCCATAAAGGTCGTTCTTGACGGTCTCAAGATACCAGTCGCACAAGCCGATCCAGAGGAAGTCGTAGAGCAGCCGCGCGCCGTCCTGAAACCGGAAAACCTCCAGGTGCCCCTCGAGGGCGGTCAGCGTGGTATCGCACACCGCCAGCAGGTGGCGGTCATCGTCGGTCAACTGCGCCGCATCGATTTCGGGAGCGTCCGCGCGCGCCAGCGCGCGCCAATCGAACGCCGCCTTATCCATGTGCATCTTCATAAACCGCGCGGCATTCCAGATCTTGGTGCCGAAGTTGCGGCCGATCTCGAACGTGTCCATGTTCACGAAGACGTCCTGACCGGTCGCCGTGAGCATCATCAGCGAGAAGCGAAGCGCATCGGCGCTGGTGGCCTCGATCACCTCCAACGGGTCGATCGAATTGCCCAGGGATTTGGACATCTTGCGGCCTTGATCGTCGCGCACCGTGCCGTGGATATAGATCTGGTGGAAGGGCACGTCTCCCATGAATTTGAGCCCGGCCATGACCATGCGGGCGACCCAGAAGAAGAGGATTTCGCTGGCGGTCGCGAGGTCGTGCGTCGGGTAATAGAACTTCAGGTCGGCGTTCTCCCGGGGCCAGCCGAAGGTGCTGAAGGGCCAGAGCCAGGAAGAGAACCACGTGTCGAGCACGTCTTCATCCTGCGTGATCGCGGTCTCGGGTGCGTGGCATTTCGGGCATTTCTGCGGCGCGGATCTGGCGGCCCATTCGTGGCCGCATGTGCCGCAGGTGTAGACGGGAATCCGGTGGCCCCACCAGATTTGACGCGAAATGCACCAGTCGCGGATGTTTTCCAGCCATTCGCAATAGGTCTTGTCCCAGCGGCTGGGGATAAAATGGATGCGACCGTCCTTGAGCGCGGCCAGCGCCGGTTCGGCGAGCGGCTTCATCCGCACGAACCACTGCCGGGAGAGACGCGGCTCGACCACCGTGTCGCAGCGGTAGCAATGGCCGACGGCGTGCGTGTGAGGCTCGGTCTTGACCAGCAGCCCGGCGGCTTCGAGATCGGCCACGACCTGCTTGCGGCAGGCGAAGCGGTCCAGCCCCTGGTAGGGACCGGCGGCCTCATTCAGGGTCGCATCGCCGTTCATCACGTTGATCGACGGGAGGTTGTGTCGCTTGCCCACCAGGAAGTCGTTGGGATCGTGTGCCGGTGTGATTTTGACCACGCCGGTGCCGAAGGCGGCATCGACGTAATCGTCGGCAATGACCGGAAGCGGGCGGTTGAGCAACGGCAGCACGACGGTTTTGCCGATCAGATGCGCGTAACGCGGATCGTGCGGATTCACGGCCAGTGCCGTGTCGCCCAGCATCGTCTCGGGGCGGGTCGTGGCGACCGTGACAAACTCCTGCGAGTCGGCCACCGGGTAACGGATGTACCAGAAGCTCCCCTGGGTGTCGACGTGTTCGCTCTCCTCGTCGGACAGGGCCGTATGGCAGCGGGGGCACCAGTTGACGATGTAATTGCCGCGGGTGATGAGGCCTTCGTCATAGAGCCGGCAGAAAACCTCGACCACCGCCTCGGAGAGACCGGCGTCCAGAGTGAAGCGTTCCCGCGACCAGTCGCATGAGGCGCCCAGTTTGCGGAGCTGCCGGACGATCGTGCCGCCGTACTCTTCGCGCCATGCCCAGACCCGTTCGATGAATTGATCCCGACCGAGGTCGTGCCGCGACAGCCCCTCTTTGCGCAGCGCTTTCTCAACCACGTTTTGCGTGGCGATGCCGGCATGGTCGGTGCCGGGAATCCACACCACGTTACGCCCCTGCATCCGCCGCCAGCGGATGAGGATGTCCTGAATCGCCGTGTTCAGGGCATGCCCCATGTGCAGGATTCCGGTCACATTCGGAGGGGGAATGACGATCACATAGGGCTCGCCCGCTTCTGAGGCTTCGGCGTGGAAACAGCCGCATTCCTCCCAGATGGGATACCACTTGGATTCAACAGACTTGGCGTCGTAATGCTTGTCCATCCGCTATTTTCCGTTTCCGTTGGGTGACGGCATCCCGCCGTCCGTCCGGGCGGCGTCCTCAAACAGTTTGTATTCCACGCTGTCGACGAGCGCTTCCCAGGAGGCTTCAATGATGTTTTCGGAGACGCCCACCGTCCCCCATTGCCGGTGACCGTCACCCGACTCGATCAGCACCCGCGTCTTGGCGGCGGTCGCCTGGTGGGGATCGAGGATCCGCACGCGGTAATCGCTGAGCGCGATATCGGTGATGCTCGGATAGAAGCGGATCAACGCCTGGGACAGCGCCCGGTTCAAGGCATCGACGGGACCGTGCCCCTCGCCCGCCGTCAGTTCGGTCTCGCCATTCACGCGCACTTTGATCGTCGCCTCCGAAACACACGGCTTGTCCTTGCCGCGTTTCTCAACGATGACGCGGAACCCCTCCAGCTCGAAGAACGGCTGGTGGGTCTTCATCACCTTTTGCACCAGGATTTTGAACGAGCCGTCTGCCGACTCGAATGAATAGCCGGCAAGCTCCTTGCGTTTGATCTCGGCGAGGACGCGGCGCACCGCATCCTGGTTGTCGGCCAGTTCGGGAATGCCCACCTCGACCGCCTTCATCAACACGTTCGAACCGCCCGACAGCTCCGAGACCAGAATGTGGCGTTCGTTGCCGACCGCCTCGGGCGGGATGTGTTCGAACGTAACCGGGTTTTTCTGCACGGCGTTCACGTGCGCGCCTCCTTTGTGACTGAAGGCGTTGCGGCCGGTATAGGGCCGGTGCGGGTCGCTGCGCATGTTCACCAGGTCGTCGGTCACGGCGGCGAGGGTGAAGAGCTTCCGGAGTTTCTCCGGGCCCACGCAGTGGTGTCCCATCTTGAGTTCCAGCGACGGGATGATCGTGACCAGGTTGGCGTTTCCCGTGCGCTCGCCATACCCGTTGATCGTCCCTTGCACATGGTCGGCGCCGGCACGCACCGCTTCGAGCGAATTGGCGGCCGCCAAGCCCGCGTCGTTGTGGCCGTGAATGCCGATCTGAAGGGCTTGGAAACGGGCGCGGACGGTCGCGGTGATCGTGTAAATCTCATGCGGCAGGCATCCCCCGTTGGTGTCGCACAGCACCACGCCCATGGCCCCCTCGCGGACGGCCGCATCGAGACAGCTCAGGGCGTAGGCGGGGTTGTCCTTGTACCCGTCAAAAAAATGCTCGCCGTCGAACAGGACCTTCCGCCCGTGCGCCGTGAAGAAGCCGACGGTGTCGGCAATCATCTGCACATTGTTCGCCTCGGTCGTGCGCAGGACGTCGCGGACATGCAGTGTCCACGTTTTGCCGAATACCGTGCAGATCTCGGTCTCGGCCGCCAGCAGCCCCTGAAGCTGCGGATCGGCGGCCGCATCGATGTCGGCCCGTCGCGTGCTGCCAAACCCGGTCACCACGGCGTGGCTCAGACGCTCCTTGCGGATGTTTTCAAAGAACTTGCGATCGCGCGGATTCGAGCCGGGATAGCCGCCTTCGATATAATCGACGCCGAACTCATCCAGCAGCCGCGCGAAGCGGAGCTTTCCGCTGTCAGAGAATGAGACGCCCTCACCCTGGGCGCCATCGCGCAAGGTCGTGTCGTAGATAAAAATCTTTGCCATGATCGCACCGTGCTTAGGAGGTTTTGAAATAGGCGTCATAAAGCGCCCGCACCGCGCGGGTGCGGTCCGCCGAACGGACCCCGAACATCATGCTGATCTCGGATGCGCCCTGATTGAGCATCTCGATGTTGACCTGTGCCGCGGCCAGGGCATTGGTTGCTTTTGCCGCCATGCCCACCGTGTAGTGCATCCCTTCGCCGACCACCATGATGATCGCGTGACCCCGTTCGACCAGCACATGATCGGGGGAGAGTTCGGCGTGAATCCGCTGAACCACCCGCTGCTCAACCGCCGCCGTGAATCTTGCCTCGCGGATCACGACCGAAATGTTGTCAATGCCGGTGGGCATGTGTTCCCACGACAACCCTTCGTCCTCGATGATCTGCATCAGGCGACGCCCGAAGCCGACCTCCCGGTTCATCAAGTATTTGTCGACATAGATCTGGACAAACCCGTCGTCGCTGGCGATCCCAACCACGGCGCAGGCGTCGTACTCCCGCTTGGGCACCACCATCGTTCCGGGCAGGCCGGGCTCGTTGGTGTTGCGGATGTTGATGGGGATGCCGGCCCGGATCGCAGGCAAAACCGCCTCATCGTGGAAGACCCCGAATCCGGCATAGGACAGCTCGCGCATTTCGCGGAAGGTCATCGTGGAGATGCCGTGCTTGACCTCGGGCACCAGACGCGGATCGACCGGATAGACCGAGTCCACGTCGGTGAAGTTTTCGTACACAGCGGCGGGAATCGCCGCGGCCAGGATAGCCCCGGTGATGTCCGAGCCGCCGCGCGGGAAGGTCGCCACATCGCCGCCACGGGTGTAGCCGAAAAAGCCGGGGAAGATGGCAATGCCGCGAACCTGCTTGAGATGCGCCTGGAGCAGCGGGTACGATTCGGGCTGCAACTGGGCGTTACCAAACTCGTCGGTCAGCAGCATCCCCGCCTCTTTCGGGTCGATATACGCGGCATCCGCGCCGCGGGCGCGCAGGGCGGCGGCGATGAGCCGGGCGCTGTTGTCCTCTCCCGCCGCCTTGAGGCTGTCGGTGAATTTCCCCGCATGGCCGGTCGGTCCCGCCACGCGCCGCCGTACGTCGGCGGCGATTTCGGTGACCAGCGCCTCGGGGAGAGCCAGGGCACGCTGGATCTCGGCATAGCGCGCGACCACCGCCATCACTTCCGTTTCACACGACTCGCCCGCCAGCGCCTGGGTGGCGCAGGCGATCAGCAGATCGGTCACCTTGGTGTCGGCCGTGTTCCGCTTGCCCGGCGCCGAGACCACGACAACCGTGCGGTCGGGATCGGCCAGCACAATGTCGCACACCTTGCGCACCTGTTCCGCATCCGCCAATGAAGATCCGCCGAATTTGCATACCTTGATCATACGGACTCCGAAATCCCCTGTTTTAGTCCAACATCCTGAGTTTGACCGGATCCTCGGCGACGATCCCCGCGGCCCGGATTTCCGCCAGCGCCGCGTCGACATCGGCCTCACGCGCCAGATGGGTCAGCGTGACGACCGGGACATAGCCGCCCTCCTGCTCATCCGCGCCGCCCTTCTGGCTCACGGCATGGATGCTCACCCCATGCTTGCCGAGGATCGTGGTGAACTGGCCCAGCGATCCCGCACGATCCACCACCATCAGCCGCAGGTAATAGCGGGAGTGAATGGCGCTCAGCGCGCGCACCCGCAGCGGTTCGGAGGAGAGCTTGGCGATGCCGCGGCTGTGGCGCGGACTGCCGGCCAGCAGATTGCGGGCGATGTCGCCAATGTCGCCGATCACCGTGCTGGCGGTCGGTTCGCAACCCGCGCCGCGCCCGTAGTAGAGGGTGTCGCCGGCAAGATCACCGCGCACCATGACGGCGTTGAAGGCATGACTCACCGACGCCAGCATGTGGTCGCGTGTCACCAGCGTCGGGTGAACCCGCACCTCGACCTCGGCGCCGTCCCGCCGGATCACGGCCAGGAGCTTGATGCGGTAACCCAGTTCGCGGGCAAATTGCACGTCGATACCCGCCAGTCCGCGGATGCCCTCGACGGCTGCCATGCTCATCGGCACCTGGAACCCGTAGGCCAGGGAAGCCAGGATCACCGCCTTGTGCGCCGTGTCAAAGCCGTCGATGTCCAGACTGGGATTGGACTCGGCATACCCCGCCGCCTGCGCGGCTTTGAGCACCTCGTCGAAGGGGAGCCCTTCATGCTCCATCCGGGTGAGAATGTAATTGCAGGTGCCGTTGAGAATGCCGAACAGGCTCTGGATCTCATTGCCGACGAGCCCCTCGCGCAACACGCGGATGATCGGAATGCCGCCGCCCACGCTGGCACCGAAATAGAGGTCGACGCCCGATTCCTCGGCCAGGGAGAAGATCTCCTCGCCATATTCGGCCAGCAGCTTCTTGTTCGCTGTGACGACAGCCTTGCCCGCCTGGAGCGCCTCGGTGACCAGCGTGCGGGCGATTCCCGTGCCGCCGATCAGCTCGACGACGATATCCACCGCGGGGTCGTTGATCACCGCCCGCGCGTCGGTCGTCAGGATGGCACGGTCCACCGCCACACCGCGGTCACGCTCCAGATCGATATCCGCGATCCGACGCACGACGATGTCGGCGCCGATCCGTTGCGCGAGCAACGCACGGTTCCGCTGCAACCCGTCGACCACGCCCGCGCCGACCGTCCCAAATCCCAACAGTCCCACACCCATTTGCTTCATAACCCGACTCACTTTCACTGCAACGCAAAAACGTGTTCTGTGAAAGTCATAGAATACAAAAATAGCGCCGAAGTATCAATCTCGTTGTGCGTGCCGCCGGCAATGGGTCAGTTAGGGGGAGTGTGTGGGTGTGAGTGTGTGGGTGTGTGGGTGTGTGGGTGTGTGAGTGTGTGGGTGTGTGGGTGTGTGAGTGTGTGGGTGTGTGGGTGTGTGGGTGTGTGAGTGTGTGGGTGTGTGGGTGTGTGGGTGCGTGGGTGTGTGGGTGCGTGTGGAGTGACGAGAACGGATATCGCCGGGAGAATGCTCCCAATCGTCGCCCGTCATCGTGTTTCCGATTTTCCAGTAGACGCGACGTCCCCGTCGCGTCGAGAGGCGAATGGGGGTGAGCGGGACGCGGTGACCGCGTGACCCGATGATACCGGGAGGGTGCTGAACAAGCGTCACCCGGTCATCGGGTCATCGCGTTTGCTTTGTAATCTATCTTAATCTACTGGTGGAGCACGACTTATGATTAGGATTATGATCGGAAGCATCGCTTAAGTAAGCGCCATTGAACGCAGCAGAGTAGAATGGGGATAGAGAGAGAGAGATACTAACACAGAGGCACGGGGACACAGAGAAAGAGAGGGTTCAGGGTTCAGGAAGCGCGCAGCAATCGGTAGGCGACGGCGTCCCCGCCGCGCCGCAGGTGAATGGGTGAGAAACATCCAACACCCAACGGAGACACTGGCGCGTAGGGCCTGCGCTCGTCGCAAGCCGTCAGGCTTGGAGCCGGGGTGCCCTCACCCCGGCCGTTGGCAATCCCATACACCTGCCGGCCTGAGGGCAGGCCGGCTCCAGGCTGACGCCGACATCGAACATCCGCGGGGGGCGGCGGCGTCCCCGCCCGGGGCAAACGCATCTAATATTCAGGCACTTTTGCCTATTCTGGCTCTCGACGCCGTTGCGAGGGGTCCGCATTCGTGGCGAAACCGGGAAAAGCGGTGTCGCGCGGAATACCGCTTGCCACCGCAAGACGCTGCCGCCGGGACGGAGGGCTTCGGGACGCCGCGCCAGCCATTTTTGAGTGCGGTGGCAAGCGGTATTCCGCGCGACACCGCTCTCAGGAGTAAGAAAACGGAGCCAAAACTGAAAAAGTGTCTGAAAATAAGATGCGTTTGCCCTGCGTCCCCGCCACGCCGCTGATGATGGAAAGGAACCTGAAGATGCTTGCAAAACGGCCGGGGTGCGCGAGACTCGCCGCTTTCAAAAAAAAACCCCAAAATATTATTGACGGCGGTCGGCAACCAGGTGTATCTTGCACAATATTAGCTTGGGTAAGGTTTGTTTGCCCTTAGTCGCCACTCTTAATCGGTTACGCTTAGTCGACCCGCTTAGTCGACTAAGACGCACGGTTAGGGGTAAACGACTAAGAGTGGCGACTAAGTGTAAGAGAAAAGGAACACAACCATGAGCAGGCAAACAGAAGTCGGAAGTCAGAGGTCAAAGGTCAAAGGTGGGAAGTCACAAACAGGAGGTCGGTAATGAGTAGGTTCAAATCGTCAATCTGCAATCTGCAATCTTCAATTCTCGGCGCGCTGCTCGCGGCGGGGATGATGGGCGCGTTCGCGCCGCAGGCGCAGGCACAAGTGTCGGCCACGGGGGGAACGCAGCGTGACTACGTGTATAAAGGTGAGATCCGCCGCGCCCTCGTCTTCACGACGGCGGGGAGCAACACGCTCTCGGTCTCCAGTGGCGGCGCCGCAAGCGTGCTGGTGATCGCCGGCGGCGGCGGCGGCGGGCCGCAAGTCGGTGGCGGCGGCGGGGCCGGCGGGTTCGTCGAGTCCAACAACTTCACTCTGGTCACAGGCGACTACTGGGTCCAGGTCGGAGATGGCGGTGCGGGTGCCACAGCCAATGGTGTTAGGGGAAATACCGGGACGAACTCCTTCTTGACCAACGGCACATCCTACGTGACCGCCTATGGTGGCGGCGGTGGGGGGTACTATAACAACGGGACCGGCAATAGCGGTGGCTCGGGCGGCGGAGGAGGAGCAAGCGCAGCAGGAGGCAACGCATCGCCTGCCGGACAGGGCAACAACGGCGGCAACGGAAGCAGTTATTCTGGTGGTGGGGGCGGCGGAGCCGGAAGCGTGGGCAGCAATAGCGTCAGCGGCGACGTGGGCGGCGCTGGCGGCATTGGAAAGCAGTCTGCCCTTGGCGGACCGACAAATGGATCCATGTCGTGGTACGCGGGCGGCGGGGGCGGATGTTCAAACGGAAAGCGCGACGCGAACAAGGCGCCCATCCTTGCCGGCGCCGGCGGACGTGGCGGTGGCGGTAATGGCCGAGGCGATTTGGAGAATCCTCCGCAGGACGGAACCGCCAACACGGGCGGCGGCGGAGGAGGCAGACGAGATTTGGGTTCCGCGGGCAAAGGGGGCTCGGGAATCGTGATCGTGGATTGGATCACCGCCACAGGCGCGCCCGACATCGAGAACCGGCCCGTCTCGGGCGTGACGGCGAGTAGCGCGACGTTCAATGGCTATCTGGCCAGCACCGGCAGTTCGCAAACGGCTGTGTATGTGCTCTGGGGCACGAACAACGGCGCGCTCGCCGGCTCCTCGTGGGCCAACACGAACGCCGTGCCGGGAACCTGGACCAATGGCAGTTCCCCGAGCATCACGATTTCCTCCCTCAACCAGGGCTACTACGTCTACTACTACACCTTCGCCGCCTCCAACGCGTTGACCAACGCGACGGCCGTGTATCCGGTTTCCTTCTGGTATTCGAACGGCGCTGTCCAGGCGACGGGCGGGACGGTCACGAACTACTTCGAGGGTGTCACCAACTACCACGCCCACATCTTCACGAACTCCGCCAGTCTCTCGAATCTCACAGTCACGGCCGGCGGCTACGCCGATGTGCTGGTCGTGGCGGGTGGCGGCGGTGGTGGCGCAAATGTCGGCGGCGGCGGTGGGGCAGGCGGGTTCGTTATGACGAACCGCTTCGCGCTGTACGGCGGGACTTGGACCATTCAGGTCGGCGGCGGCGGGGCTCGTTCGACGGCTGCTGGCACCCCAGGCTCCAACGGAAAGAACTCCTTTCTTACCAACGCCACTTCCTTCGTTGTGGCCATTGGCGGCGGCGGCGGCGGCGCGAATGGCAACGGAACCTCTGGCGGCTCGGGCGGCGGAAATTCGGGTGGCGCGGGTGCGTGGGGAACCTACGGCCAGGGCAATGACGGCGGCGTTGGCAATAGCAATCCTTGGTATGGCGGTGGTGGGGGCGGAGCAGGAAGTATCGGGAGCAACTATGTCGCCGGTGTTGTTGGCGGCGCGGGAGGTATTGGGAAACAGTGTTCCTTCTCCGGAAGCAACACCTGGTACGCGGGCGGCGGGGGCGGATGTACCGAGTATGGTGTTAATGGCCCCGGCGGCGCCGGAGGGTTGGGCGGCGGCGGCAACGGCGTGCCACAGGTAACAGCGTACAACGTCCCTCCGAATGACGGCGCGGCGAACACGGGGGGGGGCGGCGGCGGGAGAAGAGATGCCGGCACTGCGGGCAACGGCGGTTCCGGCATCGTGATCGTGCGGTATGCCGTCCCGTCGGTGATCGTTACCGCGCCTGTCAATGATCAATTGTTTTTCACCGGTTCCCCGATCACGGCCACGGCCGCAGTGGCAAACGCCTCGGCGCCGTGCACGGTGAGGTTCTACACCAACAGCCTGCCGGCCGGAGCATTCGGACTGGCGGGCGAAGACAGCATCCCGGGCGACGGCTACACCGCCGCTCTCGGCACGCCGGCCGCCGGCGACTACAGCATCTATGCCACGGCCAGCAACGCGCCCGACGGCGTGCTCACGTCCGCAACGATCTCGTTCTCGGTGATCGCGCCGGCTAAGTTGGTGACGAACGTGACTTCGGCGAAGGCCAACGGCGCCTACAAGGCGGGCGACGTGATTGACGTGAAGGTGGAGTTCGACGGCACGGTGTATGTGGCTGGCGGCGGGTCGCCGAGGGTCAAACTGGCGAACGGCGGTGCGGGGCAGTACGCGACCTACGACACCGGCAGCGGCACGGCGACGCTGACGTTCCAGTACACGGTCCAGCCGGGCGATACGAGCAGCGACCTGGACTACGTGAACACAACCGCCCTGGAAACCAACAACGCGACGATCAAGGACGGATCGGGCAACGACGCGTACTTACCGCTGCCGGCGCCTGGAGCTCCCGGATCGCTGGGCGCGAACAAGGCCCTGGTGATCGACACCACCGCGCCAACGGTGACCGGCGTGACGTCCGCCAAGGCCAATGGTTATTACATGGCAGGCGTGATCATTGACATTACGGTAACGTTCAACGATGTCGTAACGGTGAGCGGAACGCCCAGGCTCACGCTGGAGACGGGCTCGACGGACCGGGATGTCGACTGCATCAGCGGCAACGGTACGGCGACGCTGACGTTCCGGTACACGGTTCAGGCCGGCGATACGAGCCCCGACCTGGATTACACGAGCACAACCGCCCTGGCGCTCAACGGCGGGACGATCGCGGACGCGGTGGGCAACGACGCCACGCTGACGCTGCCGTCGCCCGGAGGGGCCGGGTCGCTGGGCGCCAACAAGGCCCTGGTGATCGATACTACCGCGCCGACTCTTAATGATATCGAGGACAATGACGTGGACGATGCGGTGTACATGAACGTGGCCGTGAGTTACACCCTCACGTTCAGCGAGGACATAAACATCTCGACGATCGACGCGAGTGACTTCGAAAACGCGGCCGATTCCACGCCCGTGACGTTCACCGTCGGCACGATCTCCGAGACACCGCCGGCGGTCACGGTTCCGGTGACGCCGATGGGTGTCGGGAATCTGCGACTGCGGGTCAAGAGCAGTGCTACTATTACCGATGAGGCCGGCAATCCGTTGACCGTTCTGCCGGTGACGGATGACGCCACGCTCACGGTGACCGCGTCACCAATCATCACCCCCACGGATGTGGGCGGCACGATGGGCCCCGGTGGTTCCGCTGGCCGGATTGAAGCAAACGCCATCAACAATTCCGGACTCGGCGCGCCACCGGTCGGCGGCTATGACACACATACGCGGGACGCAAATCTCTGTTGGATGGCCTCGGTAACCAGCGGTAAGATGACCTATGACCTCGGCGCCATCTACAACATCACCAACATGGTGCTCTGGAACTACGACGAGGGCAACAACCTGACCAACCGCGGGATCAGGGAATTCACGATCCAGTACTTCGACAAGACCAATGGGTTGATATCAAGTTCCGGTCTGCTGACGGCTCAGCGCGCCGATGTAACCAGCGGTCGCATCGCGGCGCAAGTCATCGACATTCCGGATGCATCCAATGTCAACAAGATCAAGTTGTGCATTTCCAACAATTGGGGCGAGGCTGGGGCTTGCGGCATGGCCGAACTCAAGTTCCTGGGCACCTATGTCGAGTCGTGGGTGAACTACACGCAGCTCGATCTGATTTCGCCGACGAATGCCGTTACGACCATGGGCGATGACTACGCAACCCGCCGGCTCTTCCGCACCTATGACCTCAGCGGCATCACCCCCGCCTTTCCACCATTGCGGTCAACTTCCACCCATGGAACCGGCGCAGACAACCAGATGTGGCAGAGCACCTTGGCGGCGCCAGGAACCGTGACCTACGCCTTCTCCAACGTTCTGGAAGTCAGCGCCGTGGCACTGTGGAACGGCAATGAGACGTTAAATACCCCCATAAAGGATTTCGACATTCAGTTCCTCAATGGGAACGATGAACAGATCGGATCCGTTGACGGGCTGGTGGCGCGCCAGGGGGCCGGGGGTGAGTATGTCTACCACCTGAATACAGGCAGGGGCGTGCTCCATGGGCCGCTGGCTCAGCGTGCGGGAACCGTGGCGGAGGTCTTCAGCTTCAGCCCGGTCGCGAAAGTCAAGAAGGTGCGGCTGAACATTCTAAGCACCTACGGCGTCGGCGCCACGGTGAACATCTCCGAGATCGGGATTGTCGGTAGAGTGCCGCCGCCCTCCGGCACCCTGTTCCTGATCCGGTAGGACGGAACGCATCGCGAAAAGAGTGTCGCGTGTCGGGGGCGGGTGGCCGCCAGGCGCGCGACACTTTTGTTTCTTGCCGCTAGTTCCGCAGATCCTGCGCTTTGTGATCCATGCGATCTTTCGCGGCTGAAATTCCGGTTATGGAAAATGAAAGGATGACAAAACCACGCGGCTTACGGTGTGGATGCCGGTTGGCCCTTTTTGGGGCGGTCTGGCTAAGCTTTGCGGTATGTTCGGCTCTGGCGCTGGACGAGACCCTGGTGGCGTCCAGTGCGGCGTGCCGGTACCAGGTGCCGGCGAACGGGGCGGACGGCACCAACTGGACTTCCTGGGCCTTCAACGATTCGGCGTGGAGCGAAGGCAACAGCGGATTGGGATACGACAGAGATACGACCTATGCCTCGCTGTTCGGTGGCGCCATGGTGCCCTTCAACACGATTGTCATTTACTCCCGTTTTCCGTTTCAAGTCCCGACGGTCAAGACCTATGCCATCCTCACCCTGCGGGTCAAATACGACGACGGCTTCATCGCCTACCTGAACGGCGTCGAAGTCGCGCGCGCCAGCGCGCCGGCGGGAGCCGGGTGGAATACGACGGCATCGGCCAGCCACGACGACAGCCAGGCGGTGATCTTCCAGAACTACGACATCTCCTCATTCCTTTCCCGGTTGAGGACCGGCACGAACGTGCTGGCGGTCCACGCCCTGAACCAGTCATCGGGCAGTTCCGACATGCTGATCCTTCCCGAACTTGTGGCCAGTCTGCCGGATGTGGTGACCAACATCGTCATCAACGAATTTATGGCGATCAATGACGCGACGATCAAGAACTCGTTGGGCAAGTACGAGGACTGGATCGAGCTGTACAATCCCAACACGTCCAGCGTGTCGCTGAGCGGCTGCTACCTGACGGACAGTGCCGGCAATTTCAAGAAGTGGAAGTTCCCCGGTTCGGCGTCGTCCATTCCCGGCAAGGGCTATCTGCTGGTCTGGGCCGATGACAAGTCGTATTCGGTGACCAACAACGAACTACACACCAGTTTCGCGCTGAGCGGCAGCGGCGAGTACCTGGCGCTGGTGAAGGCGGACGGCGTCACCGTGCTCTCGGAGTACGCGCCGATCCAGCAATACGCCGACATGTCCTACGGCATCGGCCTGACCGGGGAGCAGCGCTATTTCGCCGTGCCGACGCCGGGCAAGACCAACGCGTTTGACGGCGCCAGCAACGAGGTGGACGGGGTCACGTTCACTCCGAAGCGGGGCGTTTACACCAGCGGCGTGCCGGCGGTGGCGGCGAGCTGCGACATGGCCGACGCCCAGATCCTGTACACGACGAATGCAGAGCCGCCGACGGCCTCCAGTGCGCTCTATGCGGCGCCGTTCGTCCTCACCAACACCGCCATCATCCGCGGCGCCGGGTTCAAGAGCGGTTGGGCGCCATCGGGCATCGATACCCACAGCTATATCGTGTTGGGCGACGTGCTGAGCCAGTCCGCCGCGCCGCCCGGTTGGCCGACAAACTGGATGGTTACCACCACTGCGGGGACCACTGCCGTGCCGACGGACTACGGCATGGACCAGACGATCGTGTCCGGGACCGGGGCGGAACTGACGAACGGACTGACTTTTCTGCCCACGTTATCCATTGTGACGCCGCAGGCGAATCTGTTCGATCCGCCCACGGGCATCTATGTCAATCCGAACGGGAGAGGCGATTTGTGGGAGCGTGCGGTGTCGGCGGAGTGGATCAAGGCCGACAGCACCAGCAAGTTTCAGATCGACTGCGGCCTGCGGCTACAGGGTAACGCTGGCAGGAATTTCTCGACTACGGAGAAGAAGTCGTTTTCACTGCGGTTCAGAAGCAACTACGGCGAGGGGCGCCTTGAGGAGGATCTGTTTTCCGGAAACGCGGTCGGCTCGTTCAACGATCTTGTGCTGCGGGGCGGGCACAATGACTCCTGGAACTACGAAGGCCACCAAAAGACGCAATATATCGCCGATGAGTTCGTCCGTCGCACGCACCTGGCCATGGGCGGCGTGTCGCCGCACGGCACGTTCGTCCACCTTTATCTCAACGGTCTCTATTGGGGCCTCTACAACGTGACGGAACATTTTTCAAGCCAGTTTGCGGCCTCCTATTGCGACGGACGGGACGACACGTGGGATACGAGAAGTCAGGACGGAGTGGAAGAAGGCAATGCTGCGGCGTGGAACGCCATGCTGGGCGTGCTGGCCAGCAATCAGGGGAGCAACGAGACCTATCAGCGCGTGCAGGGCAACAACCCTGACGGCACGCGCAATCCGGCCTATCCGGTCTATCTGGACGTCGGGAACTACATCGACTACATGCTCGTGCAGTATGCCTGCGCGGTCTCGGACTGGCCGTGGAATAACTGGCTGGCGTTCCGCGACCGGAACGATGCGGTGAGCACGGGATTCAAGTTCGGGGTCTGGGATGCCGAAATGGCACTGGGGGTCGGCGGGAGCACCCTCAACACCGACATGACCGACGATTTCCGCGGCGTGGCCGTGATCCAGAGCCGGTTGGCCGGGAACGCGGAATACAGACTGCGGTTCGCCGACCGCGCACAGAAGCATCTGTTCAACGGCGGACCGCTGGCGCAGGCGGTCACGATTCCGCATTACCGGGCGCTGGCGGCGGAGGTCGAGCCGGCCATCGTCGCGGAGAGCGCGCGGTGGGGCGACCAGGACGGCAATGCGGCGCATACGGTCGCGCAGTGGCGCACCCAGCGCGACTGGGTGCTGAACACCTTCCTGCCCCAGCGCCCGGCGATCTTCATGCAGCAGTTGCGCAACGCCGGGCTCTATCCCGCCCTGGACGCGCCGGTGTTCGCCCGTTTCGGCGGCGTGTTCACCAACAGCCTGAACCTGATCGTGACAGCCACGGCGCCGATCTACTACACGCTGGACGGGCGCGATCCGCGCCAGTACGGCACGGGTGCGGCGACGGGCACGTTGTACACCGCCGCCGTGCCGCTGACGCGCACGGCGCTGGTCAAGGCCCGCGCGCTCTCGGCGGGCGGCGAGTGGAGCGCCCTGACCGATGCGGTGTTCACGCTGGCCGAGAAGCCGGACCTGCGGGTGACGGAATTGATGGTTCACCCGCGCCAGCCGATATCGGTCGACGGCGAGAGTTACTTGGACGGCGACGACGAGTTCATCGAATTGCAGAACGCCGGCGCGGCGCCGATCGGCCTGGCCGGTCTGCATTTCACCCAGGGCGTGTCGTTCGACTTCACGGCGGGCGCCGTGGCGGTTCTGAACACGAATGACTACGTGCTGGTGGTCAAGAACATCGCCGCGTTCATGAACCGGTATCCGTCGGTGGCGGTCGGCAGGATCGCCGGCGTGTTCGCTTTTCCATCAACCAGTCTCGACAACGCCGGCGAGAAGATCGAGATCGAAGACGCGACGGGCCGCACCGTGGTGTCGTTCACCTACAACGACAAGTGGCTGATTGCGACAGATGGCGCGGGCCATTCGCTGGTGCCGGTGCCGGGCGTGGCCCAGGCGGACGGCGAACTGGACTATTCCGGGAACTGGAAAGCCAGTGTCACCATCGGCGGATCGCCCGGAGAGGCCGAACCGGCCGCGCCGGCGTCGTCGCTGGTGCTGAACGAGATACTGGCGCACACGGATCCCGACAATGACTGGATCGAACTGTACAACTCGAGCACGACAGCGTTCACACCACTGGGAGCGGGGTGGTACTTGAGCGACGATCCGCAAGATCTGACCAAATGGGCGATCCCGGCGACCAACACGATTGCCGCCCACGGCTGGCGCTACTTCGACGAAACGAATGACTTTCACAATCCGATCACCAGCGGGTTCGGTCTGAACAAGGCGGGCGAGCAGGTGCTGCTGTCCTACCTGCCGGGCATGGGCACGGGGCAGCTCGATCGCGTGGTGGACGCGGTATCCTTCGAGGGCGAAGAGAAAGGCGTGCCGCTGATCCGGTATCCCGACGGGGCGGCGTCCTGGTTCCATGGCGTCGCTACGCCCGGCGCCTCGAATCAGTTGACCGCCGCCGGGGTTGTGATCGCCGAGATCATGTATCATCCCGCGCCGACTGCGGCTAACCCGGAAAACAACGAAAACGACGAATTCGTGGAGCTGTACAACCCGACGGCGCAGGCGATCGGGTTGACGAACACCGTCCACGACGTGGGTGGCGTCTGGCGTCTAGCCGGCGGCATCGGGTATCTGTTCCCCAGCAATACGGTCCTGCCGGCCGGCGGGCGGCTGGTGGTGGTCTCGTTCGATCCTGCGACCGACGCGACGGCGCGAACCCATTTCCTGGCGGCCTACGGCCTGACCAATGGGCAGATCCGTCTGCTGGGTCCCTATTCCGGGCAGTTGAACAACAAGACCGACACCGTGCGGTTGGAGCGGCCGGTCTTTGGCGATCCGCCGGCGTTGATCGAAGACGTTTCATGGCATGTGATTGACCAGGTCACGTACTACGACGCGGCGCCATGGCCGGCGGAGGCGGACGGCACGGGACGTCCGCTGGCGCGTCGTCCGGGGCAGAACGACGGCGACGACGCGGCGAGCTGGGTGGCCGGACTTTGGCCCACGCCGGGATACGGCCCGGCCAAGGTGGCTGTTACGGCGCCTCCGGCGAATACCGGATTCCTGGCGCCGGTTTCGATTACGGTGACGGCGGAAGTGGATATGGCCTTTGTCATCGGCACGGTCACCCAGGTGGTCTTTGCCGTTGACGGGACGAATGTGGCTGGCGATTCGGTTGCGCCGTACACGGCATTCGTCGCGTTGACCGGTCCGGAGGGCGCGCGGCGGCTCACGGCGCGGTTGACCGATGCCGAGGGCGCCTACACGTCACCGGCGGTGAAAATCATGGTCTACACGAACGTCCCCACCTTTACAGCCGGTCTGAACCAGACCATCAATCTGACGGTGACGAATGCGATCGGCCTGCACGCGGCGGCTCAGATCGGGGCCGGGATGCCCCATCCCGTGAGTTTTCTCTGGTCTTCTCCGGGGGGCGGTTCGGTCGCGTTCGATAATCCAACGCAGACCGATACCGTGGCGTTTTTCTCCCAGCCCAGCCCGGCACGTACGAACTGCTGCTGACGATGCGCTATGCCCTGTTCGTTACGAACCGTTCCGTCACCGTGACGGTTACCGACGCCAACACGACCAATAGCGTGCCCTATCAGGAGACGTTTGAAGAATATGAGCTCGGTTCGACGATGGTGGGCACCAGGGGCTGGACTGGCACGGGCGCCGGCGCCGCGATGATCGAAACGAACAGGTATGCGGCCGGTTCGGGCGGCTACCCGATTGCGGGATCGCATGAGCGAAGTCTGGCTTTCAATGACGGAGGCGTCAGCAACCGGTTCCATCAGACGACCTCGCTTACGAATATCTGCGTGGATATGCTCGTGTCGTGCGAGCCAACGGAAGACGCGCCCGAAATCGGGGCCGACGTCCAGTTTGGCTTCGGCGTAACCAGCAACCGGCACATCAAGGTGTGGCATGGGCAGATCGGCGGCACAAACCGGTGGACCGAGTTGACCGGCACGGGTGTCGTTTCAAACGCCTTCGCGCGGGTCACCGTCCAGGCCGATTATGCCCGTAACCCGCAGGGCTGGTTCGGGTTTCGGCTCTGGATCAACGGCGTCGCGGTGACCCAGCCCACCAACTGGTTTGCGACGGCCTGCACGAACCGCAACTTCTTCGGCAGCATGGAGTTCGTGGGCACGGGACAGGTCGACGATCTGGCGGTGGATACCAACAATCCGTTCGCGAAGCCACTAGCACCCAAAAGCACGCTGTTCCTTCTGCGTTAGGGTCAGAAAATAACTGACCCATTACGCACGGCCTTGCTTTCCCTCCGCCCTCCGCCGTATTATATCTCCCATGAAGCCATTGACCACCAGCGTGTACACGTTCAGCAACCTCATCGAGGGCGGCTTTCTGTATGTGGACAAAACGAATGTACATATGCATACTCCATTGCCACAGCTTGTCCCGCAACGCGTCGCCCGGATCCGTCGCGAAGTTGCCGCCGTCATCTGGCGCAAGGGCGCTGACGTTCCGGTTCAGGGAAGCCCGGTGCTTCCCGAACCCGTGGATGAATCGGCCGCACGACAGTTGCGTTATGAGCATTGAAAGGGGCCACGATCTAGCCGCATAAGGGTGGATACATGTCGAGGAGGGCGCGTCCGGCCCCTTGGTTTTGTCAGGACGGGGAAGTCTGGCAAACGGCTCCATACGTTAAAAGAAGGGGGATTGTATGATTCTGGCGATCATGTCTCTGCTGATCGTGGTAGCCATTTCAATGGTCATTACGCGACTGGCGGCGATGGCACTGGTTTTGACGGGCATGTCACACGAGTCCGCAAAATTTCAAGCCCGTTCCGCGTTGGCGGGTGTGGGATACACTACGAGTGAGTCCGAAATGGTGGTGAGCCATCCCGTGCGCAGACGAATCGTGATGTTGCTGATGCTGGTCGGGAGCATCAGCGTGCCCACGGTGGTCGCGACCTTGGGGGTCTCGCTTTTCACCACCCTTCAGTCCGAGCACTGGTGGTGGCCGCTGATGTTGCTCATCACAGGTTTGCTGGCGCTTGCCATTTTCGGAAGAAACCCATGGCTGGGAAAGCGGCTGAACACGTGTCTGGCCTTAGCCTTGAAAAAATGGACGGATTTGGACGTCCGGGATTACGTGTCGCTGCTCCAATTGCAGAACGGGTACGGCGTCACAGAGATGATTGTAGACCCGGGCGACTGGATCGACGGGAAGTCCCTGCAGGAGGCGGCTCTGTCGCGCGAGGGGATCCTGGTGTTGGGCATTCAGCGCGCCGATGGGATGTATAGTGGGACACCCGGGGCGACCGACAGGATTCAGGCGGGCGACACGCTGGTCCTCTACAGCCGGATAGATCATTTGCGGGAGTTGGACCAACGCGGCGCCGGACGCGGCGACTTTGCGCACGCGGAAGCCCTGGCCGAGCACGCCGCAAATCCGGGTGGGGAAGGCCCACCCTAGAAACGGCTATAGGCTGTTGCGATCACGCCATGCCGAGAACGGCAATGAGGCCGAAGACCATGACGAAGATGGCGACGGTTTCGATGATGCCGAGGGCAGCGAGGTAGTTGGTAAACCCCTGTCCGGTTTCGGCCTGCGCATCGGCAGCGGCAGCTCCCGCGCGGCCTTGGAACCAGGCCGAAGTGCCGATGGCCATTCCGGAGAAGATGCCGAGGAGGAGCAACGGCAGCCCGGGCGCCCCGGCGTTGGCTTGTCCGATCATGGTGAACATGAGGATCATGCCGTAGAGGGTCTGGGTGATCGGCGCGCCGACCAGGGCGAGAAGAAGGAAGGGCGCCGGTTTCTTCTGTGCGTAACATTTCTTCCAGGCGCCGACGGCGGAAGCCGCTGCCGCGCCTGTTCCGAGGGCCGAACCCACGCCGCTAAAGGCCAGCGCCGCGACGGCGCCTGAAATACCGAGTGCTGTGTCTGCTGTCATGTGGAGTCTCCTGTTGGTTTAATGCACCGGCTGTCTCCGTCGGAACGGCTTGTAGGAGAAGCCGGACCAGGAGATGCCCTTGTGGTTGGAAAATTCGAGCGTGTTGAGTCGCACGGCGTGCACCAGGATGCTCAACGCGCCCATGATCAGGTTCAGCCCGTGCCCGAGCAGGAGGATGACGAGCATCGCGGGAATCTTGGCGACGAGGGGGAGGGAGAAGCCGACCGCCATCTCGTTGAACGTCTGGGCCAGCTTGACCGATGCGGTCGCCACGGCAAAGAGGCGGACGTAGGAAATCACGTCGCCCAGCGTGCCGATGATGTTGAGCGGGAGCATGCCGAGGTCGACGCCGTTTGTCTTGAGTTCGCTGCGCTTGAGCATAAAGCAGGCGATGAGCAGCACGGAGATCACGGCGACGGGATACATGAAGCCGGGGAAGGGGAAGATGCCGACAACCGAGCAGGCGGCGCAAAACATGGCCCACACCACCCCGCACCAGCCGACCTGCGAGAGGAAGCGGCTGTCAGGAAAGAGGCCGAGCGCGTTCCAGGCATGGCCGAACGACATGTGCGCCGCGCCCAAGCCAAAGCAAACGAGCATGATATTGTTCTGGACCCCGAGCCAGCGTGCCACGCCATGGTTGAGCAGAGCGGGGAGCGCGGCAGGTTTGATGCCGAAATAGCTGCCCGATAGCATGCCCCACACGATCGTTGCCACCGCAAATACGGTGAGAAGGGTGAGCACGTCGCGCGTGGCGGCCGGTGCTTTGCGGCGCGCCCAGAGTGCTCCGCCGAGCATGAGCGCGCCGTAACCGGCGTCGCCGATCAGCATCGCAAAAAAGAACGTGAAGAAGATGAAGAACGTCCCGCTGATATCGGCCTCGGTGTAGGCGGGGCTGATGCCGAGGAACTTAAAAAGGGCGAGGATTGGCCGGAACAGGCGGGGCGGGCGGAGCAGGGTCGGGACGGTGTCACACGGTTCGGGATCGCGCGCGAAGACGCCCCACCCGTGTGCAGCGGCGGCCTCGACAATGGCTGGAACGCTCTCGGCGGGGGTAAATCCGGTCAGCCAGGCCACGTTCGGGTCGGCCGACATCCCTTCGTAGGCGGTCGCATAGTCGAAGGCATCGGCGCGCACGTCACGCTGGCGGTGCAGATCATCAAGTGCCGGGGCGCAGTCGGCCAGGCGCTGAATGGCTTGCGCGATCCGGGCCGTGGTGTCGTCGCGGGCAGCGACGGTCTCGGACAGCCGCCGTGCGGGCGGGTCGACGAGGACACACCCGTCGGGAAGTGTCGCCCCGCCGATCTGCACGCCGAAGCAGGTGTCGGCGGTTTCGCTGAGGATCGTGCGGAGGGTGGAACCCTCGCCGTTGCCGACCGTTCCGGGCGGGGCTGTGAAAAGCAAAACCGGAATGCCGGCGGCGGTCAGCGCATCGGCGGCGGCGGGATCGAAATCACCGAATGGGCTGTAGCGCGCGTACTCACGGTCGAGGACTTGGAGTTCGGCCTCGGCGGCATCCTGCGCGCGGGCGATGGCGAGAATGGCGGCCGGGTCGCGAGCCGAGACGGTGTGTGCGGCACCGTCTCCGGGAGCAGCCGGGGCGTGGGGCGCGGTTGGGGAGGACGCTTTCACCCGTTTGGCAGCGGCTGCGACGAGGGTTGCGGCCTGCTCGGCTTCATGGAGGTGTGTCAGCGCTTCACGCACGGAGGGGGCGTCAGGCGCGGAATCCGTGAGGTGTATGACGCCCACATCGCGAAGCCGTCCGACGGCATCCTCGCGGTCGGCGATGCGGGTGAACACGGTCAGGTGTTTCATGGGAACGATCATGCGGCGTCCTCCCCATGCGTCTGCTCGGCGTCGCGGTCGGGTGACCGGCGCTTGGCGATCTTACCGCGGGCAACGGAGGCGGTTTGCTCGTCACCGAGGAAAATGCGGATCACGCGGATGTTATTCTTACACTCGGGAATCTTCACTTTTTCAAAGAGGTTCACCCGCTGGGAGGTGGTCAGCAACTCGGCGGCGATCCGTGCGCGCTGGCATTCGAGCACGGTCGATTCGGCGCGGAGGGAGAGGATCCGTTCGATTGCGTCCTGGGCATCGTCGAGCCAGGGCGGGGTGTCGAACAGATCGAGAGATTTGCGGGTGACGGTAACGCCGCTGAAAAGGGGGATCGGGACGCCGGCGATATTGCCGGTTTCGGTTGTGACACGTTCCAGGACGGCCAGGCCGACAAGATCGGGGGTGTGGGCCGTGTCGGCAAAGACGCGTGACCACGACGCGAGGGCGGCCCGGGCCTGCTCTTCGCGCACCTGTACCGCGTCGCGCCGGACGGTGATGGAGGCGATCTCCATCTGAAGCTGCTGTTTCTTGAGCTGAAGCATGGGAAGGAACCGCTGGTAGCGCTTGAGCGCATCCGTCTGGGCCTTCAGCTCGGTCTTGGTATGTTTGATTTTGGACATGGGGAAAGGCTGTAAGACTATAAGGGCTACCAGCCTATCCCCGGCTCTTGCCGGGGGTAGGAACCCAGAACTGCGCGGTTATTTTGGAAGGGATGCCGACCTCGTCGGCGTTAAAGCAGTCGGCGAGAATTCTCCAGCCGAGATCAAGGGCGCTTTCGAGCGGAATGTCGCTGTTCAGATCCATCATTTCGGCTTCAAAGCGGACGCCGTACTTGATGAGTTTTCCGTCCCAGTCGGTCATGCGGAATCCCATCGCCTGCTTTTCGAGCGTCTCGCGATAGGAGGCGTAGAGTTTGATCATCGATTCCATGATGGTGCGGTGGTCGGCACGGGTGTCCTTGTTGACCAACTGCTTCAGGCGCGAGAGGGACCCAAAGGGTTCGATACGCCCATTGCGGAGGTAGAACTGACCTTCGGTGATATAGCCGGTGTTGTCGGGGACGGGATGGGTCACGTCGTCACCGGGCATGGTCGTGGCGGCGAGAATCGTGATGGATCCGGCGCCCTCGAAGTCGACGGCCTTCTCATAGCGCGCGGCGAGCTGCGAATAGAGGTCGCCGGGATACCCGCGGTTGGAGGGGATCTGCTCCATGGTGATGGCGATCTCTTTCAGGGCGTCGGCGAAGGCGGTCATGTCGGTGAGGAGCACGAGCACCCGTTTTCCCTGGAGGGCAAACTGTTCCGCCACGGCGAGGGCGACGTCCGGAACGAGGAGGCATTCGACCACCGGATCGGCGGCGGTGTGGACGAACATGACGGTGCGCGAGAGGGCTCCGGATTCGTCAAGGGTGTCGCGGAAGAAAAGGTAATCGTCGTACTTCAGACCCATGCCGCCGAGGACGATCACGTCGACTTCGGCCTGCAGGGCGATGCGGGCGAGGAGGGGATTGTAGGGCTCGCCCGCGCGGGCGAAGATCGGCAGTTTCTGTGATTCGACGAGGGTGTTGAAGACGTCGATCATGGGGATGCCGGTGCGGACCATGTTGCGGGGGATGATCCGTTTGGCCGGATTGACCGACGGGGTGCCGATGTCGATCAGGTTGTCGGTGAGTTCGGGACCCTTGTCGCGGGGTCGGGCCGAGCCGGTGAAGGCGCGTCCGAGGAGAGCGTCCGAAAACGGGACGCGCATCGCGGTGCCGAGGAAGCGGACGCGGGCGTCGGTGGCGACGCCGCGCGCGCCGGCGAAAACCTGGAGCGAGACGGTATCGCCGTCAAGCTTGATCACCTGGGAGAGGGACGTTCCGGTCCGTGAAGTAACCTCGGCGAGTTCGCGGTACTTGACGCCCGAGGCGCGCAAGGTGATCACCGAGCCTGAAATCTGGTCAATCTGATGGTAAACCGTGTTCATAGGCGGGGGGCCTCCGTGGCGAGTGTTTCGATGGCGTCGCGTGCCGTCACGAAGTCCGACGATTCCATCTTGGTAGTATGCCAGTCGACAAAGGATTGGGTCAGGCGGTTAAAGTAGTTGCGGGCCTCGGTTTTGTCGTCAAACGCGAATGGAATCCCGACCACGCGTTCGAGAATATCGAAGATTGCCTGCTGACGCTCCTTCGGCGTGGCGGCGTCGACATCGCTGAAGGCATCCTGCTGGAGATAGACCCGGTCGATCAGCTCGCCCTTCAGGTAGGTCACGAAGTCGTCCATGGCGGTTCCCTCCTCGCCAACGACCTTCATCATTTGGGAGACATCGTTCCCCTGACGCAGGACGCCGCGGAGGGCCTCGGTGCGGGAGGTTTCGATGATTGACGCGTATTTGCTCCACGACTCGAGCGGGTCGATGGCGGGGAAACGGCGGGCGTCGGAACGAGCGCGCGAGAGGCCATGAAAGGCGCCGACGACCTTCAAGGTGGATTGTGTGACAGGCTCGTCGAAATTGCCGCCGGCGGGCGAGACGGTGCCGCCGATGGTGACCGAGCCGATGGAGCCGTCTTTCAGGCGGACCCGGCCGGCGCGCTCGTAGAATCCGGCGATGACCGATTCGAGATAGGCCGGGAACGCCTCCTCACCGGGGATCTCCTCGAGTCGGCCGGACATTTCGCGCAGCGCCTGCGCCCAGCGCGAGGTGGAGTCCGCGAGCAGCAGGACGTTCAATCCCATCATCCGGTAATACGAGGCCAGCGTGACGCCGGTATACACCGAGGCTTCGCGGGCGGCGACGGGCATGGACGAGGTGTTGCAGATGATGATCGTGCGGTCCATGAGCGACTTGCCGGTGCGCGGGTCTTCCAACTCGGGAAACTCGCGCAGGGTCTCCACCACCTCGCCGGCGCGCTCGCCGCAGGCGGCGAGGACCACGATGTCGACATCGGCGAAGCGGCTGGTGAGCTGCTGCAACACCGTTTTGCCGGCTCCGAAGGGCCCCGGGATGCAGTAGGTGCCGCCCAGGGCGACCGGGAAGAACGTGTCCACACTGCGGATACGGGTGACGAGAGTGGTCGAGGGGCGGAGGCGCTCGGAAAAACAGGTGATTGGGAGTTTGACGGGCCAGCGCTGTATCATCGATACCTCGACTTCGTGGTTGGAGGCGTCGGCGAGGACGGCGATGGTGTCGGTAATGCGGTAGGATCCCGCGGGCGCGACCGATCGGACCGTCCATTGACCTTGAAACGTGAAGGGGACCATGATGCGGTGCGTGAAGATCCCTTCAGGGACGGTCCCGAGGGTTTCGGCGGCGGAGACGCGGTCGCCCGGTTTTGCCTTGGGGGTGAAAACCCATAGGGCCTCCCGGTCGAGGGCGTTCAGCGTAATGCCCCGTTGCAGGAAAAAACCGCACTGCGCGGCAAGTTGCGGAAGGGGGTTCTGCAGACCGTCGTAAATCTGCTTCAGCAACCCGGGGCCGAGTTCGGCGGCAAGAAGGTTGCCGGTGAACGAGACGGGGTTGCCGACGGCGAGATCACGGGTGTCCTCAAAGACCTGCATGTCCACGTGCCGGCCGCGGACACGGACGATCTCGGCCATCAGGCGCAGGGACCCTGTGGATCCCACGACCTCGGCATACCCAACCTCGTTTTGTGCCACGGCGCCGGTGAAGGCCACGGTAATCATGTTGCCGTTGACGCCGGTGATGGTTCCTGTGTTTTGTTCCATGACGTTCAAGCCTGTGGGGTTCGTGCGTGTTCGTTCAGATTTATCGGTGTGTCGATCATCGCGGCGGCAGCGGCGTGGCCCGCATCGGGCGTGAGCGCCGCCCAGCGGCAGGCCAGTCGGAGCTTGATGGCATAGGCGAGAACGACGCGCTCGGTGAGGGGATCCGTGCCCTGCAACTCGTCGGCGACACGCCAGCGGATGCGGTCGAGCAGACGTTCGCGCTGCAGCGGGTCGGGTGCCTGGAAGGCGGCCTCGACGTCGTGCTCGATGCGCAGGTCGCATCCGGCCGCGGGCCTCTGGTAGCGTGCCGGATCGGCGTCGCTGCGGGTCGCGCGCTGGCGGACGACGGCGTTGCGCAAGAGGGTGTCGCGGTCGCGCCAGTCCCGTACGAAGGGGTGATCGGCGTCGCGATTTTCCAGCAGCGCAACAGCCGCTTCCGCGTCGGACGGGTCGAGTTGGTCACGGCACACCTGGGCAAACGCATCGGGCGTGAGGACCGGAGCGGTCTCCATATCGAGTGCGGGCAGACTGGCGATGAGGTAATACGTACTCATGGGAGCAAGCGCGGTCAATCGGCGGTCTTCAACAGGGCCGCAAGTTGCGGCCGAAGATGCTTGGCAAGGGCCTCGGTGATGGCGGCCGCGGTGAAGTCGTGCTCCACCCGGCCGTTGTCGAGTCGGATCCGGAAGCCGGTGTCGGTGCTTTCATCAAGCACCAGCGTCACGCCGGAGACCGCCTGCTTGGCAAAAGCGGCGCGGAGAGTCTCTGCCGTCGCCGTAGCGGAAGCGGCAAGACAGACGGTCAGCGCGTGCTCGCCTCCGGCCAGATAGGCGGCCACGGCGGCTTCGACCAGAGAGGCCAGGCGGGTGGGATCGGAGAGGGTGATGCTTGCCTGGGAAAGCAACAGCGCATGGAATTGGGATTCGATGGATTTCTCGACCGACAGCACGACGTCGCGGGCCGCCTGACGCACGGCGTCGGAGGCGCGCTGCTCGAACGCCTTGGCGTCGCGTTCGGCCCTGACCCTGTCGGCGTCGGCCCGCTGTTCGGCGACACTGACGATTTCGCGGGCCTTCGCTTCGGCGGCGGCCACGAGGGCCTGCGCTTCCGCGGTCGCTTTCGCGACGCCTTCGGTCCGGATTTTATCGAGCAGCGCTTGCATGTGGTGATCGTGGCTCATGCGGGTACCCTTCTCAACGGTTATGCGCACCGATGTGCTGCAAATGGGGCGGAATTATAGAGGTTTGGCGGAGCACGTCAATCATTCTGAGAAGCGAGCGGCGGAGGTGCGTCAAATGCTGCTTCCGGGGAGCTGTCGCCAGCCGGAAGCGTCGGGTGGAGCACGACCCGGACGGGGAAGTGGTCTGAGTAGCCGATCTGAGGCCGTGCGCGCGTGGACACGGTGCGCGCGCGCCAATAAGAGAGCGGCCATCCTGCGGTATTGGTCTGCACGGCTGAAATGAAGATGCCGTACGTGTTGGTCTCCGCCTGCCAGGCGGCCGGCGCGGGAGAACCGGGCAGCATGCCGGGACTTACGGAAATCGAGTCAAAGGAATTCCAAACCCGGTTCTTGCTGTAGTAATACGTGCCACGGCGTTTGGGCGGAAGCAGTCCCGACAAATTGTGCAGGAGGGTCTCGACCGGGAGTTCGGTCGCCGGTGGCCACGGGACAAAACGCGCCTCTTGGATCAGGATGTCGCTGTCGACGTGGTCGTTGAAATCACCGGTTGCCACGAACGCCGCTGTGGGCTTCGCTGCGAGTGCCGTACGCACCCGGTTCGCCAGATGGCGCGCCTCCTGCGTGCGGATCGCCACATTCGTCTTGGGGTCTCCCGTCCACGACTTCCAATGGTTGCACGCAACAGTCAGGGCGCGGCCGTCTACCTCAAAGGTCGCGAAAAGCTGGTCGCGCCGGCCGAACGCAGGGGCTTTCCATTCGACATGGCTCGGTTTATGGCGGGCGAGAATGGCGACGTCGATTCCGCGTATGTCTCGGCCGTTGCGATGGATGATGACCGGTAGACTCCAGTCAAACGCAGCGGCGGTCACACGGGAGAGGTCCTCGAGCACGCGGCGGTTTTCGATCTCCTGCAGACAGAGGATGTCGGGTTTCATCGCCGCGACCACTTCAGCCAGGTTGGTCAGCTTTTGCGCATAGCGTGAAGCGGTCCAGCGCATTTTGCCGCGCGGTGTGTAGTCGTCATCACCCGGATTGTCGGGATCATCCTCGGCGTCAAAGAGATTCTCGACGTTCCAACTCGCCACCACGAGGTTGGTGACGCCGGCGGCGGCAGGCACGGCGGCACCGCCGAGTACCAGCAGACAGATGAAAACGAGACGCCCGGGAAGCGAGTGGCGTGTCCCGGAATGACACCGCGCCGGCTCGGCGGACGCCGATGTGGGGTTCCCGGCAGGCAGGCGAGGCCCCGTGTTCGCGATGAGACCGGCATTCCTGTCGTGCATGATGATCCCCCTTGTCCGTTTCGTAACCGTTCACGGCGTCTTTCTTCTCACGGATCCGCCCGCCGCATGCGGGACCGTGTAGGAATTGGCATCCGCCAATATCAGCGCCGGGAATGGTAGCCCGTCCGGCCCCTGAAACGCAAGCG
>Ga0268276_1000149_pt1 | contig 83692 bp, 58 predicted proteins | sample saktaG_4_FD_190145 | JGI IMG/M metagenome (GOLD analysis project Ga0268276, IMG submission 190145) | Saline water microbial communities from Sakinaw Lake, British Columbia, Canada - sak_2010_1_5_45m | ecosystem: Environmental > Aquatic > Non-marine Saline and Alkaline > Saline ... | reverse complement strand
CACGACCAGCGCCGGCACATTCACCTGGCGCGCCAGCAGCACGTGCTCGCGCGTTTGCGGCATCGGCCCATCATCGGCCGCCACCACCAGGATCGCGCCGTCCATCTGGGCCGCACCCGTGATCATATTCTTGATGTAGTCGGCGTGGCCGGGGCAGTCAATATGCGCGTAATGGCGTTTGTCGCTCTGGTACTCGACATGCGAGGTCGCAATCGTGACGGTCTTCATGTCGTTACGGAAGCCCTGCGAGGTGCTGGCCTTGGTGACTTCCGAATACGGCGTGAATTTCGCAAAACCCTTTTCCGCCAGCACTTTCGTCAGGGCTGCCGTCAAGGTTGATTTGCCGTGGTCAATGTGGCCGATCGTGCCCACGTTGACGTGCGGTTTCGTCCTCTGAAATACTTCTTTAGCCATAGCAGTCTCCTTCGTAAACCTTATAGCGTTACGCGGCAACGTTCTGCAACGTCACCAGTTTCTTACTGTCATACTACGCAACGCGCGCATTTCTGCGCCGCGTCAAGTGCGCATTATTTCCGCACCACACATGCCTCTGCATGCGCAGTGTCGGCAAACCGTTGTCATCCAGGTTTTTTGGCCGTTACATGATCTATTCCATGCAAGGCGAGCCATACTATATCAAATTTTTTCTGAAATTGCAAGCGCCCTGCAGATTTCCCGCAAATCCCCCGCCGCTGTGGGGTTTGCCCGCGAAAACATTCGTTCGTCATGAACGAGTGTGCGGACAGTGTGCCGCATCAATCGACATTTTTTGTCGTTTGCAGTGCCTGTTGTGGCCGCGCCGCCCGGCGTGGATGCTGCCGCTGCAACCGTGTTTGTATCCGTAGATGACGCAGAGGCAGATTTCTTGGCCACGCAGGCGCAAAAACTAAATTCTCACGCCGCGCGAGAATTGTTTCAAATCCGCGCCAGGCACCTGGCCCGCGACGGCGGTCTTTCCCGTATTATAGGTGGGTGGCTTGGCTGCTGCAAGCATGGTGGCGCTGGGCTCTGTTGGTTGCCGAACGTCATGGTTGTGGCGCGGCTTTCCCGTCGCTACCAACCGATTGTTCGGCATTTCAGTGAAGTCGGCCTCGCTGCCGCACACGCTCCTGTTTTGCCGCCAGCTTCTTCAAGGCCGCAGCGATGGCTCCGTTGCCGGGAGCCTGTTTGGCTAGCCCGGCGTAATAGTCACGGAGACGGTCAGCCAGCCCCGCGGCGGCCAGTGCCTCCAGGTCATCCTGATTCGTCAGGTCCAAAGCGGCTTTGCGACGCCACAGGCGCATGGCGTCGTCCAAGGCCGCGGCCTTGGCGGCGACCAGGGCAATCCGGCCCAACGAACCCTCCAGCCCCGAGAACCCGTGTTTGTTCTGCAGCCCGTCCAGCACCTTCTCGGCATTCTTCCAATCGCCTTGGCTAACATGCGCGTCCAGCACCGTCTTGCCGACATCACGCGCCCAGGGGTACCCGTTGACCGGCCAGTGGTCGTAGGCATCGGCCATCATTCGCAATCCCTCCTGGGCCTGGCCGTGCCCCTGCAGAATCGTGCCCAGGCAGTACCGTAACGGCGGCGTGCAGGGGTCGGCAGCCAGAGCACGAGCCTTCTTCTCGAAAGCCGCCCATCCCGCCGGCGTCTCGCCTGACTTCCGGGCCGCCCATTCCATACGGATCTGCGCCGCCTGGTGGAAACCCCTATTCTTCTCCTCGTCCATCCACTGCCAGACCAGCGGATCGTCCCAAGGGATTCGAACGTCGCCCTTGCCGTCCAGGCGCACCAGTTGATTGAACCAGAAGTCAGGAATTCCGTTTGGATCATCAAGCCCGACTCGCTCGATCTCGGCTCGGAAGAGCTTCTCCGCCTCGAGGTATCGTTGGCGATCGAAGAGGAACTGTCCGTAGTCGCGCACCACCTCGAAGTATCTGGCATCCGACGGCAGTTTCAACGCGGACTGATAAGCCTGCTCAGCCTGCTCGAATTCCTTTCGGCCGATGTAGTAGTCGGCCCGCTTGAGCCAGTAGAGGGCGGTGTCCTTCTGCTGCTCCTCGGCCTTCTTGATCCTGGCCTCGACGACACGCAGCCCGCTGGCGTCCTGCACCTGGCCGGCGAACAGGAACGGACCGAGATCGGACAACGTGCCATCCTTCTTGCCGGTCAGTTCCTCGACGAGCTTCTGGGCCCGATCCAACTTGCCGGCGTGAAAGCATGCCTGTGCCAATGCGCTCCGCGTCCACCGCCGCAGGATCGTCTCGACCTCATCAGGGCCAACAAACATGCTGCACATGCTGACGCGGTTGAAGTTCTGGCGGTCGTAGTCCCTGATGGGGCAGGCAAGCGACTTGTCGAAAAGCCGGATCGCCCCTGCGTATCCCTTCTCGTCCGCCACCATGCGGCCCACGCCCCAGTTGTCCACGGCATGTTCGAGACAAACGACATCGGCAAGCCAGCCCACGGGCGCGGTCTTCTTGGCATCGTCGTCCAGAGCGCGCCGGGCTCCCAGGTATTCCAGAACCGCATCCGTCCTGGTTGGCTCTTTGCGCACCGTCTCAGCGAGTTCGGCGACGTGTGCCTGCAACTTGCCGGCGGCCTGGAGATGCTTCCAGTAAAGGCGTGACCAGTTTGACCCGTATATGTCGTCTAGCGCCGTCGGGCGTTCGTGGGCGGCCTTATCGCGCAGCCAGGATTCGGCGGCCTTGGCGCCGTCCTTTTTCTCGAACCAGTGAAGAAATGCCTTCATCTCGTCGTGATCGCCAGGGATGTCCTGCGGGAAGGCGTCCAGCCATTGCCGAATTTGCGCGTAGTGGCCATGTCGGCACAGCCAGTAGATTGTGGCCTCGTCCGTGCGCTCGGCGTCGAGCAATCCCTTGAGTCGCGGGATGACCTTGGCGATGCGTTCCGGTTGACCCGCCCGCTGAAAGACGGAAATGGCCAGACAGAGCGTTGGGCCGTCGGCTGTCGGGATTGCAGCCGCCAGTTCCTCAGACCATTCGAGCAAGTTGTGACGGGGCAGTTCGGCTGCCAGTCTCTGCTGCGCCTTGTTGGCCCACTCATCGTATTCTGCTTTGCCTTCCGGCACCATGCCAAGGCAGGCAACGAGGGACGCTGTCATCAGGACCGCAACCGCCATCTTGATTTTTGCTACATACATAATCGTCCTAGCCAGCGAGATTTTTTGTCGCGTCTGCGCGCCGTTTGAGTGGCTCCTCATGCCCGCCACGCCGCAAAACACTGTTCTGCGAACGCATTTCATCCAACAATTTCACACGCCGTTCACTTTCCCGTCATTTGCTTTTCTTCCCACGCACACGATACTCGCCATGACCATCGGCCACACAAGGTATCGCCGGCAGTAGAGCTGCGTCAGCCGCATAGCGCACCCGCTTCATCTTGGCCACACCCGGAAACGCCGCCGTAACGCTGCGGTGAATATGGTCGAAGTACGCATCGCCTTTCAACGCCTTCGTCTCTTCGTACGCGGCGCGCTTCATCTGCCAGACCTCGAGTAGAGACTTGTCAGCTCTCGTTTTCATCCATCATCTCAAAGGGTGTGATCAAGTGTAATTCTTTGTTATAACCATGCTGTTCGTTGATTGCGTTTACCAGCAATTGCTTTCTGATATTCGCCAAGTGCCGGTAGTTCCAACTTACCAAGGCATCAACTGCAAAGATGGTGCATACGGCGACATGCAGCGCGTCTTCCCGCTTAGCCGCGGGAAATACACCATGGTGCTGGTAGGCGTCTGCAAGTCGCTCAATCTCCGCGCGTTTTGCCTGTGCAATTTCCAACAACGCGATGGCGTGGTGTTCCACCGCATGTATCAACGCCGCACGCTTTCCAGAATCCCGCGTCTTGCGGAGTTCAAACAGAACGATCTCCGAAATCACGGCATCAAAATTCCGCAGATGGCGCGCAAAGAATTCGCGGGTGATGTCGCGCTTCTCAGGCGCGTCGTCCGCAAACAGGAAATTAATCACCGAGGTGTCAAGATATATCCGCAGTTTCTTCATCGCCATATTGTCATTATACCAATTCCCGGCTGCGCCATGATGTTGCCGGCTGCGCGGTGCATGCCGCATTTGTCATTCATCCCGGCCCTTGGCCGCGTTATCAATGCTCGCACCACGCGAGCATTTACTACTTGCGTTGAAAATCCGCGCCCGGCACCCGGCCGGCCTGTTCCAGCCGCTTCTGTCTCTTGAAGAGGATCGTGCATGTCAGGCCCGTCAGAATGATGCCGAGACTCGCGTCGAAATACACCCACGCCGGCAAGCTGAACATCGCACTGCACCGCACGACCGCCACGCCGGCCGCCAGCGTCATAAGGCACGCCCACACCATGGTGATGAAGCGGCACCCTTGGATGAACTTCGAATCATTCCATCGTTCCTTGGGCACGTCTCGGCGGGCATACTGCAACGCAAACGGCTTCCCCACTACGATGGTCAGCCACATGGTGCCGGCCAGCGCGGTGTTGGCCAACAGGTCCATGTGGTCTGCCACCCAGACCACCTTGAGAAAATTCACGGAAACAACGCAAAAGCAGAAAAACAGCAGTGTGCCCCACTGCAGAATATAGCCGCGGCGCAGTTCGCCGAACCCGAACGTGAGCGACGCAAGCAGCGCTGCAATGGTGGCGCGTTCCAAGCTCATCAACGTGTGACCGGAGAAAAAGAGGAAGAGCAGCCACGGCACAAAGCCAAGCATCAAAACACCGAGTTCCTTCAAGTCGCGCATCTAGCCTCCCAAGCGATTATGCAGCCATGTTCTAGAGCCAGCCCAACGCCAGAGTGGAGCTACGCGGCGCGCCGTGCGCCGCGTTAGCTCCCACGAATTGTTGGGCTTCGTCCTAATCTTTGCTTTTCTACTCCGAATCTCAGGATTCAGACACGAATGACCTCGGAAGGCAACGCTGCTATGATCAACGCTTCATCAACACGATTATCAGAAGTGCCATCTGAGAAGCTGCCGCCACCACGTTTACCAGCCAAACGGCCAGGCGACGAAATCGTATTCCATAGAGAATCCAGAATGTGTAGTTCAGCAAGAAGCCGAAAATGAAAGCTGGAGACAGTGACGTGGCAGTTGAAGCGAGTTCAGCCCTAATCTGAAGAGCGATGAATACAGAGCCGGAGAATCCAACAACCGATCCTGCAACCTCAAAGATTTTTTCTGGTATTTTCTGTAAGTACATTAGCATTGCCTGAATATTTCTTCTGCAGCCCAACTTGTTGTTATGCGTCCTTCTGATAATATTCTGCTTGCCACGGTTGCGGCATGCGTTTCGAGACTTTCTGTCGCGTCTCCGCACCGTTTGAGTGGCGCGGCATGTCTGCCACGCCGCGAAGCATTGTGTCTCGGGGCATTATTCATACTGCGCATAACAATGCATCTTTGTTATCCTGCTCAATGTTGCCGCGGCTGCCGCACGGGCGGAACCCGGAGCACAGATCAACGTTGCGATTGTAGCACTGCCCGGGCTGCACGTCAAGTAAAAGTCTTTCGCGGCGAACGACTTCATAGTTGAGTGCAGCAGCGGCAGCGGGCCATGGTCGCACGTCCGTTTTTTCTTCTTTGTGGCTTCGCGGCTTTGTGAGTGAGTTGCTCCTGCTGCTGCAACTTCTTCCTTCCTTGCTGCTCGGAGTACCGCCAAAGGCGGGATTTGAAATGCGTCATTCATTCTGGCCCTTGGCCTCATCATACATCCGCGCCCGGCACCCGGCCGGCCTGTTCCCGCCGCTTCTGTCTCTTGAAGAGGATCGTGCATGTCAGGCCCGTCAGAATGATGCCGAGACTCGCATCGAAATACACCCACGCCGGCAAGCTGAACATCGCACTGCACCGCACGACCGCCACGCCGGCCGCCAGCGTCATAAGGCAGGCCCACACCATGGTGATGAAGCGGCAGCCTTGGATGAACTTCGGGTCGTTCCAGCGTTCCTTGGGCACGTCTCGGCGGGCATACTGCAACGCAAACGGCTTCCCCACCACGATGGTCAGCCACATGGTGCCGGCCAGCGCGGTGTTGGCCAACAGGTCCATGTGGTCTGCCACCCAGACCACCTTGAGGAAATTCACCGAAACAACGCAAAAGCAGAAAAACAGCAGCGTGCCCCACTGCAGAATATAGCCGCGGCGCAGTTCGCCGAACCCGAACGTGAGCGACGCCAGCAGCGCTGCAATGGTGGCGCGCTCCAGGCTTATCAGCGTGTGACCGGAAAAAAAGAGGAAGAGCAGCCACGGCACAAAGCCAAGCATCAAAACACCGAGTTCCTTCAAGTCGCGCATCTAGCCTCCCAAGCGATTATGCAGCTATGTTCTAGAGCCAGCCGAACGTCGCGGGTCAGGCGTGCTATCAAGCGTCGCCTGAACCCGCTGGCTCGCCGTTCATGTCCGCGGCCACGCCCGGCGCCTTCCACGAAAAGGCGCTGCGTTGCTCAGAGTGCGGGTTCCTGTCAAATCGTTCCGCCGGTTCTTGCCCGCGGAACTGCCAATCCATGAAGTCGAAAAACGCCTTCCAGTCGGCGTTTCCGTGGTCATGCTGGCCATCCCGAAACCAGATGCCAATGCGCTCCTCCACGCCGAGAAAGCGGTAGACTTCCCGTGCGGCCAGATGCGTCTGCCACGTTCCTGTCGGGTTCGCCCAAAGGTCGCCCAGCGCCTCCGTGGTCAACAAAGAGCGGGGGGCGATGAGTGACTTCAGGAAATGCTGATCGAAGGGCAGTTCGTTCTCGCGGTTGATGCATTCCTTGAGCCGGGGGCCAAACCAGTAGGGAAAGACACGGATCAGATCGGCCAGTGTTTCGGAGCCCGCGCCCTGCCACCGATAGCAGCCGGCTCCGCCGGCACCCGAGTTGTTGGCATTGGTTAGTGCGATCCGTTCGTCGGTGGCTCCTGCCAGTAAGACGGCCTTTCCGCCGCGGGAATGACCGACGACGGCGATCCGGGAGACATCCACGAAGTCCATTCCGGCGAGAACGTCGATGCAACGGTGGTAGCCCCATGCCCAAGCCGCCAATGCGCCAAACGAAGTCTCCGGAAACACCCGATACAGCCCCGCTGCAGGCTCCGACCGAGGCGCGTCGGGGACGATCTCCTCGCGGTTGAACTGGGCGAGAATATTGCCGCGGCGAAGGACCTGCGCCACCACCGCTTCGGTCACATACGGCCAGCACGCATCGCCGTTCAACACGACCGGGAAGGGACCGCTACCGGGCGGGATCAGCAGGTTCAGGAGGAAAGAGAACGGACGGTCCTGACCGGTATTCACCCGACCGGACACGAACCGCGCACTGCCAATGTGCTCCACTGAGCCGGTAGGCAACTCCTCCCACCGGATTTCCGTCGGCGTCGGCGGGAGTCCGCCGTATTCGAGGGCAACAATCAGATCGCGTACTTCCTGTCTGCGGCGTTGCCATTGCGCGAGCGTGCATACTCGCGTGCCATCCTGGCATCGAAACGGATCTGGCAATTCGGCGCGTGCAATCTCGGTCATTGGGTTCTCGTCTTTCCTCGGGCGAACGTTCAAGATGACCTAACGCTGGCCGCGAAGCGGGCAGCGGTTAGGTCTATCGCCTGGTTCGGCTTCCTTTTTCATCTTCTTCACTTCTAAATTGCCTTCGTAATCGAACTCCAGCAGACGGCTAGGTGAATACAACATGAAAATCACACTCGGCTTGTGAGGATGATACATATAAGCATCAAGCGTATAGCCGCCATGAAAAATCATACGAACTGAATGGAGAGCGCGACCTGCTCGAACGTGCCTCCTCAAGATGACTTCACGCAGTTTTCGTCGCTCAAACGCTTTGGCGGCCTTGTCGATTGTGCCGTCCGGTGACTCAGAATGCGCGAGCTGCCTGCCGTCCCTGCGGAGAAACCAATATGCCATGTAGATCCAAAGAGTATAAGTGCCTTTGACGCCGCTCGGACGGGCCTTCCGCTTCCGACCAAACTCAAACAACAGGAATGAACCAACTCCTTTCCAGACGCTCCAGGGGGCTTTGCCGATAATACATTGCAGACTGAGGTCCTGATTCATTGTTCCGCCCAACGCCCGGCGTCTCCGGCGCGCGTTAGCGCGTACGGAGCACGCTGCTGTTAGGCATGATTGGATTCCGCTCACTTTCTCCGTGACCCGGCAATCTCTTCATCACCGTGCCATCAACGCGAACACCCCCCAGCCCAAGTATTCACGCGTGTACGCGGCGTAGCGTTTGGGCTCCGTGGTCAGTTGGGCTCGAATGTCTTTCGCGAAGCTGTCATCGGGATTCGCTTCGAGCCATCGGCGCATTGTGAGCCACTTGGCTGCCTCGTACCTGTCCCAGCCATCTTGATCTGCCAGAACCATTTCCACGACGTCGTAGTCGAGGTCGCCGAAAGACGCGAGTAGTTCTGGAAGCATGAGAAAGTCGGCTATCGAACCGGCGTGGCACCCCTTGGCAACGTCTTCCGTCGGCGGTATCTGCAGCCAATAGGGCTCGCCGATGAGGATGATCCCTCCGGTGCGGAGGCTCTTCGCCAGAAGCTTGATGGTGCCGACGACTCCCCCACCGATCCACGTGGCGCCGAGACAGGCTGCCACACCGACCTTTTCGTCGGCTACGTAGCCGGCAGCGTCGTCGTGGATGAACTCGACTCGCTCGGCGACACTGAGTTCTTCAGCGCGGAGTTTCGCTTGCGCGGTGAACAACTGGCTCATATCGATGCCGATGCCGATGACGCCGTGATCGCGCGCCCAGGTGCACAGCATCTCCCCCGAACCGCTGCCGAGGTCGAGCACTCGGGCCCCCGGTTCCAAGCGCAACGCCTCGCCGAGAGTCGCGAGTTTTTCGGGTGTGAACGGGTTATGGATGCGGTGAGCGCTTTCGGTGATGTTGAAGATTCGTGGAATGTCCATTGCGGAAAACCTCCTTACGGTTGTGAATAGATCTTTCTACTGCCTAACGTTCTGCCGTTCAGCGGTCTGGGCGCCGCCAAGCCGGCGCTACGATTCAATGCCGATGCCTCTGCGGCGACCAGATCCGCTGCAACGGCTTGTTCGGCAGTCGTTGCAGCGACGGCGCTCACATATACGGCTTCGTCACGGCGAAACTCACGGCACCGGCGAGACCGCAAAGACAAATGGCGCCGAAAAGTGCCCAAGTGAGAAACCTGGCTGTCGCAGGTCGCGCGGGAAACGCCCACCGATTGAAGAAATACGCAGCGACTCCGAACACCATCGATAGGCCGCAGGCTTCGAGAAACCGAACGGCCGCCTTCAGGTACCAGTCGCCCGAAGTCATCCGGAACGCCGCCGAGTCGTCGACCATCCATACGCACAGAAGCCAGGCGATGAGGCAGAGATATCCCGCGAGGAGAAGTTCCGCGATCACCCCCGCAGTTGCGAGCCATGTTCTTCCTTTACTCATCGGAGATCTGCCGAACTAGTTATTATGCGTCCTTCTTATTATATTCTGCGTGCCATGGTTGCGGCATGCGTTTTGAGCCTTCTTGTCGCGGCTCTGCACCGTTTGAGTGGCTCCTCATGCCCGCCACGCCGCAAAACACTGTTGAGCGAGTTGCATATCCATACTGCGTATAACAACGCATCTTTGTTATCCGGCGCGCTGTTGCTGCGGCTCCCGCACAGCCGGAACGCGGAGCACAGATCAATGCTGCGATTGTAGCACTGTCCGGCCGGCAAGTCAAGTGAAATTCGTTCGCGTAAAATTCGTTCGCGGCGAACGAATTTATGATTGAGTGCCGCAGCGGCCGCGGGCCATGGTTGACCGTCCGTTTTCTCTTCTTTGTGGCTCCGTGGCTCTGTGAGAGAATGGCTGCTGCAACTTCTTCACTCTTTGTTCGACTTTCGTCATTCATCCCGGTCCTTGGCCGCGCCATACATTCTCGCGCCGCGCGAGAATTTACAGCTTAAGTCTGAAATCCGCGCCAGGCACCCGGCATTCATGCTTCCTCTTGCCTACCGTACGCTACTGTTGAGGCGTTCCGAGACCCGTAGCGCGGGTTGAGGAATCGCTTCCAGCAGTTTGTTGGGCTCCGGTTTCGGCCTCGCGCGTCATCCCTGCGGCAAGTGCTATCATTCCGACGACGATGGCAGCAATTCCTGCCCATTGCATCGGTGCAATCTTTGATTTGAACGCCAGAACAATGGCGACCTGACTAAACAGGAACGCTCCCCCGGTGGCGATACCCAAGGCGACATTCGGATTGATGGCTTTATACACCAGCATGAGCAGCCAAATGTTGGAGAAGCCGAAGAGATTGCCTCCCAAGAACCCCCACATCCATCGCGCCTCTGACATGCTTCCCCATTTAAAGAGTATCTGTGCAGTGACCTGCATCAACCAGAAGACCATCCAATAAACAACAATACGAGCTGTCATGTTTTCAATCCTTTTCGCAGTGCCCAACGTTGAAGGTCAGGTGCGCGCGGGTAGCGCGTCGCCTGCACCTTCTTGCTGGCCATCCGCTTTGAATCCCACGTGAAACGCAACGATGCCTTGCGGAATATGGCCATCCAAAGACAAGGTGAAGAAGACCTCTTCCGGTACTCCCTCGCAGACAAGCCCCCGGCTGTTCTGGAACCCGAAGCGCCGGTAGTACTGCGGATGTCCCACCAGGCAGCATCCCCGGGCACCAAGGTCCTTCAGACGTACGATCCCTTCCTGTATCAACGCGCTGCCAATCCCCTTGCGCTGGCATTCCGGCAATACCGACACAGGTCCAAGTCCATACCAGTTCGGGCAGCCGTCAGAAATCGTCACCGGGGAGAACGCGATATGTCCCACGACGCGCCCATCCACTTCAGCTACCAGCGAGACCGTGAGTGCCTTGGCGGCACGCAGTGCGGCAATGATGAATTGCTCCGTGTGATTGCTGATGGCCAGCGTCTTGAACGCAGCGGCCGTAACCTCGGCGATGGCGCTGACATCGGCGCTCGTTTCATTTCTGATTAGTAACTTGTCCGTCATGTTTCCGAACTCCTCTGTGGCTTGGCGAACGTCACGGTTGAGGGGACGCGACACCTTGTGGAGCGTACCCTGCAACCGATGGTTGGGGATTTTCGTTTTCGGGTTCTTTTTGAATTATCCGCTCTCTATTGTTTTGACCGACACGGACACAGGCGGCACCGAACAACTGACTGGAGCTTTTGAAGCCGCTCGATCATGTTCCAATAGCTACAATTCAACTATTCTACCATCAGGATGCAGCTCTTTTGGAACTGGCTCATGCGCCGATCTGAGTTTATATCTAGCACAGTTAGCGCAATTCGCATTAAGACACCATTTCTCAGCCATGATGGTAAAATCATCAAATTCGTGGTTTATGAAATATTTGCATAAGGGGCAATTCTTAAAATATTTACAGAAGGAGTTTGGCCTATCTAAAAATTTATAGAATGGGCAATTAATATATTTGTCTGTAGTACATAATCGGACAGTGGTGCTCAGTTCACCGGCGATAACATCGAAATGTCGTCGGCATTCTCTGACATAATCAATATATCTTGGGCATGTCATTGTGTCTGTTGTCCTGTTTTATCGTCAGCCATTATGCCGCTGTATTCCATCACTCTCCCCAACCAGTTGTTATGCTTCCTTCGTATTATATTCTGCTTGCCACGGTTGCGGCATGCGTTGCGAGACTTTTCATCGCATTTTCGCGCCGTTTGCGTGGCGCAGCATGCCCGCCACGCCGCAAAGCATCGTTTTTCGAGATGTTATCCATACTGCGCATAACAACGCATCTTTGTTATCCGGCGCGCTGCGGCTCCCGCGCGGCCGGAACCCGGATCGCAGGCCAACGTCAAGATTGTAGCACTGACCGGCCGGCAAGTCAAGTGAAATTCGTGCGCGGCGATTGAATGTGCAATTGTGAGAAAATCGCGGCGACGGCGGCAGCCGCCGCGACTGCGGTCGCACTATGATGAGCTTCTCCTTTACTCCTTTACTCCTTGTTCATTCATCTGCGGTTACCGCTGCGGCTGCACCACGTTCATTATCTTCGGACTCATGTGCTGCCCTCGTATTGCCTCTTGCACCTCTTTGTCACGATTGAAACGAAGGTGCGGTTGACAAATTGGTATTGCTTTACTACAATATCATCAACACTCGTTCTAACCATCGGGATTGGCTCATGAAAACGTACGCATTCGGTTTTCCGCGCATCGGCGCCAACCGCGAATTTAAGAAAGCCGTCGAATCGTATTGGAAGGGCGCCCTGACTGAAGCGCAACTGCGCGCCGAACTTGCCGCGCTGCAGGAGACCATCATCGCGACCTATAAGAACTATGTCGACTACTTCCCCGTCAACGAGGTCACACCCTATGACAGCATGCTCGACACGGCCGTCATGGTTGGCCTGTACGCGCCGAAGTCGTTGAAAGAGTATTACGAGCTGTGTCGCGGCGCACAAGCACTCGAAATGACCAAATGGTTCAACACCAATTATCATTACCTGGTGCCGGACTTCACCGGGCGCGCCACGGTGGCCTTCACGCTCGCGCACACCTTATATAAGGATGCGCTGGCCAAGCATCCCGAGGGACTTGCCCGGCTGATCGGCCCGTTCACCTTCCTGAAGATGGCCAAAGGCATTGCGCCAGCGGCCTTGCCCGTGCTGCTGGGCGAACTTGCGGCGCTATATCGCGACGCCCTGCGCGGCGTCAAGGAAATTCATTTAGATGAGCCGGCCTTCGTGTTGGAGTTGCCCGCGGCCGAGATCGCCGCGATCAAGGCGGCTTATGCGACCATCGCCGCCAGCGGCTGCACGCTGCATGTCTTTACTTATTATGGTGTGGTGGACTGGCTCGACGAATTGCTGGCGCTGCCGGTGCACTCAGTCGGTTTGGATTTTGTGCATGGCCGCGCGATGTACGACGCCATCAAGCAGAAGGGTTTTCCGAAAGACAAAATCCTGGTGGCCGGCGTGGTAGACGGGCGCAATGTCTGGCGCGCCAATCCGCAGCAGATCGCGGACGAGTTGAAAGCCTTGAAGATTCCAGCCGAGCGCCTGCTGATCTCGAATGCTGGCCCGCTGATGCACGTGCCGATCAGCACCAAGAATCAAGGGCTCGCGCCCGAGCTGGTTGCGCGCCTGGCCTTTGCGGAAGAAAAGTTGCATGAGCTGCAACTGATCGCCGCGGCCTACGAGGGCACGCCCATTAAAGCATGGTTCATCCCCTCGACGTACGGCGCCAAAGCAGCCATACAGCAGCGCGTGGCCGCACTGACTGCGGGCGATTTCGCGCGCACGCCGGCCTATCCCGAGCGGGTCAAGGCACAGGCCGCCGCGCTGAAATTGCCGCTCTTCCCGACCACGACCATCGGCAGTTTTCCGCAGACCGAGGATGTGCGCAAAGCCCGCGCTGCCTTTACCAAGGGCAACATGACGGCCAGCGAGTACGAAGCCTTGGTCGACACCAAAATGCGCGAGCTGGTTACCTATCAAGAGGAGCTCGACCTGGATGTGCTGGTGCACGGCGAGTTCGAGCGCACCGACATGGTCGAGTTTTTCTGCCAACGACTGGACGGCATCGCCACGACGACCAATGGCTGGATTCTCTCGTATGGCACGCGCATGTACCGGCCTTCGATTATTTACGGCGATGTCGCGCGGCCGCGGCCGATGACTGTGCGCGAGGCGGCCTTTGCCCAGGCCCTGACGAAGCGGCCGATGAAAGGCATGCTGACCGGCGCGGTCACCATCATCGCCTGGGACTTCGTGCGCGAAGACATTCCGATTGCGCAGGTCGCCTGGCAGCTCGCCCTGTCCTTGAAAGATGAGATCGCCGACTTGGAAAAGGCCGGGATCAACGTCATTCAAATTGACGAGCCGGCCTTCAAGGAAAAAGCGCCGATCAAGAAACGCGACTACCCGGCCTATTTCGAGTGGGCCATCAAGAGCTTCCGCCTGACCGCCTCGAGCGCCAAGCCGACCACGCAAATTCACTCGCACATGTGCTACTCCGAGTTCGGCGACATCATCGCCCAAATTCAAGCGATGGACTTTGACGTGATTTCGATCGAGGCCTCGCGCAGCCGCGGCGATGTGATCGCCAGTTTCGAAAAGGGCCAGTTCGACCGCCAGATCGGCCTTGGCGTCTGGGACATTCATTCGCCGGCCGTGCCGACCGTCGCGCAGATGGGCGCGACCGTGCAGCGCGCGCTCAAGGCGATTCCGCGGGAGAATTTCTGGATCAATCCGGATTGCGGCCTGAAAACGCGCGGCTGGAAAGAAAGCACGGCGGCGCTGAAAAACATGGTGCAAGCCGCGCGCGCGCTGCGCGGCAGGTAATACTGCGTTGCAGAAGTTTTCTGTTTTCAGTTTTCGGTTTTCAGCTGCTTGGCGTCCCGCCATAGGCGTGGATTTTCGGTTGCAGGTACCGATCACTGATTGCCATGCCGCTGCAGTGCAGTAACTGGTGGCACACTGAAAACTGAAAACCAAGTTTGCAGCCGACACGCGATTATGCTATACTATCTTACTGCACTTGCGTGGCGCAAGCGCAAACAGCACGCCGCACAGCACGCCCCTGCGTGCTGTTGGCGTCTTAACTTAAGACTCTTTAAGGATCTGTCATGTCACTCACCGCTCTGAAGTCCTGTCTGCTTGCGTGTCTCGTCGCCTGCACCGTCTTTGCCGCGGAGACCGTCAGCACCAATCTGGTTGCCTTTAACAATCTGACCTGCCCGGTCAGCGGCGCGCCCGCCAAGACGGCAAACATGGGCGCGTACAACGGCGTGATTTACCGCTTCTGCTGTCCCGAGCACATTGCTGAATTCCAGAAAAATCCGCAGCGTTATCTGACCAATCTGCCGAACGATGGCGTGATCGTTGACCTAGCCAACGAAATTTGCCCGGTCTCCGGCCAGCCGGCCCAGAAGATGCTGTTCATGGTGATCGATGGCTACAAAGTGCATGCGAAATGTGCGGCGACCAGCGCGATGCTGCGGCGCTTCCCCGCCCAGTACTTGATGAAGGCGCGGCGCATCCAGGGCATGACGCCCGAGCAATTGAAGAAGGAATTTGTGCCGTTGGTGGCCTTCAACAACTCGACCTGTCCGGTCACGGGCAAGCCGGCCGACGTGCGGTTCCGGGCGTCGCACAGCAACATCGTGTACAAATTCAGCTCACTCGATGCGTGCTACGCGTTCACCAATGCACCGCGCAAGTATCTGAGCAAGCTGCCGAACAACGGTCAGGTTACTGATATGGGCAACGATTTCTGCCCCGACGCCGGCGACAAGGTGGACAAGAAGATGAGTGTCGTGGTGGAAGGCCAACGGATCTATGTTGGCTGCAAGGGCTGTGCCATGAATGTGCTCAAGGATCCGCAAGGCTACATCACGCGCGTCAAGAAGTTGATGGCCATGACTCCTGAAGCCCGCGCGGCCGAGTTTGCCAAGAAAGGCCCCTGCGCCAGCAGCACTTGCCCGGTCAAGGCAGGCGAAGCCGCCAAGCAAGCTGCGGCGGAACCGTCGGCCTGCGCGACCTGCCCGAATGCCGGCAAAGGCGAATGTGCAAGCGCCAAGCAAGAGCCTGTTGCGCCGGCGCCTGCCAAAGCTGACTGCGCGACCTGCCCGAACGCGGGCAAAGAGGCCTGCGACGGCGCCAACCAGAAGTAAGGATTGCAGTGCGGTTTCATGCATTACTAGTGTGCGTGGCGGCGGCGAGTATCACCCTCGCCGCCGCTCCCGCGCCTTACAAGCCCGGCGAGTTGCTGGTTAAATTCACGGCGCCGCTGCGGCGCGCGTCGGCCAGCGCGGCGCGGGCCGCGGTGCGTGCGCGCGTCGGCGCGCAGGTGCGTGACACACTGCCGATGACCGGCCTTGAAGTCTGGCGACTGGCCGCGGCCGGGACGGATATGCTGGCGGTGGCCAAGGCCGTCGCGGCCGATCCAACCATTGCCTACGCCACGCCGAATTATTACTATCGCCTGCTGCGCCTGCCTAATGACACGCGCTTCAACGAGCAATGGGGCTTGCACAACACCGGCCAGAGCGGCGGTGTTGTCGGCGTGGATATTGACGCGCCGGCTGCGTGGGAGATCTCGACCGGCAACGATGTGATCGTCGCCGTCACCGACACCGGCGTGAATTACACTCATCCCGACCTGATCTCGAACATGTGGCACAACCCCGGCGAAGTGCCCAACGACGGCATCGACAATGACAACAACGGCTATGTCGATGATGTCTACGGCATTGACACGGCCGACGGCGACTGCGACCCGATGGACGACGACGGCCACGGCTCGCATTGCGCGGGCATCATCGCGGCGGTCGGCAACAACGCCCAAGGCGTCGCCGGCGTCTGCTGGAGCGCGCGCATTATGGCACTCGATTTCTTTGATTCGCGCGGCTGGGGCGAAGAAGCCAATGGCATCAAGTGCATCGAGTACGCCATCAAGAGCGGCGCGCGCGTAATCAGCGCCAGCTGGGGCGGCGACCCGTACAATCAGGCCATGTTCGACGCCCTTGACTTGGTGCGTGTGTCGAATGTCCTCTTCGTGGCGGGTGCCGGCAATGATTCCATCGACAACGACGTCAAGCCGTTCTACCCGTCGTCCTACACGAATGACAACATCATTGCCGTGGCCGCCTCGACACCCACGGACGCGCTGGCCTCATTCTCGTGCTATGGCACCAATTCCGTTGATCTGGCCGCGCCCGGCTATGAAATTCTCAGCACGGTCCTGTTTAGCGACTATGGCTACAAGAGCGGCACCTCGATGGCCACGCCGTTCGTCACTGGCGCCGCGGCATTGCTGCTGAGCATTCAGCGTGATTTGTCGTATCAAGCCGTCAAAAAAGCGCTGCTGGAGAATGTGGATCCGGTGCCGGCCTTTGCGAACAAGCTGCTCACCGGCGGCCGGCTGAATATCTACAAAGCCTTGCTATCCATTCTGCCGGTGGTCGAATTCGACCGCCCGGCCGTCTTCACCGGCGAGCGTACGCTGCTGACGTTGTACGATCCAACCTTGACCGGCGCCGTTGCGCACGCCATCGCGCTGGTTTCCAGCGCCGGCGATTGGGAGCCCTTGACCGTGCATGAGCGCAGCGCGGGCGGCTTTATTTTTACCAATGAGATCCTGATCGGCCTCGGCCCGGTCGTGACCAACAACGGCATACTCGAAGGCGGCGATGCCACCCAGTTGTTCGCGTTGCACGCCGACACGCTGCATGGCGGCACCGTCACCGGCCGCGCGGTCATCAGTCTGGCGCTCGACATCACGATTACCAGCACGCCGTTGTATGTCGCCTTGCAGCAGCAGAACTTCAACGTGGCCGGCTTTAACAATGGCACGGTACCAGTGCAGATGAGCGTGTCCAATGCCGTCACCGGCGCGCACGCTACGTTCAGCGCGACCAATGGCTGGATCGCGCCGGCAATCACGCTGACAGCTGGCACGAACACGGTCATCGTTAGCGGCACCAACAGTTTTGGTTTTGCCGATGCCGCCTCAGTCGTGCTGATGTTGTGCGGCCCGGCCGGCGCCACCAATTATGTCGCCACCAGCGGCACGCACGTCTGGCCGTACCTTGCGCCGGCGCAGGCCGCGACCTCATTTGCCGCGGCTGTGGCGGCAACGTTTCACGGCAACCTTGTGCTGGTGGCGACGGGCACTTATCCCGTTGCCAATTTGCTGATCGATAAAATCGCGACTTTCAAGAGCAGCGCCGGCACGGCTGCAACGATTCTTGATGCCGGCGGCCTCGGTCGCGCACTGACGTTCAGCGTGCCGGCCGTCTTGGATGGCTTCACGGTTCAGCATGGCACCGGCAGCAACGGCGGCGGCATCTATCTCGGCGCCGGCACCTTGCTGAACATCATGGCCGTGTCCAACTGCGCCCAGGCCAATGGCGGCGGCATCTACGCCGGGCGCGATGCGCGCTTGAGCAATTGCACGGCGCGTGCCAACAGCGCCTCACGCGGCGGCGGCATCTATCTCGATTATGGCGCGGTCGCCCAGCGTTGTGTTGCGGCCGGAAATAGTGCCTATGATCGCGGCGGTGGCGCCTATTGTTTCTACGGCAGCCTCGCCGACAGCAGTGCCTACGGTAATTATGCCACGAATCGCGCCGGCGGCGTCTATTGCGGCGATGGCAGCGACGTGCAACGCTGCGTACTCTCGAACAATGTGACCAAGCAAATGGGCGGCGGCGCCTACTGCTACGGCGGCACGCTGAACAACAGTCTCGTGTGTTTCAACACCAGCGACAGTCAGGCCGGCGGCGTCTACGCCGAGCGCGGCTGCGAAGTCAACAACACACTGATCTACGGCAACAATTCGAAAATCTTCGGCGGCGGCATCTATGGCAAATATGGCGTGGTCAACAACTGCACGATCGTCAGCAATCAGGCGGTGAGTTTTGGTGGCGGTGTCTTTGCCGATCCGCTGTCGATGCGCAACTCGATTATCTATTACAACACGGCGCCCGGCGGCGCGAACTTTTACGCCACCAAGTTTGACGCCGCAGCTTGCTGCACCACGCCGGCGCTGACGGGCGTGCCCACCGTGACCAACATCCCACAGTTCTGCGGCTGGGAACAGTATGACCTGCGCCTGCGCGCGTCGTCGCCGTGCCGCAACGCCGGCAACAACAGTTACGCGCCCGGTGCCACGGATGTGGCCGGCCAGCCGCGGATTGCGGAGAGCATCGTTGATATCGGCGCCTATGAATTCGCGCTGGGCGGCGTGCAGTGTGCCTTCGATGCCGCACCCGCATTTGGCCCCGCGCCGCTCAGTGTGACGTTCAATGCCGAAGCTTGGGGAACAAATCTGCATGATCTTGTGTATGCGTGGGATTTCGAGGCCGACGGCACAATTGACACCAACGGCAGCGGCGTGGCCGTGGTCGAGCACACCTATACCAATGAGCAGATCTACGCCGTTGCGCTGCAGGTTGCCACCGGCAGCGGCGCGACCGGCGGCTACCTGCGCGTGAATGCGGTCGAAGTTGTGCCCGAGCCAGTCTACGCATTGCTGGTGTGCCTCGGCCTGGTTTCTTTGCGCCGGCGAGTGCCACCCTTCATCAACATGCACGACAGTGATTTTAACGCGTCACGTGAGGTACCATGAAAGCAATCCACCTGTACTCCCTTGCGGCCATCTGCGCCAGTTTCTTTTTGCTGATTACGTCCGCCGTGTCGGCGGTCGAGATTGTCGAGCTGGTTAATTTCGTCATGGCCGATGGCGGCAGCAATGAGTTTCTCGGCTCCGACAGCGTCTACGGCTTCGCCATTGAGGGCGACACCGCCTATGTGCAAGTGAGCGGCGCGAGTCTGCCGCAGGTGAACCGCGTGGACAACCTCAGCGGCGGCCAGGCCACCACCCGGCTGGTCTCGCCCGCCCAATGGCTGGCCACCGCCGGCAAGACCAGCATGACGACCATGAACGGTTTGGGTGTCTGGAGCAACGTCGTGGAGTTTGCCGACGTCAGTTCGGACGAAATCTGGCGCGTCAACAAACTCACCGGCGAGTTGATCAAATATGCCGACATCACCTCCATCACGAATGCGACCGGCTCGACCAACGGCGTCAATATTGTAGCCTGGCACACGGTCAATCCCCTGACGGGTGAAGACGTTTTTTATGACAGCCAGAGCAAGAACATTCTGGCGACCGGCGGCTCGAACGTCGTGAGCGTGTTCATGACGGTCGCCGAGATCACGAACGTCTTTGGCAATGCCGATATCTACGGTGGCATGACCTTCGATCGCGACGGCAACTTCTACTGGGGCCAGTACGTCTCCGGCAGCTACGAAGGCCTGCAGCGGCGCGCGACTAATGGCGTGCTGAGTCTGCTTGTCAGCAAGCAAGATATCGCGAACGTGACCGTCGGCAGCTATCCGGTCATTGGCGACATGTTCTACGCTCCCGACGGTTTGCTGTATTTCGTCACGCGCATGGGAACGCGGGCATGCATTCTCACCTGCGATCCTGCCGCTAGCAATGTGGCAGCGACACTCAAGATGTGTCTGAGCGAGAGCGACTTGACCAACAGTGCCGCACGCAGCGCCAACGTCGGCGGCGAGATCGGCTGGTACAAAGGCGGCGTCTGCTGGCACCATTTCAAGGAAGGCACCTGGCGCTCGGGCATCTTCGCCGTCGTGCCCACCAACGAACCCGCACTGGCGATCAGCGGGCCGGCCGAAGTGGTCGTGAACACGTCCAACGTGCCGTATGCCTGCACCTTGCTGCTCACCAACCGCTGGGGCGTCTATACCCGCTACGATCAGACCAGCACGTCCCAGTGGAGCATTGTCGGCGGTGCACCGGCCGGGGTCACTCTTGACGGCAACCTCCTCACGGTCGACGCCGAGCCGACTAATCAACTCATCACGCTGCAGGCCGCCAGCAGTTACGCCGGCCAGCCGCTGACCAACACCTATGATGTCCTGCTCGTGCCCGAGCCGGCGGCGCTGGCGCTGGGCGTTTTGCTAATCTGCGTCGGACGTGTCAGACCTGTCCGACGGGTCTGACTTCGAGCTGCTCATGCGCCTGACCGCTGTTTTCCTGGTTCTGCTGGCAGCCTCGCTGCAGGCGGCATTAATGGTGCAGGAGCTCGTGCCGTGGGCGCTCGCCGACGGCGGCGTCGGCTCGTTCAAAGTGCAGGCGCATGTCATCGAAGGCGACACGGCCTACATTACCTTTTCCAGCGGCGCCAATTCGCAGATCGTGCGGATTGACAACCTGCATGGCACGCAAGTCCGCACCCAACTAGTCTCGGGCGCACAATGGACGGCCACCACGGGTGCCAGTTTGATCAACGGCGCGTACGGCCTTGGCGTCGTTGGCGATTATCTTGAGATGGCCGACTCCTCGTCCCGCGCCGTCTGGCGCATTCACAAACAGACCGGCACAATTGCCAGTTATGTCAGTTATGCGCGCCTGCTCCAGCTCACTGGCAAAGCCGATGCCCTGCTCACGTCCGCCAATGCCGTCAATCCCGACAGTGGCGAGATCACCTATTTCGAAGCGCGCACCCGCAGCTTTGTGACCACTGGCGGTTCGAACGTGGTCAGCTATCTCATCACCGCGCTGGAAATGACCAATCTCTGCGGCAGTTCCAGTGTCGGTGACGGTGCAACCTACGACGCCAGTCAGAACTTTTATTGGGGCAACAACGACCGCGATACGATCTTCATGCGCACCAGCACCGGCACCTTGCAGACTTCGCTTTCGAGCAATGCCATTTATGCCGTGGTTGGCACCAATCTGGCCACGTTTGGTGCGCTGCACTATCTCGCCAACAACAATTTATTGTACTTCATGGAACGGTCGAGCGGCGCTATCATGGCCTACGAGCCCGGTGCCGCCGATCCCGGCAGCACCCTGCAGGTCTTCGTTGACCGCGACACCCTGACCAACAGCGTCTGCGGCACATCTAATCTTGGCTGCATCAAATCGGACAGCGCCTATCTGACGTTCAACAACTTGAATAACGACAGCAACAGCAATTGCCTGTACCGCGTCATCCCCGAGCCGGCGGCGCTGGCACTGGGCCTGCTGCTGCTCTGTGTCCGATCCGTCTGATCTGGAGTTTCTCATGCGCACCGTCGTTGCCTTCATTGTTCTGCTGGTCTCTTCGCTGCACGCCGCCGTGATGGTGCAGGAGCTTGTGCCCTGGGCGCTTGCCGATGGCAGCGTGACCTCCTTCAGTGTCAACGGCCATTGCGGCGTCGGCGACAGCATGTACATCTGCCTCGACGGGGTTAACCGTTCGCAGATTGTGCGCATTGACGACCTGGCCGGCACGCCCGTGCGCACGCAGCTTGTGTCCGCCGCCCAATGGCTGGTGGCCTCCGGCAAAACGGCCATGAACACCTCGTCCGGTTTTGGGGTCGTCGGCGACTATCTGCAAATGGCCGAGCCGGCCACCGATGAAATCTGGCGCTATAATCTGACCAATGGCGCGCTTTTTCGTTATTGTGACAATGCCGCCATTCGGGCGGTGTCCGGCAAAGTAACATTGCAATTCGTCGCCAACAGTCCGCCCGAACCGTTCAGCGGCGAACAGGTGATTTATGACAGCGTCAGCCGTTGCATGTTTCTCATCACCGGTTCCAATCAAGTTAGTTATTTCATTACCGCGCTGCAACTCTCGAATTTATACGGCGATGCTTATGTGGCCAATTGCATGGCGTACGACACCCAAGGAAATCTCTATTGGGGTCACAACGGCAGCGATTCGTTCTACATGCGCACCAGCAACGGCGTGTTGCAGATTGCCCTGGCCAGCAATGCGATCTACGCCGCGACAGCCATCAGCAACGTCGGTTTTAGCGCCATGTGCTACGCGCCGGACAACAAATTCTATTTTATGGATTCGGTGTCCAGCTCCATTCTATCGTTTGATCCCCATGCGCCCGACCCGGCCGCAACGGTGCAGGTGCTGATCACCGAGGATGAACTGACCAATAGCATTGCCGGCGCCGCCGCCTACAACATTACCGGGCTCAGTTGGTTTGGCACGGGCATGGGCCTGACCTTCAACAATGAGTATGGCGGCGGCGTGTACCGCATCGTGCCTGAGCCGGCGGGTCTGGCGTTTGGCGCGCTGCTCTTTTTTCTCCGACCTGTCAGACCTGTCCGACAAGTCAGACTTGCCCAACCCTGACCAAAGGATCCCCAATGCGCGTCTTGGTTGTTTGCATGCTTATGCTTACCTGCATCAGTGCCTTCGCCGGCACAACCCAGCTCATCCCGTGGGCCACCGCTGATGGCGGCTTTGGTTCTGGCGCGATCTTCGGCCTGGCGGTCGAAGGCGACACGGCCTATCTGCAACTGACGCTGAACTCACGCGTGCAAATCGTGCGCGTCGACAATCTCAGCGGCACGCAGCTTCAGACACAACTTGTCTCGCACACCCAATGGGTGGCTGCCGCCGGCGCCACAAGCTGCAGCTCATATCAGGGGTTCGGCCTATCCGGCACCGACTATGTCCAGTTCGCCGATGCAAGCTCGGACGAAATCTGGCGCGTGCGCAAGGCCACCGGTGAATTGATCAAATACGTCAGCAAGCACGCCATCACCTCCGTCACCGGCCGGACCAGCTTGACTCTTGGCGCGGTCCAGTGCGTCATTCCCGCCAACGGCGAACATCTTTTCTACGAAAGCACCAGCACCAACATACTCACCACGACCGGCGCGAATGCCTGCGGCATCGTCTTTGGCTCAGCCCTGCTGACGGCGGCGCTTGGCCCGGGCGTGCTGCCCGCCGGTGGCATGAATTTCGACAGTTATGGCAATCTTTACTTCGGCAGCAGCACCGGCGCGCTCTTCCGCTACAGCGCCGGCAGCCTGACCACCGTCTTCTCCCGCGCCACCATTACCAACCTGACCTTGCTTTCTGCCGCCACTTTTGGTACAATGGCTATGGGACCTGATGGTAAATTTTACTTCCGCAATGGAAGTGGCACGTTTGCCTCGCTGCTGCGTTTTGATCCCCTCAGTCCGGCGGACACGCTGGAAGTGTTTGTCAGCGGCAGCGAATTGACCAACAGCGTTGCAGCAAGCGCCAATGTCAACTGCATGCGCTGGTACAACAATCTCGCCGGCGGCGGCTGGGCCTGGCATCAGTTTGGCCAGAACGGCGTCTACCTGACGCAAATCCCCGAACCAGGGGGCCTTGCGTTGCTCTTTATAATCTTCATCGGCGCACGGCTGCGCCGATCTAATTGTTCAGTCAATTTGCAGTAAACCGTAACACTCTCACCAAGGAAAACCCATGCATCTCACCAAACTCCTCACTCTCATCCTGGCCCTGTTCGTCGGCGCATTAGCGGCAACGGCCGGCACCAGCCTCTTGGCAACCTGGGCAACCGTTGACGGCGGCGTCGGATCGGGCGCAATCTATGGTCTGTCCATTGACGGCACCAATGCCTACTGCCAACTCGGCTTGAACAACCTGGTTCAGATTGTCCGCATCGCCGACATCGGCGGCGCACAGACCCGCACCCAGCTTGTGTCACCGGCAACGTGGATAGCCGCATCTGGTGGAACCAGTTGCACCTCGTTTCAAGGCTTTGATGTGTCCGGCACAGACTATCTGCAGTTTGGCGATGTAACCTCCGATGCAATCTGGCGCGTCAACAAGTACACCGGCGAGTTGATCCGGTATTGCAGCAAGCAGACCATCAGCAATTTTACTGGCTTCAGCAATGTCGCCCTTGGCGCAATACAATGTGTCAACCCGGCTAATGGCGAACACGTATTCTTCGACAGCACCAGCAGTAAAGTGCTCACGACCGGTGGCTCTAACGTCGTCAGTCTTCTGTTCAACGAAAGCGATGTCACCGCTGCATTGGGCGCCGGGGCGACGATAAACGGTTCTATGAACTTTGACAACTCGGGTAACCTGTATTTCGGCACAACTAGCTCAACCGCCGGCTTCCTTGCCAAGCGTGATACGGGCGGCAACTTCAGCATCGTGTTCACCAAGCATGTGTTGACTAATATGACACTGGTTTCGTCGGCATCTACTTCTGGCACGATGAAGATGGGGCCGAATGGATTCACCTTCCGCAACGGCAGCGGCACTGCTGCGGCGTTGTTGCAATTTGATCCGGCGGATCCTAGCGGCACACTCAGTGTGTTTGCCAGCACGAACGCATTGCTGACCAGCGTGGCCGCCAGCGCCAACCTCAACTGCATTCGTTTCTACGGCACCTATCCGAACGCGGGCAGTGGCTGGGCCTGGCATCAATTCGGCCAGAACGGCATCTACCTGACGGAAGTTCCCGAGCCGGTGGTGATCGGTCTGCTGGGCTTTGCGGCACTGGTACTGCGGCGTTTTGTGTAATATGACGACGACGACGCTCTTCAGCACCGCGAGTGCTGCACGCCGCGTCACGTCTGCCTTGCTTGTTGTTGCCAGCGCCGGCGCCTTGTGCGCCGGCGCTGCAACACATTATGTGGACAGCCTTAACGCCGGTGGCGCGGCAACTCCTTTTACCAACTGGGCGACGGCCGCCGTCGCCATTCAAGACGCGGTGGATGCCGCCAGCGATGGCGCACTTATCCTGGTCAACACCGGCGTGTATACCAGCGGCACGCAGCTCACGCCCGGCTTTGCCTTGGCTAATCGCGTGCTGGTGACGAATGCGCTAACGATTGCCAGCGTTGGCGGCCCGGCGGTGACGGCGATTGTCGGCGCGCGCGACGCGACCTCAATTCTGGGGCTGGGCAGTAACGCCGTGCGCGGCGTCTATCTCACCGGCGGCGCGACCTTGGCCGGTTTCACGGTCTCGAATGGCGCGACCTTCGGCAAGAACCAAGGCGAGGGCCTGTTCGAGCGCAGCGGCGGCGGCGTCTGGCTGGCAGATGCCAGCTTGTCAAATTGTATTGTGGTCAACAATGCGGCCGACAATTACGGTGGCGGCGTCTATGGTTCGAACGGCGCGGTGGTATACGCTTCGCAGCTCTCCAGCAATTGGGTCGGCAATTATGGCGGCGGGATGGCCTGGCCGACCAACGGCATCCTGCGTGATTCGCAGATCAGCGACAATGTCGTCTCGAATTATGACGGCGGCGGCGTGCATGCCGCGGTTTCCGGCTTTATCAGCAATTGTGTCATCAGCGGCAATTTCTGTCAAAAAGGCAGCGCGGGTGGTGTGTTGGTCTTTCGCGCCGCGTTTGAAATGGTTGATTGTATGCTGCGCGGCAATCGCGTCGCCACCGGCCGCGGCGGCGGCATGTTCGCCAATTCCTGGACACAATACCGTGTCGTCATCAACAATTGCCGCTTCGAAGACAACGCGACCGGCGGCACTCAGTATGGCGCGGGCGCATACTTTACCTATGCCGAAGTCAACAACTGTCTTTTTGCACGCAACGTGGGGGCGAGCTTCGGCGGCGGTGTCACCACCTATGGCAGTCCGCTCAATAATTGCACGATCGTCTCGAATCGCTCGGATTCGCAAGGCGGCGGCGTGTATATGCTCAACAACTCGTCCCTGCGTAATGCGATTGTCTATCACAACAGCGCGGCCGTCACCAACAATAATGTCTACATCAAGCCCAGCGACACCGGCATTACGCTTGCCTATTGCTGCACCTATCCGATCGAGCTCGGCGAGGGCATGATCAGTAACGATCCGGCGCTGGTGGATGTGGAGCTGGACAACTATCGGCTGGTGTGGGGTTCCCCGTGTATCAATGTGGGTTCGAACGCCTACGCGACCGGCGCTTTTGACCTTGACGGCACGGCACGCATCAAACAAAACATCGTGGACCTGGGCGCCTACGAGGCCGTGCCGGAACCAATGGTGATAGGCATGGTTCTGCTCTTTACGATTTACAGGTTTGCGTTGAACCAGCGATATTGACAGCGCATATGAGAAACATCGTTATGCAGCACCAGACACAACCACTGCGCAGTTATTTGCCAGGCATGCACGAAGAAAACGCAGACATTGTTATTGGCCAGGCACAACCTGCTGCGGCTGCACTACGACAATTTCTTCGTGCCGCCTCTTCTTCGTGTCTTGGCTGGCGTCTGCTAGTCCCGCCCTGCGGCGTGGATGTCTTCGTGGCCATACTACTCATGCTGCTCTCCTGCGGCGCGCTGTGCGCCGGCGCGGCCACCCATTATGTCGACGGCCTGAATGCCGGTGGCGCGACAACGCCCTTCACCAACTGGGCCACGGCTGCCGTCTCCATTCAAGACGCCGTGGATGTCGCCAGCGATGGCGCACTCATTCTGGTCAACACCGGCGTGTACGCCAGTGGCGCACAGGTCACCCCTGGCTTTGCCTTGCCCAATCGCGTGCTGGTGACCAATGCGGTGATGATTGTCAGCGTCGGCGGCCCGGCGGTGACGGCGATTGTCGGCGCGCGCGATCCGAGTTCCGTGCTCGGTCTTGGCAGCAATGCCGTGCGCGGCGTCTATCTCACCGGCGGCGCGACCTTGGCCGGCTTCACGGTCTCGAATGGCGCGACCTTTGCCATGGGTACCAACACCGGGCACAGCCTGTTCGAGCGCAGCGGCGGCGGCATCTACCTTGATGATGCCAGCGTCTCCAATTGCATTGTCGTCCAAAATGCATGCGCCAATTATGGCGGCGGCGTCTATGGTTCGAGCGGCGCGGTTGTGTGCGCCGCGCAGATCTCAAGTAACTGGGCGGCCAATTACGGCGGCGGCATGTATTGGCCGATTGACGGCAGCTTGCGTGACTCGCAGCTGCAGGGCAACATTGTGTCAAACTACGACGGCGGCGGCGTATACGCCGCGGCCTCCGGCTTCATCAGCAACTGCGTGATCAGTGGCAATCTTTGCCAGAAGGGCAGTGCCGCTGGCGTCTTGGTGTTTCGGGCCGATCTTGAAATGGTTGACTGCGTCGTGCGCGGCAATGTCTGCACACTCGGGCGCGGCGGCGGCACGTACTTCAACTCGTTGACGTCCTACCGGACGGTGATCAACAACTGCCGCTTCGAAGATAACGCGATCTATGGCGTGAATTATGGCGGCGGTGCCTATATCAACATGAGCGAAGTGAACAACTGCCTCTTCGCCCGCAACTATGCGAAGGCCTACGGCGGCGGGCTGACGACGGCTTCCGCCAAAATCAACAATTGCACGATTGTCTCGAATCGCAGTGATTTGAGCGGCGGCGGCGTGTATCTGACGGGGATTCAAACGGTGCTGCGCAATGCCATCGTGTATGGCAACAGCGCACCGGTGAGCAACACGAATTATTTTCTCGGCGCCGGCTCCGGCAGCATCACTTGCGCGTTTGTCTGTACGTTGCCCGTGATCGTTGGCGAGGGCAATATCACCAACGACCCCCAGTTGGTTGATCTCGAAGGCGGTGACTATCGCCTGGTGTGGGGTTCGCCCTGCATCAATGCGGGCTCGAACGCGTATGCCTTCGGCAACTATGATCTGGACGGCACCGCGCGCATCAAGCAGAATGTCGTGGACATGGGTGCCTATGAGACCGTGCCGGAACCGGTGGTGATAGGCATGGTTCTGCTCTTTGCGATTTGTAATTTGCAGTTTACAATTAAGCGTTGAACCAACAATGTTGGCAGCGAATATTAACATCGGTCACCAGGCCGGTGACCCTCCCTCGGAAAGCGGCGGGCACAGGCTGCCTGCCCTACCTCTGTGCCGCCACCGATTACTGATTACCGATCACCGACCACCAGCTGCCTTCGTGTCTCCGTGTCTTCATGGCCATATTCACTCGGCAATGTATGATGATTAACCGCATGTTTCTCACACTGCTGCTATGCGGCGCCGGACTCCTGGCAGCCGCCACCACGCCGGCGTTTGTCCCCGGCGAGCTGGTGGTAAAGTATAAAACCGGCCGCACGGCCACGACCCGCGCTGTCGTGCGTGCCCGCTATGGCGCGCAGTTGCGTCGCGCGCTGCCCTCTTCAAAACTGGAACTGTGGCAATTGACCGACACGAACGCGTCGGTGCAGTCTGTGGCGGGCCGCGTGGCGGCGGACAACGCGGTTGCATATGCCGAGCCGAACTACATCTACACGGTTGACCGCACGCCCAACGATCCATTCTACGATGAAGGCTTGTTGTGGGGCCTGAATAATACCGGCCAGTTTGGCGGGACGGTGGACGCCGACATTGATGCACCCGAGGCCTGGGACTTCAGCACGGGCGGCGATGTGATCGTCGGTGTCGTTGATAGTGGCGTGGATTACACCCATCCGGATCTGGTCTCGAACATGTGGCGCAATCCCGGCGAGATTCCTGACGACGGCATTGACAATGACAACAACGGCTATGTTGACGACGTCTTTGGTATTGACCCGGTCAACGGCACCGGCGCGCCGATGGATGACTACGGTCATGGCACGCACTGCGCCGGCACGATCGCGGGTTTTGGCAACAACGGGCGCGGCGTCGCCGGTGTCTGCTGGCAGGCGCGCATCATGGCGCTCAAATTCATCGCAAGCAACGGCTCGGGCAGCTCGTTTGACGCCATCACCTGCATTGACTATGCGATCAAGATGGGTGCGCGGGTGCTGAACAATAGTTGGGGCGGCGGCCCCTATTCGCAGGCGCTGCACGATGTTATTGCACTGGCGAACGACTCGAACGTCCTGTTTTGCGCGGCGGCCGGCAATGGCGGCCTGGACGGCATTGGCGACGACAATGACCTCACCCCGAATTATCCCTCGTGCTACAACATCAGCAATGTGCTGGCCGTGGCGGCCTCCGACCGCAATGATGCGCTGGCCGTGTTTTCCAATTACGGCTCCAACAACGTGGATCTGGCGGCGCCCGGCGTCGACATCGCGAGCACGGTGCCCGGCAATCAGTACGCCATCTACAGTGGCACGTCGATGGCCACGCCGCATACCTGCGGCGCGGCGGCCTTGCTGCTGTCGTTCAATCCCTACCTAACGGTCGCGGAGGTGAAAGCCGCGCTGATGAACAATGTTGATCCCGTGCCGGCTTTCGCGCCGAAGATGCAGACGGGCGGGCGGCTGAATGTCTTCAACGCGCTGCGCAGTATCCGCGGCGTGTTTTTTGACCAACGCACGTATTTCACCCATACCGCCGTGGCGGTCTTGCTGGTCGACACGAATCTGGCCGGCAGCGCCAGCGTGCCCGTCACGCTTTGGTCCGATGCCGGTGATAGCGAATCGCTGCTATTACCGGTGCACACACCCGGCAGTTGCCTGTTTACCAATACGATTCGCCTGGAGCACGGCCCGGCGATACCCAGCAATGGCGTGCTCGAGGGCGTGCATGGCGTGCAGTTGCGCGCCGCCCATGCGGACCTCAGCGTTACCGGCTGCGCGCAGGTCAGCGAGGCGTTGGTGATCAACATTTTGAACCAGCCGTCGGTCGTGCCGTACGAAACGAATGCCTTTGGTCTTTCGGGCTGCAATAATGGCAATGTGCTGGTCAGCATGAGTGTCTCGAACGCCGCCACCGGCAACGCCCAGAGCTTCAGTGCGACGAATGCGTGGCAGGCGCCGATCCTGCCGCTGTCCGCCAGCACGGATCGCAACATCATCTGGGTCACAGGCAGCAATGCCTACGGGTTCACTGCCGCCGCCATGGTCGCCATCACGCGCACCGGCCCAGCGGGGCTGACGAATTTCGTCGCGGGCATGACCGGCGCGCATCAATGGCCGTTTGCCTCATGGGCGGCCGCCGCGACGTCGGTAGTGGCGGCGGTCAGCGCGGCGCCGGATGGCAACCTCATTCTGGTAAGTAGCGGCGTGTACCGCGAGGCGGAGCTGATTATCGAGCGGGCCGTGACCGTGCGCGGCGTGGCCGGCGCGGCGCAGACCGTCCTGGATGCCGGCTATGCGCATCGCTGCCTCAGCCTGACCACCAACGCCGTGGTCGAGGGCTTGACCCTGTTGCGCGGCACGAACCGCTATGGCGGCGGCGTCCACATCACCACCGGTGTGCTGCGTGACTGTGCTATTGTGTCGAACATCGCCGGGATCCAGGGCGGTGGCGCCTATCTGCAGGCGGGCGCAACGCTTGACCACTGCAGCATTCTCGGCAATGTATCCGTGGGCGACGCCGGCGGTGTCTACGTCGACCGCCAGGGCACGCTGACCGATTGCGATGTGCGCGGCAACAAAGCGGCGCTCAGCGGCGGCGGGGTCGTGTTGCAGCGCGGCGGCTTGGTCTCGCGTTGCCGTGTGCTGGCCAATCGCGCCGAGGAAAACGGCGGCGGCATTCATCAAGATAGCTTTGCCAGCCTCACCGGCATCGTCACCGACACGCTCTTGGTCGGCAATGTCGCGCGCAAGTACGGCGGGGCACTGAGCGCCACCTACGGCAGTGACACGCGCAACTGCACGATCGTCAGCAATCGCACCGAACTGCTGGCTGGCGGTGGTATCTATGCCAACCATGGCGGCGCTGTGCGCAACTGCATTGTGCAGTACAACAACGCCGCGCTCGGCCCGAATTGGTATGCGGCGAACGGCGACATCACCGTGGGCTTCACCTGCATCACGCCTGATCCGGGCGGCGTCAGCAACACGGTCAGCAATCCCCTGTTCACCCAGGACGGCGCATGGCATCTGCTGGGCGCCTCGCCATGCGTTGATGCCGCCAATTCCGTGTGGTTGCTGAACACGCTGGATTGTGGCGGCGCGCCGCGGGTGTACGGCGGCGCGCCGGATATGGGCGCCTTCGAATTCGCGCCGGCTGGCTTGCTGTGCTACTTCACCGCGGCGACGAATGTGGCCGAGCCCGCGACCGCACTTGCGTTCACGGCCCAAGCCTGGGGCACCAACCTCGCCCAGTTGGTCTGCGCATGGGACTTTGACGCCAATGACACGCCCGATGCCATCCGCACCAACGACTTGACCGTCACGCACACCTACAATGACCCCGGCGTCTATGCCGTGCGCGTCACGATCAACAATGCGGCCGGTGAGCAGACCAGTTATGAGCGCGCGGCCGCGGTCACCATTGTTCCCGAACCGCTGTTGTGTGGCGCGCTTGGCTGCCTCTTGCTCTTCACTCGCCTGGGACGACAACTATGAAGCGCACCCTTTTGCTGGCTGCCGTTTTGCTGACCCTTGGCAGCGGCGCCGCGCCCGCTGCCACGACCAATCTGATCATCGAACTGGTGCCGTTTGCCGTCGCTGACGGCGCACGCGAGTCGGACTATATGTACGGCCATGTCAGCGAGGGCACGACCTCGTTTTGCCAACTCAGCATTGGCTATGGGGTGCAGCTCACCCGCGTGGACGGCTTGGGCGGCCCGCTGGTCGAAACGCAACTGGTGAATCCCAGCAACTGGTTGGCCGCCTCCAGCAAGACGGCCTTGACAACCTTCTATGGCTTTGATGTCTGGGGCGACGACCTGCAATTCGGCGACACCGTCTCCAAACAAATCTGGCGGGTTAACAAGCACACCGGCGCCATCACCTTGCATATCAGCAGTGAAGCCATTACCAATGCCCTGGGCATCAGCACGCTTAACTGGACATCGGCCTACATGACCGATCATCGTGATGGTGCAATTGTTTTTTATGAAAGTGGCTCACGCAGGATTGTGCGCGCGCTGGATAGCAACACAATAACAACCATTGTCAACACCGAGGCCTTTTCCAACGCCTTCGGCTATGCCGTGGTCACCGGCGGCATGACCATGGATCCGTATGGCAACTTGTACACGGGCAGTGGCACCAGCGGCGCGACGCGCGTCGTTATCATGTGCGCAACGAACGGCACGCTCAGCGTGGCCGTGCCCACGGCGGCGCTCAGCAACCTGGTGAAAGAATCCAGCCTTAATCTGCAAGACATATTCTTTGCACCGGACGGCTGGATTTATCTGGCCGTCAGCCGCAGCGGCAATCAGAACAACATCCTGCGCTTTTGGCCGACAAATCCGGTCGCATCGCTGGCAATGGTCCTGGCCAAGGATCAATTGCTGGACAGTATCGCCGGCAACCAGGTCGCCTCGTTTGATTGGCACAACGGCCTGACTTGGCACACGCATCAAATGCGCAAAGGTGTCTACAGTTATGTCACCGATCTTGCCGCGCTGCTGACCGTCACCGGCGCCGCCGAAGTCGTCGAATACACGACCAATGCGCCCTACACCTGCGCGCTCCGCCTGACCAACGCCTGGGGCGCGGCCATGGCCTATGAGCGCACCAGCACGGCCAGTTGGAGCATTGTCGGCCCGGCACCCGAGGGCGTCGTGCTGATGGGCAACCTGCTGACGGTTGGCCCCGTTGTCTCGAACACGGTCGTGACCCTGCAGGCGGCCAGCGAATTTGGCGACTTGGCCGCCACCGGCACCTATGCCGTTCTGGTGATGCCCGAGCCGGCCGGCATGGCGCTGCTGGCACTGGTGTGCTGGCGCGCGCGCAAGCGTCTGTAAAAACGCCCACGCTCCCGCCGCTGGCGGGAGCGTGGGTGACTACCATTGCATGAAAACACGCCGGCCCTCTTCCCCCGCTTTCGTTTCACCGACACAGGATCGGTGGGGCGGCCGCTATCTGCGCGCGTCCCTGAATCTGTGCCGCTCGCCGCGCGGGGTGGCCTTGGTCACGGTGCTGGCGGTGTTGACCCTGCTGGCCTTGCTGGCGGTGGTGTTTCAAGTGCAGACCTCAGTCATTGTCGCCAACAGTCAGGACCAGACTCGCTTGCTGCAAGCGCAATTGCTGGCGCAGTCCGGGCTGGAACACGCCTGCAGTATGTTGCGCGACGATCTTGAGCAGCAGCCGGCGTTTGACGACGAAAGTGAGGCATGGGCGCAGGCGTTCGCCCCCGATCCGGCCCGCCCGGAGGATGCCGCTGACATCGACGGATTGGCCCTGCCCAACGCCGCCGACGCCCGTTGGATTTACGTCCGCAATGCGCCCGGCCGGCTGGTCGGCCGCTATGCCGTCCTGATTGAGGATGAAACCGGCAAGATCAATGTCAATACGGCGCGCGCGCTCAATCCACAAATGCAAAACGAAGGCGTCGGCACGTTCGAGGTGATGCTCTCGGACGGCAAGCTGGCCGGCCTGCCGCTCTCACTGCCGTTTGTCAAAGACATTCTGCGCTTCCGCTATGGGCGCGACCTTGCGCCAGGCCAGGCCCTGCGCGATGACAACAACAACGCCCTGCGCTTCGCCCTCGATCTGACCGACAATGACGCCGACGGCGTCGTCGATGAAGTCGATGAAGGCATCGACGAGCCGGACGAGTACAATCCGCTGCAGCCCGTCTGGGATGACCGCGTCATCAGCTCGTTGCGCGAGGTTTCATCGGGCAGCATCGGCCACGCGCCGCTGTCCGCGTCCGCCGCGAATATCCTGCGCAAGTATGCCACCGTGCACTCGCGCACCCGGCCGGTCTATTGGGAAGCGCGTGACCGCGCCTGGCGCGCGCAATTGAACATCAACGCCACCAGCCGCCGGCAATTGCAGTCCATGTTGACGCGCGCCAATAGCGAACAGATGATCGAGCCCGATGACATCAAGCTGCGGGTCATTGCCGCCAACATCCTTGACTATCGCGACGAAAACCATGTCCTCTCCACGGTCGGCAGCGAGTACGGCATCGAGTCGGTCTGCTTCAGTGAAATTCTGGCCAATGATGGCAGCTTTGTCGTGCGCGCCGACCGCAATAATCCGGCCAGCAGCAGCAGCGAGTTGGTGCACCGCGTCGGCTGGTGGTACGAACTGGCGCACTTGCAGAAGTTGACGCGTTCGTTTCGCTATGGCTGGAAGCTCGACCGCGTCAGCGGCGGCGGCGCGCGCGCCACCGTCCGCCTCGAGAAAAACGTCATTCTCAGTACCACCCGCGAAGGCCAGGCGTTCGAGAAGTTCACTGATCTGACCGGCAACTTGAAGTGGATCCCGGACATGTGGAAAAATGCCTATCTGATGGTCTACGCGATGCCGACCAACACCTACGACAACTATTATGTCCCTTACCTCATCACCGGCAACGGCGCAGACGAGCTCGAGGTGCGTTGCTCCGGCAAGGAAAATGACACCTATGCGTTTCTCGCATCCCAGGTAAGCGGCGTGACCGGTGTGTATAATGCCGTCATGATCAACAATTTCTGGCGCAACAACCCGGGCGGGTTGGTCACCGTTGTCCCGGAAGTCAGTGAAACGCTGTATTGCCCGGTCAATTTGTATGCCGGCTTTACGCCGCCGAAAGGCCTGTACTACAACGTCTTCATTGGCGAAAACAATTTGCCGGAAACGATTGTCAAAGGGTCGCAATTGGAGGACGCCAATGTGGATACGCACTACATGCAAGTGTGGGAGCCGCTCTTGCGCCCGAGCGTGACCCCCTACAAAGGCTTCTATCCGTCGTTGGACACCGACGGCGATCCGAGCTCTTATTCAGAAACGCGCATGCTCGAGCTGACGGCCGACGATTTGCGCGACACCAGCTTGACCCTGCCGGGCGGGGCCGAGCGCGCCTGGCTCTTGCGCACCCCCTACGCCGGCGGCGTCGCCCAACGCGCCCAGGACGGCTATGTGCGCGTCACGGTCTCCACCTGCCGTGACGCCGGCGCTGACGATCCGCGCAGCGTCGAAGCCTACCGCAATAAAAACGTGGTGCAGCATGTCTACTTGCTGCGCCCCGATATCCTTGAACTGTACAACATCAGCGACCATGCCGTCAGTCTGGCCAACTGGCGCATTGTGATCAACACCGGTTCCTATGCCGACCAGGTTGCGCGCATCCGCACCGCCACCCATTACAGCACCTTGCGCGGCACGCGTTATGATGATCCCAATCCCGTCATTCAACCCAAGGGCTATTTTTATATTACTAATCACCGCAACATTTTCGACCTCGAGTACGGCGGCTCGCGCGACGGCATCTGGGGCAATTCCCAGATGGAAGCGTTTCCCTGCGCCGAAATGCCTGATTTTCTATGGGGCGTGCGCTACGAAGTGACGGATACCAAGAACGGCAAAATCAGCTGCAAAGGCGCTGATTTCCGCACCGACCAACTCAAGTATGAAATGTGCGAGTGGCATTTGCGCAAGCCGCGGGCCGACCAGAACTCGCCCTTCGGCATCATTACCACCATTATCGGCAATACCCGTGACATCCTCGACATGGGCAATGTCAGCATCCTGTCGCTGCACAAAGGCGACGATATCACCATCCGCGGCATGCCTCGTGAAGGCGGCTTCGTCTCGATGACCTTGCGCAATGAGTATGACCAGATTGCCGCCCGCACCGTTGAATATGCCAACACCGCACTGAACGAAAGCTTTGCCAGCAGCGTGAAATTGGACCCGGCCCGTTATACCTGGGTCAAGAGTCGCGTGGCAACCTTTGGTGGCACCGCCCGCGATGCCCGCAACCAAAGCAGTGCCCGCGACGCCGCCCTCCCGCGCATCAAAAATGCGCCGTTCGTCTCCGTCGGGGATGTCCTCAAGGTGCGTGCCGCAGACAACTGGCGGACGCTGGGCACCTTGGAAGGCGGCACGCCCACACCCGTAGCCCTGCGTTCGCTCGCGCGCTTCTTCACTGTCAGTGGCACGCGCCTCGACGCCGAAGAGGAAAACGCGCACATCAGCGGCTGGCGGCCCGCCTTCGCTTCCGTCAAGGCCGGCGCCGTCAATGGCGTCACCGCCGCCGACGCCCTCTGGCAACCGAATATCTGGAATGCGCAGACCTTGCGCATGCTCACCGGCCCGCTCTGCGGCGAAGCCTTCGCCGTTAGCTCAAATTCCAGCACAACCATCACTATCGACGGCTATTCCGCACCCGGCAACAAGCAACTGCACGCCCTGCCCGGCGAGCGCTTCAGCCTCGGCCCCGGCTATGCTTCCGCCATGTTCTATTCCCGCAACAACGGCGACGAGGGCATCTGGGAGTGGCAGCAGAAGGGCCTCGCGCCGGCAACCTATGCCCTCTACCTGTTCGGCCTGAATGACGCCATCAGCACCACCGAATTTCTTGAGGAAAATTATAATGCGCATTTGAGTGTGGCCGCCTTCAATTTCGCGACCCGGGTTTATGATCCCCTGCCGTTGCCGTCCCGCGACACGCGCGGCCTGTTCGCTGACTACCTGCGCGGCCCGCTGTCCACCGACTTGCAATGCGATAAAACCGACGGCATCTTCTGCGGTTTGCTTGGCCCGGACCACATCTCACCGTCCGGCGGCATTCGTCTGCGCATTGTGCCCAGCGGTCTGAATCATCCGCGCAGTTCCGGCTTCGCTTGGTTTGACTTCGCCTTGGTGACGCCCTGCCCCGAATGGGGCCGCATCAACGTCAATACGGCGTCCGAACGCGCGCTCAACGCGCTCATAGGCGTCACACCCGAACTGGCTCAGGCCATCCGCACCAATACCCGCAACGGCAAGCCCAACGCCATGCCCTGCTATGAATCTCCGACGGATATCCTCGAGGTGCGTGGCGTCACACCGCAACTCTATGCCAAGAACGCCAACCTGATCACCACGCGCAGCGACCAGTTCCGTGTCCGCGTCATAGCCCAGGCATTGCGCGATGCCAATGGCGACGGCGCATTTGACCCCGGCGCGGGCGACGCCATTACGGCCAGAGTCACGCGCGACGTGATTGTTGATCGCAGCCCCGTGATCGAAAGCGGGCCCCAAGCGCCCCTGCGCGTGATCCTGGGCGACTAACCGTTGCGGTCGGCGGCACCGCCGCGTTCACCGCAAACGCATTTTCGGCTCTACGATGATCCGCGCCGCCATGTGTGGCTTCGTGGCCATTTTTCTCTCAGAACGCCTGCGCCTGCGCCTGCGCGGCGGCGGCTTCCGGATGCAGCTTCTTCAGCCGCGCCAGATGCGCCTGCACCGCCTCCGTCACGCGCGTCGCGACATCCAGCGCATTGCGTCCCTCCTCGCCCGACACTTGCGGCCGGCCGCCTTCGCGCACACAGGCGACAAAACTCTGAATCTCTTTCTGCAACGGCTGTTCGCCCGAAAAATTGATCACTTCATCCATGATCTGCCAGCCTTGCCGCCGGTAAATCTTCGCGTTCTGTGCGACATAATCCAGCGAAATGTACGCGTCACTCTGGAAGAAGCGAATCTTGCGCATCCGCTCCGCACTCACCCGCGACGCCGTTACGTTCGCCACGCACCCGTTGGCAAACGACACCCGCGCGTTGGCAATGTCTTCCTTGGCGGTCAAGACCGGCACGCCCACCGCATCAATCCGCTCCACCTGCGACTTGACCAAATGCAGAATAATGTCCAAATCATGAATCATCAGATCCAGCACCACGCCGACTTCCGTCCCGCGCGGATTGAACGGCGACAGCCGGTGCACCTCAATAAAAATCGGCTGCGTCAGCACTTTTTGAATGCCGATGATCGCCGGATTGAAGCGCTCGACATGGCCCACCTGCAATATGCGATCATACGCCTTCGCCAACGTCAGCAACTCGTCCGCTTCCGCCACGGTCGTGGTCATCGGTTTTTCCAGAAGCACATGCTTGCCCGCTTCCAGCAGTGTTTTGCTCACCGCATGATGTTTGTCGGTCGGCACCACCACGTGCGCGGCATCAATCAAATCGAGCACGTCCTCAATCCGCGTGAAGGCCCGCACGCCGTGCTCCTTGGCCACTTCCTGCGCCATTGTCTCGTTCACATCCACCACGCCGACCAGCTCGATCTCCGGCGATTGCGCGCAAATCCGCGCGTGATATTTGCCCAAGTGCCCAACCCCGATCACCGCCGTCCGTAGCTTTTCCATCGTCCCCGCTCCTCTCCGTTAACCTGAAACCTGAACCCTGAAACCTGAACTCTGAAAGCCAAAACTCAAAACCTCAAACCGGCTTCACGCCCACAATCGCAATCTTGTGCGCATCCGCCAAGGCCAGCATCTGCTCCTTTTCCAACACAAACGTCTTGCCGGCCTCGACCGCCAGCACGCATGCCTCGGCTTCGATCATCCTCTGCAACGTCGTCGCGCCGATGCACGGCACGTCAAAACGCAAATCCTGGCGCGGCTTCGCCATTTTTACCACCACGCAACCGCTCGTCAGCGTGCCCGCCCGCTGGATGCACGCATCCGTCCCTTCCATCGCCTCGACCGCAACGACCGCGTGCTTGCGCACCACCGCCGTCTGGCCGACGTCCAACGCGCCACTGGCCTGCGCAATCTTCACACCAAGCTGAATATCATCCCACTCACGCCGGCCGGGCGTCGTCTTTGTCATGCAACCCTCGACCGCCAGCAAATGCGGCAGATAGCGCGTCGTCTCCTGCAGCACAATGCCATCCTTGCCCATTTCCGCCGCGATCGCGCCCAGGACGCTGTCCGCCCGCCGGTCCTTCACCCGCGCCGCCAGCAGAATGGTGCGCAGATCCAGCCGGATATTCGCAATCGTCAGTCGCGGCGACACACTGCCCAACATAATCGCCTGGCACACCCCATGCCGCGTGAAATATTTGATCAACCGGCCTAATTGCCCAATGCCAATCTCGTCATATTCGGCCACCGCCGTGCGCACTTCCGGCGATGTCGTATCGCGAAAGCCAACCGCAATGATCCGGCGCATGCCCAGCGCCGGCGCATGCCGCACAAACTCGAGCGGCAAATTCCCCCCGCCGGCAATCAGCCCGAACGGCTCATCCGCGGGCTGCAGCGGCGGTGTCTTCGCTTTTATTACATCCATAGCTGGTAATTATAAGACAACGCCGCCCTTTTTGCAAGGTTTCCCAGATTCGGCGACTCGCGCTGCTAACCACGCTGCGTTGGCCGATCGAGAGCGCCGCAGCCGCGCCAACGGCGCGGAGCATAGCAGTCCAGGGCAACGCCCTGGGAAATGCGTGGCATGATCAGTGCCCCTGTCAGGGCACGGGTAACATGCGCGCTGAGACGACCCACCACGTTGACTGAACGTGGCGAACAATGTACTGCAGATTCGCGACAATTGCATTACAGCGTGAAACATGCTATACTTTCCGTATCAAGATGCGTATGTTGGCGCGCCACGCCAGTGGCCGCCATAATAATCAGGAACTGAGGATGCTCACCATGAAGCTGTATCTTGTTATCCTTATGCTGTTCTGCATGGCCCTCTCTGGCTTGAGCGCCACGCTTTTATCGCAGGGATTCAACGACGCCACCACCCCCGCCGGCTGGGCGACAGAAATCGTCAACGATCCCGGCGTCGATCCGGCCCTGAACTATGTGGCCACCAGCGCCAATCCGATCGGGTTCGCGCCCTATGAAGGCGCGCGCTTTGTCCAGTTCAACTCCTATGACTGTCCCAGCGGCGCGGTCATGCGCCTGAAATACACCAATGGCTTCTCAACCATTGGCTATGCGTCCCTCAAAGTGCAATGCGCCTGGACCGAGGACAATGAATATTCGGGCAATCCTGATTTCGTGACCGTGGAATGGTCCACCAACGGCACGGCCTGGTTCTCTTTCACCAATTACTATCGCTACAATGCCGCCGGTGATGCGTGGTCGCCCAAGACGGTTGACCTGCCCGCCGGCGCGCTGAATCAGCCCAATGTCATGCTGGCATTTCGGTTCAATAGTCGCTATGGCAATGATTGCCATCTGGACGATGTGCAGGTCAGCGATATGGCGCCGAATGTGTATGTGCTGCCCGCCACGCAAAACCGCCAAGGTCTGCCCGGCGATGTGCTGCCGTACCTTGTCACCGTCACCAATCAGACGGCCGTCACCACGGCGTTTAATCTTTTCTACCGCAATGCCAACTGGAGCGAAAGCGGACCGGCGTTCACCCCGCTGCTCGCGTCCGGCGCGGCCACTTCCTTCGTGGTCAACGCCGTCGTGCCACTGGCCGCAATGCCGGGCGCAGTCAACGCCGCGATTGTCGTCGCAATCCAGGCCGGCTATTCAAATTCGGCCTCCCTCGTCAGCCAATGCACCTGGACCAAGACCATCATGGACGAGCCCTTTACCACCTACGCCTCCACCAACGGCTGGGCCTCGTATTTTCTGGCGTCCCCGCAACTCGGCTGGTTCTGGTCAACTGGATCCGGCAATCCGCCACCCTCACTGCGCCACGGCGATGTGACGGTGACCGGGATTGTCTCCAACTGGATTGTCACGCCGGCCATCGCGCTGCCGAATGTCAACCAGATCCCGTTCTCGTGCGAATTTATCTGTTTTGTCTCCGCGCCGCGGACGTATTACTACTCCGCCGCGTTCATTTCTACCGGCAGCCGCAATCCGGCCGACGGCCAATATGTCGAGATCGCCCGCGCATCCGGCCTCCCGAGCTATCTCAATCCCGTGACGGCGGATCTCTCGCAATACCGCGGCAACACCTCAGTCTACATCGGCTTCCTCTACATCGGCACGAATTCCCACCGCATGTATGTTGACAATGTCAAGATCGTTGCCAACATAACCGGCGTGGATAATGCCCAACTGGTCGGGCCGTCGCCGATTATTCTGACAAGTTACCAAGCCACCGCCGTCATCACCGGCTTGCTCTACACCGCCGGCGAAACCGGCGGGCCGACGCCGGCGCCGAACTATTCCGCGCAACTTGGCTATGGCCAGCGCGGCACTGCGCCGGACACCACCTGGGTCTGGTTCGACACGCCCTATGTCGGCGCCTACCTCAGTAATGATGTCTACGCCCGCGCAATTCCGATTACGATGGCCGGCCAACTCGATCTCGCCGTGCGCTTCCGCAAATCCACCGGGCCGTGGACGTATGGCGACCTCGACGGCAGCACCAACGGTTACAGCAGCGCGCAGGCGATCAAAGTTGACGCCATCTGCCCGACGCCGCTCGGTACGCTTATGTATCAGCAGGCCATGGCCCCGCCGGGAGCATGGTACTTCCAAAGCTATGTGGATCCGCCAACGACCAACATTGCCGCCGATGACTTCACCTTCTCGAGCAACCTGTTTGTGCAAACCGTGCGCTGGACCGGTTATTACCCTTACTACCGTGCCGGCAATGAAACTGGCTTCTGGTTGCGCATATATGCCGATAATCCGGCCGGCTACAGCCATCCCGGCGCGCTCCTGCAGCAGGAATTCCATCCGGGTTACAATTGCGAGTTCCCCACCAATATTCTCTGGTATTATCAGGCGGATTTGCAGGCGCCGTTCTTCGCCCAGGCAGGCAGCACCTACTGGTTCGCCGCCCAATTGCAGGGCACCACCATCTGGGGCGTGATCGATTCGCCCACCGCGCGCCAGGGCATGCCGTTGGAGATGTCCGCGGGCGACGGCCTGTGGGGCACTAACGCCGTCAATGCCGGCATGGGCTTTGAACTATACGGCACCGTGCCCGAGCCGTTCTTGTACTGCCTGGTGACACTGGCGTTTGGCGCGCTGCTGCTAAGGCGCCGCGCGCGCTGACCCACCCAGTAATGCTTGCACACAGCCGCCGCATGGTCGCAGGGCACACCCCTGGAGGCCATGCGGCGGTTATCTTATATGGTTGTGACGTCCCGCTGCCGCTGTCGTACAAGCAGCTTCCCGCCGCTTTTCTTGCCAACGCGGCCAGATGCCGCGCAGAATAAAGGAACGCGACCGCGCACGACGGCAACAACAAAACATTCCCTTCCGCAAAGCATCATTGGAGTACTACTAATGAGAGCGCTTTTTGTTTTGCAGTGTCCATGTAGTCGCCCGCGCTGAGGGCGGCTTCTGCAGCCGCGGTCATCCGCGCTCCGCGAGTGTTCCTCGCAAAGACACTTTGGGGAGGTTGGCAGCGCTTGTTGCCGCGTACCACGTTCAGTAGCGGACGGGCACGGGCAATCCGCGGGCGGCGAGCATGGAAATGAGCCGGCCAGGATCGTCAGTAATGATGCCGTCCACGCCCCAATCGATCATTTTCGCTACCAACTGTGCATCGAAAGCGGTCCCCAGCTTTTCGGGCCAGCTCCACACAACGACCTTGAGCCCCAGCCGGTGGGCTTCGTCCAGGGCCTCCTTGGTGAGTTCAGCGTCCTCCGGGTCCCACGCGAAGCCGCCCAAGGCCTTGACCATCGCCGGCATGGAGCCGCCGTAATCCTTCAACAGCTTCCCCCCTGTCCACCGCCCGGCGACCTTCGGATCCGGACTGAGGAAGCTTTCCTCTCCCCCTTGTTCGTTATCGCGTGACGTGAGATAGGCAGTCCTAATGCGCCGGTCAAGCTTCTGGAGCTCGTAGAGACATCTGAAATCGAAGGCATGGACCTCGACACGGTCGAGGATCTCCTCTTCCTTGAGCACCTTGTAGACAGCCGCAGCGAAGGCCTCGGGCGACGGACTGTAATCCGGATGCGTGGGATCGGTCTTCATCTCCACCTGGTACCGGATCATCTTCCGCGTTGCCTTGTCCGCGAAACGCACGACATCGCGCAAGGTGGGCATGCGGGTACCGTCCGCAGACACCTGGTCCGGGAAGAACCGGGCGTAGGCGCTGGCGGGATTCAGCCGGCCGACGTCGAAACGCTGGAGCTCTTTGAGCGTGAGACCCCTGGCCGCGTACTTCCGGTCGTAAGCATCGCGCGCATCAGGCGGGAGCTTCTTCAACGCCTCCCGGCTCGGAGCCAAAAACTCGCCGTGCTCGTCGCGCGTAATATCCGGATTGAGAACCAGGTCGTGGGAAAGCAAGACCTCGCGCTCGCTCGTGAGCACAACATCCATGTCGATCCAGTCCGCGCCGATGCGCAATGCTGTTTTGTAACCGGCCATGGTGTTTTCAGGCGCGAAAGCGCGCGCGCCGCGGTGCGCATAGACCTCGATGCGCCTGGCGGGCTCGGACCATACGCAAGCGGAAAGCGGCATGAACATGGTCAGTAGCATTAGAAAGCGGGCTCTCGACATATCATTCTCCTGTCAGAGGCTAACCTGTCCGTCTTGTTGTTTCAGGGCGCGGGGGCGAAGAACACCGAGATCAGTCCGTGAGTCAGTTTTTTCATGTGTCTTCCTGCTGCCCAACTTGTTATTCTACATTGCACGCACTGCCGGATTTCGACACTGGATCTCTTGTATCAAGAATGCGCTGCATCGTCCATTTGCTCTACAATTGCTGGACTGTACTATTGGCAAGTAGACGAACGCTGCGGATAAGTGTGCCGACAATCACGATATGCGTAGTGCAGATAAGCATTCGCCACAAATATGCCGCGGGCTGATTTCGATTTGCAGGCGGCGCACCAGCCAGTCTGATCTTCGGTCAATCACAAACCCTGAGGGCATTACAATTCCATTGCTTGCACCGCCACCGGTGTCCCAGCCGCAGTGTTATTCTATCTACGCTGCAGCTAGTGTGGCATATTCATCCCGGAATTGCAAGGGGCATGCGGCGGATGGACCGGTATGTGTTGAAAGTAGTACTTTAGTGCTGAAGTGTCTGAAGGAACGCGGCGTGGTACTTGTCATTGTTCACTTCTTGCCAGTCTGCTTCACGATATGTATTTTCACCTTGCTTCACAACCAGCATCTGGCACACAGGTAAGTCCGTCCATTTTAGTTTATGCGCTGCATCGTGTAACGATATGTAATTCGCTGAAACACGTCGTCTTTTGTTGTCTCTGTCGTACCACCGATTGAAGAGTAGAATGCCCGACACATACCGCGTGCTATCATTATGGACGTTGAGATTATTGTCGGAACTGCCGCGTCCTGCCGGATCAACTGATTTGATATGCCGCGCGCCAGACTTAGTAGCGCTACCAAACAATGAGTCAAGAATGTACGACCGATAGTCAGGCAATGTGGCAAGTACGAAAGGACATTTCAGTGTTCGGGCGAGTGCTGTGTATTTCCGCGCCTTTTCAATCACACGTTTGCGCAGCCTTTCTTGGCAGATCGGACGAGCACCACTTATAGTAAATATCGCTTTGGAAATACTGGGGTCTGCACTGAACAAAATGTTGTTGCCGAAGTTGTCTGCATAATTGCATGAGGAATGTCCTTTGTTGTTCAACCACTGTGATAGTACTGTGCAAAGATGCTCCGAATTAAGCCTATTTCCCGCACATATCACGTGGGCACAGACGGCACTGTCGTGTTTAATCTTGCCAAACAGTTCAAAGAGCCGCCGCTGCAAACCATCAACACGCCGCTGGTCTACCTTCTCGCAAGAAAAGAACGCCTCCACAAGTATTTTACCGTCGCTGGTTTCAACAAGAAAATCTGGTGAAACACCATTAATATTGGGACTAGTGCGTATAGCTGCATTGGGAATTCTCTGGAGCCACTCATAAAGCATCATCTCAAACCAAGCACCAGAATGCACACCGTCGTCCTTCCTAAAAAGGTCATTTTTCCACCTGCATGCTGTCGTGAAGCACACTTGGCTCATGATGCAGTCCAAAGCTAATCGCTCACCCACACGAGCCGGCGATGTAGCTAAGTTGTATATTTCGGTGGGTGAAATCAGCGTCCCCGGAGCATCACGCTTCGCTATTTTTGATACAGTCCTAGCATCGAACAGGGCTGAGCACATCAGTATGCCTGGTCTCAGGAATAAGTTTCCTGCATAATCCCGATCTCCTCCTGCGTCAGCTCGTACAGTTCGTAGACCAGTTTGTCGATCAGGCGGTCGGTGGCGGCAATTTGATTTTCAAGTTGGGTGCGGTCGTCAGGCGTGTTCGCTTTGGCCAATTGCTTGTGCAGCGCAAGCATCGTGTCCACATATTTCACCATCTGATCGTGCCGTTGCTTGTCCGTTGGATCGGCGAAGTCGATGCTGCGGATGGGTAGTTGCGACAGAAATTGTTTGTTCGCTGAATACCATCCACCATGGAAAGGCGCACTGACAAACGGGAAGTACCATCTCAGCAATCGCGAATTCAACAGTCCCTGAAGGTATGGCAGCGATAATCCTGCAGTGCCTTCCTTGAGTGTAACGCCGCCAACATCCACATTGTCAAGAAAGTGAGTGCCTTCGAAATCATAGGCGGCGTTAATCCGTTCCACGAGTCTGGGCACACAAAGCTTCCTCAAAGACTGCTTGTTCATATTCTTGAGGTAAATGTATCCATGCCATGCTTTGCCTTTGAGCTTCCCGCTCTCTCTGTTCTCCAACGTGGCTTTATTCTCGATCAGGTACGCGAATGTTTTTGGGTACTGGCGTGTAATATCGTCAAGAGCGATTAGCGCAACTCCCGAAGCGTCAACTTTGTATGGGAAAAGGATGTATTGGCGTTCGGGCAGGTCGCGGTAGCCCTTGACATCGGCGCCACTGATGAGAGGATAGAACAGCTCCTTCTCCAATGTGCGCTCGGCATCCAGTGCTTTCGAGAACAAACTTAGCGTATTAGTCGTCTCCTTCACGAGATCCATGATAAATACCTTGTCCGCGCTGGTCTGGAGTCCCACAAATATGTCCGCTACATCGTTCAGCTTCACTGGCATGGCGCGGAGTTTCTCGAATAGCCCTGCTCCCTTCCCCACATTGAAGTTCCACTCGCTGGTCGTAATCGTTTCTGCCTTGACTATGCCGGTAATGCTGTTGCTGTATTCTATTTGCCATTGATCAAGGTCGGCAACCTTGGTGACTGTGCATGTTTCGCTGCATAATTTGCTCAGGAATAGCAGGCAGGTGTAGGTGGTGACGCCCTTGAACACTTGCTGGTCGCCGAAATGAATGACCTGGTTGAGATGCTTGCCATCCGAAATGACTTTGCGCAGCGGCTCGCCGTACTGCGCGTTGAAGAACTTGTGCGGCAGGATGTAGCCGAGCAGGCCGTTGCCGTTCAGCAACTGCAAGCCCTTTTCCACGAAGACAACGTAGATGTCGTAGTTGCCCTTGCTGGCCGAGGCGTAGGCGGTCTTGTAATACTCGACTTCATTGGCTGCCCATTCCTTCATGACCTGAATACGGATGTAGGGTGGGTTGCCGACTATGGCATCAAACCCCGCGTTCTGTCGTTTGAACACGTCCGGGAATGCGGATTGCCAGTCAAAGACGTTGATGCGAATGCGCTCGGCTTCGTCGAGCAGATCCATTTGCTGGTGCTCGTAGAAATCCGGCCCGATCAGCGAGTTGCCGCACTTGATATTGCTTGACAAGTCGGGCAGGGCGCGCTCGTGGAACAAGCTGAGCTGACGGCCGAGGCTCTCCTGATTTTCGCCTTCAAGGACCTTCAGTACCAGGCTCAATTTCGTTACTTCAACGGCTTGACCGTCAATGTCCACGCCATAAATACTGTTGAGCAGGATGCGCTTCTTCTCTGCGGTGGTCAAACGCCAGTCGCCACCACCGGTCTGGTACACGCGCGCCGGTTTCATTTTCAACGCCAGTGCCTGATGCTCCACGTACCACTGCAAATACCAGTCGAGCAAGTACTGAAAGGCGGCGATCAGGAACGAGCCGGAGCCACAGGCCGGATCGCATATTTTGAGATTGTCCACGGCGGCCAGCACTGCGGCAAATACTTTCGCCGCGTCATTGCCGGTTGCGCGGCAGGTGGCAACGGCTTTCTCAACCAACGCGCCGACCGTGTTCTTGACGATGTTGCTGGTGACAAACGCCGGAGTGTACTTGACGCCGCCAGCCTTCTTGACTTCGGGCTTCTCCTCGACTTTGGCCTGATGCCCGGCTGTCAGACGGATGACTTTGCCAAGGAACTGCTCGTAGACGTCGCCCAGAATCTGGATCGGCAGGACCGAGAATTGGTACGGGCAGTCGGGATAGTAGAGGGTGTGGAAGATTTCCTTCAGCGGCTTGTCGTCAATGACAAGGCGCGGGGTGAGGTCGTCAGGGCTTTCAACGACATCTTTCTCGTGATGGAAATGGAACAGGCCGGAATTGTAGCGCTGGTCGGCTTTGAGGAAGACCTCGACCAGGCGCTGGTACGTCTGAGTGCCGTTGGTTAGCGAGAGCAACTGGCCGTATGGTTCGATGCCGCGATCTTCGCACATGCGCAGGAAGACCACGCGGTCTATTATTTTTTGCACCGCAAAGTTGAGTTCGCGCTGCGAAATGCTGGCATTGCGCAAGGCGATGGTGCGGGCCAGCAGGTCCCGCCAAGATTCAATGTCCTTGAGAAACTCGGCATCAACCTCGGTGGTGCCCTTCTTGGCCGTTGCGGACTCGGTATATTTGTGGAACGAGCCCTGCAGGACGGCTTCTTTCGAGAATACACCGGCAATCTGGTCCCAGCACTCGGCGTACTGCTTGTACGTGTGGAACTGCACCCGGGCAACCGAAACCTTGTCGGTCTTCAGCGGCTTGACGCGGGTATCGTAGACCGCCAACTCCTCGAAGTCGGTCAAGATACTGACGGGCAGCTTGCAGGTCCAGCCATAGCGGCGCAACTGCAGGGCGGGGTTGCAGTCCTGCTCGATGTTGACGGCGGGCTTCTTGGCTTCGAGAAAAAAGACGCGCTGACCGCCGATACGGAAGCTGTAGTCCGGTGCGCGGGATGTGCCCTCAATGGACACGGCATCCTCGTGGACCACATCCTTGTAGAGTTCAGTGTAGCCGCGCGTGTTGCGGACATCCCAGCCGAGCAACTCGAAGAGCGGGTCGATGAACTGGACGCGGGTTTCGGTCTCGTTGATCGCACCACGACGGTAGGCATCGACGTTACGGTCGAAGACCTCGATCAGGCGCAGCAGTTTGTCGGGTGCAGGCATTGTCTCACTCCTGGCAGAATAAGTGCTGCTGGAGTTCTGTCAGCGCAACCTTGAGCCATTTGAATATGAAGTCTGCAAAATTCATCGGGAAGCCATTCCTTGTCCTGAGTTACGCGACTTCAGAGCGCCATTTGTTTCCTCCAATGCGCCGGACTCTAACATAATGGCAATTTGCTTTTCAATTACGTCTCTAAGAATCCTGCTTGTAGACCGAAACCCGAAGATCCGAGCGACAGCAATACATAGTTCATCCTTTCTTGCTCCGTGTGAGACGTGAAGCAAAGCATTGACTGCTTCTCGTATTTCCGCAGGTGGCAGCATTTCTGGATTGCGAAGCGTGGAGGACGACACATGTTCGCGGGAACGAATACGGATACGCTGGCTTGGCACCAGGATGAAACTGCCTTCTTCACTACACTTTTCCTCCTTGACTAGTGTAGTGATTGCATTCATAACAGAATCGCGTATACGTGCCCCGACATGATGAAAGCCGCACAGATCACTCGCTCGTTTCACCAACTCATCTACATGAATTGGGCTCTCACTCTTCGCGATTCTGTAGACAACGCTTGCTATGTTCGTATGACCAGCAGTTTCGAATTGAGCCACTTGGTATGGTTCAGATAGATTTGAAATACCATCATCCCTCTCGACACAGTGATCAGATCGTGCTGGCATCTCGCCCTCTTGCATCCGTGGTGCCGGTCTCTGGATCGGCTGCTGTGACGTCAAGTTGTCTTGTCTTTTGGCATTTTCTATCGCCTTGACAACTTTTTGTAACTGTTCCTCGGGATGCTGAAACCAATCCGTACTCCAAATTCTATGTATGACCCAGCCGTGATCGACCAATACCTGTTCTCTGAGCCTATCGCGGTCTCTGGCCGACCGGGCCGAGTGATAGGCAGCTCCATCACATTCAATGCCCAGAAGGTATCTGCCAGGTCGTGAATCATCCAGAACCGCCAAATCTATGAAGAAGCCAGCCGTGCCCACTTGTGTATGGACCACGAAACCGCAGGATTCCAGCGCCGCCTTCACAGCTTCCTCGAACGGAGAATCCTCCTCCTTACCTGATGGTGCCGCATAACCCAAATGGCCGGTCTGTGCAAATCTTAGGAAGGTCTTCAGGGCTGCCACTCCTTGGCGGGTAGCTCTCTCCAAATCGATGTCGTCCGCAGTTATTGAAGCAAACACTTCACAGCGTTTCTTGGCTCGTGAAATTAGCACATTGAGCCTTCGCTCGCCTCCGTTGTTGCTTAGAGGACCAAACCGCATCGCCATGTATCCGTGAACGTCACGAGCATAGCCAACCGAGATGAATATCACGTCTCGTTCGTCGCCCTGGACGTTTTCGAGGTTTTTTACGAAGAACGGCTCCGTTTCGTGGCGAGAAAGGAAAAACTCCAGCTCTGCATCTGAGCGAAATCGACGTAGGAGTTCAAGTTCATCCAGAATAGCTTGCCTTTGCTGCACAGAAAATGCCGCAATTCCGAGACTAAGGTCTGGGCATGTACGAGCATGATTGAGTATGGCTTCGCAGACGGCCGCAGCTTCTACGCGATTCGTTCTGGTCTTGCCACTGTCGTAGACGCCTTGCTTGACATGGTGAAATTTCACCCCTGAATCAGACGAGGCGTTATCCGGGCTGGGCACAATGAACAACTTATTCTCATAGAACTCATGGTTTGACACTTGGATCAGCGTGTGATGTCGGCTCCTGTAGTGCCATCTGAGCATGGACTGAGGGACGCCGCGCGCGCAGCAAAGACCTAAGACACTCTCCATATCGGTTGGTTGTGCAGCTTGTACTTCGCTCTCGTCATCATCTTCATCGTCGCAGTCACTTGTCAGACGCATAAAGAACCGCGTTGGCGGAAGCTGTTTGCTGTCGCCAACAACCACTATCTGTTTGCACCTGGCAATGCTTCCTAACGCATCAACTGGCTGAACTTGACTTGCCTCATCTACCACCAGCAGGTCGAACTCGACCGCCCCGGGTTCAAGGAATTGTGCCACAGACAGAGGCCCCATCATGAAAACCGGCTTAATTGCTTGCACAACAGATCCCGCGTCTCTTAGAAGCCGACGAATCGGACGATGCCCGCGTCTTCTTGCCATTTCGCCCATCAGAATACCTGTCGCGCCAAAATCAGCAGCCATCGGAGGGACACTTCGACTGTGCGCAGCAAGCGTGCGGTATTTAGCCAGAAGGAGACGTTGTCGGTCGGTTTCCTTGAATGCTTCGACGACTTGGCTGTGACTACTGCCGTCGAACATGAAGAGATCACGCTTGCGCTGGACAAGATCCCGTGCCAGTTGACCGTAGTATGCCCGGTCAAAGCAATCACAGGCATCTTTTGGGGACAGGTCGGCACATTCAAGCTTATCGACAATCTCGTCAATGCCAAGTGATTGTGCTCTTCTAGTAAGAGCGCAGTAGTTGTTCCATCGAATAAGCTCCTCCATATGGGTTGACCAGTCCGTACAGCGTGCAACAAGCGCTGGCAACGGAATCGCATCAGTCTCTCCCACAGCAAACGCCGTCGCAGTGTTCAGGTGCAGCACATGGAATACACGCTCCGCGTTCTCCTTAATAGCGACAAGCGCTATCTGAAGGCCACCAACGAGCGGCGTGAGTTTTGCAAAGTCACCTATCGAGGCGAGCGACTCGCGGTAGTTGCTCGGAAGATGGAACTGTGTCAGGCGCGAAACCCAGTCAATAATACTCTCCAGGTGATTCCAGTCTGAATGTTGCTGCCGCCAGTAGCTTCCGAAAGCCGACCGTCCCACACCGTCCTTTGCATTAATCTCCCGCAGGATGGCTTGCCCCTCAATTAGAGTGTCCATGATATCCATGCGCTTGCCGAACTGTCTGGGCAGTGGTGTGGCGAGAGATGATTTCAACTTCGAGATGGCGTTCCGGTAGTCAGACCTTAGCAATCTGATCCATGATCTTCCGTGCTTCGCTATGTGCTCGCGATGTACCCGAAAATCCTGCTTCAATGCACCATCCATCCCGCGGAAGTCTTGGTTTTCGGCAATCGTCGAGAATCGTCTGCCCGCCCTCATCAATTCCCTCGGCGGCTCAAGGTCACCATTCCATATGGTGTGGCCTATGCTCTGTATATCGAGTTTGGGAGACGAAAGAATATTCTGCGCAATAGCAAACAGATGTTCGATGTCGGCCAAGGAAGAAGGCGACGGCAGTAACACGGCTGTGGAAAGCTCCTGTGCAATCCTTTGTACGTGCAACGCGGCAGCCTTCAAAGCTTCTATGTCAGCGCGTAGTGGCTCAAGGTCTATTCTGAGAACTGTTTCACAGCATATGCCGCGCCAGGGGTGGTTAGCACGAAGTCCGACCTCGGAAATCCGACGGGCGATTTCGTGAATAAGCTGCCGGCACTCTTGAAACGTCTCCCGTTGCCATGCCTCTGCGCCATGTAGCCGCAAACTGGCCGCTTGGTTATCTTTGTCTCCAAGCCTGGAAAGGTGTCCCATGATCTGAAACGGCGTCAATCCACTTGGCGATTGTCGTTCGTGCAGTCCCCTGACGTGCGTATTAAGAACCGTGCGCAACTGTTCCAGCCTGGCTGCGACTTGGGCCATATCGTGTTCTTGCGGATGCCCCAGATTCCAGGTGCGACCAATTTCCTCGATTACAGCCCGTTTATTTGCTTTGTTGCTGTGAAGCTCCAGGCAAAGGTCACCAAGTCCTTCCTTTTCCAAGCGTCTTTTCACCACTTGGAGGGCAGCAAGCTTCTCAGCCACGAACAGTACTTTCTTACCGCCAAGAACTGCAGTTGAAATAATATTTGTGATAGACTGGCTCTTGCCTGTGCCAGGGGGGCCTTGAATTACTAGATTGCGTCCCGTCCTCACCATCTCGATTGCGGCGGTCTGGGAGCTGTCGGAATCCACAACATGGTCCAGCTTGTCTGCGGAGATGACGTCGTCCAAATCGATATCGTTACCCAGTGTAGGTTCCCCGGCAGGGAACCCATTGACCAGTAAGCCAGATATGATATGGTGCTCAACTAATCTCCCGGGTTCAGGCCAGTTCTCGGGATCGAGATCCCTGTACATGAGAAATTTGGCAAACGAGAAAAAGCCGAGTACCGCTGCATTCGGGTCCACTTCCCACCCCTTTGCCCCTGCAACTGTACTGGCGACGTTCCGGCAATATGTATCCGGGCTCAGTTCATCACCATCAGGAAATTCCGGGAGTTCGATACGATAGTCTTTATTCAGCTTCTCGCGCAGTGAGATGTTCTCTTGTATTTCGTCCTCTGTCCAGCGGATGTGGAACCGCTCGGAGGCATTCTTGCGTTCCAGTTGGGCGGGGATTAGAATCAGCGGCGCGAAACGTGGGGAATCGGCATGCTCCGCTTCATACCACTTGAGAGATCCTAACGCGAGATACAGTATATTGACGCCCTGCTCTTCGATCATCGTGCGTGCGTCCTGGTACAGACCGAGCAGTCTGCGTTGCAATCCCTCGGATGTCAGTCGGGTCTGCAGACGCGAGTCGGTGTATCGTCTTGGCACCCCCGATTCGTCGTTTCCATCGTCCTGATCTGGCTGCGGCAGGGAAGCACCTGTTGCGGAGTCCACGCTGCCCGGTTGGTTGGGGAGCGTCATTTCCTGTTGCAGACCGTCGATTGACGCACCAGCACCAACCGGTTTGAACGTCATCGCTTTCTTCTCGGCGACAAGCTGCCGATATATCTGCTCGCCAATCTCGTCATCAACCTGAATAATGCGTGCCGAGTTGCTCTTTATGGGCATAGAGAGAAGGCGGTTGCGCGTCGATAGGTCGAGCAACTCCCTGCGGCATGACTCGAGAATCTCTCTTACGGTTGGCATAAAGTTACGAACAGTGCCCGTCACAGCCAAGGCTCTGGCAGCACATCTGTGCATCTGGCCATGGAGGTATGGCATATGGTACCATATGCTGAGGAGAAAAGCAACGATATAACTCCATAGTGCTCCAAAGCACAAGGTGTCGTCGCCAGCAGAAGACACTTGTGGCGTGCTCTCAATGGAAACCAGCGCAACAATTGCAGCCCAGAGGCTCGGTGCACGCTGAGAAACCGGCAGTTAGGCGAGCAACAATGCAAAGTACGGTTGCAGGTCTTTTCCACCTGATTGTCATCGGCACGTTGCTCAAATCTCAGTATTTGTTCACCCAGCCAGCTGCTGCAGAAGCTTCAACGCCTTCTCGTAGATTCCCCACTGTTGACTTTCTCTCGGACCGGCTACGTTCAGTGTTGCGATGCCGTTGCTCGTAATCCATTTCTTTACCTTGGTCACGGTCTTGGTGTCGGTCACGCCCAGGTCAATCATCAAGTGTGGCTTCCCGTGTTCTTTGGCGCACTCAATAGTTTGCCTCGTACCACCCGATGGTTCGCCGATGGTCAGAACGAGTGTGGCATCAGCCTCGAACACGTTTTTTTCAGTTCTGACCGCTGCCATCTTCGATGTAGTCTCCTTGAGTGGGTACTTGTCGGGGATTCTGCCGTCCTCGGCCAGACGATCCTTGGGACACCACCCACCGCACGGAATGCCGAGTTCGAGGGCAACATCCAAAGCTGCACGGTCCACGCCGGTCTGCCCGCCGGATATGATCTTGGTCACATTCATGGCGTATTATAGCAACCCGCGCGATTGCCGCAGTCGAGTGGAGCAATCAAGTACATGATGCATCGAGACAATACCACACAACGGCAGGCTGGCATCAATTTTGACAGTGTGGGCCGGAACTGGTAGAATACTCGCATGAAACTGATGCACTTGGAGGTCAAATGAGCTGTGGCCGCGTCTTGCTCTGCATTATTTTGCCACCCCTCGCTGTGCTGGATAAGGGCTGCGGAACCATCATACTTGTGACGCTCCTCACGTTGGCCGGCTGGGTACCGGGAGCCATCGCCGCCCTGATCGTGTGCAACGGTGAAGCGCAGACCAGAAAGGCTGCCTTCGATGCTGTCAAGGCAGCGTCCAACGAACCGCCACAGCAGCGATCATAAGGCGGGGCATCCTTGCGGATTGCCCCCACTGGGCACCGATTTCGTTTTCGGGATCATCCCAGTGCTGAAACTACGTAAATGGCATAACATTCTCGCCGCCTGTATTTACTAATGTGTTGCCTGTTTCAGGGGGTGATGAAAACTGCATATTGAGAAATATGTCCAGTATTCATTGGTGTTTCGCCTGTTTCAGGAAGAGAAGTGGCGCAGGCTGTCGCGCCGGAGTGCCTGTATTTACTGGTGTTTCACTGTGTTGTGAAAGTGGAGCGGGCGATCCCGCCGGTGGCGGGGCAAGCCGGATTTTTACCACGCAGCTGCGTGGCGATGCCGACGACCCCGCCGTGTGGGACAAGCGTCCAGCAACTACGCCATGTCGCTTTAGGATGCTACCGCAGGTGCTGCGTTGCAGCTTTCCAGAAAACGCCGTGCACCACGTGCTTTGATCGCCTTCTCCAATACGCGCGCCGCTTGACGATCACTCACCGGTTGCGAGTACACAAGCACCCAATCGTCTGTTCCCGCCGTTGTATGTGTTTTGCCGCACCTAATCTTGCCTGTCAATTGAGTACTTAACAAATGCGGCGCTCACAGAGGGCTATCCGACTTAGATAAGGTGTACGCGATGCTGGCCTCACCAAGCTGGAGAAGGAATTGCGCGAGACGATTGCGCAAGGCCAGCAGCAGTCGGATAAGGCGGCGTGAATGAAGAAGGCGGTCCCGAAAGACCGCCTTTTCAGATGTTCATCTATCACCGGCAGACGCCACTTTTGCGTTCAGCCTTCAGCATTCTGCGTTTCCTACTGCCCCCGAACACAGCGGAAACCATAGTAGTAGGACGAGTAGCTCCGGGCGTCGTAGTGGCGACTCGCGACGCGACAGACGCTTGCGCCGTCGTACCAATAGCCGCCGCGCAGCACGCGAGACGCGCCAGAAGCAGGCCCGCACGGATCATTCGCCGGTGAAATCGAGTAATACAAACCTGAATACCGGTCCCAGCACCATTCATACACATTCCCTGTCATGTCATACAGCCCATAGCCGTTCGGCGCGAAATACCCGACCGGACTGGTGTAGGGCATATCGCCCGCTACAAAGGTCGGATGAAAACCGCGCGTGGCACTTGTGTCATAACTGTAGATGGCATTGCTAATGTAATTGGCGTTGGTGTGCGTGATATTCAAGTCATTCCATGAAAACCGTCGGCCATTCAATCCACCCCGCGCCGCTTTCTCCCATTCCGCCTCGGTCGGCAGGCGATAGCCGTTGGCAGTCCATTTCACCCATTCGTTCGACAGATTCTCTGACCCGCCGCGGTACACCAGGGTCTGGGCCGCATTGGTATAATAGCACGGTGTCAGGCCTTCTTTCTCACTGCGCGCATTGCACCATTTGACGCAATCGTACCAATTTATGGTCTGCGCCGGATGATCCGCCGCTTTGCCGCTGCCGGCATGGTCAAATGTGTAGCCATTCGCAATCGCCCAATTGCGCACCTCAAACCACTGTTGCGACGTCACCAGATATCTATTCATGTAAAACGCGCTGACCATGACCGTATGCACCGGCAGTTCAATGGAATAGCCCTCGAAGGCATCCATGCAGTTGCCCATGACGAACGCGCCGGCCGGGATCAGCGCCATGTCATTGGTGGCGACTATCGTTTCGGTTGCCGTCACGCGCACATGGGCTTGGCTGGTAATGGTGAACGGAAAATCGCCCGCCGCAGACCAGACGACTTGCTTGAGTGTGCCGGTGGTCACACCCGCACCAACATCGCCGCTGAAATGCGTGCAGTTCAATGAATACGTCGCGCCGGAATTTGTGGATGCATACAGCAAGACCGTATACACGCCGCCGCTCGGATTGAGCAAGTCATAGGAAATGTCAACAATTGGTTCGTCTGGCCGCTGGACAGCCATGACACTTGTCACAGTTACCTGGCCTGCCTCCGCCACCAATGCTGTCAGCACCACAAGAGCAATGCTTATATACCTTTGCATGACGATACGCGTTAGAAAGATACAATTAGGATGTTCGCCTCTGTCTTTGTCGTTTGCGCGCGGCCATACTCGCCAGTACCAGCGCCGCCAGCGTGGCGCTCGCCCCTTCCGGCACAACCATGAAAGCGTTGCCGTTGAATATCATGCTGTTCGTCAAGCCACTGCTGTCAGTCACCTCAAAACGCACAACATACGTCGTGCCGCCGCCAGCCAAAGACTCGGGTACCAGCCAGCTGCACAACCCGGCCCAGTTGTCAATAGTGTTAGTCACCACGGCCACCTGCGCGACTGTATTGGAGACATGCACACTGATGCAGTTTATCGTGACGTTAGTGCCATCTTCATCATCGGTAATGCCATTCACCCACCAAATGATGTTGGTGGGCATCGGCGCAGACAGCACCGCTCCGGGTGACGGGAAGATCAGCGCGTTGCTGGCGATTTGCGGCATGGCTTCCGCTGCCGTCTTGCGATGTACCACAATGCCGTCACTGCTCTCCTGCGTCAGCAAATTCGTACCGATGACCTGCACGGTGTTGTCGCCGTGCAGCAAACCGGTGATGAGTGCCGTCCAAGCATCGCCAACGCGGGTTGTGTCGCCGGCGGTGCCGCCCGTGAGATTCTGCCATCTGATTACGCCGACCACATTTTCGTTGTTGGTGCCGCCAACCGTGGCGGTGGTACTGGCATAGCCGACTACGCGTGGCGTGGCGTTGGTGATGTCCACATACGGTGCGCCCGTACCAATGCCGCCACGGGTTATCGTAATGTTGTCATTGGCGGAAATGTTCCACTCATTCGTGCCGGTTACGGTAATCAGGTTCGCACCAACACCCAGCGGAATTGTAGCTTGGTTGTTCACCAGCACGCCATTTTGGCTTGTGAGCGCGTTCACCCAGCGGCGCGTACCCACGACATGCATATTATTAGTGATGCCGAGGGTGTAACTGGTCACATCGTAGCTGAGCACTGGCGGTGTCACATTGGTGATCTCCACATACGGCACGCCGGTGCCGATACCACCGCGCGTAACTGTAATGCTGTCACTGGCTGTCGCGTTCAAACCGTTGGTGCCGTAGACCGCATTCAAGGTCGAGTTGGCATAGCCGGGCGTGCCGCTCGGTGGGCCATTGACGCTTGCAGCCCACGAGACCGCCTGATTGTTGTCCAGCAGTGGATCGGTCAATTCAAGCGAAGGGCCGCCGCCATTGGGGCCGGTCGGCCACGGCGCGGCCACACCATAGAGCACCGTATCAGCAATCTGGCCAAGGCTGTTGCGCAGCGTGATCGTCTCGCCGCTATTGCTCAGGCTATTGAAGTTGTTGGTCGTGAATTCGCCGATGATGTTGGTGGTGGTCGGATTATAGGCCTGCAAATTGGTGGCAAACACAGCAAAGACACCATAGGCACCCGGCTCCAGCACGTAGGATGTCGTCTGAGTGTAAGCAATGCCGGCGCTGAAATAGTAGTTCAGTAGATCAACCGGCGTGCTGCCCGAATTGTACACCTCGATGTATTCCGTCAAATCAACGCCGACTTCGGGCGGGTTGTACATGATTTCATTGATCATCACGCTGTCGTTGGTTGCCATATCCACGGTGTTCGTGCCGTAAACCGTGATAACGTTCGCGCCCACGTTGAGTGTGATATCATTGATCGTCCACCATGGGCTGCCGGGCGAACATGTTCCGCCGCTACTGGTCAAACTGTTTGACCACCACAGCCCCACAACGCTAATGTTGTTCGATCCGCCAATGGCCGTGCTGAGAGTATCGTAGGTCACCCATGCATCGGCGTTGGTCACATCCACAAATGGCGTCCTGGTCCCGATCCCGTCGCGCGCGATGACTACGCTATCGTCCTCTATGACGCCATATAGGTTTGTGCCGTAGACGCGGATGGTATTCGTTCCAACCCCCAGGCCAACCGACGCAGCTATGAACGCCAGCCCGTTGCGGCTGAAACTAATCGCCGCCCCGCCAGCAGTGGCATTTGATACCCACATCCCACCAACAATATCTAGCGTGTTGGTTCCGGCCACGGCATAACTTGTCACATCATACGTCACCGTCACCGGCGCGTTGGTGATGTCCACAAACGGGGCGTAAGTTGCTTCTATCACCACTGGCAATAGTTGATAGCCATTGGTGGCAGACTGGCCGGAGCTGGTAAACTGCGAAAGAATAGCTTGGATGTTGCAGGCGCCGGCAGGGATAATCGTGCCAACCAGTGGATCGCCGGCGTCTTGGACACGGACGATGGCGGTCATACTGTTTTTTGAGATAGTCTGGTTGACGGCTGCGACGAACGGGTTGCCCGCGTTGGCAAAGGTCACGCCACTGATGCGCACCAGCATGCTCTCGCAGATTTCGCCCGTGGGCGCGCCGTTCTGCACATCGGTGATGTCAATGTCAATCGGGACTAGCGCAGGACCGACACCGTTGGAGATCACCGCGCTGATGTAACTGATTTCGTACAGACCACTGTACCAGGAGTTTGAGCCCTGCACGGTGACAATACTGCCGGGGCGCAAGCTGTTGCTGGCAATGGCCTGCCGGGCCGTTTGCATGAGTGCCGTCGGCCAATACAAAGTGGCGCCACCGGAACTGTCTTGGACACAGAAAGAATAGCCCGCGCCGGTCAGATCGTTGGTTTCGGACACGACAACCGGCCCGATGTCGGCAAAGACGTTGGGGCCGGCGGCGCGCGCAGTGGCGATGCTGGTAGCCGCACGGGCCGCGGAGGACGCCATGAACACGCTGAACAGACCGCAGATGAGGAGGACACAGTGCTTCATCATTATCCTTTGATATTGATAGGTAGCATTGTTTCGCCACCGGTTTCGTGTACACTAGTGTTTGTTAACTACGCTTCAACCATTATGGCACATTCCTTGTTGAATTACAAGGTCTCTGGTTCCGTCGATCAAGAAGATCGCCGAACTCGCCATGCTCAATATCCGTGTGGCCGATGTATTGGAAGCGCGCCAAGGCGGATGGCTGCGGTGGGTCAGGGGCGCATGGGTGGTCAAAGGCGATGCCCTTATTGGCGTTGATCTGACGAAGGCAATCATCAATGCGGATGAGACGCACAAGCAGATGTCTTTGCAACTGCCTATGCCGACCGTATTGCAGGCCAGGGTGGATCATCAGAAGACCAAGACGTACGATGTGCAACGGGGGCTATGCGCCGGCCAAGAGCGTGAATCCGACCTGCGCGATGCGGCAATGCGCCAGGCCCAACAATCGATCGAGGCGGCAGCCAATACCCCGGACAACATCCACGCAGCCCGCCGCAGATTGGAGAAATTGCTGGGGAGAGCCTGCAAATCGCGTGGATGGACGGCAACAATAACGTGGATGGATGCCTGCCCGTCCAACAGCAGCGCGTTGGTTGTCGGACCAGCGTCAGCGCGGTGAACATGACGTGCTTAATCCTGCCGATAACATTGGGCGGCAGTCATCTCAACATTCCACATTGACGCAAAGCACCGCAATGACCGGAAAGAATGGCATAAATGAAAAAGGCGGCCCTGCAAGACCGCCTTTTTAGATGTTCATCATCGCCAACTGCCCGTCATCGCATTCGGCGTTCTGCGTTCAGCATTTCCTACAGCCCCCGCACACACCGAAACCCAAAGGAGTAGATCGAGCGGTCCGGAGTGTAGTAGTTGCGAAACGCGACGCGACAGAAGTACGCGTCGGAGCCCCAACCGCCGCCGCGCAGCACGCGATACGTGCCACTTCCAGACCCGTGTGTGTCATTCTGCGTCGCACCCCCGGTGCTGTACCAAGTGCCGTCGTACCAGTCCCAGCACCATTCCCACACATCCCCCGCCATGTCATACAACCCGTACCCGTTCGGTGCAAAATAGCCCACTGGGCTGGTGTAGGGCGATGGCGCATTGGTGAAAGCGGGATTATATTCGCGCGTCGCGCTTGTGTCATAAGGGTAGCTGGCAGAACTATGGTAATTCGCGTTGGTGTGCGTTATATTTAAGTCGTTCCATGGAAAGCGGCGGCCACTCAGCCCGCCGCGCGCTGCCTTCTCCCACTCCGCCTCAGTCGGCAAGCGATAGCCGTTCACGTTCCAGTTCACCCATTCATTTGAAAGATTCGCTGACCCGCCGCGGTACACCAGTGTCTGCGCCATGTTGGTATAATAGCACGGCGTCAGCCCTTCTTTCTCGCTACGCGCATTGCACCACTTGACGCAATCATGCCAACTGACGGTCTGCACCGGATGGTTCACCGCTTTGCCGGAACCCGCGCCAAACGTGTAGCCATTCGCAAGCGCCCAGTTTCTCACCTCAAACCACTGCTGCGACGTCACCTCACATTTGTCCATGTAAAACGCGCTGACCATGACTGTGTGCACCGGAAGTTCATCTGGCCAGCCCTCACTGGCGAGTATGCAGTTGCCCATGGCGAACGCGCTGGCCGGAATCAACGCCATGCTGTCCGACGCCCGCAACCGCACGCGCGTGTTGGAATACACGCCGATCGGCAACGTGTCTTCCCGGGCAGCCCAGATAATCAGCTTGGCCGTGCCGGTGGCCACATTGTTGCCCACGTCGCCGGTGAAATTCGTGCAGGTGCTGAAAAACGTCACTCCGCCATTGGTGGAAATGCTGACGCCCACGGCATTGGTCAGCGCACTGGCACTGGCCAAATCATAACTGATCGTCACGACAGCCCCGGGGGACGCGATGGCGGTGACATTCGTGACTGTCACGGCGGCGAAGGTGGTGAACGCGCTCAGCGCGAGCACTAGCATAATTCTCATTCGCATCGTTTTCCTCTGCAATTATTGGCCATCAACGCATGTTTTATAGTAGCATATTCTTCGGCACAGCACAAATGACGCACCGATTCTACAGCCGTCAAAGCGCACCACCCGCACCACCCGCACTTAATCCCCGCCGTTTTCGCGTTATAATATATGTAGCAGAAATGCTACAAAAACTACGTGCAGCGTCCGTCCTCACCCGCAGTTTCACGTTGCTCTGCCCTTACCTGTTCATCCTTCCACACAAGGAATCACTATGCTCAATACCACCACGCACGCGGACATGGGCACGTCCGCTCACATGTGTAACGACAATGCCCAGCCCCGCAGCAAACCCACCCTGCTCCAGTCACTCGGGAACTGTGTCTTGCGCACCGTTCATGCCATCGCGCTCAGCATTCAGAAGACCGCGCCGCTTCTCAGTGCCATGCTCTCCCGTTTTCCCCGCACCATCGGCACGCTCGTTCTCGGGTCGATCCTGCTCATCCTGCTCAATTCCGTCCCGTTCATCGGTGGCGCATTGATGTACATCGGCATCATCCTGATCGTCGCCGGTGGCATTGTATCGTTGTACATTGACACGATTGACTATTTTAATGAGCGCCGGATGAAAAACACCTTGCGCCAAACTGTTGATTCATTCCGCAGCGCCATGACCGATGGAGACCACCATGCAAGTACTGACAGCCCAACAAATCGTCCAGATGTTCATATCTGATGAGCAATGGTACGGCTTCAGCGGCATGTTCGAGGGCACTTATGGCGGTCGGTTATTATTGGATGCCGACCGTGATGCATTCGTCTGGCTGAGTGACGAGGAGTTTGATGCATTGCAGCAAACTGCCGATGATGCCCTCCACACAGCCAATTATGATCTGCTGCCAACCATCACTGGCAATAATGAAGCCGTACATGACCACCCCATCACCAATATGTCCGCCGCTTGATACGACAATGTGAGCACCGCGTAGTTTAAATGGATTGTGCAGTATCGGCATGCACATAGAACACCTTGTCTCAACAAGGAAATAGTCGTTCAAATCGACTCGCGGTGGCCACTTCTATTGTGGTCTGCTCACTTTTCAGGAATAATTAATATCTGCAGATATTAATTTCATTCAACAATATACAACCCTCTGGAGAACACCGATGCCCAAGTTGAATATCACGTCTGCCGAATACCATGCCCATCCTGCTCTTGGATCAAGTGGCATCCGGCTCTTGCGTCAACGTCCATCATTGTTCAAATGTCGTGTCCTGGATGGCGTCACTGAACAAAAACGTTGCTTTGATCTTGGCACAGCATTTCATGCCGCGGTACTCGAACCGGATGCTTTTGCCACGAATTATACCTTATCCGATCTGGACAAGCGTACCAAGGAATACAAAGCATTCGCCACTGACAATGCCGGTAAGAATATTCTGAATGCCAATGACTATGCCATCGTGACCGGTATGCGTGATGGTGTTATGCGCAATGCCACCGCCGCCAAATTGTTTGCCAAGTCACCGGAAGTGGAAATGTCATATTTCTGGAATGACAAAATCACAAATGTTGAATGCAAATGCCGACCTGATGCGTTACTGGAAAACAAAGACCGGTTGATCGCCATTGACCTGAAAAGTACGCGTGATGCATCGGCCAGGGCATTCCAGAAATCGGTGGCACAGTATGGCTACCATATTCAGGCGGCATGGTATAGTCATGGTATAGAGGTGGTAGGCGGTAGAGCAGTTGATTTGTTCCTGTTCATTGCCGTAGAGCCTGAGCCGCCATTTGACTGTGGCGTATACTATTTGTCAGAAGACGCACTGGATATAGGATGGCGCGATTGTCAAAATGCAACGAAGGTGTTTGCTGAATGCAAGAAGAGTAATTTATGGCCAGGATTACCACCTGGTCTAACCGAATTGCCACTGCCCGAGTGGTACAACATTGAGGAGTAGATATGCTGAAGACGATCATGATTGACGGCAAGGGCTATGTCGAAGTGGCCGAGCGCATCAAAGCCTTTCGCCAATTGCACCCACAGTGGAGCATTGAGACTGCGATCCTGTCAAATGCAGATGGCGTGGTGTTGATGCAGGCGGTGGTGAAGGATGAAAGTGGCCGGGTAATTGCGACCGGTCATGCCTTCGAGAAGCAGGACAGCAACTATGTCAACCGGACCAGCTACATCGAGAACTGCGAAACCAGTGCGGTTGGCAGGGCGCTGGGGATGTTGGGCATTGGCGTGGATACCGCCATTGCCAGCGCCGAAGAAGTCGCCACGGCGCAAGCAAATCAACCGTCCCAGCCGGGCGAAGCAGGCAATGGCGCGGGTGCATCCCTTGACACCATTCTCGACCGGAAAGCCAAGATCAAATTGCTGTCAGAGCTTGCCGGTCAATTGAGTGCTGAACAGAAGGCCGCGTTCAAGGTGCAGTATCCGAACGGTACCAAAGGCTTGCGCGATACTGGATTGGCAAAGTTGGAGAAGGAACTGCGGGAGGCGATTGCGCAAGGCCAGCAGCAAGGCAAAGCGGCGTGACAGAAACGTTGCCAATGCTGAAAGGCGGTCTCCCGGATGAGGAGAGACCGCCTTTTATGTGTTCATTATCGCCCGGCCCGCTGCGTTCCGATCTTCAATCAGCAATCAGCCTTGGTGGCGCCGGCGCGAGCGGACGTAACCAGCCGTGCCGGCGAACAAGGCCGCGGCCCATGTGCCGGGCTCGGGGATACCCGTGATCGCGCCGATGCTGTTGATCGGGTTCGAGCCATAGGCCGGCGCGTTGGTCGAGCAACCGAAATAGATGCTGTCAACAGCGAGGTCGTTGCCGAACGCATCCGTCACTGTGTTGCGCAGGCGGAAACTAATGTTGCTGGGAGCGGTCACGAAGTAGCCATCGCGGTAGGTGAGAAACCACTGGTAGGCATTCGTCGGCGCGGTGGACGTGGTGAGCGACTGCCAACGGCCGTCGTCATTAAAGCTCATCTCGAAGGCGAGCTGAGGCTGGGCGCCGTCGGGATAAACGCTGGCGATATAGGCTTGGAAACGGTAGTAGATGGGCGCGTTGCTCGAGCTGATGACCACGTCCTCGGGATTCACGGTGACGTCCTGCATCCACGGGGAGAGCTCGTTGTCCGGCGCGCCATTGGCTACGAAATAGTTCACGCCGCTCTGCGCGGCGAGACTGCCTAACGCGGCCCACGCGGAATGGGCTTGGTTGAGGCTCTGGATGATCCCGTATTCTGCCTCATTGATAACCCTAGGAGGAACAACAGGGGTGGGACAATATGAATAGTCGCTGGAAAAGCTGGTGTCTCCGGACTCGAAGCTGCCGTTGACGATGAGGTTCGCGTGGACAAAGCCTGCCATGGCCAGCAAGCAGGCGCCGATGCGGATCGGCTTCAGCAATACGGCAGGAATGGCCGCACTCGTGCCGTCCGTCTTGGTGCCGTTGTGCTGGGTCACAAAGAGCATTTTTGGCTGTTCGGTCACGCCTTGCTGCATACTGGCTAATTCAACCGGTGATAGCTCTGACATAAATATCCCTTGTATTAGTTCGTGATATACCGGAACATAGAGCGTGCGCCTGCAATCGCAACGCTTATACAACGTTATGCGGACATAATATAATACCATTTTGGGGTGTCGGTGTCAAGACTACCATGCCGATTTGTGATGCCGATTTGCGCGCGTCGTAGGCGCAATCGGTGTAGACGCAATTGTTGCAGGCCTTGTTCGTCAGATTGCCGGCAAGGCTCATGGCAAGTGAATACCGCCATACCGCGCTTAATCTCACCCCGATTTGCGTTATTACAATTGAAGGGGCCACAGCCTCTTCACATCCCGCACATTGGCGATTGCATCTACGTGCTGATCGCCATTTGGGTGCATCTCCGTGTACACTTTTCAACCTATCCCGTTCCGCACATTTCAACATATTTGGAGCCCCCCATGCACAAATTACTCTATGATCGCGTCCGCCTCATTCGTGGTTTGCAGCTCGCCCTCAACAACGGCTTTTCCGATCAGGAAAAACACGCCATCGCCAACATCCTCACCACCATCCGCACTGACCCTCATCATCACTTCCTCTCCTATTCCCAAGAGGAGATCGGCAAGGTTTCCTATGCCAAGTACCCCAGCCACATGCTCGATACCGTAAAGCGTATCCGTACCACCCTCGGCAAGTATATTCGCCGGCAATGTGGCATCGGCAAGGATGACTTGAAGGATAATCTGTTGAACGCGCTCTGCGGCTACGTCTTTCGCATCGTAGAATTTGCCGATTCCATGCCGCCTGAATTCATCATCCTCACCGGTCAGGCCATCTCCGATTTCTATCGCATTGGCCCAACATCATGCATGTCCGGCAACAGCGCCAAGTACACCCACTTCTACTCCATCAATCCTGACAAGGTGGCATTGGTGACTGAGCGTCGTATGCTGTCTGTTCCCACCAACGACGGTAACTGCGAAATGGAATTGCGTGCCAGGGCATTATTGTGGACATCGGACAAGAGTGAACGCATGTTGGATCGCATCTACATTGTGATTGGCGACACGCGGCATAACGAAGGCTGCTGCGAGGAGAAGATCGGTAATGGAACAGCTTGCATTTGCGAATCAATTATCAACCGCTTCCGCACCTGGGCCCTCAAGAACAAGATCATTAACAAGGGCTCGCTGTGTGATCGGTTTGATGTCACCATGCATGTGGCGGATTATGTGCCGTATATGGACACGCTCTGCTACGGCTCATATGTGGACAATGACGTGCTGCGCATCTCGAACAAATCGGATGAATACACGCTGCAATCCATCAACGGTAATCGCCCGGAAGCCGAAGGCACCAATTGCACATCCTGCGGTGGCCGTATTGGCGAGGACGATATATATTGGGGCGATGATGATCCGTATTGCAGTGATTGCTTCTACGAGCGCTACTTCATCTGCCATAACTGCGGTGAAACATTCTCCAACGATGATTGCACAGTTGTCAAAGATCACGATTATTGTGACGAGTGCGCCGGTCGGTTGTTCGTCATGTGCGATGTGTGTGAAGAGCATGTAGCCGCAAATAGCTTGACCACCGTGAACATCAGCGATGGCACCAAAGATGTCTGCGAATCATGCCTGGAGGAATACGTTTGCTGCGCCGGTTGTCTCGAATATTTTGACGGAGCGCTTATGCACAATAGCGACGAAGGAGATGAAGTATTCTGTGAAACGTGCTTCGCCGACAAGGAACAGTCTGAAGTCGTCGAGGAATCCAGCGTATGTCATCAACAAATACCCGCCTAACAACGACGCAGGGGAAGGTGTGATCACGTATACGGAATTATGGCCCGTACATCCACATCCACCTTCCCCTCGCCACCTTTCACAACAACACCGAGCCCAACACAAGGAAACACAATGAACTCGAAATTAAACGAGCGTGAGTTGCTCAACCTGCTAATGCATTTGCTCGATAGAACCACCCCCTATGGCCAGGAAAAGACATTGGCACACATGCTTCCTGCCGGTGGGATATGGGACATGGCGGACAATTATATCGTGGAGGTCAGCACCGGTAGCACATGCCTGTTTGCCTGTCATCTCGATACCGTATGCGACGAAAGGGTAAAGCTGAAACCACGCATACATCAAGGCATGATATATTCGGCAAAGCATCGGTCACCCTTGGGCGCTGATGACAAAGCCGGTGTGCTATGCCTATGCGCCATGATTCATGCCAATATCCCCGGCATCTACATCTTTCATGCCGGTGAAGAAGTTGGTGGTATTGGTGCCCGTCATATCGCCGAATCATTTGACCTGACACGCTTCAAACGCGCTGTTGAATTTGACCGCAAAGGCCTTAATTCCGTCATCACGCAAATGGGCTGGGAAAACACCTGCAGCAATAAATTCGCCGATGCCCTATGCGATCAACTCGGGATGGGGTTTAGGCCAGATCCCACAGGTATTTTCACCGATGTATCCAATTACACCGACATCATTCCCGAAGTCACCAATATCTCCGTCGGTTACTACAACGCACACACGCCAAAGGAAATATTGAATGCGTCATGGTTGATCAACAAACTAATCCCACATCTGTATCAAGTGGATTGGGAACACCTGCCTATTGAGCGTGATCCGAATGCGTATAAAGCGCGCTGCAATTATGTGCCTTGCTGGTCCGGTTATGACACCTGCATTGGTCGTCAAAACGCATGGGATTATGACGATTACATGTTGCGTCGGGATCTACCGCATGGCTATGATTACGAGTGCGAAATGTGCGGCGGGATTACCAATGATTCACGGCTATTGGAGGAGGTGACATTGGACACTGGTGAGCTGTATTGGCTATGCGCTGACTGTGTCAATTATGTAAAGCGCGATGTGAACATGCAGCAGGGCGATGATCGGAATGAACAGATGGAACATGAGCAAAGCGTGATGCTCAGTTCGCTGTAATCAAATATCGAAGGAAAAGATGGCGGGTTATGTGGCTTGATGCACATGGCCCGCTTTTATTTACATATTGGCATAACGCATTGAAATACAGAGCATAACAATGTGCATATAAAAGACTTGCACAATTTACAGGACTAATACTAGAATATTCGAAATGCACAATGCGACGCAGGAATTGGTGGCAGATGCGCAAAATGCGATGAGATATATGAATGGAAATATGACGTAAAAAGCATCGCGAATGGCTGATGAAATGATGTCGTATAGCGGATGCAACCTAGCCTTGATCGAGGCTAGGTTATAGGGGTATATTGCGTGGGGATATTGTATGTGGATTTGGCGGATATGCCGAAGTCAGCAGATGCGCGATGAATAATGGAGCCAACTATGATCCCATTTCCAAGGTAAGAATGGGCAATATTCCGAAGAGAAAAAGGTCGATGGATAGGCTGAGAACAGTGTGGATTATGCTAATATATTGCTTTATAATGACATGAAATAATGTGTCGCATTTGCGACACATTTATTGCCAAAAACGACGATGGATTATTCACACAGGCATGGAGCAAATGCGTGCGGTCTTTGCGAGCAGCGACAATTAGAAATACCGCTGTCGACAATTACATCAATTTCTTGTTTCATTCCATCAAACGCATCGCCAAACGCTGGATCATGCCCATACACGACTGGGGCGCTGCGGCTGCTCCCAACTCTTTCTCATTTGACAATTGTTAGTTAGGCCTTGGCACTCTTGGTCTAGTTCCGGCGACTTGTCTAACTGCGCACCGCTCACCCGCCCTCAAGCGCGTTCAGCAGAGTGAACTGCTGCTGAATCGCCTTTGCCAGCGCCGCGTAGTGCCGCTGCGCCAAACTGCCAAATCGTGCTTGTGTCCACGCCGCGTCTTGCTCGTTCGCCACGGTAAGGCTTTGCTCGTTCACCAACTGCCGGATGCTCTTAACGCTATCCTCCGCCAACGGCTTCGTGTCAATGAAAAGCAGCAATTGTGCGTGATACGCATTCAAAATCTTGCGCGCTTCGGCGATGCGTTGCTCCCGCGCTTTGTCTCTTGTGAACCACGCCACGCCACTGGTCAGCATCACTACAAATACGGTCAGCGGCCAGAACACATTCATCATTGCGTAGGTCAGCGTATGCCAGCCGGCCGCCAGCGCTGCGGTACCAAATATCGTCGCGCTGAAACTAGCTGCCAGCGTCTGTTCCGCCATGCCCAATGTGAACTCTGGCGTCGCAGTCAATGCGCCAACCGCCGCGCGCGCTGCACCGTCCAACTGCGCGACCTCCTGATTATACGCCACCACACGCTTCTTCCATGTCGCCTGATATCGCGCCGCTGCTTGCTCAAAAATGTGCGCCACCTGTTTCTCGATCTCCTCGTTCGGGCACACGTCATTCAATGCCTTGTCCAACAGTATGCGCTCCTCAACTACGGTTGCATTCGCGTCCGTACCCGCAAGTTTTGCATGCATCTTGCCCGCCGCGTTGGCCAGTTGCTGCAAGACCTTCTTGCCGCGCTCGCCCAGAACATTACCGGTCCGCTTGATTAATGCGTCAACACGCCGCGGGTCTGTCGCATTGGTCAACGTATTCTGTCCGGCTGTCTTGGCCTTATTAATCGCCACGCCCCCGGTCTTCCTCCATGTATCCACCAAGCCTGTCAGCCAAGATGAGTTATCGCACAGGAATTCGGCCACTTTATCTCCCATGCCCGTGAAATAGGCATCCAGCGCATTATACACTTCATCAAAGAACGCGCTCGACGTGTCAATCGCCGTGCGCAGAAAATACTCTTTCTGCCGCGCCATTTGTTCTGCAATCGTCTCATAATGCAGACGGTATTCCATCAACCGCAGCTTGGCATCCTTCACCGCAATAAGTTTCTCATGCGCCGCCGCTGTCGCATCGGCCATCGTTGCAGGCAACGTCCCCAGTGTCGCATGTAATGTGCTTTTGATATTCTCCGCCGTGGCTGCGTCTGCAGCGCGCATACTCTCCAGCACAGCGCCAAACGCGCGCAGTGTGCATACCTGTTCGATTAAATCACGCGTGGACATGTTCATCCTCCATCCGCATTGCTTTATATGCCGTTTTGATGATGTACTGCGCCGGCTTCAGCAGGGCCGTAACGCGCGCATAGGTCTTGGCCGGGTCATCCATCGCCTTACCCACCAGCACGGCTGTGCCCATCCCCACCAAGCAGCCCCACCAGACCGGACCGCCAATGATATTCGTCACGAGAATCACCGAGCCAGAAACAACCGCGCCTTTGCCTGCCTGCACGACACATTCCCGCTTCGCCTCGCCTTTGTACAAAGCACGCGCCATGGATGCGCCGGCAATGCCCAGCAGCACCGGATTCGCGCTGGCGAAACTTGACGCCAGCATTGCGCCGCTCAAGCGCGACAAGTCTTCCGGCCGACCCCGCCGCGCCACAACAATCGCCGCTGCCAGCCCCAACGCGCCGCCCAGCAATTCTGAACCATTCACGCTCATCGCATCTGCCAAATACGATTTCGACACACCTGCGCCGGCGGCCATATGAGCAACTTTGTGAAACGTATCGGGCTCGACCGAATACAGTACATTCGTGCCGCTGACGGACGCCGTATCGCGCAGCAAATGCTCGCTGGCCTGCGCCAACTCGTTCGCAAACATGTCATCCGCCGCCACATCCTTGACCGCCGCCAGCGCGCCAAGCAGACTGTGCTGACCATCCACCAAATGGTGCAACTGCGAACCGCCAACATGCGCAGTATTATAGACCGCATCAATGGCGCGGTCGTAGGCGTCAAAATTATGATTGAACGTGTCGGCCAGCCATTGATCAAGGCGATAGCCCGGTTCGCCGGCCAGCGCACCAATCAGTCCAGCGCGCATATCCACGCGACTGGGTTTGATTCCGAGTTTAATCGCCCGCACCCGTCGTTTGCACTCTTCAGATTCTGTCGTCATAAAGGTTGTCTTAAAATAGTTCGTTTATTGTGCTCTTTCAATGTCACAGGTGCGGCTGATCAACCTGCGCCACAGCCAGTAATCTATTGCAATTGCAGACATGCCACCACAAGGCGTTCCTTTATCTTGGTAATAACTGTTTTCACGGTGTTCCTTAGAAACTTGGCAGCCACAGAGATCGCAATCGCAGCATCATTTGAACTCAGATCCGCTTGCGACACTTCATGTGCTGTATCAATCATAATGCCTCTGTGTGCATCGTTGGCGTTGAACATCGCTTGAGCGCATGCACACGCATCGCATGACAACTTCCGCAGATCCACTTGGGGGAGTATGACGTTTTTTCTCATAGTCAATACTTCCAACACTAGCAGAAGTGGTTGAATAACAATGGCCAATTCGTCCATGATATGTAGCTTGGCATAATGCTTCATATCCTGTTTTACTTTGAGTATGATCTCTTCATCGCATAGATCCTCCAGGGTACGCTCTTGATTGTCTTTTGTGGGAAGACTAAGCTGCTTGCCTATGACCGGTCTATACTCATTGAGAAAGACACCCTCACGTATCTTAAGATTTTTAATGATGTCATACATTTTGAACGACAGTGGGTGTGCTCTCACCAAGCAGCTCCAGCCAGACTTATTGTATAGAGCTACAATATTGGTCGTGCAGGCTATGACGGCATATTCTGAAGTCCCGAGGTCTTTACACTGACATATCTGGCTTGTGCGCACAGGTGCAACTTTCACTATTGGGCTCTTCGCAGCAGCATGTACAGATTTGCTCCTGGGATTTTGTCTTTGTTCCATTTGGTTTGCAGGCGTCCGGAGAGGCGGACAGTGCTCAACATGAACCTTGATTCCGTCCAGTGCGACCACTACCGGAGCAGACTCGGGTGTGTCAAATCGCAAAACACACTCTACGCCGAGTGCAATTCTGGGCCGGAGGTTCTGAGCAACATTAGTGATCGGTATCTGATGTTGCTGTTGACACGCTGCAACACGAATGGCGCGCGCTTGTCCAATGCCGAATACAGACACAACTTTTCCGGTGATCTCATTCACGGCAACTCCCACGGCGGTTTGCGGCGCGCCGCCGCGTTGCTTTTAGTTGTTTGGTACCTCATCACGCTGTATTCTTGTTGCTTGAGATCCATAAAAGACAATAAATCCTCCAATGCTGCAAAACCGTCTTTGGCTTCCTGATCCAAGTACTTCGCTGTCGCTCCGGCCAACCCGGAAAACAACCCAACCATGTGCTGTAGATGATCCTGCTTGAGTTTGCCAGCCTTCTCGGTGAGTTCCTGTTCAATAACCTGTTGAACAGCACCAATATTGCTTCGCTGTAGAACTTGATTGTCTCTGCGCAGCATACCATCCATGCCAAGTTTAGCACTAATTGGTATGATGTCCTCGGTCACATCCTTGCAGCCTTCTTGAACTGCTTTCACAACCCTGTCCAGTTCTTCGTGCCAGCGCTCTGGTTCTCTCTCAAATCCCCTTATTCTATCAATGCCGTTTATTATGCCATATACTCGGCAGCCTCTTGATCTGATTGCCTCGATATAACGCATTTCTGTGCCGCACATCGGCTTGGTTGCCTTAAACAGCCAGAACACGACCTCCACGCTGTTCAAATAATGTAAGGTTGTTCTTTCATGCTCAATAATCTTGGAATTAAGCCCTGGTGTGTCATATATTGTGATCTTCTTGAGTGGCTTATAATCGAAATAGACCGATACAAAAGCAACGTCTTTCCGAACAGCGGAAATCTGCGTCTCATCAACCAATGTCTTGTAGTCTTCTAAGGATGATTTTTCTGTGGTTCCATTTCGATAATGAATTATTACTTCAGGATATGGCGCGTAAAGAAGCTTTGACACGACTGCTGTTGTTTCTGAAATCTTCATGGGTAGGAATGGCTCTCCTCCCAGCAAAGCGTTTATCAGTGTTGACTTACCTGCGGAGAATTCTCCTATGACTGCCACATTAAGCGTTTCTTGCTCTAAACGCGCCAACCTGTTGATAATGCGCGTGATCTCCGTCTTGAGTTCTGAGAACAACTCCCAACCATGGAAGGAACCCGAAATACTCTCAAGCGAGCGTATCAGTGCAGGTGTGTCTGCGAGATCAACATTATGTGCGGTGCGAGAGCGCCCAGCTTCAGATAGGATCTCTTCTCTGCATCGCTCAGCGGCCGAGAACGCATCACGGTCATTAAGACCGGCATCTGTGTCAAATGGACGTGAGTTCACCAATTAGCGCTTCTGTTCGCGTGTGTCTTGAGGAGAGTTCTTCGCGCAAGACTCCGACATTACTTGCTTGGCGGTCGCGGTTCAGTTCATCGAGCTTTCTGGACATGCCAGCAAAGTACCCGTGCGTAATCTTCTCCACTTGCCCGGTGAGATCTGATAATGCTGCTCTCAACATTTCACTAATCTTGACCATGATTTCCTGAGTGATCATGTTGAACACTGAACTTAGACTGTCCATCCGGTGTTCTTCCAACAATCGTTTGATAGGGCGGCGCACGGTCGTGAGCGCTTGGCTCTCCCCACCCGTATCACCAATATTAGAGAATAGAGTAAGCCCGCCAGCGATAGCCAATATCGCGCCCACACCACCACTAACAATGAAGCCAGCAGCAAGCAATCCTATCCCTAAACCCGAAATGGCGGTGCCAGTCTTCTGTTTGCTTGCCGGCACCGCCTCTTGTTTTTCGTCGGTGTACTCAGTGACTTCCCTAGTAACCGTCTTTATGCTTAGCCTAACTGGCGACAATGGTACAGACAAAAGCGACGTGTGAGCAGTTGGAAGCAAGGCCGACGTAGCTTGCAACAATTCGAAGTCAACACTTGATAGTTCGCTCGCAGCCCATTTCATCACATCATTATAAAAGTCATGCCATATTTTATCCGTATACATCAACCATTGGCGTACTTCATTCTCAATTTCATCTTGTATTTCGCTCTTTAAGGCTGGCGTCATCTCAACGCCCATGCACCTCGATTCAATTCTGATTTGTGCAGTCTTCGCTTTGGTTGTTAAATCGGTCTCCAACTTGTTTTGCAGTTTCATAAAGCCTGAATGCATCTCGTCTGTGATATTACGAATTGATGCGCTTTCTTTGGCAATCGCAGTTTCCAAGTGCGTTGTGCTGATCTTGTACTTCTCTCCAGTAAGATTGACCGACTCTGCCCGGAGTACCATTTCGCTGTCGTATTCTCTCAGATTGTCAAGTGTGGCATCTCGGATTCTCATCAACCGCTTTTCTGCACTTTCCTTAACAACGTACGCAGCCATGTCATCTTCCAACTCAGCAACACCAGATGTGCGTAGCACTTCGGCGTCGCCCGTTTGGCGTGCTTCCAGTGCTTCTAGTGCCGAGAGAGCATATAGTTTCTCAACCGATGGGATGAGCGCATTGACTTGAACAAGCGTGTCCGCAATGCAGCCTTGCAGTTCTTCACGCTGATCATTGAAGATGTCACAGCGATTAATGGCAACAAACACTTTACCAAAATTGCGCGGACCGATTTCGCGCTTGATAAACGTCATCTCGTGCGCCGTTAGTAAGAACTCAGCATTTAGCACAAGCACAATGGCATCCGCAATGTTCATGAAATTCAGTGCTATAGACTCGCGCGCCCGCACGGCACTATTTATGCCAGGCGTATCTACGATTATCATTCCATTCGCCAGAATGGCGCACGGGTGCAATACATCAATATAGCGCACCTTCAGAAACTCAGGATTATCAACCGTTGCCAATTCTTTCAGCCGCGCAATTGGATGAGTTTCCTCGCGTCCATCTTCGTAGTGAACAGATAATTCCGCAGTGCTTCCATACCTGACTTGAGTGATCGTCGCTGAACATTCTGCAGTCCAAGTCGGAAGTAGCTCGCTGCCGATAATGGCATTCACAAGTGTTGACTTGCCTCCCTTAAACTCGCCAACAACGGCAATTTTAACTGCATCTACAGCAATACTTGCGCGCAGCAACTCTACTTCTTGTAGTCTTTGTGGTTGATTGGCATCTTTATAAAGGCTAATCGTGTTATCAAGAATCTGCACAAGCCGGTTCTTGATGGTAGAGTATTCCTTCAGCTTCTGTTCTAACATTGTCATAAATGCTCGCTATGTTTGCGTATTAGTGCGCATACGTGCGCGTCTAATGATGATAGCATACTTGATGGCAAACCACTGCTTTCCAACAATTCGCGATTTCTGTCTCGCCAATCATCAAGATGTATGTTGTATCGCGTCGTCAGACGCTGTGTCGCAACTAGCCGTGCGCAGGCGTAAAGAAGGAGCAGTTCTGTCACTAATGCAATCTCTTTAGTATGTTCTTTTCTACTTTGCCTTACGAGTTCACGAATAAGCTCCAGATCAACATCGCAATTGTTGTCGTCCAGCGACACGGCGATGCCACGCAGTTCTGACGGTATCTTGTCAATGTCGATCTGATCAGGCGGAACAGCTATATCAGTTGCTTGAGTGCTGTCCTGCTCAGGATGTTGTTCGCAGGCTGAAGAAAGATCAGGAAGAGTCTTTTTGTCGTGAATGAGAGTAAGCAGTGTCTTTACAGATAGTATTGTTGGTACTGTCTTAGGTACCACACTTTTCGATATTGTCTGAGCGCCAGCGCCGCGGTTTGATTTCACTTTCTGATCTGCAGGTACAATAGTGCCGTGATCGTTTTTGTCTGGTATCACTGTACTCAAGACATTTGGATGCGAAAGCTGTCTTATATCTATTGGTGCTGCATGATTAGCCATATGTGAGGGTGTGTAATCTGAACACTCCTCAATATGATCACATACTATTCTCACAACCCTGGAAGAGTTACTGCTAATCACAGTCCCACTAACCGTCTTGCCGATCAAGTCGTTCAATGACGTCTGTTTCCCAGTCAGTATTGCACTAGCAGACAGAAATGCGGAAACTCCATTGTCCAGCAACACACTAAGGCCGCCAGGACGCTTGCCCGTGACTTTGCCTCTGACGCGGATAGACGGATCCACCTTGATGCTCATTTATGTTACTCCATGTCTAATTCTAATTGGCGGAGGTGCATCCTCTGAATCCGGGTGTATTTCGTGTATTCTTCTCGCTACCTCTTCTGCTTCTATAAACATTTGCATATGACTGGTCCGCAGCGGTTCTATCAAACTCTTCACCCACGACCTATCAATGCCAGTATGCCACATGTTTTCTGCACCAAGTATGTATTGTATAAACAATTGTTTCAAGTAGTCAGCCGGTGCTTCAGACAGATTCACGCTATCATACAGTTTCTGCACACAGGGACATTTATATTGGTGGTGACCTAATACTGCACGAAACCAATATCTGACCAGTTTAGATCGTCCACGTATATCTTTTTCCATGTCAGCAAGCAGCGCATCGCACTGATTTATAGTGTGACAAACCGAACTCACAAAGAACCAGTCCACATACTTGTTACGGCCGCGTGGAGGCAGTAAATCATTCAGCGCAACGAAAGCGGGTGTAATCGATAGTTTTGTGAATGTTATCGGCTTTGATTCCAGAGTGCGTTGGTAATTCGTGCCCATTGGAAGATGCGAAAATAACTTTGTGATTAGTTCGCCTATAATCGCGCCTGAGTCGTTCTGAAACACCTGTAGCAAACACAGGGCGTTGGTCAGTTCCTCGCAAGACCTGGTTTTAAGGCATACTTGTATGGAGTGAGTTGCCATCGTGAATGCTTTGTCATGATCATATTTGAATACTAAAGGGATGAATTCCGTGAGACTCTCGCTTGTGGAGCGCACAGCGTCATCTGGATTATCTATCATGTCCCGTTCTTTTTGGCTCACCTTTCCACCAACAATATCGCTGAATACGGAAATTAGCCAGGCTCTACTATCCTTGAATGGATTCTTTTGAATGCCGGATCTTACAATGAACTCTCTGGCGCATGAGTTATTCTTACAGCAACCACAAATAAGATCCTTCAGTAGTTCGCGGGCGGCATGGTTCTCCGACAGTGAGAGTTTGTTGCCACCCGGGACTCTAGCCCACCGGCTAAGGATGCTCTGCATCATGCCCGGGAATGCTTTTGTACCTAACTGTCGTAGTTGTTCTCTAACACCAGTTCTGACCTGTGTGGATCCATCCAGGAAATCAGCGATGTACTGTTGCACAATGAGTGATTCCTGAGGATCCCCCATTAGGTCACTCAACAGTCCTTCCTCGTTGTCGAATACATGTTTCATTGCATCTCCCGACCAAGAATGCCGTTAAATACTTCTTGGTTGTCTACATTAGCAGTTACGTAAGGTGTCTTATCGTCGCCTTCATATCTGATACTCACGATTACCTCAGTTCCTTTTGGATATGTGCGAGACAGGTCTATTCTTTCACCACCTTGGTACAACAATGTATGATATACATCAAAGCCAGCATTACCCCTGCCGCAATCCTCACCAGCGAATATGAATAAGTCTACATATTGCGAATCACCTTCTTTCTCGAACTTAGTGTTTACGCACATCTCGGCATCATTCCGACCGATGATCTTCCTAAACCCATTAACAGTCTGCACATAATATGCGTCAGACGCTGGTTCCGTAATTTGTTCGTTATCCAATCCTTTCAACATACTATAAATCGCAGCTCCTTGTGCTACTGCAAGCTCTGCTGTGGCCATGCTAAAGAGAACCGGCCTGGCGAGATATACCTCAATGGCTTCTCTAAGAAGAACAAATTTAGACATACCTCCTACGCAAAGAAAATAATCAATTGAATCCGGTGAAATGTGAGTGCGCTCAAAAAAGGACTTGATAGGTGTGATACAATTTTTCGGATCATCGTTATTACCCAAAAAGCACTCGAATGTGGATTTCGCTATCTGTTCTGTCAGGTTCACCTCAAGTGTGTATTCCTTGTCGGCAACAGTTACTTCAATTGATTTCTGGACTTCCGTTTCGCCATCGCCATAGGCGTCGTTAAAGCGAATCTTGAGTTTCTCAGCTTCATCGATAAGCTTGTGACGCAATTGCTGTCGATGCTGTTTAGACAAAACAAGATCATTTAACACGGGATGTTGCTGGCACAATTGTTGGTGTAGCCAGCGCGCAAGCGTCTCGTCAAAATCCTCGCCTCCAACCTGAGTGTATCTATTAACATCTATGACTTTAAAAGTTACATTACTAAGCGTCTTCTCTTCAGTCGCATGTTTCCAACCAAGCTCGACCAGTGTTATGTCGAGCGTTCCCCCGCCTATGTCGTAGACAACAATTTTCGGATGACTGTCAATGTTAATTTTGCGTACGCCGGACTCGATGTCGTGAGCGATATATGACAGAAGGGCAGCCAAGGGTTCACTAATAAGCATGGATGACCTATGCACTTGCAGCCTAACGCCGGTTCTATGCACAGCTGTGTTTATGGCACGCAGTGTATCTTGGCGTTGTTTTGTTGTGAAAGACGCCGGCACCGTAACCGTGAGTACGTGTAATTCGTCTGATGTGCCACGTATGATCACCTCTTTTATGACGTACTCTACGTACAGGGCAGCGATGTCACTTGGTTGATATTCATTATTGGAAAACACAAAAGGAGGCACGTCGCGTCCCATAAGGCGCTTGACTGCATGCACATAACGGTCAGTGTACCCAATCGCGTCTGCTTTAGCAGCGTGTTGTTTCGCACACACACCAATGAGTGGCTCGTCGTCCAGAAAAAAGGTAACAGAAGGCAGCATCATTGGCGCTGGTTTTATCGGGTTGTTTTGCCAATCACTTTGCGGGATGAGTTGAATTCTCCCGCAGTACATGCCACGGGCATCCATCTGGCCTTCTGCAATCAGAGTAGTCGTGGTTCCGAGATCAATTCCAAAATACGCCATGTCTTTGTTCTCCTAATGATCAGCTGCACGCATTAACATGTCCAATACATGTTGGTAACGTTCCACAATCGCGCTGGTACGATCCAGCGAGCATTTCATCAACTTGTTGTGTCGCTTTGCCTGCAATACTTCAGTTTTCTTACGCATAATGGCGAGGGCAACTATACTGTCATGTCGTACCGCAAATACCACGCGCGCATCGCGCATGGCTGCCTCGCGGTCAGGAAAGAAATAGTAACCTGCGGGTGCAGGACATTCGTCACCAATAATGCCAATCGCATATGCCGTATTAGGATCAATACATCCGTCCTGATCACCCTCTACTATCTGATCCAATGACAACGACCCGCATACGTGTTTGCGCAGGCCTTCCACAAAATGAAGTTGCTGAGACAGTAATGGCGATTGCGATATGGCGCGAATAATACTAAACAAGAGATGCGTCTCGTGGCAGACAATTACTCGACTAGATTTGAAGAGATGTTGTACATGATCTTTGTGAGTCACAGTCCGTCCGCGTTCGACTGTTTTCGTACAGTTGCTGAGTCCGGCCTCTACGCAGGTAACATAGTTGCTCTCCGGCACGATGACAAGCAACGACTTGATGTTCTTATCATCAAGTGCGTCCTGTGTGAGCAATTGCTTGACAATACAATTGAAATGTAATTGACCTTCGCTTGTTTCAGTTGTTGAACCAGCGAGCGAATGCCAAAAGTGTTGTTCCACAACGTATCTTTGATCGATCCATTCGCAACGAGATTGATCGGTGACGTCGCACAGAAACCAACGAGTATCAGATTCATGTCGGGCAAAACATAATCCAGAGACTAATCGTTTATCTAGAATATCTGGCTTGATCCGAGTTTCGAGCAGAAGATGCTCTAAATAAAAGTAATTATCGCGCTCCAAAACCTTAGTGAGCGAAACTGTTGTATTAGTGAGGGATAGACAAATGCACGGAAAGCCAACAGGCGATACGATTGGTGGTACGTCAGCGGGCGGGTCTGGGCGGTTTACGTTTGAGAGTGCATTCAAACAAGCCCTGATCGATCCTGCGAGCGTATGAACTACTTCCTGATGATTTTCAGCGGTGGCCATTTTGCATTGAAGAACTTCATGAGTTCTTTTTTCATGTCAGAAATCTTTTCCTCGCTAGCCTGGATTCGTTTCATGAGGCTGTGCTTCTCTTGATCAAGTGAAGACAGCTCGCGCTCCAGTGATTCCAACACTGTCCTATTATTTTCAGCTACATTCATTGTTCTATTGTATTTTCATATCTGCTACATCATTAGCGCCGCCAGTTGTTTCTGTTTCTCCTGTGTTTTTTTGAACCGGGTGGCAACGGCGCACTCACGTTGCCTGTTAATGTGACATTGCTAGTAAACGCTCTATCCTGAGCATCATCGTGATGGCCCATTTCTGTGTGCGGCAAATCGCCGTCTTGGACAGCCCGCCCAGATTCAATGTCGCGCAGTTTGTTGTACAATTCCGCTGTCCGCCCCCATTTTGGCCAGAACAGCAGGCTCCGAAAGTGAAGAAAGGTTTTCGCAAGAAGCATCAAGTCGCTCTTCATTTGATTCATATCAGCCTTTATGCTGTTCGACTCATTCTGGATACGTCTGTCTTGCTCTGTCACGTAATTGACTATGTCTTGACTGAGTGTTTCTCGCGCATTTTTGATTGAAGCTTCCAGTTTGGAGTGCTGGCCGTTCATAGTGACCCTCGCTTCCGAAAGTTCGTTCTTAATGAGTTCGATGCTCGATTGGAGAGCAGTCTGTATCCGAGGAAGTTCTGCTTGGCCGTTCTTGAGTCCTTCCATTGTTTCTGCGGCTTGATCAATGATTTTATTGAGTTTATCATCTGTACTCGATTGAGCCAAGCGCAGATCGGAAGTATGCCTTGATATCTCTGCCTGAAGCTCCAACGCCCGCTTGAAACCATCTATTAAATGCGGATCGTCTAGCAACACGTTGAGCTTCTGCACTTGTTCTTGTTGATCACGTTGCAGCGTCCTTTCAAAGCCGGCAATGATTTGTCTTAACTTGTCAAATGTCTGGTTCATATACTACTCCTGATGTACACATAATGGTGATACCCGTGCTTCAACCCACACTGTTTCATTGTCACGCCATCCTTTGGTAACGACTCGAAAATGACATTCGGGTTGATCAGCCGAGAATGGTGTGCAACCCATGAAATCGTAGTTTTTGACTTCGGGATCTTCGCGATGCAGCACAATTGTATCAGCATCAGGGTAACTAGTCAACGTTTTGCCATTGAAGTCACGGATAAAACTGCCCACGTCGCCGCCCGCTGCAAGACAAGCTCTTACAGCGCGTGTGTTCATCGACTGATTGGTGATTCGTAGTTGTTGGCACTCCTGCTCATGCTTCTGAATCACCCTGTCGGCATCTTCATAACGAGCCATGTTGTCACCCATCATTTTCATCTTGGCTTTCATGCTCTCGTTTTTCATTAACAAATCATCCAGTTGGCCACGAAGCAGATTGCTTTTGACTGACAATTCTTCCAGTTGGCCGCGAAGCACCTTGACATCAGCGAAGGATTTCGTCTCGAGTTCGCAGTACTGTGATTCTAGTTCTCGCAGTGCTGCTTTTACTTCAGACATGAATTTAAGAATGACATCAAAAGTCACACTGGAGTTTCGCTGTGGGGCGCGGTGGTAATTGTTGTCTGAGCGCATTTTGATATTCTCTATTGGTATTAGAACACAAATTCACCGGAACCAGATCCAAAATCATGCACATCAATGTGAAACGATGCTGCCAACCGTGAGAGAACGCTCCCCGTACATCCGTGTGAGTAGATACAAATCGAGTCTGGAGCCATGGTCAGTAGCATACCGAGCAATTCAGGCATACTTGGATGAGTGTAAGCATCATAAGAGTGCATGTCGGGCAGACGTTTCTCGCAAAAACGCTGGGGATACAGCCACTCAATTGTGCTATCGCCTTTGAATTCTTGGTAGATGTCCCAGAAGAATCCACGTGGTTCGTCAAAGGAAGCCCCGCATATGTTGATGGCACTTCTTATTAGGGTGGTAGACTCTTCCAGAGGAATATCCCAAGGCGGCGTGGTGATTGACTGTCTATGCGCGCGCGCGAGGCCAGCTGTGACAAGGGGATACTTACTTGCACCGCCATTGCGTTGGTGCATGGCACAGGCTGTGTATAATTCGTGAAACTCACCCAATGCGCTCGTCGCAAAGACAAGCGTGCGCTGATCTCGATACGCGGCTTCTATGCTGGTCTGAATTGACCGTCTATTAAAATCCGAGCTTCCTGTGGGGAGACCTGTCGCATTGGCATGTGTACCGTCGAGAAAAAGACAGGCAACATTATTAACACCCAACTGGGCTGGCACAAACCCACCAACATCTCGCAGGGCGCCTTCGCCTGCGACAACAATAGAATGCCCGGAGCAAGGGTCGAGAAGCACATAAGCCAACGCGCCGGGACAATGCGCTGCCGCATGCCCAGTCACTGAGACCCCTGCGAGCATGACACTCATGTCTGTGTCTAAAACAATTGAATTTTCCTGAAGGAGACGGGCTGTAATGTAATCACCACGTTCTATTAAGTCATTCTGAAGCAGCGACAGCGTGTGATCACTCAGCACCACGCTTGCCTTGGGATTGACAGACAACAGGTAACCAAGCGATTGCACATGATCACGATGAGCGTGTGTTATTAGGAAAGCAGCAACCGATGCGGCAGAATTCACAATCGCTGTAGCAGAAGGCCCCGGATCGCACACAATTGTTTCTGCATGCGCATGAATGACAATACACTGTCCAGACACTTCCACTCTGAATCCCATTTCCTTTCTATGATTCCGATTCGAAAATGCTGTTTTTTGAGCAAGGCCAATCCATTTTTCGATTTCGCCAGGGTGAATGAGATGCACGTACTGGTCAAAAGGCCTACCTTTTGACGTATATGTAAAGCACGCTTGCTCAGCAGTAAGAAGGCTGTGCGAATCACTGGGAAGATTGAACATACTTCTCCCATGCGCCGAGAAACTTCTCAGATGATCCTTTGTCAAGTTTGGCTTTATACACAGCGGCAAATAGTTTCTCAATCGGTGTTCCATCAACAGTCAACCCAAGCGATGCTTCATCAAATTGGAAAGACTCCGGCTGTGGGTGGCGCGGCAACACCCTAAGCAGCCATTGTTGCGCTCGTGTGTTATCGTACCGGTACATTCGCTTGAACAAATCAGGGGCCCATTCAGAAACATATCCAGCCTCAAGGTCGCTTTCTAAAATCGCCATGACTGCTGCGTCTGCGCAAACACGTTCAAGATTGCTTGAAAGCTTGTCTGCGCGCGATTGGAGCTCTTCTACAGTATTTTTCAGAACTGTGTTCTTATCTGACAGCTCTAATATTTCGCTCCTGCTTGTGTTAATATCTTCTGAAAGTTTCTTAAGTCCCTTATGCTTTGCTGCTATATCACTCTGGATAGAACAGAGGTTTTCCCGTGATTCGGCAATCTTATTAGCTAATACGCTGTCTTCATCAATCAAGTGTTGGCGCTTCTCACGCACTTTCATCAGATCATTCACCAATGCTTCATATTCTGCTTTGCTCTTCTGGTGAGACCGTTTGACGTTATTGCAGTCTGCCTGGGTAGATTCAAGTTCTTTCTTTGTCTTTACTGTTTCTTCTCTGCGTTGTCTAAGTTCATCAGCCAATAGCGTACATTCCGCATCATATTCCTCACGTTTGCGTTCATATTGCTTGGCTGCCTCAATTGTTAAGTGAGCCTCATGCGCAGAGCATTGCAGTTTTTTGGTTTCCGCCTCGCATTTCACGAGTGCTTCGTATTTCTCCAAGTATTTTTGTTTTGCTCCCTCGGCCTGTCTTTGAAACGTCGCGAGTTGCTCCTTGGCTTGCACGATTTCGGATTGCTTCTCTGCAAGCCTTGTCTCCAGCGCTGCGTTTTCTGTTATATAAAATTCTCGCGTGTGTAGGTAGGCCTGTGCAGCTTCAATCTTGCGTTCCGCCTCTTTATACGTCTCACGAACGTCTCCTAACTGCGCCTCGGCTTGCTCGATGTCATGCCTAGATTGCATGAGAAGTTTCATCTTCTCGGAAATTTCATTATCCAGTCTCTTGACTTCTTTTGATTTATCGCCAATGTCAAGAACGTACTTGCCATCAAGAGCGCGGAGCAAATCGGCTTTTTCTGCAACGAGCTGCTGCTTTTCCTTTTCAAGCTCGGCAATTCGCCGTGGCGCTGTGAGAATCTCAATCAATCCCATTACCAACTCCTGTACTTAAGTTCTCATATTCTACTTGGTTCGTACGTATTTGTCAACTATGTGCAACACGTTGTTGCAAGTCAGTAGAAATGTCCTATGGTTACGTTCAGTAGAAATGTCCTGTTGTGCCCGTGTCATCAAGCACGTCACACAAAGCATCGCGCGTGGGGCGCGCGCGCGCGTGAGGCGCGGACTGCCGCACTGATATCTTTCACATTCAAGTACCTGCCGCGATGGCGGAGATGCATGCTGCCGTCCAGCCGGATTTCCACCTCGACGCGCAGGCGCGGACACACCCGCACCGGCTGGT
>Ga0268276_1000147_pt1 | contig 83757 bp, 85 predicted proteins | sample saktaG_4_FD_190145 | JGI IMG/M metagenome (GOLD analysis project Ga0268276, IMG submission 190145) | Saline water microbial communities from Sakinaw Lake, British Columbia, Canada - sak_2010_1_5_45m | ecosystem: Environmental > Aquatic > Non-marine Saline and Alkaline > Saline ... | reverse complement strand
GGTAACATCGCAGCAGCTATCGGAAAGAAAGCATACACAACAACATCTGCAGGCGGATCAGCAACTTTAGGCGACGTTGTAGTTGAAGTTGGAACATCAGGAGCAACAACAATATCTGGTGACGGTAAGTTATTTAATGACTGGGTACTAGGAACCGCTTCAGAAGAAACACTCGATGATTCTGACTACACATTATTAAAGGATTATGATGTAAAAGTTGATGATTCATTGTTTACAGATGATTCTGAGAATGTAAAAGATAAGATTGGATTAACTGCAACAATTGCATTCGATTCTGACAAAGATGTTGCTGATTTAACAGCTACAATCCTAAAGAAAAATATCGATTACAATATAGAATTTACTCCTGCAATAAAATTGGGTGCTGATGATTCTGGAAGTCCAGATATGAAGTTCAATTTAATGGGTAAGCAATATACTGTTGAAGATTGGGATGGTGCTGTTTTAAAGTTAGTTCAAAATAAAGCAACTACACCATATTCTGTAGGAGATACTTTTGAATTAGAAGGATATACAATTGAAGTATTAACAATCCTTGAGGCATCATCAGCAGGATCTACATTTGAAGTTGAAATGTCTATAAGTGAAGATGGCGTAGTTAAAGCAACAGAAGTATACGCTGATGGAGAAACAATATTTGATGAATTCTTAACAATTGATACATCTATTGATACTGTATACAATACAAGAATAACTGTTGTTTCTGGAACTAGTGCAAGAATGACCATAGAAAATGGAAAAGTTATTAAAGATTTCCCAAATACAGGTGATAAAATCTGGTTTGCTGATTTAACAGAAGATGGATCTAATGGTTTATCAAAAATTAACATCTACAATAACGATGTAGATATTCAATGGAAAGATGAAGATGCATTAAGAGTTGGAGATAAGATAACTTTACCAAACGACTTTGCTGAAATTGAATTCCTTGGATTAACAGAGGAATCTTCAAAAGTAGTAACTGTTGAAAACAATGTTTTATCATACACAGATATTACAGATGATGACCATGATTTATTTGTTTATGAAGAAGACACAGGAACATATAATTCAGGTGACACATATACAACAACTAGTGAAATTGATGGTAAGAACTTGTATTTCACATTCACTACAGCAGTAGAAGCTGCAGTTGGAACATGGGATACCTGGGCAAACGGTGCAGATTCACCATATGGTGTAATTAATACAGGAACACAACAAGATGGTTATTTCACTGTTCAGTTAGATGATACAGATGGAAAGTACTTAACTGCAGATGTAGCAAACCCAACAACATGGACATGGGCAACAGAAGCAGTAGCTGGAACACCAGACATCTTACAAAAGATAGTTTACAACTCAGATGAATTTACTTCATTAATGATACCATTATACAATAATGAAGCAAGAAAAATTGCATATGGTGTGTATGTAAGCGAATCTAGTAATTTAGTAATAGACCAAATTGGTATTGGTTTAGCTGAAGGTGCAGTAGGAACAATGGAAACAGGACAAACATGGACTGTTGGAGATATCTATATTGGAATAGATTCTGCTACAACAAAAACAGGTACATTCGTTGGTTCTACTACAGCAGTAACTGATGCAACAATCGCTAGTACAGATATGAAATCAATGTTTGAATTAAAAGTTACAGACGGTACAGATACAGCTGTAGCACATATTGATGCATATACTGGTGATCTTGTAGATACAAGTGACAATGATTATTTCACTGGGTTACCTAACCAAGTTGAAATCGACACTGGTACAGATTATGCATTAAACCAAGATAACTCTGATGATTTAACATGGGGTTATACAGAATTTGGTTCAAAGATTGAAGTTGATGGTGGATTATTCACTGCAACAGTTCCTGAAAAACAACTTTACGGACAAATCTTCATTGGTGGTGGAACATCATCTTCAACCACATTAAATGGTGGAGAAGTAACTTTAACAACTGTTGGCGAAACTGTTACAACTGAAGACGATGCAATATCTGTTAAGTTAGTTTCTGGCGACGTTGTTGGCGGAAATACTGGAACAGCAATAACTCCAGCTGTATGGAATGTTGGAACAAATAGACTTGTTTACTTAGATAACGAATCACCTGCTGGTGCAATGATCATCGTTGGTGGATTTGTTGTAAACACTCTTGCACAAACAACATACGGTCTTGAAGATAAGCTTGTTCAATCAGGTAACTACGTTGTTGGAAAAGCAGCAAACGGTAATATCGTTGTTGCTGGAACAGACGCTGTTGACACAGCTTCAGCTGCAAAGGAATTAATCGCAGCAATCGAAAACATGTAAATGTTTGAGATCTGAAAAGGATTAAACTCCTTTTCCTTTTTTCTTTTTTTTTAAATTACCCTGAGACGTAAGTCTAGGCTAGAAAGCTATTACAAATCTATTTAAAAAGATAACTATTAGTATGTTATATACACCTAACATATTATTAATAATGTGTTACTTACACACAACCAACTATGATGTGATATTTTATGCGAGATATAATGTCTTATAATCAAAATATTTTAATTTCACAAAATCAATGGTGGAAAGAACAAATATCTATTGATTATAAAGAAAGAGATGAACATCTAAAAATATTACAATATTTAAATGAACCACAAATAATAGCTATAATAGGAATTAGAAGAGTTGGAAAAACAACCACCTTATATAAATTAATTGAAAAATACATTTTAGAAGGCTTTAATAAAACAAGTATTTTATTTGTTTCTTTTGATGAACTAAAAGAAGAAAAAATAAGAAATATAATAGACGATTATTGTATATTACACAACAAAGATTTATTCAAAGATAATTTATTGTTTTTCTTTGATGAAATTCAAAAAGTAAATAATTGGGAAGATCAATTAAAATCAATATATGATGAACATAAACTAAAAGGAAATATTAAAATATTTATTTCTGGTTCAGAATCTCTATTTATAAGAAAAAAATCAAAGGAAACGCTTGCAGGAAGAATATATGAATTTAAATTAAATCCACTATCCTTTAAAGAATATTTATCTTTTATAAATTATAATTTTGATAATATTAATCTATATAATAAAGAGTTATTACAAAAATTCAATGAATATATAATTTCCCAAGGATTCCCTGAATTAATAAGTAAAACAAATAAAGAAATAATAAAAAATTATACTTCAGGAATTATTGAAAAAGTAATATTTAGTGATATTGCAATTCAGTTTAAAGTAAAAAATCCATCGGTTTTAGAATCAATAGTAAACATAATCTCAAATGAACCTGGGCAGATAATAGATAACAATGGTTTAGCAAAAGAACTTGGAATATCTAGGCAATTAGTCTCAACATATTTAAAATATTTATGTGATTCTTTCTTAGTTTTAAAACTATATAACTTTTCTAAAAACCAAAGAAAATCAGAAAGAAAGCAAAAAAAATATTATCCAATTATTTTATCAAATCAATTAATATTTAGTGATGATTATCTTATTAAAACAAAAGTTTTTGAAAGTATTATTGTTAGTCAATTAGAATCTAATTTTTTTTGGAGAACTCCTCAACAAAATGAAGTGGATGTTATATTAACCAAAGATAATAAAATAATTCCTATAGAAATAAAATATGGCAAAATAGAAACTACAGGGCTTGTTAAGTTTTTAACAACCTTTAATTTAGATAAGGGATACATAATTAGTTATAATGAGGAAAAAATAATAACGAACAATGTTAAAATTAGAACTAATTCAAGTACCATCAAAGAAGTTCAGAAAACAATTTATGTTATTCCAGCATATAAGTTCTTGCTTCTTAAGGATAAATATTTATTCTAGAGCCGATGCAACATCTTTTGCATCCTTCTTTTCTTCATTAATTCTCTTTACTATTTTTGGAGCAAAGGAATCATGATACCATTTCTTCCAAATGGTTGTTACTTCTAGGTAGTCTATTCTCCCTTTTTCCTCAAGATAAACTTCCTTTAAAAGAAGTAGTTTATTATGTGTTGCAGCTGTGTTCTCTGCTTCCAATAATTCAATACAATTCATTTCATGTGCAACTTCTACTTGATACTCTTTTTCGGTTGCAAGCATCTTAATATTATCCCAAACCTCTTCTATTCCCATCCCTGAAAGCCTACATATTTTTGAAAATAATTCTGAGTCCTTGAGTGCATCTTCATTCAGGATTAATGTATCCTTTCCTGCGTCATACTCAAGTAGGTTAAGTAATCCACCTTCTGCATCAGGATCTTTATTCCAATGCTTTCTAACTTCCGTTATTTGAACTATTCTTCTATGACTCTTGAGAGAGCCCTTAAACCTAATTGGTTTACCAACCACAACCAGATCTGTTGCCTTAAATGAGGTGGTTGGAACCCCTAGATCGTTAACAACCCTATCCCATACAGCATATGCGGAGTCAGCGTGTATGGTTCCCATAACCACGTTCCCTGCTGCACCAATCCTCATTGCTTCATATAGCACTTTTGCTTCAACTGATCTAACCTCTCCAACAACCAGTGCTGAATCACCAAGTCTCAAGGCTGTTCTTAGTGCATCCTCTGGCTTAACCTCTGCACTCTCTTCACTAGCACCAATGGCTGACCTAGTTTTTAATCTTTGAATATTATATCCTATTTCCTTCATGTACTCAATTGGTAGTTCAAGAGTGTCCTCCTGAACAATAACTCTTGCGTTCTGAAGTATTTCAAGCATAAGTGCGGTCATGAGTGATGTTTTTCCAGAACCACGTGATCCAGCAACCAGAAGAGTACAATTATTATTTACAAAAAAAGATAACATTCCTGCTGCAAGTGGTGATAAAGATTTAACATTAATTAATTGTGGAAGAGTCCATGGTGTTTCCTTGTGCAATCTAAATGCAAATGCTGTTCCATCTGTTGCAAGTGGTTTTCCAATAATTGCAATTCTTGTGTTAAGATCAGCTAGATCATAGTCTAGTATGGGATGAGCATCATCAAATGGTCTTCCAGACATTGCTCTTATTTTTCCAACAAAGCTTTCTGCATCTCTATCAGTGTAGTTTATGTTTGTTTGGCATTGTCCATATTGTGAATGAACCAAATAAATTGGTTTTGCACCAAGTGGCGAATCTAAATAAACATCAGTTACTCTCTTATCAGATAACAATAGCTCAAGTATTCCATAGCCAATGGTGTATCTTGTTACAATCTCTGATAGCGCATTAATGTCCTCTGCTGATAAGTTTATGCTATATCTTCTTGCAACATCTGCAATCGTGCTTTGATAAATTCTTTCAAAATATTTTTTAGTGGATGTTCCTGTTGTTAGGGTTACTTTTCCTGGTTGATAGTTAGCAACAGTATCTTTTGTTTTAGTTAAAACAAAGTAATGATCAGGAGATAGAGTGTACTCAGGAGGATTAATAATATATTGATATTCAATCTTATCTGGATGTTTGAATATTTGTACATTTGAATTAAGAACAGGATATTCATCCATTAATTGAAGTTTATCCATGTCTTCAAAGCTAATTCTTGAACCAATGAATGCAGGCTTGATTTCAACCTCAAACAATGCTCTATAAATTTCTGATAAATCAGAAAGGTCTGTTGATTTAATAAGCAATGGTTTTAATGTTCTTATGAACTTTGTTCTATCATACTCTTCTTTAATTAGGTTTAAATATTTTAAATTAGCTTTAAAGCATTCATTGCAGGGTTTACCCTGGGATTCATCAGCTCTTGATTTATTACTCTCGACTTCTCTTAATAATGAAAGATAGGAAGCAATTGGATCATAGGATAATAGATCTCTTGCAAACTTTAGTATATTATTATGTCTTTCAGGATAGCATTCATCACAATCTATGTCCTTTACTCCAAGATGGGATGAAACCCAAACAGCTTTATTTTCAAAACTAATAAGTAGGTTTACCATTTCCTTTAAATAATTAGTTTGTTCTTCTCCATATACTCTCTCATAAACATCAGCAAGAATAACCTCATCAGCATCAACTGTTTCAAGTATCTTCATTACATGATATCTACATCTTGGATCATCAGAGATAGACGTGTTATAAACACAATTACGGCAATCAAAAGCAAGCTTCTTTTTATTCCCCTCTGTGGTAACCACATAGTTACCAACTGCATATTTTCCAATCTTCATGAGTAAATGCCTTTTTTATATAATATATTATTATAATCTCTGTTATTATATATATCTTTAATATTTTTATATATTTGTATTATACTTCCTTTTAATAACTTTTCCTTTTAATAATTATATACTACTTTAGATTAAATTTAAATGGGTTGAATAACTATGGTAACAACATTAAATGATGCAAATGAAATTTATAATAAAATTAAGCTTGATACTAGTAAGGATGATAGTGAACTATCAATTGAGCTAGAAAAAATAAAAACCAAATATCAAGGTCTTCTTTCGGATGTTGGAGCAAACATAATGCTTGCTAAGTCTTTAGGAGTTAATCTTGATCTCAAAAGAACAAATGCTTTTCTTAAGATATCTGAAATCAATCCTGGTCTTGATGGGGTTTCTCTCTATGCAAGAGTTAAGTCCATTTCACCAGTAAGAACATTTACTGGAAAGGACGGAGGAACAGGAACTGTTCAATCAGTTTTTCTTTCTGATGAAACAGGATCAATTAAACTAAGTCTATGGCATGATAAAACAAATCTAGTTACTGAACTTGGACTTGATAAAAATACTTTACTATTAATTAAGGATGCCTATGTTTCAACCTACAATGATAAAACAGAATTGTCCCTAAGACAGGGTGGAAGCATAACCATAGAATCCAATAGCTCTCTTGTTCCTAAGATTTCAGAAAACTTTATGTCTTTATCTGACATCTCTTCTGCCTATGAGTTTACAATAGACACAGTTGGAAGAATAACAAACATCTATCCAGAAAAAGAGTTTATGGATAAGGATGGGAAACCAAGAAAATTAATCTCAATTGAAATATCTGATGGAAAGAGAAGCATTAGATGTACCTCCTTTGATACTCATGTCGAGTTTATTAAAACCAATTTTACAAAAGGAGATATAATTAAGCTTTGTGATGTTAGAGTAAAAGATGGACTCTATGATCAGGAAATAAACATTAATTGGAACTCAACTATTATTAAAAATCCAAAAACAAAAGAAGTTATTCCTCCATTGAAGGATATGATTTCAAACAAGATTGAAAAAGGAACCATTTCAACACTTACAGAAAACAAACCCTATCTTCTTGAAGGGGTTATTGTTTCAATAAATAAAAATAAACTAAGATATTTTAAATGCCCAACCTGTCAAGAAAAAATACAATCAATTGAAGGAGAGTTTATTTGCGAGAAATGCAATAAATCAGTTGATCCAATAGTTAATATATTTGGTTCAATTGATATTGATGATGGAACAGGGGTTATTAGAATTGTCTTCTTTAATGATATTGCAACAAAATTATATTCTTTAAACCCACAGGATCTTAAGAAAGAACTAACCGAAGAAGAAAGAAATGAAATATTTGATACTTTGGAAGCAAACCTAGCTGGAAAGAAAATATCAATTACTGGAAGAGGAAGAATGAATAATTTCTCTGGAAAAGTTGAGTTCCTTTGTGATTCTTTAGAATTAATTTAATTCTTTAGAAGGGGGTTAGTTTGATTTGCGCCACATTTCAAGAGGGGCTGGTTCATTTTCCAAACTAAATCTTATTATATTTGCTTTCCTTCTTATTATATATTGAAATTTTCAATCCGCTTTTCTTTTGGGAAACACTTGGTTAATAGTTAAAATGCCTTTTAATAACTAATTAACATCCAACAAAACAAAGAACAGGAAGGGGATTTGCTTGGCCAGGTACCCTCCCAAAAAGAATATATCCAATCAATTTTATAATATATGTGGTGACCTCTAATGAATATTGATGATAAGAAGAAGTTGATTGTGTTCGAAAATAAAAAGATAAGAAGAATCTGGCATAGTGATGATTGGTTCTTTTCAGTTGTTGATGTGGTTGGTGCATTAACTGATAGTGATAATCCTAGAAATTATTGGAATATGCTTAAAATTAGAGAACAAGAGTCTAATGGAATTGAACTGTACACAAATTGTGTACAGTTGAAATTGGTTGCAGAAGATGGAAAATTAAGAGAAACTGATTGTGCAAACCTAGAAGGAATATTTAGAATTATTCAATCTATTCCATCAAAGAAAGCTGAACCATTCAAACTATGGCTAGCAAAAGTTGGAAATGAGAGAATTAATGAGATGCATGATCCAGAGCTTACCATAGATCGAGCAATGAGAGATTATCTAAGAAAAGGATACTCAAAGGAATGGATTAATCAAAGATTAAAAACAATTGAAGTAAGAAAAGATCTAACTGATGAATGGAATAGGGTTGGAATAGAAAATGATTTGGATTATGCGATTCTCACAAATGAGCTTACAAAAGCATGGTCTGGAAAAACAGTTGGAGAGTACAAGAAATTAAAGAATATTAAAAAAGAAAATCTTAGAGATAATATGACTAATCTTGAATTAGTCTTAAATATGCTTGCAGAAGCAACCACTACAGAGATTTCAAAAAAGGATGATCCAAAAACATTTACTGAAAGCAAACAAATTGCAAACAAGGGTGGAACCATTGCAGGAAATGCAAGAAAGGAGATTGAAACACATCTAGGTAAGTGTGTTGTAACATCAAGAAATGCAAAAAATTTTCGTTTAGAAAAAAAGGACAAACAAAAATTAATAAAATAAATTTGTGATTAAAAATGGTTGAAGATTTTGATTTTGAAGATTTTGAAACAACAGAAAACATAACAAGAACAAATGTAACCGTTGATGAATACATAAACACGTTTCTTGAATTCTTTGAAAGTATATGTAAAAGAGATATTGAATTTCTTGCATCTAATTATCCCACTGAAAGAAGTCTGATGGTTGATTATAAAAAACTAGAAGATTTTGATTTATCTTTTGCAGAAAAACTTCTTGAAAACCCAAACCTCCTATTGGAAGCAGCAAACATTGCAATCAAGAAAATGGATGTGGGTATTCTAGATGCAGAAATTGAAATGAAGTTTGAACCAATCGTTAGATTCTTTAATATTCCAAAGGAATATATGATTGAGATCAGAGATATTGGTGCAGAACAAATTTCTAAATTAATTTCTGTTGAAGGTACCATTAGAATAACAACTGAAAGACTTGAAAAATTAACTCTTGCACATTTTGTTTGTAAATCCTGTGGAACAAGCGTGGATATTATTCAAAAAACCCAGATCATGGTTAAACCTTTATTTTGTCCTGATTGTAAAAAACGTGATTTTGATTTAGATCTTGATCAAAGTAAATTTATAGATTACCAAAAACTAAACATGCAGGAACCTCTTGAAAATCTAAAGGGTAGTGATCAAGCAAACAATATAGAGGTATTTATTTCTGATGATCTTGTTAATCTTTGTTCCGCTGGTGATAAAATAATTGTTACTGGAATCATGAAGCTAAGACCACCAAAGGGAGATCAAAATATTTATACAAAATATATTCTTGCAAATCATATTGAACAGATAGATCAGGAATACAGTGAACTTAAAATTTCTCCAGAAGAGGAACAGGAGATTAGTGAGCTTTCAAAAAAAGGAGATGTTTATGATTTATTATCTGAATCTGTTGCTCCAATGATTTTTGGACATGAGGTTGTTAAGGAAGCAATCACCTTACAAATGTTTGGTGGTGTGAAAAAAGAATTTGCTAAGCAATCACTAAGAGGGAACATACACATTCTATTGGTAGGAGATCCATCAACTGGAAAATCACAATTATTAAAATATGCAGACATTCTTGCTCCAAAAAGTATTTATGTTGCAGGAAAAACAGCATCTGGTGCTGGTTTAACTGTTTCTGCAGTAAAGGATGAGTTTGGAGATGGAGGTTGGACTCTTAAGGCTGGTGCTGTTGTTCTTGCTAGTGGTGGAATGGCGATGATTGATGAATTTGATAAAATGCTACCTGATGATCGTTCAGCTCTTCACGAAGCAATGGCCCAGGGAACTGTTTCTGTTTCGAAGGCAGGGCTTTACACAAAATTTAAAGCAGACACATCCATTCTTGCGGCCGCAAACCCAAAATACAATAGATTTGATAGATATAAAAATCCAATTGAACAAATTGATCTTCCCTTTTCACTAATTTCTAGATTTGATTTGTATTTTATTATTCCAGATATCCTAGATAGAGGAATGGATTTAAATATTACTAAACACATTTTAAAAACACACAGACTTGCTCAGCAGTACACAGGTATTGAAAAAAACAAATCAATTTCAAAAGAAGAATTACAAATTATTGAAAAAGAAATTTCTCCAAAGATTAGGCCCGATTTATTTAAAAAATATGTTGCCTATGCTAGACAGAACATAACTCCTGTTCTTTCTGAAGAAGCATCAAACAAGATACTTAATTATTATGTTGAGTTAAGAGATTTAGGGAGAGGAAAGAAAAGCTTCACAGCCACTCCTCGTCAATTGGAAGGGTTAATTAGATTATCAGAAGCAAGTGCAAGAGTTAAACTTAAATCAGTTATTGATCCAAGCGATGCAGATAGAGCAATAAGAATATTTAAAACCTCTTTAGAGCAAACTGCAACAGATAAGGAGACTGGAGTAATTGATATTGATATATTAACCACTGGACAATCACAGAGTGAAAGAAACTTCATGAAAAACATTACAAAATTAATTAGAGATTTGACTGTGGATGGAAACCCAGTTGCTGTGTCCAAGGTTCTTGAAATGGCTGTTAAGGAAAACATGCCTGAAGAAAGAGTAAGAGAAGCAATCTCTAAGCTTAAGAAGATTGGAGACCTCTATGAACCAAGAGCAGGTCTTTTAAAAGTAACGGAGCCAGATAATATCTAATAAATAAATAAGATTGATTAGGAATGAAATTAAAAACCAAGAATAAAACTAGTGTTAGAAAATCAAAACAGAAAAAACTAGAGAAACTAAAAAGTAATTCCTATTTGATTTATCTTATTCTTATTTTTCTTTGTGTTCAAATAATTGGATTGGTTGTTGCTTCCTACTATTCAACTGCAGGAGTAATCAAAGGGGTATTAACGGATGATCCAAACGATATTATTAATGCTCTTTTTATAATTGGAGAAATACTTGTTTTTACTGGTATTATTCTTTTGTTAAAAAGATTTTTTAAAAGTAGTAATTATCTTTATGTTTTTGAATTTCTTGCATTGTTTGTGGGAATGGTTGTTGTTTTTGATGTTTTTTTATCCTACTTTCTTGCAATAATTATTTCATTTATTCTTTTATTTATAAAAAGATATTTGAAGGATAAACTAAAACTTAAGAAACTACTAATGTGGTATAATAATATTTTACTTGGGCTTGCAATTGCTGGAGCAGGAGCAATTATTGGTTTGTCTCTTGGGTTAATCCCAATCATTGTTTTTCTGGTTCTTCTTTCAATCTATGATATCATAGCTGTTTTTTATACTAAACACATGGTAACTCTTGCAAAAATGTTTATTAAAAAAAAGATTGCATTGACTTTCTCAATACCATCCAAGAAAAAGGTTTTTCAGCTAGGAGGAGGAGACATTGTTATCCCTCTAACGCTTTCAGCAAGTTATTTTTTCATATTAATCAAAAGTTTTTCTTTCTACATTTCAATTATCCCAATCATTTTTATTTGGGTTGCTTCTCTTCTTGGACTTATTTGGACTTTCTGGATTTTAAAAACAGGAAAAGCAAAGGTTATGCCTGCTCTTCCAGCTCAAACCCTTCTTATGCTGATTGTTGTGATAATTAGTTATATTCTTCTTTTTTGATTAATTTCCTTTCATTTTTAAATAGTTCCTACAATATATTATATAAGAACAAGCAAATGTGATAGAATGAGTGAAGTAAAAACTAAACCAAAAACAGAACCAAAGGAATTAGATTTAAATTATAAGGAACTTCTTTCAAGAATTTATATGGCTCTTCCAGAAAGAACCACAGGAGATTCTCGTTTTGAGCTCCCTCAAATTGAATCAATTATACAGGGTAAACAAACTATTTGGAAAAACTTTAGTAAGTGCGCAAAGGATCTTAAAAGAGATCAGAATCAATTGTATAAGTTCGTTATGAAAGAAATATCCACCTCTTCAGCAATTACAAATCAAACTCTTGTTTTAAATGGAATTTTTAATAACTATAAACTTAATCAAATATTAACTAAATATATTAATAATTTTGTTTTGTGTTCCGAATGTAAGAAACCAGACACAGAAATTGTTTCACAAGCAGGAATCAAAGTTCTTAAGTGTTCTGCCTGTGGTGCAATAACACCATTACAAAAATTATGAATTTAAATTAGGATTAGAAAAATGATTGGCAAAAAACACAATATAGGTGGCAAAAGTATATTTGCGGCCTGCGATAGAGAATTACTAAACAAAAAGATAGAATATGAAGATGTAATTATTGATATTAATGAATCTTTCTTTGGAAATACAGAAGTTACTAAAGAAGAAATCGTTAAAGCAATTAGAGATTGTGATAGTGCTAATGTTTTTGGTACCAAAGTTTGTAACATTCTAATCACAAACAAATTAATATTAAAGGAAAATTTAATTTATATTGGTGATGTGCCTCACACACAAATATATAAATTATAAAAATTAAAGGTGAATAAATTTGGAAAAGAAAAGTACAGGAACTGGTTTTGTTGTTAGAAGACAAAGAGTCCCAAACACTCAAAATCTAGAGATGTTTGGTAAGGTTATGCAACTTATGGGTGTTAATAATATTCAAATCATTTGTGAGGATGGAAAGGAAAGAATTTGTAGAATACCTGGTAAGATGTTTAAACATATTTGGCTAAAGCCAGGCGATATTGTGATTATTAAACTATGGGACTTTCAACCAACCAAAGGGGATGTTGTTTGGAGATACATTGGATTTCAAACCACTCAGCTAGAGAAGAGAGGTTTACTAAATGAACTATATAAACATACCCATGATACAATCCACCAGGATAATTATAGAAGTAATTATGGTGCACAAAAGGAATCACTTTCTGAAGAAGAGATTGAACTTGTGACTGATGATGAATCAGCTGATGAGTCTACCGAATAACTATAAATTAAATGTTTGATTATGTTAAAAAAATTTGAAATTGATAGTAAGATCCAGGGCTATGTTTTTGATGAAAACACAAAGGCAGCCCTCTTCAAGCTTGCAAGTAATAATATAATTGATTCCATTGATTCTCCCATTGCTTCAGGAAAGGAAGCAATCACTTTTCTAGGCCATCTTGAAAAAAATCCAATTGTTGCAAAGATATACAAGATTGAAACAAGTAATTTCAAGAACATGAGTAAATACATTAAAGGAGATTATAGATTTCGGGCAGTTTCAAAAGACAAACGTGATTTGTTTTTACTTTGGGCAAACAAAGAATACAAAAACCTAACCCTTGCAATCAGGAATGAGGTGGCGGTTCCAATCGTAATCGCCAAGGAAAAAAACATTTTGATCATGTCTTTTATTGGAGATGGGGAAATACCCTATCCACAACTAACTAAAGTTAAATTTGACTATGATGTGGTTTATCCACAAATTATTGAAAACTATGCACGTCTGCTCTATGGTGCGAAAATTGTTCACGCAGATTTTTCTGCATATAACATTTTAATTAATCCAAGAACCCAGAAGATAACACTAATTGATATGGGCCAAGCAGTTGTTTATTCTCATCCAAAATCAAAAGAGTTTTTAAAAAGAGATATAATTAATATTACTGATTTCTTAAATAAAAAGTTTAAAAAACTTAATCTAACCTATGAAACTGTGCTTGATGATTTGAAAAAGAAAAAAGAAGAAATTTATGGAAGAAGTAATTAGAGTTGGAAAGCAAAGGATCCCTGTGATTATTGGAATCAATGGTGAAACCAAGAGAGAAATTGAACAAAAAACAAAAATTAGTCTTGAAATTAATAGCTCTACTGGTGATGTGAATATTATTTCTGATCTTTCCTACTATGAAATTCACCAGGCAAAGAACATAATCTCTGCAATTGCAAGAGGATTTAGTCCTGAACACGCCTATAAATTACTTGAAGACAATTATTCTTTTGATGTTATTAATCTAACTGATTATGTATCAGATTCAAGAGGAAGACATGAACAGGTAAAGGGAAGAGTAATAGGAAGAGAAGGTAAAGTTAAGCAGATGATAGAAAAAAGAAATAATTGTTTCTTGTCAGTTTATGGTAAAACCATTGGAATAATTGCACCCGTTGATAAGATTGAAGAAACAAGAGAAATTATTGAGAAAATCCTATCGGGAGCTAAACACACAACCATTTTTAAAATGATTAAAAGAAATAGTTTTGAAGAAAAAGAAGAAGGTTCAAAACAAAATTCAAGTGAAATTGATAATATTAATTTTGACGAAGAAGAAAATTAAAATAGGTGGAAAATATGAAGAAAGCAAAAAAAGCTGAAGGAACAGCAATAATAATCACGAGAGTTTATTCTGTTTTGAATTGGATTGGAGCAATCGCAAGTTTGTTTCTTGCAATTATTCTAATTGTATTCAGTTCTAATCTCTCAAACATGTTGCCAGCCATTGGAATGGAATTTGGATCTGCAATATTTATTTTTATTGGGATTATTCTATTTGTTATTGGCCTTTTAGGAATCGCGGTTGCATGGGGTTTGTGGAAATATAAGAACTGGGCACGAATATTAACTTTAATATTTGTTGGATTTTCTCTTATTTCAACAATTATTGGGTTGATTAAAGGATTTGATAGTGTGCAAATAATTTGGTTAATTCTTGATGCACTAATAATCTATTTGTTTGGATTCTATAAACCAATTGTTCATTTATTTTATAATCCATTCCTTGCAAAGAAAACAAAAAGAAAATAAGTTTATTTATTTTCTTTCTTTTTTATTTTTATTTATCAATAAGTTCTGCTTTTTTTATTGTTATGTATCCAGTGAACTCATTTTTAAGTACCCTACTATAGTCTTTAATTACTATTTTTTTCTTAAAGGTGGGCCCCGAAAGAACAAGGGTCTCATATTCCCCACCTTCTCCAGCAATATTAAATCCATAGTGCTTTGAATTAATATATCCTCTCCCAAGCCCGCTCTTTAGTTTATTATTTAATCTAATTAAATCCTTTACTTCTTTTTCTTCAATTCTTTTATTTAACCATTTTTCTGATAGTCCATAGCCAGCAATCTTGCACATCACAAATTCAAATTTATTATCCACAAGCTCAAACAATTCCTGGTCCTGTTTTTTGTGCCAAAGAGGAGAAAACATACGAAGATTTAATTGATTACAAATTTTTTGAATTCTCTCTCTTTGATAATTACTATATAGCGCTCCAGAAATAACTCCCTGAATTCCGTATTTTTTCTTAGCATCCTCAAGTGCAATTTTAAGATCCTTTAGCTCAAGCTCTTTTTCTCCTTTTGTTTTTCTAGTAATTAGTGGAATCTCCAGAGCCTCTGCCTGCAATTTTAAAAAATTAAGATTTGGTTGTTGGAACATGTATGAATCTGGGTTAGTTGGAATTATTGAAACCAGACAGGATATCTCATAGTTTTGTCTTTGCATAATATAAAGAGCGAGATTAGAATCTTTTCCTCCTGAATAGAGGCAAGCAAGTTTCATGTTCTTTTCTTTAGCAAAGGTTGCTAGATAGTCTGCCTTTCCTTTATATCTTGCTTCCTTTGCAAGCTTTTCAATGCCCTTATCAAAATTACTACCATACTGAGCAGCGGTTTTTTTTCGTTCATAAATTTCTTTTGATTGCCCAAGATTTTTGGCTACATCTCTCAAAACTAATTTATTGTCTTCTGTTTTTAAATTTATCTTGTAATCATCAATCAATCCTAAAGCAAATCTAATCAAGCTAACATCTAAATATGGAAGTCTTAATTCAATTTCATTATCCATTGTGAGCACATCATCTCTATAAATATCATTTTCGTGCATTTGTTGTAAAAGATTTAAACTATCGAGCTGCACGTTATTTGATTCATTAAACCTAGAATACCCTGCAAATATTTCATCAGCTCCAAGACCAGAAAATAAAACTTTTATGCCATCCTCCTTTGCCCTGGTTGATGCAAGATAAATGGGAAGTGAAACCCCAACTTTGATTGGATTGCTAGATTCAATTAGTGGTATTATTTTTTCAAGTAGTTTTGGAATTTCGTTGTAATTAATGAAAATAATTTTTAAATCTAAGTCCATCTCTTTTGCAATTTTCTTTGCAAACTCTAAATCCTTTGGCTCTCCAAAACCATCACAATATGCAAAATAGCAGCTGAAGTTTATTTTTTCTTTTTTTAATATATTTGCTAATATTACTGAATCAATTCCACCACTAAACAGTAGTCCTAACTTTTTTTCTGGAATTCTTTTTTTAATGGAATCAATCAATAGCTTTTCTAATTTTGTGCTTGCTTCTTCAAAAGTTATTTTTTTACTTGTTTTGGAAGGAGTAATGAATTTTCTATCAACAAACGCAAGTTTTTTTGTTTTAATATCATACCTAATTATTTTACTTGGAGATAATAATTCTATATTTTCAAAACCTAATTTTTTAAGTGATTTCTTTTCAGATGAAAAACCAAAACTTCCATCATTTTCATTATAAAAGAACCAAATTGGTTTTTCTCCAATAATGTCTCTTGAAAGAACAACATTATCATTTGAAACATAGCAAAAGGCCCAAACCCCATCCAATTCATCAAGTATCTTTATATTCTCTTTAATTGTATTGTTTTCTAGTAAAGCAAATAGTGTTTCTGCATCATTTTTTGTTGAATAATTATATTTCTTGTTTATTTTCTTCCAGTTATATATTTCACAATTTGCAACTAAGTAATTTTGCTTGTTTGCGAGAGGTTGATGGGTTAATGAAACAATTGAATGAAGAACATGCCCCATTGCACACCTGGTTTCTTTTATTTCACCTAGGTCTATGTTTTTTGGGTTTTCAAAATATAGTACTTTTTCTAAATTACATATCCCACAGAAATCCATTCCCCTATTCCTAATAGTAATAAGTGATTTTTTTGTTAAATCATTTGCATTATCAATATTAAAAAATCCAGTTATACCGCACATAGATATAATTTAGTTTAAATGTTTTTTAAATAGTATGTAATTATTTAATTTATTGATTAACTAACCATAACCTAGTATTTTTAAACATTATCTTTCTTCATATTATGTGATTATCATAAAACATACATTTTTTGTAAAATTTATATATTTTATTTATGATTAGGAGGTTTTTATAAATGAACTTTAAAATTACTACGTATTTATTTGTTATTCTTGGATTGATTATGTTATTTTCTTCAATTTATGCTGAAGGAGAATGTAATCCCCAAACAGGACCTGCTGACGCAACCTGGTTAGAAGATAATGCAACCTGTATTTGTGTTCAAACAGTATCAATGAACGGAAATGGTGTTCAAAGCACATCCTACATTGCAAGTTGTTCAGATCCTATACCAATTTCCACATCTGGTGGGAATTCGACTCAATCATCTGATGCTAATTCGACTCAATCATCTGATGCAAACTCAACTCAATCACCAACCACAGCAACTACTTCATCAAATGAGGACACTACTCAGTCTTCTGAGGAAATAGATGTTCAAGTAAATTCTGCATCTACAAACTCATCAACAGGTGTTGGTCAATCCACAACTGAATGTCAAATCCAAATAAAAGAGTATAATAAAAAAATTAAAGATCTTTATTCATCACATTCATCTTTCATAAAAGAAAAACAAACAAACATAAAGAATGCTAGAGATGAAATAAATAGATTATTAAAAGAATATAATAATTGTAAACCAAATAAACAACAGGGTAGATTAGATGAAATTAATAAAAAACCCACAATAACAGGAAATTTTATTTTAGGTAATTCAGTTTCCATAGAAAATGTGATTGGTTCAGATCAGGTAATGGCAATAACCATTGCTGAAGCACCAACAGTTTCTGGAACCATCAATAATGATGACGAGCAATTTATCGCATCTGAGGATCTTGTGGCTGCAATTGATAATGAAAATAATTCATTTCTAACTTCTGTAGATGTTAGACTTAATACAACAGAGGGTGATGAAAATCTATCTACTGATTGTGTAGCAATTAAAGAAAAAATAAAAAAACAAATGGAAATTATTAAAAAAAATCTATTAGAACTTCACGATTTTAAAGATCAAAATAAAGAACTAGTGGATAAGGTAAAAGAACTAATCAGAAACAGAAATCAACTAATCAAAAATTGTATGGGTGTTCAAACAACCATAGAATGTAAAGTTCCTGAAGAATTATTAAATAAATTAAGAGAACTAGAAATAAAGATGTCTACTGTTAAAGGAGAAATAATTAGTGATACTGACGCTTCTCAAGATAATTATTCAGAATATACTAGTATCAAAGAAGAATACCTTGCAATTACAAATAAAATAAAAGTAATAAAGGATGATTGCCAAATCAGAGGTAAGGTGGCTAGTGGGCAAGATAGAATTTGTCAAGAAAAAGCAGATATAATCAGAAACATGGATGAAATTAAAAATGCACTTGAACAAACTACAAATGACGAAGAAGCCTATCAATTAAAAACAAAACTAGAATATTTACAACAAAAGTTCAGTGGGGTTATTTGTGCAGACCCTAATTTTGTAGGTTCTAAAGATGAAGTAGCAATTAGTTCAATAAAAATTTCTGCAAATGCGAAAAACAATCTTAGAGAGTGTATAACTAGTCTTGTTGACAAAGCAGCTGTTGATGAAGAAATTGCAACTAATGCTTGTGCACAAAAGTATTCCCAAGAAGGCCAAGGATATAAGGAAAGAATCATGGCTCTTGAACAAAAGATTGGAGAACAACAGGACATTATTACAAATCTAAAAGCTAAGATGTTAGGCATCCAACAAAAAATAAATAATGCAACATCTGAAACTAAAACCCAGTTTATTGAAGAAAATGCAAGTGATCTGAAAACAGACACCATTGCAAAAATAGATAGAAAAATAGAATCATTAAAGAAATTAATTGAAAACATAGATTCTTCTGATCTTGATGACACCAAAAAAGAAGAAATGATTGATTCAATTAATAATAACATAGCAAGTTTAAATAGGCAAAAAGAAAATATACAAAATTCAGAAACAACAGATGAATTAAAAACTTATCTAACAGAAGCAAGAAATGCTGATGGGCTTGCAAACAGGGGTGCAATCATTTCTGGAATAAAAACCCAAACTATGGAGCTTGAAAGAATTATGAATAAATATTTCTTAACTAATCAGGATTATCAAAGTTTGAAACTAGAACTTGATGCATTAAAAGCAAAGATAGCTAGTATTTCTCAAAATTCATCAGATACTGAAATTAATAGTCTAAAAGAGCAATACAAAGCACTAAGAGATAAGATCATCTCATCTTCACAGGAGGTTGAAACACAATGAATAGAAAACTAATACTTGGAACTATTATTGTACTTGTAATCCTAATTGTTATAATTATAGCACTTTTGATTGCGGGTCCAAAAACGGATGTTCCTACTGATAATCCCACTCAAACAGATGAACTAGCAACTGATTTACAAAATTTAGCTTCTGGGGATACAATCCTTGATCAAAATTTAGCTTCAGATATTGTTGACATTGGAGAGTAGTATCTACTTTCCTTTTTCTAATTTTTCTATTTGTCTTTCAACATCAAGCCAGGATCTTGCAATGATTATATTTTTGTCTTTGTACTCATTTTTTTTAACAGTAAGATATTGAGTGAACCAAATTCCTCCGGTTCCTACTTCCCTGCAGTCCATTAGGTTTGTAAGTGAATCATCTATCATTAGATCAATCCCATGTTTTGTGCAAATGATTGATTTTTTAACAGGTTCATCTTTGTGGGATCTATTAACTAGGTGTATGTCTTTAAAAAAATTAGGAAAATATTTGTTAATCCACATCATTGTTGGATTCATAAGATGAGCTGATCTTGCGGATATTAAATATAGTTCGTGTTTTTTAGATAGGCGTTCAAGAACATTTATTGAATCAGTTAGCGGAATCATGTTATTATGTTTTTCCGTGTTACAAAAATCATCCCATGCCCCAAAAAATTCGTCCTTTGACATTCCAAGCTGATCAATTTCATCATTATATAATTTATCAAGATTTTTATTATGTTTCTCATTAAGGTATTTTCTAAACCAGATTATAGATGGCGCTAGAACATCATCAAAATCAATTCCAATTCTCATATAATCATCAATTTAAATTTATTCAAAATATTTATAGCCCGAAGGAGATTCGAACTCCTGTCATGAGATTCAGAGTCTCATATGCTTGGCCACTACACTATCGGGCTTTTTGTTTTATTTTTTGTATTTAATCCAAATCTTTTTAATTGGATTAAGAGTGAGAGTAGACAAAACAAATGCTAATGATGGAATAATTGCATTAAGAAAGGGACTTGGGAGCCCAATAACAATAAACACAATTACTACAACAATATATGTTAATAGAAGGATAACCACTTTTCTAGTTAAACTTGTTTCCCATGCCTTGTCAAGCTCAACTCTTATATTTCTTTTCTTAATATTTAAAATTTCGTTTTCAATTTTTTTTGTTTGCATCTATTTGTTCCACATTTCTTTTGCTAGAGCACCAGTGTACATGTATTTTTCAATAAGTGGTTTGTTTTTAATCTTATTTTTTCTATGATTCTCAAGAAATAAATTTAGTTTTTCAATTAAATAAATTTTAATTTCTCCACTTGTTATTTTTCCTGCCTTATAGTCTCTATATATTTCTTTAATCTTACTATCATCTTCTTCAAACAATACTTCTAACCAATTATAAACCACACAGATTTCTGGAATTCCTCCAAGCTTTCTGTGTTCCTCAAGAGTTGGTCTCCCTCCAGTGAAGGTGTATTTTTTAATCTTGTTTTCAATGGTTTTTGTATCATCCGTTAAATATATTGCTGAATTGTTATCTGATGATGACATTTTACCTTCCATTCCCTGAAGTGGAGATAATAGTTTATTGTGAACAGCACATGTTTTTTTGTATCCAAGTGATTCTGCTCTATCTCTCTGAACCCTCCAATAGGGATCTTGATCAATTCCTGCAGGAATTAAACAAAATTTATTTTTTTCAAAAGTAGTTGCTGCAATTTGAACAAATGGATAAAATGTATGTCCTAGGTTTGTTTCTCCAACAAACCCAAAAACAGCTTTTCCTGTTGAGAGTGTTGTTTTTTTTGCAAACTCCAGTGCCACAGGATACATTTGTTTTATGTATTCTAGATTTTTAAAAATGAATGTTTTATCTGGATTAAATCCAAGAGCTGCAATTTCTTCAATATCCTTGTCAGCCTGTGTTTTTACTTCCTCAATTGTTAAATCTTTTTTAACAACGAACTTTTCATCATCTGAAAGCATGATATAAACATTACAATCAAATTCATCCTGGAACCATTTGGTTGTAATAAATGAAATTAAATGGCCAATGTGCATATTACCTGAAGGGCCTCGTCCAGTGTAAACATAAAAATTATTTTTATCTATGTTTGGTAAAATCTTATCCAGATCTCTATGGGAATAAATAAACTCACGTCTAAAGAATTGATGTAATTTTTTAGACTTTGTTTTTAATCTAAGTCTTTCCCTAAGGTCATCTGTAAGCTCATTTGTTCCAAAGTCTTTAATTAATTTATTATAATCAATGGAACCAGTAACCTCCCATGGATTAACATTAAATTCATTTGAATCTTTATCTTCGCTCATAATAATATATTATATGTAAAAGCATTATAAACCTTTTGAACCATATATATTAAGAAAAAATAAGGTGTAAATTATAATGGACTTTAAAAAATTAAGATTAGATTTTCCTGTTTTAAATAATAAAAAAGAAAAAATAATTTATTTGGATAATGCAGCATCTTCTCTAAAGCCAAGGCAAGTAATAGATGCAATGGATTCCTATTACAATGAATGTCCAGTTAATATTCATAGGGGAATACATAGGCTATCAATGAGAGCATCAGTTATTTATGAAGAAACAATAGATACTACTGCAAAATTTTTCAATTGTAAACGAGAAGAAGTAATATTTACAAATAATTCCACTGATTCAATTAACATGATTTCCCAATCTCTACTTTTATCTAATTATTTTAAGAAGGGTGATGAGATTCTTCTTACAGTTATGGAACATCATGCAAACCTAGTTCCTTGGCAAATTGTTTCTCAAAGATTAGGGCTTAAGCTTAAATTTATTGAAATTAAAAAAGACTTTACTCTTGACTATGATGATTTTAAAAAAAAGTTATCTAAAAAAACTAAATTAGTTGCAGTAGCTCATATTTCAAACACAATTGCAACCAAAAACAATATAAATTTAATAATTAAGGAAGCACACAAATTTGGTGCTTTTGTTCTAGTGGATGGTTCTCAGAGTGCACCCCATGAAAAAACAGACTTTAGAAAGATAAATGCTGATTTCTTTGTGTGCACCATGCATAAAATGCTAGGCCCAACAGGAATTGGCATTTTGCTTGCTAAAGAGCAACTTCTTAGGAAGTTATCACCTAGCAGATTTGGAGGAGACATGGTTTCAAAGGTAACCTTTCAAAAAAGTGAATGGAATACCCTTCCCTATAAGTTCATGTCAGGAACCCCAAATATCTCTGGAATTTTTGGAACAAAAGCAGCTTTTGAGTATCTAACAAGAGTAGGAATGGATAATATTGAAAAACATGATAAAGAGCTTCTTTCCTATGCTCTAAAAAGAATAAAGGAAATAGATAATCTAACTTTATATAACCCAGGGAACCCAGATAACCAGGGATCAATTCTTTTATTTTCTCTTAAAGGAATAGCCTGCACTGATCTTTCAGCTCTCCTAGACGATATGTCAGGGATTGCAACAAGAGCAGGAATGCATTGTGCTGAACCAATTGTATCTAGATTTAGTAAAGAAGGGTTAACAAGAGCTTCTTTCTATTTTTATAATACAAAAGAAGAGGTAGATAAGTTTATTGATTCACTAAAGAAGATAGATAAGATAGTTAATAAGCACTAATTCTTTGTGTTTTTATGTATTTTTCTTTAGTTTCATAGGTTGTATTTATCCTTAAATATATTTATAAATATATTTAAGTATATATCTATATATAATATATATAGAAGACAACTAAATATTTCTATTTATAAAACGTGATTATACATGGTTGAACAGGATAAAAAAGAAGAAACTAAGGTTAAAAATAATAATAAAGTTGGAATTGATGCAGATGTTCTTTTTACAGAATTTAAAGAACATTCGGTTGCTGATTTTTTTAAAAAAAATAGACAAATGCTTGGACTTTATGGTAAGCAGAGAACATTAACAACAATAGTTCATGAGCTTGTTACAAACTCTCTTGATGCCTGTGAAGAAGCTGGTATTCTTCCAGATATTGAAGTTAAGATATCAGCGATAGGAGATGAGTACTATGAAATTGGTGTTATTGATAATGGTCCAGGAATACCTGAAGAAAAAATAGGTTCTGCGCTAGGTAAATTATTAGCAGGAACAAAGTTTCATAGGCTTGTTCAAACAAGAGGTCAACAGGGAATTGGAGTTTCTGGAATAATTTTATTTTCACAAATAACAACTGGTAAACCTAGTAAAGTAATTTCTGGAACCAATACAGGTAGAACCATTTCTCTTGAGATTTCAATTGATTCAAAAACAAATTCTCCAAAAATAACTGATAAGCATTATTTAGAAAAAAAATTTAGAGGACTTGCAATCAGATCTAAATTTAAAGAAATACAATATAAGAAAGGACAAAATTCTGTTGATGAATATTTAAGAAGAACAGCAATTTCAAACCCCCATGCAACAATTAAGTTTGAAGATCCATTCCAAGAAGTTACCGAGTATGTGAGAACAGTAAAGGTATTACCAAAGATACCAACTCAGGTTAAGCCTCACCCAAGAGGAGTCACTGTTGATGAAATGGTGTCTCTTGCAAGATATACACAGGCAAGAAAAATATCATCCTATCTTATGCAAACATTTGATAGGTTTGGACAAACAGCAGTTGATCATATTGAAAAACTAGTACACTTTGATTTAAATAAGGATCCAAAAAAATTAACCTGGGAAGAAGCAGAAGAAATTGTTCATGCAATTAAGGAAACTAAGTTTATTGCACCAAATACAGATAACCTAGTTCCAATTGGTGAATCATTTATTGAAAAATCTTTAAAATCAATTGTTAATCCTGAATTTTGTTTTGTTTACACAAGAAAGCCATCTGTTTATAAGGGTGGATATGCATTCCAGGTGGAAGTTGGTTTAGCCTATGGAGGAAATGCAGGAAGATTAATTTCTGTAGAGGTTCCTGAAAAAGTAAAAAATAAAAAACCAAAAAAAGATAAAAATGGAAAAATAATAATTGAGGAAGAAGAAAAACCAAGAGAAATTAGATCCTCAGAAGTTATTAGGTATGCTAATAAGGCTCCTCTTTTATTTGATGCTGGAGGATGTGCAATCACAAAAACCGTTGCAGCAATAGATTGGAGAAGATACGGGATTCAAAATTTTGATAACAGTCCAGTAACTGTTTTTGTTAATCTAATTTCTGTTCACATTCCCTATACCTCAGCTGGTAAATCTGCAATTGCAGATGAAGACGAAATATTAACAGAAACAAAGCTTGCTCTCCAGGATGTTGCAAGAAGATTAGGAACATACATTATTCAAAAGAAGAGAGAGGAAGATAAAAAAGAAAAAAGAAAAGTATTTGCAAAGTATGCTCCAGAGGTTGTGAAGGCATTGGTTCACACAACAGGTGCAGATGCGAAAACACTTCAAAAAAATTTAGATAGAATGGTTCTAGAAAAATTAAAGATGGATGATGAAGCTGAAGCTAGAGGAGACAAAATCCAAGATGATTACAGTGAGGATACTTCCGCAAGTGATGATGAATAAATAATTATTGGTTGATTAATATGGTTGATAAAAAAGAAAAAAAAAGCGAAGCAAAGACTTCAAAGCAGAAACTTGAACAGTATGAGGTTGAAACAAGCAAAGATATTGCTGATCGTTTGTATAACATAGCAACAAACATTGTTCACCAAATAGAACACAACCACTCTCCTACTTTTTCAACAAGAGTTAGAGGTTTATCAAATGTTTATTTTGATGAAAAGGAAGGATACATCCAACTTGGTGATAAAACAGTAACTCGTCCATTCCTTAATCTTGGTGCTGCTAGAAAGTTCATGCAAACAATGATTGTTAATGATAAGTGCTGTGAATACCTTAAACATGATAAAACTGCATCCATAAGAGAAATTTATTATGAATTAAAACACACTGTTGAAAACACAAAAGAAAATACATTTGATGCACAGGAAGAATCAAACGATGTTATTGTTGATTTAGAACATTCAGTTTCCACAATCAGAGAAAAATTAGGACTTCATGCTGAACCTCGTGGATCACTCTATGGGGACATAACTTTAAGAGATTTAAAACATAACAACGATGTTTTTAATTGTAATTCACTTGGACGTGGTGGATGGTCAATCATGTCAAGAATAGAACCTGAAGAGATTGAGATTGTAGATGTTAATGCAGAAATGGTTTTAGTGATTGAGACTGCTGCAATGTACAATAGATTAATTGAAGAAAGATATGCTCATAAGCACAAAGCAATTCTTGTTGGAACAAGCGGTCAAGCAGCAAGAGGAACAAGAAGATTAGTGCATAGACTTCATTATGAGTATAAGTTACCGGTTGTTGTTTTCACTGATGGAGATCCCTATGGATGGTACATCTATTCAGTTCTTAAGAGTGGATCAATGGCTCTTGCAGCTCATTCTAAGTACCTAGCTGTTCCTGATGCAAAATATGTTGGAATGACTCTGACAGATGTTGAAACCTATGGCCTTCAGAACGTAACTGAAAGAATGAAGGATGGGGATGTTAAGAGAGCAAAAGAGATGCTTGAATATCAATGGTTTAAATCTAAAGAATGGCAGGAACAATTAAAAATTGCAATTGATAAAAAAATAAGAATAGAACAACAGGCGCTTGCAAACAAATCACTTGATTTTGTTGCAAAGAAGTATCTTCCTGAAAAAATAGAAAATGAGATATTCTTAGATTAAAACACTAGGAATATATTTCATTTAAAATAATCATTTCTATCTGCTTGTCTTGATTTCGCTTTTAGTATTTCTTGTTTTACTGCTTCAAGATATTTAACCATAAATTGTAGATTGTGTGTGCTTTTTTTTGCAAGATTATTTAATACGTTATCTATGACAGTTATCATATTAGTTGTATATTCTTTTTCTATCTTTTGAAAATAGGATGCATTGTGTACTTTTGCATCAATTATTAAATAATTTATTTCTTTATTAAGTTGTTTAATTTGTTTAATGTGAGTCCCTTTAAATCTATAATCATTAATTTTAGCCCCCAGTTCATCTATTAGTCTTTTTATAATTTCTTCCTTTTTTCCAAGATTTGGTTTCACAATTTCTCTTGCAAGCACATAGCGAGTTTTGATATCTTCTAAATGTTTTCTTACTCCAATTTTTCCAGTAATTTTACTTCGCAAATCATTTTTTATATTACGTTTTGCTATGTTTGATGATTTTTTAAAATTTGCATGTTCTGCTTGTAATCTATCAAGTAATGGTTTTTTTGGTTTATATATTGGTTTTCCAGGCATAATTTTCATCTCCTATCTTAAATGTAATAAATATATTACAATTAATTAAGCTTATAAAGCTAATTATTTTAATCTTGAATACAATCTTTCTATTTTATATTTTGCTTTTTTTGGTTCCATTTTTTGATTGATTTTAATATATGCTTTTCTTAATTGTTTTATTTGCTTGCTTTTTTCAGGATTGGATAAATTACTATCCTTTATTTTTCGTTCAGATCTTTTAAGAACCGCTCTATTTTCTGTTGTACTATTCTGTTGATTTGCTTTTTCTTTGTAGTTTTTAAATAATCTATTGGGTTCTGCTTTGGTTTTTTCTAACTTATTATATAGTTTGTCATTTGCAATTGATTGTAGAGCTACATCCTTACAACCAATATATTTTACGATATAATCTATATTGTTTTTGTCAGCTCCAAAAATATTTGTATTATACTTTTTTATTAAATTATATTTTCTATTGAATGTTTTGTTGAAATCATCTGTTGATAACTCCATTAAATCCAGTGTGTGCATTGCCCCAAACAAAACAATCAAGTTATCTTGTGTTTTAAGATTATTAACTATGTTTTTTGCAATAGATTCATTTCTGAAGTTTGATAGTATAAATGTTTCTTTTTCTTGTTTGTATTTTTTAATTAAATTGAAATCTTTTTTTTGTTGGGCATCATATATCTTTTTATCTATGTTTATTACTTTCATTTGATAGTAGTTTGTATCTAATGGACGTATACTAAGACCTCTTTCTCTACAAATGGCTAATAATTGCAGTGCTTCTATTTGACCAGTAGTATATCCTAAACTCTCTGGATATTTTATATCAAAATCTTCCATGAATTTTATTGTTTCTGATTTTGCTTCTGGTTTTTTTTTATTGTACACAACCCTATCTGTATATCTATCAAGATACTCTATAACTATTGGAGCAAATTCAATTCCAACGGGTGTTCCTTTTTTAAGAGTTTTAAGGTAATCCATTGCTTGTGAATGAGCTCTAAACAGGTTACTATGTATCCAAGGTATAAACTCTACTGTCTTATCAGATCCCATGTGTAATCAACAAGTATCTTCTTTATGGATACCTTTTTAAATATTTTGACTCAAATAATATATCTTAGACATCTTGATTTACAACAATTTATTTATTTTGTTGTTTTTATTAATTCTATTTTTAAATCTTTAGTACTATTATTATATAATTAAATTAATTAGCCTGCGGAGTTTTAAGTGATTAACTATGGTTCCTGAATTATTATCTTTATTTGTTTTGTTTTTTGTAATCATAGATCCTCTGCAAAGCTTTGCTTTCTTCTTTGTTAGAACTAATGGATTAACAAAAAAAGAAAGAATTAATATTGCTCTTTTAGCTACTGGAATAGCAATAGTTATATTGTACGCTTTTCTTTTCTTTGGAAAAGGTGTGCTTGATTTATTTAATACAAGTATAAATAGTTTTAGGATTGCAGGTGGTGTATTGCTTGTTCTTCTAGGAATTACAATGTGTGGTTATCTGAAAAGCCATGATGACCCGGATCCTAAGAATGCAAGAGATGCACACACATCAATAGCAACTGTTATTGCAACTCCACTTCTTTCTGGTCCTGCAGCAATTACTACCACAATTATATCAGTTGTTGACCATGGAAGAGTATTAACTGGGCTTGCAATTGGCTTTGTATTAATATTGACCTTTGGATTATTACTTTTGTCAGTTATGTTTAATAAAATACTTAATAAAAGTAAGGTTGCAATTAAAGTAGTAACAACAATTTTAGGATTAATTACTCTTGCCTGGGGAGTGGATTTTATTCTTGTGGGTTTGAAAGTAATGGGCGCTGCATAAAGTTCCCATTAACTAATTTTTTCTTTGAGAAGTAGTTCTTTCCATTCTCTATCAACGTGTTCTTGTATTTTTTTAATTTCTGCTTTATTCTTAAGAACTGCATTAAACTTTGTTTGTGTTTTTAGAAATTCTTCAACACTTTTTCTTTTTTCTGGTTTGTAATTTATTTTATATTTTCCATCTTCATATTCATACAATGGATATGAATTTGTTTCAATTGCAAGTTTGCTAATGGAAATTGTTTCATTAGTTGGTGCTTTCATGTTTGTTGGGCAAGCAGCAAATGCAATAAGAACACTTGGTCCTTTCTTTTCAAAAGCTTTTTTGACCTTTTCAAACATATCCCCAAGATCTGCTGGATTAATTGTTGCCACATATGGTATGTTATGAGCAATTGCTATTTTTGCTAGATCCTTTTGGAATTCTTTTTTGCCATCAACAATTTTCCCTGATGGGGTTGTGGTTGTTGATGCTCCCATTGGTGTTGCAGATGACCTTTGATTTCCAGTGTTCATATAACCTTCGTTATCATAACAAATATAAACAAAATTATGCCCTCTCTCTAACGCTCCAGATAAAGATTGCAATCCAATATCAAATGTTCCACCATCTCCACCAAAGGCCATGAATTTTATATTTTCTTTTATCTTTCCTTTTTTCTTTTGAGCAAGATAAGCTGTTTCTACTCCTGATATGGTTGCTGCTGCATTAGCAAATAAAGAATGTATCCATGGTGTATTCCAGGAAGTGTATGGATAAATAGTTGTTGTTACTTCTGCACAGGATGTTGCACTTGCAACAACAACTGGATCATCAGTTGCAGCAAGAGCGGTTCTTAGAATAACAGTAATTGGACAACCAGGACAGGTTCTGTGACCAGAAACAACCTTTTTCTTTTCATGTATTTTAAAAGCTAATTCTTTTGCATTCATAATTATCATTCTCTTATTTTAATCCAATATATCTATTCTTGGGTGCTTTATTGTTCATAACATCTACTATTAATTTTTCAATTTCTTTTTCATAAATGTCTCTTCCACCAAGTCCAAACACATAACTATAAACATTTGCATTTATTTTATTTCTTGCAAGAGCAATCATTACATCCTTATACACAGGAGGGAAAGAACCAGGTCCTTCACTTCTTTCAAGAATAATTATCTTCTTTGCTTTTTTTAGGCAACTAGCATAATCATCATAGAGGAAAGGTCTATAGAGAATAGGTCTAAGCAATCCAACGTTCTTTTTGTCTTTTCTTAATTTATCAATAACATCCTTTGTGCTTTCAGCAGTTGATGATAAAACAATAATAATTGTTTCTGAATTACTTGCAAAATAATCTTCATAAATATTAATTTTTTTATTAAATTTTTTTTTAAATTCAGTTGCTATTTTAATATAATTTTCTCTAACCTTAGAAAAAGCATCAAACATATCCACTCTTATCTCAAAATACGAATCCGGAAGAGCAAGAGAACCAATAGAAATTGGTTTCTTTGTATTTAAAAGATTATATGCTGGCTTATATTCTCCAATAAATGATTTAACTTTTTTATTTTCAAATACTTCTACTCCTGTTACATTATGACTTGTTATAAATCCATCCTGGCAAACCATTATTGGAAGATTAACAGATTCAGCTAGTCTTAAAGAAAACAAAGTCATTTCATAGGCTTCCTGTGCATTTTCACAATAAACCTGCATCCATCCTTGATCAAGGCAAGACATAGAATCAGAATGATCACAATGAATATTAATTGGAGCAGATATTGCTCTATTAACAATTGGCATAAGAATAGGTAATCTAAATCCTGATGTAACACTTAAAACTTCATACATGTAAAGTAATCCCTGAGAAGAGGTTGCAGTAATTGCTCTTACTCCAGAAGCTTGTGCTCCAACAACAGCAGAAAGAGCAGAGTGCTCTGATTCAACTCTAATTATTTCTGTATCAACTTCTCCATTTGCTTCGTATCTAGCAAAAGTTTCAATGATGGGGGTTTGAGGAGTAATTGGATACATTGAAACCACATCAGGATTAATTTGTTTTAAAGCATAGGCAACAGCCTCCCCGCCAGATAATGCAAATTTTTTATTCATAATTTTTCATTTTCTATATTTTCTTTTTTTAAATAATCTTCTTTTTTTAAATATTCAATTAATTCATTGAAGAATGAATGGATTTCTGGAATTGATTCTAAATATTTTTCTTTATGATCTCTTAACATTTTTTCTGTCCAGTTCTCTTTTTTCCAATTCTCTTTATAATCCATCATGTGGAGAACTGACTCTAATTTATCTATCGCTTTTGCAAATTTTGCTTCAATTGTTTTTTCTGCTTCGAATTCTATAAACAAATTATAATACTCATCTTTTATTGCATCAGGAAGTTTTGTTTTTAATATCTTTGCTCCTTCTGCTTCAGGAATTTTTCTGTTATCTCTTTCTAATATATGTATATCTCCAGATATTATTTCAACCATATCGTGATATGCAAGCAACTTCAAAACTTGTAGCTCATTTATTTCTAATTTTGTCTTCTTTAAAAAATATTCAGCTAATAGAATGCAACTCCACGAATGTTCTGCAGAACTTTCGTTCCTATTTCCAACTTGAGAAAATCTATTAACTTCTTTTAATTTTAATATAAATCTTATTTTATCCAGTTCTTGCATATTCTATTCCTCAACCATTTTTATGCACTTAACAGGACACACCTGTGCACAAATTCCACAACCCTTACAATAATCTAGATCTGTTTTTGTTCTTTTAATTTGTCCTTTCTTAACCTCTGCGAGAATACAGTTTTCTGGGCAAGAATTATAGCACATCATGCATTGAATACATTTCTTGGAATCCCATTCTGGTTTCTTGTATCTCCAGTTCCCTGTTTTATTGTTTATGGATGTTCCTCCAGGAAGAACTCCACCAAGCATGTGCTTATCTATTTTAATATTTTTTTTCATATGTTATCATTTCTTGAAATATTTGTGTCCCAATTTAAGGCATTCAATATTTGGTTTAACAAGATGTTCTTTTCCTTTTTTTCTAAATTCATCTTCTATTGTTTTAATAACTATACTTAATTTAATATCAAACAATTTGCAAAGAACTCCCAAAAGAACAATGTTAGGATTATTTCCTTTTGTTTTTTCAAGAGCTATTTTTGTTCCTGGAATAAAATATGTTTTCTTATTCTTTATTTTTTTCTTTATCTCTGGTTTATCTGTGTTTATAATATAAATTGAGTTATAATCTTTGGTTCCTGCAAGAGTATCTAAAAGGTTAGCATCAATAACAATAACACAATCTGGATTAGTAATTGGTTCATGAATTCTTATCTTTCCTTTGGATATTCTAACAAACGCCTTAACAGGTGCCCCCCTTCTTTCTGGCCCATATTCTGGAAAAGCAAGAACATTATATCCTGCAATTAACAAAGATTCTCCTAGAATTTGAGTAAAAGTTTTTGCACCAAGTCCACCACGACCAAAAATAATTACGTCCAGATTATCTTTCATAAATTATCCCTACATATATAGTATATAGGAATGTAAATAGATGTTTTTTTATAACTATTTATTTCAAAGATGTTTTTTAATTAAATGAGGACTTCTTCGTGGCCAAGAGTGCCCCCCTTCAACTAAATGTACCTTTGGATTTTTAAGATTACTTTTGTATTTTTGTAAATAATCATCAGGAAATAGTCTGTCATGTGTGCCCCAAATTATCTTTGTTTTACACCCTACCTTCTGTAAGTCCTTACTTTGGTCAATTCTATTTAATTTAAAAAATTGTTTCCAAAAATCAATATTTAGTATATTTCTTTCAATATTTTTCTTAATGATTAGCTTTTCTATTTTACTTCTTGGCTCGTGCTTTGCTATTGATTTTGATTTCGAATATGCATTTTTAAATAATTTTAATAAAATATTTAATTCAGAATAATATTTAATTCCTGCTGGATTAAGCAATATAAGTTCTTTTATGTTTGTATTTGTTGCAGCATATTTCACAGCAAGAATTGCACCTGCTGAATGTCCTATAATTGTTGGATGGTCTATGTTTTTAATTTTAATAAATTCATCTAAAACTGTTGAAATATTTGTTTTGCTTGTTAGTTTGCTTGATAATCCATGTCCTGGTAAATCAAATGCATATACCCTGTAACTCTCAGCAAGTTCACTAATTAGTTTTTTATATCCTCTTATATCTGTAAATATTCCGTGAACCAGAACCAAGGGAGGGGATTTAATTTTACCTCTTGCAATATAGTTAATCTTTTGATTATTAATATATATTTCACTCATATGCTTATTCAACTCTTGATTATATATAAACTAGAAGGATTTATATTACTTTTTCTGTATATATACTTATGGTTCAGCTAAATAAGATATTCAATCCAAAATCAATTGCACTAATTGGAGCATCAGATAAGCCAGAATCTGTTGGAAGAACTTTATCTGAGAACCTATCCACCTACACAGGAAACGTGTATCTAATTAATCCTCGTCTTTCTGGGTGTAAACTATTTAGAAGAGATATTTATAAATCTATTTTAGCGCTTCCAGAAGTAGTTGATCTCTGTATAATTGCAGTTCCAACAAAAGTAATCATTTCTGTGGTTCATGATGTTGTTAAAAGTAAATGTAAAAACATAATTATGGTAACCTCTGGATTTAATGAGGTTGGAAAAGATAAATTAACAAAAGAACTTATTGATATTATTGAAAAAAACAATATTAATTTAATTGGACCAAATTGTCTAGGATTATTAAACCAAGATAATGATTTAAATGCAACCTTTAATTCTAAGCATAAGCTTGTTCTTCCTGCAAAAGGAAACGTTTCAATTATTTCTCAATCAGGAGCACTTGGTATTGCTTTGCTTGATCTTGCAGGCTATGAAGATCTAAAAATTAATAAGTTTGTTTCCTATGGTAATGCATTAAACATAGATGAATCTGATTTGCTTGATTTTTTAGAAACTGATAAGGAAACTGATGTTATACTAGCCTACATTGAAGGAATTAAAAACGGAAAAAAGTTCATACAGTCTTTAAATAGAGTTTCAAGCAAGAAAAAAGTAATAATATTAAAAGGTGGAATTAGTGATATTGGGAATCAGGCAGCAATGAGTCATACTGCAGCAATTGCAGGAACAAAGGAGGTGTTTGATACAGTTGTTTCTGAATCAGGAGCATACATGGTAAGATCAATCACTGAAATGTTTAATTTAGCTAAGATACTTGCAGCTAATAAAAATAAAACTATTAAAAATGTACAAGTTATCACAAATGGTGGTGGACTTGGTGTTCTTGTTTCTGATCAACTTGATTTAAACCATATTCCATTGGCTGTGATATCTAAAGAATCTACTTTTAAGCTTAAGAAAATGGTTCCAGAGTATGCAGTAATTAGAAACCCAATTGATTTGACAGGGGATGCAACAACAGATAGATTTATTGAAACCATAAAAGTTTGCTTAAATGATAAGGGGGTTGATTCAATAGTTTTATTATTTTTATTCCAACTTCCATCCCTAACAATAGATATAATTAAAAAATTAGAAATTGTGAAAAACACAACATCAAAACCTATTTTTGTGGTTTCAGTTGGGGGAAGCTTAACTAAAGAATTTTTAGTGGAACTTGAAAATATAGGAATTATTTGTTTTAGAGATCCAAAAGATTTTTCAGAGAATTTAAAATATTTATTATAAGTTCACTAATTCAGGTTAGTTCTTTGCTCTAGAAATCAAGGTTTTTAAAGGTTTTCTATATAATTACATAATAGTTTAAACTTGTTTTAAAATAAATTATCAATTAAATTAAACGGAGGAAATAATATGGCAAAAGCAAAAAAAGGAGCGGAAAAGGTAGGTGCTTGGGCATTTATCATAGGTGTAATACTTGCAATACTTGCTGGTTTATTTTTTGGAGCTGGTGCAATTGTAACAAGCATTTTAATTATTCTTGGTATAATTGTTGGTTTCTTGAATATAACAGATAAGGAAACAGGTGCATATCTACTTGCAGCAGTTTCACTTGTAATTGTAACCTCATTTGGAGGATCAGTTCTTGGGCACGTTGCAGTAATAGGAATGTATCTACAAAGCATATTAGGTGCAATAATGACCTTTGTAATCCCAGCAGTTATTATTGTTGCTCTAAAGGCAATCTATTCATTAGCAAATAATTAGAGGAATTAACTTCCTTTAATTTTCTTTTTCTTTTTTAATTAGTTTTTCAAAGTAATTATATTTATAAATCCTATATCTTACTATATAAGTAGATGCCTATAAAAGCAATTAATGTGAAAAGAGAGTGATGGATATATGAATACCCCAATGTATAGAACTATTCAAAAGAAAGAATTTTCAAGAGAAGAACCTTTTTCAATGTCAAGGGTTTATTTAAATGTTAAGACCTTGCAAAAGCTGGTGGGAACAAATCTTTCTGTATTAAGTAAGGATAGATTAAGACAATTAAAAGAAGATATTATTCATTTAGATAAATCAATAGATGCTGATCTTGTAAATCATCGAGTTCCTGATCACGTAATGGATGCTTATGAAGATGTATCTCAGGAGATTCAACCAAAACTACTAGAAATAGATAAATGGATACTTAAATAGATCCATTTTCTTTTATTTCTTTTTCTTTATTGTTTTTTTCTTGGTTCTTGTTTTTGCTTTTTCTGCAACTTTCTTTTTATAAACCGGAACTCTTTTTCCAACAGGCTTATTTAATTCATTGATTATTGAATCAACATCTATTCCATACCATCCACCTATTTTTTCAAGTGTTAATGTATTCATTTCCATTTTTGCCATTGGACAGGTTACGCAGGGAACGTTGTATTTTGATAATACTTTTTCAGATCCTTTTATTTTTAGGACATCACCATATTTTGATTTTCTTGTAATCATTCTTTTCATCCTCCTTTTTATTATTTACAACATCTATAGCATGCTTCTTTTTTAATTGTTTTTATTTTTTTACCATCTTTAGTTTTTGTTTTCTTTGAAAGATAATCCTTAATTGCTTCATGTAGGGTATCAGCAGCCATGTTTGAGCAATGCATCTTTATTGGTGGAAGTCCTCTAAGACTATCAGCAACATTTTTGTTTGTTATCTTCATTGCTTCTTCTAGTGTTTTACCTTTTGCAAGATCGGTTATCATTGATGATGTTGATATTGCTGCCGCACAACCCATCGTCTGAAATTTAATATCTTTGATTATTTCTTCTCCCTTCTTATTTTTTGAAACTTTGATATATAACCAAAAAACGTCTCCACAGACTGAGTTTCCTAGTTTACCAACCCCATCTGCATTTTTTATTTCGCCCATATTGTGTGGGTTTAGGAAATGCTTTTTAACCTCGTTCGTGTATGTTGTATTCTTTGCATCCATAATTAATCTTTCCCATCTACATATTTGCAAACAATATATCCATCTTTATTCACAAAACAATCATTTGGTAGTTTGTATTTTTTATCAATCTTTTTAAGATCTTTTTCTTTATAACTTGATCTAATTATTTGAACATTCTTTTTTTTATTTATAAAGTCACAATCAATATATGGTTCTGCTTTCCCGATAGGTAATATTATAATATATGCTGGATTTGCTCTTCCCGAAAGGTTCCCTGCTCTAAACCACCTTTTTATTTCAATTCCTTTTTGTATACTTGTTCTAAAACATTCTGTTCCAAGTGTGTTTGCACAATGATAAAGATAATGATTATCAATTCCTATTTCTCTTAATTTACTGAATAAGTTATATAGATCTTGTTTTTTATCATTTATTCCTTTTAGCAATACTGATTGATTGTATATTTTAATCCCTGAGTTAATCAGTTTTTTACAAGCATTTATTGTTTCTGTACTTAGTTCATCAACATGGTTGAATTGGCAAGACATTTCAACTTGTTTATTTGTTTTTTTCAAAATAGCTAACAATTTTGTATTTATTTTCCCTGGGTCATACATTATACTCCTAGTCCCTATTCTAATTACTTTCACTGTATCCATTTTGTTTAATTTTTGTATAATGTAATCTAATTTATTGATATCCATTAGTGGATCTCCACCAGTTATCAAAACCTCTTTTATCTCTGTATTTTTTGATATATAATTAATTGCTTTATTAATATCTTGGTAACTCATGGCTTTGTCTGATTTTGAAATATAATCTTTTCTTATGCAATGTCTGCAGTATGCTGGACACTGTTTTATTGGTAGCAATATACACCTATCTTTATACATTCTTTCTAGCCCATATATCCCTGTGTTTATTTGCCCAACCCATGGTCTAGTTATTCCTGTGTTGTTTAATTCTCTTACATCAGGAAAAAATTGTTTTTTAATATTATCTGATTTTTTAATGAGTTTTATTAAATGAGGTGTTAATTTAACAGGATATCTATCTATTACTTTTTGTAATTTGTTTTTTTCAGCAGGACTAATTTTTGTATCTGTGATTTTAGCAAATTCATTTATGTTTTTTATATCCATAATTATCACTTTTATTATTTTCTCTTTTTTGCAAGAGGGGACATTCTTGTTAATTTCTCAACAATTGGTTTTATTTCAGAAAGAACATATTTAATATCCTCTTCAGTTGTTTCTATTCCTATCGTCATCCTAAGTGCACCATTAGCGATCTCTGGGTCCACACCTATTGCTTTGATTACGTGGTTTTGCGATAGATTGTGAGAAGAACAGGCTGACCCTGTTGAAACATAAATTCCTTTGAAATCAAGATGCAAAAGAATGGATTCTCCTTCAATATATTTGAAAATAATATTAATATTATTACATAATCTTTTATTTCCTGTTGGTCCATTTAATGAACAGTTAGGTATTTTTAGAAGTCCATCAATAAATATATCTCTTAATTTTTCCATTTTTCTAACATCTTTATCTTTAATAACATCAATAGCTTCTGAAAAACCAATTATTCCAGGAACATTAAGTGTTCCACTCCTTAAATTGTTTTCATGCCCCCCACCATGCAATAGAGGAGTAATAGTTAGTCCTTTCTTAATAAGTAAAGCTCCCACTCCTTTTGGACCATATATTTTGTGTGCATTAACTGTAATCAAATCAATATTATCATTTTCTAAATCAATTGGAACCTTTGTAAAACTTTGACAAGCATCTGTATGAAGTACAGTTCCCTTTTCATGGCAAACCTGTCCTATTTCTCTTATGTTTTGAATAGTTCCTATTTCATTGTTTCCATGAATTATGGAAACCAAAATTGTATCTTTTCTTATTTTCTTTCTTAAATCATTAATATCAATAAAGCCTTCTTTGTTTACGTTAAGATATGTAACTTCGTATCCTTGTTCCTCTAACCATTTAGCAGAATTAAGAATACAATCATGTTCTATCTTTGTTGTGATTATATGTTTTCCTTTACTTTTGTTTGCAAACGCAATTCCTTTTAATGCAAGATTATTGCTTTCTGTTCCTCCAGATGTGAAGATTAGGTTGTAATTGTTTGCATTTAATTTTTGTTTAATTTTCTTTCTTGCAGTTTCAATATCCTCGTGTACGTTTGTTCCAAAAGAGTGCATGCTAGATTCATTTCCATACTTTTCAGAAAAGTATGGTTTCATTTTAACAAAAATCTCTTTTGCAAGAGGTGTTGTTGCTGCATAATCTAAATATATTTGCTTCATAGGTTATCATTATTTACTTTTTACATAGTTTGCAGTTTCCTCTACAGAAATTATCCTGATGTGTTTCTAGTATTCTAAGAATTGGTTTAATTGTTTTTGTATTTAATGAATAAATGATTTGCTTACCATCCCTTCTCTTAAAAACAATATTACAATCAGAAAGAACCTTGAGAGAATGACTAATCTTTGATTGTTCAATCTTTGTTATTGAAGATATATCATTAACACAGAGACTCTTAGAATAGAGTGCACTAATTATTACCCATCTTGTGTTGTTTGAAATAACTTTAAAAAAATGATATGAATTTGCGTTCATATGTATACATACACATATATATATTTAAATGTGTTTATTTATTAAGAATGAGTGCTTTTGCTTTTTCTAGATCTCCCTTTTCTAAGAGTTCATAAAGAGTTTGGTAATCAAAATCTGGAGATAGCTTTGTTTGCCTTATTTGTTCAATAAATATCTCCTTTGTTATCTCTTCAATGTTTCCTCTATTTTTTTCAAGTTCCTTTAGTTTATCTATACTATCTTTTAAAATCTTTTCTTCAATATGGTTTGCAAAAGATAGATAAAATGTTGGATAAACTATTTCAAACTTCTTTAAATCAATATCCTTTGAAAAAAAACCACTTTCCAAATCTCCCTTTATTCTAATTCTTACAAAAGGATCTTTCTTATGTTCTTTTAGCTTTATTTTTTCAAGCTCCTCATTTACTTTTGCTTCAATATCTTTTGGATTTGATTTTTTAAAAGAAAGATCAATATATATGACTGGTCTTGTTTCTTTAAGTTCACTAAATCTTAGTTCTTTTGTTTCTGTGTCAAGGATGTAGAATCCCTTTGGAGTATCTGATTCTAGCTTTTTATTTTGAGTAGCAATGGTTGAACCTGGCATAATAAAGGTTCCACCCTGTTCAAGCTTTTCAAGAGCTTTCCAATGAAGGTGGCCATTAACTATTAAATCAAATCCACTAGGGAGATTAGCAAGTGTTAAAATGTTATCATCATCAAATGGAAGAAATTCTTTAAATGATTGATGAATAAGAAGAATATTATAATTGTTAGGTGTAGGTGTTGGGTTCCATTTCTTTAAAACCTCTAAAGCATATTTATCTGGAATTCCAGACAACCCAAACACACTTATATTATTAATTGTAAATAAATCTCCATGTAGGTACTTAATAAAGCCCATTACCTCTAGGAGTTCAATTGTGCTCTTATATTCCTTTCCTCTGTATTCATGATTTCCAGGAATACCTATCATTGGTATCTTTAGGATTTGATCTCCAATCTTGAGATTTAGTTTATTTTCTATTTTTACTTTATTTAATAAATTAATTGCTTCAAAAAAAACTTCGGGGGTAGGTGTTTGCTTATCAAATAAATCTCCAGAAACTAAAATCAAATCAATCTTTTCTTCTTTCATTATTGTGAATGCTTCCGATAGATGAGTAAATGAATCAATTTCTAGTTTTGGATCTCCCCAAAGGTATCCAAGATGCCAATCAGATGTTATTGCTATCTTCATAAAATCTCTTTTTTTGTTTTAAAGGGTAACAAATATAAATACGTCTATAATTAAATATATATAGTAGTAACTTAATATAATAGTTATGCCTCGGTGGCAGATAGGCTATGCATCCGCCTGCAGAGCGGAAGAGTGGGGTTCGATTCCCTACCGAGGCTTTTAATTTAAAACAATGAAGTTTCAATATTAAATTGAAAGCAAGTTCTTTAATATTTCTTTTTCTTGTTTGTGTATTATTTCTTTGTATCTTATTTGATCTTTATTCACAAGAACAGCATTTATTTTTAATTCAACCAGATTTTTAATTACTTCTTCTGTGTAATCATTTTTAATGTCAAAGATTCTTTGTATCTTGCTATTTTTACACATACTAATTACTGCTCTTAGTTTATCGAAGTAATCTATCTCTGGAACATCAAACACAATAAAATCAGAGCCTGCCTCAAGATACTGTTTTAATATGTGTGGTTTATTTAAATCATTTATTGATACTCCTGTTTGACATTCAGTTTCTTTTTTAACAGAATTAAATTCCTCAGTTGATTTTATATTTTCTATAATTATGTTTATATTTTTGTGTTTCTTATTAATATCAATCAATGCTTCTATTTCTAAATGTGATAGGTTTTCATCAACCAAATTATCTTGGTGTAGATTTAATAAATAATAGATGGTTTTATCTGGTAATGCCATCATTAATGTTTTTATTTTTTTACTAAGGTTAGGAATTACCTGTTCTTTGTTAGTTAGCATTGTATATATTTCATCACTAGTAAACAATGATTTGAAATTAATTAGAAGACCATTAACATCTGCGAAATTAACTTCACTTAATTCTGTTGGTTTTCTTAATTTAAAAATTATTTTTGTAATTGTTTCTGGATATTCTGGTTCTCTTTCTTGTATTTCTCCAATTATTGTTGAAATATCTTTCTCTTCTTGTATTTCTTTATATGCTGCATTTACACTTCCTACTGGCTTTAGTCCAGTAAGAGCATAAACTGCACCAGTTGTTCCATTAATTTGGATATAATCCCCATTCTTCAAAGTAGTGGTTGCTTTTCTAGTGTTAACAATACAGGGTAATGAATATTTTTCAGCAACAAGAGCGGCATGGCAAATAGCAGATCCAACATCAGTAATTATTCCACAGCCATCCTTAATAATATCAGTCATGAATCCATTAGTCATTTTTGTTACAATTATTGTTTTTTCATTTATGTCCTTCAGATCTGTTTTAACATCTTTGATAATTTTAACATATCCGTTTGTAACCCCTGAGAATACAGGAACTCCTTCAAGAACAAGATCTTTCTTAAAAGCATCTATTTTTTCTTGAAAATATACTTTTTTCTTTTTCTTTGCTTCTTTGATTTTACAATCTAGTGGATCTGCAGAAATAATGAAAATTTCTGCTTTTTCAAAAGCCCAATCAATACAAAATGCACATTTAAATTGGGATTCTAGTTTTTTCGCTAATGATGTTAACTCTTTTAGGTATGCTGTTTCTAATTTTTGTTTATCCTGGTCTTTCTTTTCAATATTCTCTTTAACTGTTTTTCCAAGAACTCTTTTCAGTTGCCATTCTTGAGGTGCTTTGTTTTTTTTAATAACATCTAAATTTTTTTTTGACATTTCATAATGATCTGGTGTTATTTCCTTAACAATTGTTGATCCACCAATTCCCCAAACAGCTTCAATAATTGTGTTCTTTTCTCCAACTTCTTTACTTGTGATCATTATTCCAGATATTTTTGCATTTACCATTTTTTGTATAATAATGCACACTCCGATTTTCGTAAAGTCTAATTTTCTTTCATGTAGATACTCTAAAACTTCTGGAGAAAACATTGTAAAATAACATTCTTTAATGTGTTGGATTACGTTATCAAATCCCTTTATATTTAAATATCCACATTGTTTTTCTAAATAATCTAAATCAGTTTGTGAAACCTCTTCAGAAGTAAGTGATACTCTCACAGCAACGAAATCATCTATTTTACTGTTAAGCCAACCAACTTTTGTTTCCCCAACCTTGTTATACATTTTTTCAAGATCAGATCTTAAATCATCTGTTTCTTTATTTTTAAAAAATAGTTTTCTAATTTCATTAGATTTTAATTGAATATCATTTCTGCTTTTGTAATCAATTGTTCTTATAATTTCTGTGATTCTTTCCTTAAGATTATTTTGTTGAAGATAACTATAGTATACTTTTGAACTAATTGCAAATGCTCGCGGAATTGCATATTTTTCTCTTGTTAGTTCAGCAAGGTGTGTTGCCTTATAACCTAAAGTGTATACATCATTGTCATTGATTTCTTTTAGCCATTTGATTAGTTCTTCCATATTTTATCAATTTATTTCACAAGTTTTTAAAGCAGAAAAATATAAATATATTGTTTTTCACTATTATAATATATAGAAACCTATTTATACTTTATTGGTTCGGTTAATGTGTAAAAATTCCAAAAGACCAACCTAAACCTCAAAAAGAGTTAGGTTTAAAAGAGCTATCCACCGAATATATCTGGAAAAGTATACTTAATTAACGTGCTGCTATGCTGAAATATAAAAAAAATGAAAATAATTTGCAAATCTATATCATTATTGGTTTATTAGCTATTATTGCGCTTTTGATTTTTTCCATTAATTCACGAATAAATAAATATGATGAATTATCCTATGATTATTATACATTAGAACTAGATAACAATAAAAATATTCAACTAAATAGCGATTATAATAGTTTACTAATTAATGAAATTAATAAGTTTATTGATTTGCACTCTAAGTATCTTGTTTTAGAATATGATAATTTTGTAAATATAGAAAAAATAAAAAATTTAACAAAAGACAAAAACACACTTACTGCTGACTATAATACACTTAGTAATGAATATACTTCATTAATGACAGAAATTAATACATTTAAAACACAAATAACCCAATCAATGGATTGGTTTAAAGCTAACTCAACAATAGATGATATTAGTGATTCTGATAGATTAAAATCACACCTACGTACCTGTGTTAGTTGTAATGAAGAAACATGTATAATCAAAACAGCGTGCATTGATTGGTTTGTAAATGAAAGAAAGTTCAATTTAAAGTACGCAGATGATAATACAATTTCGAATAAGGAAGACAAACTTCAATCTCTAGATTCTTTTTTATTGAATGAAGCAGGAGATTGTGAAGATTATTCTTTATTATTCACTGCTGAAATAAAATATTTGGTGGATTATATAATTGTGGAAAGGCAAAGAACACCAGTGATAGAAGCAATGATTAAAACAAACACAACAGTTGATTATAAAATTGTTGGAGATTGGTATTATAATGAAGGTATAGAAGCCTATCCTTTAGATAAAGATTATATTTATCCAACAGTTGCCTGTGGTGATTTATTTGACCCCCAAACTAATGAATATAATGGTCATTGTGTGATAATGATTACAAATAAAGATATTGATTCTGTTTCTGATTTATCTAAATTAAATAAAATTTATTTAATTGAACCTCAATTTGGGGATTTTATTGGTTTTGCTAAGTATGATGGAGTAATAAAAACAGATGATAATTCAAGAATTGATTTACTTATTACTAAAAAAGATCTTTATATGCACGAATCAAGATTTTATGTTAATTCAAATTATACTAATGCTAATTGGTATGGCTATGAGACCTTTTTAAATGAGATAAATAGTATCCAAAAATAACCTAATTTTGCTTGGACACGCACCCCCCCGAAAAGGATATATAAACTAACATTGTATATATTTATGATAGAAACCAGAAGTTAACCTAACTTCTTGGAAACTGAATTGTGAGGCGAGAAACACAAGAAATAAAACGCAAAATATAAAGAAAATATAGGAAAAAGGTGAATATACATGAGTAGAGTAAATAAAAAACAAGACGAAGAGTATGTAGAAACTTCTGAAGACATTAAAGAAGTAGAAGATACAGATACAAATGAAGATGATTTTTCTGAAAAAAAGAAAAAATTAAAGATAGATGATGATATTATTGATAAAATTAAACCAAAAGACATATCTGATCTTCCTGGAATCGGAGCTACTTCTGCAGAGAAACTAAGAGCAGCAGGATATGATACCTATGAAGCAATTGCTGTTGCCTCACCAATGGAACTTGTTGCTGTTGCAGGTCTAGGAGATGGAACTGCAATTAAAGCAATTAAGGCAGCTCGTGATTCTCTTGAAATGGGTTTCGAATCTGCTGAAAAGATATTAGAAAAAAGAAAAACAATCTCAAGAGTATCAACTGGTTCTGAAAACATTGATGAACTTCTTGGTGGAGGAATTGAATCCCAATCAATCACAGAGGTTTATGGTAAGTTTGCTTCTGGTAAATCACAATGGTGTTTCCAACTATGTGTAATGGCTCAAATGCCTGTTGATAAGGGTGGGCTTGGTGGAAATGTATTGTATATAGATACAGAAAACTCATTTAGACCAGAAAGAGTACAGGACATTGCAAGATATAGAGGAATGGATCCTGAAGAGGTTGTTAAGAATGTATTTGTTGCAAGAGCATACAATAGTAATCACCAAATGCTTCTTGCTGAAAAAGCAGCTGAGCTTATTAAAGAAAAAAATGTTAAATTATTAATTGTTGATTCTTTGATGGGGCAGTTCAGGTCAGAGTTTACTGGAAGAGGAACGTTATCCGACAGGCAACAGAAGATTAACACACACATGCGCCTTCTTCAGAAGTTATCTGAATTATATAATATTGTAATCTTTGTAACTAATCAGGTTATGTCAAGGCCAGATGTATTATTCGGAGATCCAACTGATGCAGTTGGTGGTAATGTTGTAAAGCATGCTTCAAAAACAAGAATTTATTTAAGAAAGGGAACAGGAACAAAGAGAATTGCAAAGCTTGTTGATTCCCCAGGGCTCCCTGATGGAGAAACAGTATATAACATCACAGAAGATGGTGTACTAGATTAAAGGTGAAGGATAAACTTCCTTCTTCTTTTCTTCCTTTTTATATGCCGTAAGAGGTTCAAATCCCCTCTGGAGCTGACTGCACAAAACCCCCTAATTTGTGCACTCGAAACACACATTTAAAAATATATTTATTCATATATATAATATGGATAAACAATATTTAGAACAAATAGTTTTAGATCAAAAGGAAAGATTGTCTAAACTGAAAGATGGGTACCCAAGAAACAAACTTGCGGATTTATCTGATTTAATAAAACATAAAATAAACATAGTTGTGACGGGTCATAGAAGAAGTGGTAAATCCACATTTTTATTACAATGGATGAATAAATATTATAATTCTGATTTTTATTATTTAGATTTTTCTGATGAAAGGTTAGTGGATTTCAAAACAACTGATTTCCAATTATTATATGAAATATTTTTAGAACACTTTGGAGAAAAAAATATTTTTTATTTTGATGAATTACAAGGAAAGAAATATGATTGGAATAAATTTGTAAATAGACTCTACTCCGAAGGGAAAAGATTTTTTATAACTGGTTCTAATGCCGATTTATTAAGTAAAGAAATATCCACTTATTTAACTGGTAGGCATTTTGATATAACGATATACCCTTTTTCTTTTAAAGAATACTTAGGGTATAATAATTTTAATAAAAATTATAAATCAACATCTGGTAAAGTAGAAGTTATAAAATATTTTAATAATTATATAAAACAAGGTGGTTTTCCAGAAGTTATTGTTTATAAAACTACAGATATATTAGATAATATATACCAAGATGTAATAAATACAGATATTTTGAATAGGTATGATATAAAAGAGGATACTGAATTTAAAAAAATGACTTTGTTTTTAATATCTAATTTTGGGAGAGAATTTTCATATACTTCTTTAAAGAACAATTTTAATTTAGGCAGTACTCATACAGCTATAAAATATGTGTCTTATTTAACAAATACCTATTTGTTATTTGAATTAACCAAATATGATTATTCTTTAAAAAAGCAGGATACTTATTCTAAAAAGATATACTGTATAGACACTGGTTTGGTAAATAAGATTTCTTTTAATTTTTCAGAAAATATAGGTAGATTATATGAAAATTTAGTATTTATAGAATTAAAAAGAAGAAATAAGAATATTTATTTTTGGAAAGATAAATTGGATTTAGAAGTTGATTTTTTAATTGTGGAAAAAAATAAGGTAGCTTCTCTAATACAAGTAACTTATGATATAAGTAATCTTAAAACTAAAGAAAGAGAAATAAAAGGTTTGCTTTCTGGATTAAATGAATTTAAGCTTAAAGAAGGAATAATAATAACAAAAGATTTAGAAAAGGAAGAGAAAATAGATAATAAGATAATTAAGTATATTCCCATATGGAAGTGGTTATTGGAATAATCTTCTTGAATTAGAACCACTAAGATATATTTAAATATATGTTATGCCATAATATTTGCACTAACCTCCCTGTCATTGTCGCGAACAAGGGTAGGTGTACTAACCTATTTTTATGACGTGGATAATTTCATATTATTTATGGTTAGGGTAACAATTAAAATCAGCTTTGTTACCCCAACAACTTTGTATTACTCAAATATGATTAATATTGCCGATATTTGTTAGTTGTGAGTAATACATAATAAATTAGAGTTTTTTATAGGGCAAAACCAGGAGCTTTTTCACTTTAGGGTAGAAGCTCCTCTGGAGCTAGTAATTTTCAAAATAAGTTAACTTTTTTTTCGTTTTAGATCTAGTCTTTTGCTATATTTGTATTCCCCTTTGTGAATACCCATTTTTGTTTTCTTTTGATTATCTCTATATTTTATTACTCTATCTTCTCTGTATTGTTGTAAATCATTGGAAATAACTCCTGGTCCACCTATGCACCCACCCTTGCAAAAAAGAATGTCTATGAACTTGATTTTTTTGTTTTTTTCCATTTCTTTTACTGCCCATGCAATGTTTTTTGGACCATCTACAATTAACACTTCATCAGGAGATAAGATATTTCTCACATGCATTGTTTCAGCAACTGCTCCAGATAATGGGTAAATTTTTGTATAGTCATTATACACTTTATCAAAATCTATATCTTTTGTTTTAATATTTGATTTTTTAAATAATTTGTTTTTTTTAAAATAGTTTATAATTTCAACAAGTTCTGAAAAGGTAATTGCAAAATCTATATCTTTTTTGTTGTTGATTGCTTCTTGTTTTTTTGCTAAACAAGGGCCAACAAAGATTCTTTTTTGGTTTGGAAGCTCTTTTTTTAAATATCTGCCCATTATAACCATTGGTGATGCAATCTCAATAAGTTTGTTTTTGTGATGTGGATATTTGTTCTCAATTACTGTTATAATTGTTGGGCAGTTCGAACAAATAAATTGTTTTTTATCTTTTTTTTTAATGCTTTCCTTAATTATCTCGTGATATTTTCTATTAATAAGCTTTGCTGCAAAGGTTAGTTCTACAATCTTATCAAAACCAATCCCCTTGAGGTCAAAAAGAATGTCAGGATATTTAAAATCAACAGGAAAAGAAGGAGCAAGAAGGCAAACACACTTCTCAGTTTGTAATGTGTTAACAATATCTAATAAATCTTTATTCATAGTTTATCTATTTTATAAATTTATTATATTTACTCTTCTTATTTTTTAATAACACAATTCTTGATTGTGGCACATCATCAATAATTTTAAAAAGCTTGGATTCTTTTTCAAGAAGATGTGCATAGTTAGATACATCAGTAAAACTTGGCATATTATCTATTTTTAAATTATTTCTTGATTCTCCAAGAAACATGTATGATTTTACTTCAAGAAAATCTGCATTACTTTTCTCAAATAGTTTAATGTATTTTTTAACATATACAGGATTATCATTAAGTCCTTTAATTAAAGTAAACCTAATTACTCTTCTTGTTTTTAATTTTGAAACAATGGTCATGGTTTTAAGTAATCTTTCCCAGGCATTCTTTATTTTTGGTCTATTTATTTTTTTGTGGGTTTCTTTGTCTGGTGCAGAAACAGAAATATATAATTGAGTAGGAAGTGCTTTTTCCTTTTCTAGTTTTTTAAACATCTTTGGTTCTTGCCCATTTGATACAAGGAATATACTTTTTATTTCTTTTTTGGTTTTAAGATATTTAATCATTTCTGGTAAATGAGGATAGATTGTAGGTTCCCCAGCAAGAGATATTGCAACATGACTTGGAATAACTGATTCCTCAAGTAATCTTTTGTTGGAACCATGATATCCAAAAAATCCAGAAAGCAGTTTTTCACGTTCTTTAAATAAACCATCAATTATTTCTTTTGGGTCATCAAGTTTTTCTTTTATTTCTGGATGTTTCATATTTTCTGCTGGTCTCCAACAAAAAACACAATTTTGATGACACCAGAGTACTGCTGGGGTTATTTGAGCACATCTATGACAATCAACGTTATAGAATCTTTGTTTATAGCATACTCCTTCGTTTCTTAGTGCTTTTTTGTTCCATTCACATATTTCTACAGCAGAATGAGATCCAAAAATACCATAGTGTTTGTGTTTTAAATCTTTAAAAACTTCCTCTTTATTCATATTTGTTTTCCTAGAGTAAATTAAAATAGTATTACTATATATAATATGATAGAAATTATTTAAAATAGGGTATGTTTTTAAATACATTTGTGTATTTATATATTATTTTATGGTGATAAATAAAGTGGTGATATTTTGAAAAAGAAAATTACAAAAACAAAGATTAAAAGACCTATTGCAAAAGTGGCTAGGAAGAGTTCAAAAAAAGTAATCCCACACAAATCTATCAAAAAGCATGTTTTAGTAAAGCCTGTTGAACATATTCCATTGAAACCAAAACTTGAAAAATTGCACGTTAAGCATAGAGGACTTACAAAAACGCAAAAATGGTTATTTTCTGGGGTAGTGTTTCTTGTGATCATTATTATACTTCTTGCGTTTCTAATACCACCAACTACTTTTGTAAATCCAGTAATTGATGAAAATATAACCACTGATTCAATAGACACTAATTTTTCACCAATAGATTCCAATCAGGTAATGAGTATTGAGCAATTTCAAAATATTTCTTTAGATCTTCAACAGAGGGTTTATGGTGAAATAAAATCAGAGCAACAAAAGATTATTGCATCACACTATCAGGAGCTTGGCCTTAATTCAGAACAAATAAATTCTTGTGTTTATTTAAATGATTTCACAAGATCTGATGTTAATGTTGAAAATTCAAAAATATTATTGAAGATCCAAAAGGACACATATATTGCTCCAATCCTTGGAATATCAGAAGCACCAGGTATGTTTGTTAATGGTTATTATTTATCAGGAGAACCAACCTATGCTCAACTTAAGGAAAAAATTGATTTTGCATTAGCTGATAGCCCTATTTCTTGGAACTATGATAATAATAATTATGTATCTAATACAATAGCAAGTCCAACAATCACTATTATCTACAATGAAGACCATGAATTAATTAAAAATAAAACACTAGATTTTATTAATTACCTAAAAATATCTGAATCATTAACACCAGAGCTTAGATCTTTCTTTACTGATTTGTTTAAAGAAATTCCAGTTAATTATTATTCATACACATCAACAAAGGGAATTAATCTAATTGAGGCACTTGATATTCAGGTAATTCCTGTTATTTATATTGAAGGAGATATAAGTCAACTTCAGGTTATTTCGAATGTAAATAATAATGAATTGTTTTCATATCTTTTCCTAAAAACAGATGCTGGTGGATATATATTAAACCAGAAAATTGCCTATGATATACTTGTAACATCAAAAATTGATTCAGTACATCAGATTATAGATTACTCATTAATTGCAGATAAGGATGATTATATAATTGGAAATAAAGATGCAAAGGTTACACTTTATTTATTCTCCAATTATGATTGTCAGGCCTGTGCTGATTTTGAAAACACAAATTTAAATAAATTAATGACTGACTATGTTAACACAAATAAAATAAAATTTGTTAAAAAGGACTTTATTGTTCGTGAGATGGCTTCTCTCTATCCAACTATATTTGTGAGATGTGCACAGGAGCAAAATAAATATCTTGAAACAAATAAATTGTTATTTGATTTGAGTGCTGAACTTGGAACTGATGGATTTGTTAAAACTGTTATGGATAGACACCAATCAGAGATAGATTATCTTACAACTGAGTATCAAAAGATAATTGATGCCCAAAAGAAATGAATTAATTTCATTTCTTTTTAATTTTTTAATAAGAAATACCTCTTTTTAAAGTTTCTTATTCTTATATTATATAGTGGGCCCGTAGCCTAGTGGATAGGGCAACAGCCTTCTAAGCTGTAGGTCGTGGGTTCGAATCCCACCGGGCTCGCTTTTAATTTCGTTTTAATTAAATAAGGGAATAATGTGGAAAAATGATTGATTACAAGTTAGAGTTTGCAAAGCTTCTAGAAAAAGCAATTTTAAAAGATGAATTTGATTCCTTTAGATTAATTGCATTAATTGAAAGACCACCAGAAAAAGCAATGGGTGATTTTTCTTTCCCAACATTTACTTTAGCTAAAGTTTTTAAAAAAACACCTATACTAATATCTGAAGAATTTGTAAATAAATTAAAAGAAGATGAAGGTACGTTTATTTTTTCTTCTGTTGCTGGTTATATAAATGCGAAAATAAAATCAGAACTTTTATTCTCAGAAATAATAACAGAAGTAATTTCTAAGGGTAAAGATTATGGAAAACAAGAGCTTGATAGTAATCAATATGTTATTGATACATTTAATGCTAATCCTCTAAAGGTATTACACATCGGGCATCTTAGAAATATAGTTACTGGTGATGCAATCTATAGATTATTAAAGTTTGTGGGTGCTGATCCAATTCCAGTATCCTATGGAGGAGATATAGGTACTCACATAGCTAAATGGTATTGGTATTATCAAAAACTAACTCCCGAAGAAAAGAATATTCCAAAAAAGAACGTTTCTAAATGGTTTGGAAATATATACATCAAAGCTGGACTTCTTTTAGAAACAAATGAAGAGGTTTACAAGAAAGAAATAGATGATCTTCAGGTTAGGATTATGAATGATGAAGCTCTTCAAAATGAAATAAAAATACTAGTTAAAGAAAGTCATGATGCATATATGGAAGTTGGTTGTGAACTTGGAGTTTATTTAGCAAATAGCTTCTTTGAATCAACTGCAGAAAAGGAATTCATGGAAATGAAGGATTTTTTATATAATAACTATAAGGATTTATTTATTGAGAGTGAAGGTGCAATTGTTGCGGATCTAAAGGACCCAGAGCTTGGTAAATTCATATTAATTAAACAGAATGGAGCACCTCTCTATGGTGCAAAAGATATTGGGCTGGTTAAATTAAAGATGAAGGCATACCCTAATTGCCATGATTTTCTATATATCATTGCATCTGAACAGGATTTTTATCTAAAGCAATTATTTGCATTATTTAAATTAATTTATCCAAATACAAATCATCAACACATTAGTCATGGGCTTATAAATAGTTTAGAAGGTAAAATGAAATCAAGAGAAGGCAGTATAATTCTCTATGAGGATTTTAGAGATGAACTTTTTTCTCGTGTCAAGGATGTGTTAGTGGAAAATGGTCTTGATATTGATGAAGAAATTGTTAAGGATATTTCCTTTGGAGTAATTAAATTTGAGATGTTGAAAATAGGTGTTAATAAAAACATAGTATTTGATATTGATTCTGCTCTTGATTTGCAAGGAGATTCTGCACCCTATATACAATATAGTGGAGTGAGAGCGAAAAGCATACTTAAAAAAACAGGAAATACAACAATTAAGATATCTAAGAATGTTGGACAAATTGATTTTAAACAAGAAGAAAGAGATCTTCTATCTGAAATCAGTTTGTTTAGGGAAAAGGTTGAAGAGGCCCATAGGGAATACAAACCAAATGTGATTGCTACCTATTGTCTATCTTTATCAAGAAACTTTAATAAATTCTATGCAGCTTGTCAGGTTTTAGATGAGGATGAGCTAATTAAAAATAATAGGTTATTATTAACAAAGACCTTTTTAATTACCCTAACAAATGCTCTAGCAATACTTGGAATAAACATTCCTGATAGGATGTAATTTTGGTGTGATTTATTTTGAAAATGAAAACTGAATTTACTGATTTTATATTTGAGGAAATCATAGATAAAGAACCAATTGACAATCTAGTTAATACATTAACTTCTTTATCAATTAAAACTGTTTATGTGATGAGAGAAATTAAAAATAAATCTGATTTAGCTTTAGAATACATGCTTCCTCCATCTACCACTATTAATTTCAAAAAAGCATACTTATTCTATGATATTTCTTTAATTCCATTTTTCAAAACTAGGAATGAGGATGGAAATAAACCATTAATACTTGCCTATGGTGGAGATGTTAAAAAAAACTCAATAATTCTTGAAAAAGAAAGAGGGATAAATATATTACTTAATCCACTTTCAGAAAAATTATCCTTTGATACTGCATCAACTAATCTTGCAAAAGTAAATAAAATAATTATTGGGTTTAATCTTAATTTGTTTAGAGATAAACCCTATTCTTCAATTAAACAAGCAAGATTTATAATTTCTTTACTTATAAAAAATAAGATAGATATGAGATTTTGTTCCTGTGCTAGAAGATTGATTGATCTGGTGGATCCACAAATCACTGAATCCCTATTATTAAATTTCAAATTAGAAAAGGAAACAAGTAAAAGATTCCTTATGGGTGGGGGATATTAGATAATATGAACTCAAAGAAAAAGAAGTTGAATGTAATTCCTCCAACATTGAGAGATAAAAAAAGGTATGTTTCATTTAATGTTTCAAGAATAGGACCTGAGATTCAAAATGAAAATGATGTTTTCAGAATAATTATTAAGAACTTTGAAAAAGTTCATGGATTATTTAAATCAGTTTCTGCAAATATAACAATAATCTCATTTAATAAACAAGAAAAAGAAATACTTCTAAGAGTTAATAAGGATAATCTTGATGATTTATTAACTAGCATGTTCTTCCTAAAGGACCAGTTCTCGTTAATTAGCATAAAAACCATTAGCCAAACAATAAAAAAGAGCAAAAAATAATCATTTCTAAGAATTAATTCAATTCTTCTCTTTGTTACACAAAAATCTAATTTAGGTAAGCTTTTTAATGATTATCTCCCATATTATATATTATATAAAGACTATTTTGGTTATTTTAACTAATTTAATTAATTTAAGGAAAAAAGGTGAATAATTTGTTTTCAGTTTCTCAAAATAATAACATGGCACAGGCATATGATAGGTCGATCACAGTTTTTAGTCCTGAAGGACACTTGTATCAGGTTGACTATGCGTCAAAGATTATTGAAAAGGGGTCTCCAGTAGTAGCAATTTCATATAAGGATGGAATTATTATTGTTGCAGACAAGAAAATATTTTCTTCTCTTATAATTCCTGAATCTGTTGAAAAAGTATTTAAGATAGATCAACATGTTTGGGTTGCATGTTCAGGATTAATTGGAGATGGAAGAAGGCTTGTTGATTTTGCAAGACAAATTGCACAGGAGAACAAGACCTACTATGATGATCCCATTGAGATTGAAACACTTGTTAAAAAAGTTGCTTCCATTGTTCAATATTATACACAATATGGAGGAGCAAGACCGTTTGGAGTTTCGATAATTACTGCGGGAATTGATACTCTTGGCAAGCATATCTATGAAACAGAACCAAGTGGAGCAACAACTGCATATAAGGCTGTTGCAATTGGTCAAAACAAACAAAAATTAATGGCACATCTTGAAAAAAATTATAAAGTAAACATGTCATTTGATGATGCACTTAAGCTTGCAATTAAAACTCTTACTTTAAATTTAGAGCCAAAGCAAAAGCTTGAAGCAAATAATATAGAAGTAATAAATATTACAGAAGATGAAAGAAAAGCAATAGTTTCACAGGATAAATATTCTAAGTTGATTTAAACATAAATATGAGATGATGTATTATGCCAGGACCAAAACCAGCAACTAGACCAAAATATAGATTAAAAGAAAATTCAAATTTTTTATTAACAAAGAATTTAGTGAAATCAAGTTCAAAAGTTATTAAAAAAATGAAGGATGTACAAATGAAAACTCCAGAGGGAAGAATTCGTTTGAACAAAACTATTGAGCAATCATCACATGCAAAAGCAACTTTGAGAGATTTTATTTTAAGAGATTATCTAAAAGAAAGACTTAAAAAAGCAAATAAATTATATGTGGAAAAAGTATTTCATGAAATAAATCAAATTCATTTAATTAAAGAAAAATTTATAACTAAAAATAAAGCTAAAGCATATAATGATGTTATAAAAAAAACATTTAAGGATTTAAGAGGATTCGAGAGTGGTTCAGGGAAAAGTGGTAAATTAATTAGAAAGGAACCAATTGCGGATAATAAAATTTGTGAGTATCTTAGAGAAAGAAGAATAATATTAGAACATACAAATTAGTGAACTAAAAATTTTAATGGGTGATGATTATGTTTTATAAGGGTGAAAAAAATAATGGAAATCTAGAAAACACAGTTGTTGCTAAATTTAAGAAAGATGGTCACAATTTTGAAATTTTAGTTTATCCTTTTATTGCATGGGATTATAGGCACAATCATCCTGGAGTCACCATTGAACAAGTTATTGCCTATGATGAAGTATATTCAGATGTTCAAAAAGCAAACACTGCTTCAAAGGAACTATTAATGGAGTGTTTTAATACAGCTGATATTAATAAAATCGCAGAAAAAATAATTAGAGATGGAGAGGTTCAATTAACAACCGCTCAAAAACAACAATTAACAGAAAAAAAAGAAAAAGAAATAATTGATTACATTGCAAAGAATGCACATGATCCAAAAGCAAAAACTCCAATCCCTCCACAGAGATTAATTAATGCTTTTGCTGAATTAAAAATAAAAATAAATCTTAATACTCCAAAAGAAAAAGAAATACAGGAAATACTTGATAAGTTAAAAAGGATTATGCCAATTTCTGTTGAAAAAATAATTGTTGAGGTTGAAGTTCCTGCTCTATATACAGGAAAGGCATCTGCTGTTATTTTCAAATATGAGGTTGCTGAACAAACCTGGTTAGCATCTGGAGATTTGTTTTGTAAAATAAAAATACCAGCAGGAACTAAGCAACAGTTGGTGTCTGATCTAAATAACGTAACCCATGGTAACATCGTTATTAGGGTTGAAGGTGCTCAGTAAATATTTAAAAAAAATAAGAAGGTTATAATTTATGGACAAAAAAATAGTAGTACCAGGAGATTTACTTACTCTTGAAAAAAAAAAGTTAGGACAAAATACCTTTCTTGAGAATGATAAGGTTTATAGTTCAGTTATTGGATTAGTTACTGAAAATACAGAATACATTTCAGTCATTGCATTAAATGGGCCATATCTACCTGTTGTTGGAGATGCAATACTTGGAATTGTTAAATCTGAAATAGTTAATGGATATTTCTTGGATTATCATTCTCCTGGAGAAATATATTTGCCAAAATCCACGCTATCAAAGGAACTAAAGATTGGTTCAGTAATTTTTGCAAAAATTAGAAATATAACTGAATCAGATTCAATTGAACTTGAAAACGTAAATGTACTCCCACAGGGATATATTTTTAATACATCTCCAGTTAAAGTTCCAAGACTAATAGGTAAGAATGATTCTATGTTAAACTTGTTTAAGCAGTATACAGAATCTAGTATTGTTATTGGCAAGAATGGATGGGTTTGGTTTGTTTCGAAAAAACCACAACTACTTGAAAAAGCAATGAGTTTAGTTGTTAATAATTCACAAAAATCAAATCTTACAAATACAATAAAGGAATATCTAGAAAAAAACACAAAATAAAATTATTATAATAAAACTAATAAAATAAAAAAAAGTGATAAAATATGAATGAAAGAATTGATGGTAGAAAGAATGATGAACTTCGCCCAATTAAAATAAAGCTTGGTGTTGTTAAATCAGCAGATGGTTCATGCTATCTTGAATGGGGGAAAAATATTGTTGTTGCAACAGTACATGGTCCAAGACCAATTTTTCCAAAGCACCTAGCAGATGCTGAAAGATCAGTTATTGATTACAGATATAGAATGGCACCTTTTTCTGTAACTGATAGAAAATCACCAGTCCCTGCAAAAAGAGATAAGGAAATATCTCTAGTTTCTGGTAATGCTTTAGAATCAGTAATCCTAATTGAAAAATTTCCAAATACAGTAATTAATATTGATGCAATGATCTTGTCGGCTGATGCTGGTACTAGAGTTGCTGCACTTACTGCTGCAACCCTAGCCTGTGCTGATGCAGGACTTCCAATGAGAGGACTTGTTTCTGCAGTGTCTGCTGGTAGAGCAAATGGAAATCATATATTAGATTTAACAAAGGAGGAGGAAGATGCAGAAGATGCTGTAGATACTGCTGTTGCTGTTCTAATGCCTCAAAAAGAAATTGTTCTTCTTCAAATGGATGGATTTGTTGAAAAGGAAGAATGGAAAAAAATAATAAATATGGGAATTGTTGGCTCAGAGAAGATTTATGATCTTCAAAAGAAAGCACTTCTTGAAAAATACCCTATAGATGGTGATATTAATGAGTGAAACTTTAAAAATTGTAAATTCAGAAAACATACTTTCAAAGATGAAGGAAGGACAAAGACTTGATGGAAGAGGGCTTAATGACTATAGAGATATTGAAATAAAAGTTAATAATATTAAGTCTGCTGATGGTTCATCATGGGTAAGGATTGGGAACACAGAGGTTGTTTGTGGAATTAAGTTTATAATTGGAACTCCCTATCCAGATTCTCCTGATGAGGGTAACATGAGTTTTAATCTTGAGCTAACTGGACTTTCATCACCAGAGTTTAGTACAGGGCCTCCACAGATTGATGCACTAGAGTATGGAAGAGTTGCTGATAGAGCAATAAGACATGCTAATGCTATTGATTTTAAAGAACTTGCGATTATTCCTGGAGAAAAAGTATTTACTATGTTTATTGATTGCTATGCAATTAATGCTGATGGAAACCTAATTGATGCAACAGAAATTGCTGCTCTTGCTGCAATAATGAACGCACACATCCCTAAGCTTGATGAAAAGAATGTAATAATCTATGGTGAGAAGGATAGAAAAATTAATTTGAAAACATTCCCTTTGTCTTTTACTTTTGAGAAGATTGGAGATAAAATTGTTCTTGATGCAACTGAAATTGAAGAGTTTACATCATCAACTAGATTTTCACTAGGGATATACAAAAATACAATCCTTTCTTGCCATAAAAGCAAAGGTGGGGTATTTACATCTGATGAAATTAATTATATGATTGATGTTGCTACATCAAAATATAATGAACTTGAGAAAAAAATAAAAGATGCAATAAAATAATATGATTATTGGAGTTTAAAAAAGTGATTGTTTATGACCACAAAAAAAGTTAAGGTTACTGGTAAGCATGGAGTAAGAGCAGGAGTAGGAATTAGAAAAAAATTTCTTCTTGCTACTACAACTGATAAATCAAAATATGTTTGTCCAAAGTGTGGATTCTTAGGAAAGATATCAAGAACAGCAAAGGGAATCTTTAAATGTTCTAAATGTAAAACAATGATATCTGGTGGAGCCTACAAGCTTAAAACCAATTAAAAGATAATAAATTAATTAAAAAGTAAAGGTGAAAAATAAATGTATACCTGTGCAAGATGTAAAGAAAATTATGAAGAACTTCCGGAAAATAATAAGTGTAGATCCTGTGGGTCTAGGATATTTTATAAGAAGAGAGAACCAATTTTAAAGAAAGTAAAAGCCTACTAGGTAGTTAGAAATGTATGTAACAGTATCCAGAAAAGCAGATAATTCTGTTAAAAAATTCTCTAAATATTTATCTCTTTTCATAGATGATATAAAATACATTCCACGAGGGAAGACTGCACTTAGTAAGATTTTCGAGTCTGCTATATTTCTTGGACACAATTACTTCCTAATCTCCAGAAAACAAGAAAAAGATCAGATTTCACTTTTAGTTTATAAAATAAATTACAAGGAAAAAGCATTTTCCCCAGATAAAGAAATTATTTTTAGAATTCTGGATCTGAATTCAATTCTATCCAAAAAAGAATTAGATAAATTAAAGAAAGAAAATGATTTCACAGATGGAAATAAATTGTTTTATTTTCTAACTAGTAAAAAGAAAGGAGACTATGGTGTTTTCGTTGATGATAAAAAAGAAAGAAGATATTCATTTAAGATGAATGCAAAAGATCTTGGTTTCTTTTTGATTCACATTGAAACAAAAAAATTCAAGGAGATGAAACTTGCTTGATTGGTCAAATCATATCTAATGTAATTCTAATTAAAACAAATGATCCCAATAATCTAAAGAAGCTTCTTGATCTTGAATTTGAAAGGAAGAAATATAATAGATCAGAATCAAAAATCACAATCACAAAAGAAGGACTAAAAATAGAAATAAAAGCAAAAGATATTATTGCATTCAAAGCAACTGTTAATAATTATATTAATATTTTAGAACTAATAAAGAAAACTTATGAGGTGGATTTATGAATAAAGATAAAAATGTAAAAGATAATTCAGGGGCAGTAAATGCCTATAGACAACAATTAATGTACATAACCAATCAAAAACAACAGATGCAGTTTCAATCAAATATTTTAGATTCCACAATAAAGGAACTTGAGACCACTAAAGAAAAAAAGGTTTACAAGGGAACTGGTAACATCTTTATCTCAAAGAATGTGGAAGATGTTTTGAAAGAAACAAAAGAAACAAAAGAAACAATTGGATTAAGAATTAAAAATATTGAAAAACAAGAAACTGATCTTGTAAAAAAATTAAATGAGATTACAAGAAAGGATGATAAAGATAATACAAAAGAAATTGATGATAATGTGGAAGGAATTGCTTAAAATATAAGCAATATCTATTTCAAATAAATTATCTTATTTCCATCTTTTATTTTCTTCTTCTTTGATTTCTTAATTAAATAGTGAATAGTTGATTTTGGGACCCCCAATTTATCTGCAAGATCTCTATAGGAAAAGTCCTTGTGCATTTCAACTATCTTTTGCATTTTATCGATTGGAATATCAATGGGTCTCCCCTGCTCTGTTTTAATATAAAAGTTAATTCCCTTATTCTTTATTAGCTTCTTTGTTCCTTCAGAAATTCTATCTTTTGTTGATTTGGATACTGTCATAGTTTTTATCTTTTTACAAGATAAAAGAATTTTTTGCATGTTCTTTTTAGAAACAGCAACTGTTAAATGTAATTCATCACAATCCTTGTTAATTGATTTGATTCTATGTATTGAGTTTAAACATTCTTTCATATTTTTCTTCACACCTTTATTTTTGTCCAAGAAATATATCTACTTAATTATTACTTATTATCTAACTACAATATATTTATAAATTATATTGTTTTCTATAATACTGTAATATGTATTAGGTATGAGTAAAATATGGAAGCTGCATTTTCGTCCTTTTTAATTTATTTTTCAATAATTGTTTTGTCTGCGACAGTTATGACCTACATATTTAATAGATTACGTCAACCATCAATTTTAGCTTTTATCCTAACCGGAATATTGATTGGGCCAATAGCGTTAGGGGTTGTACCCCACACTCCAGAAATCCTAATGCTATCAAAGATTGGAATAGCTTTTCTTCTATTTTCTGTTGGGCTAGGAACTGATCTCAACACCTTAAAGAAGCTAAACCTAACTGTTTTTATTCTTCCCATAATAAATATTCTAATTATATTTATTTGCATAACCCTATTAAAAAACGTTATTGGTCTAAATCTAATACAATCTCTTTATTTATCTTTGATAATCTCATTTTCTTCAACCATGCTGGTTGCAAAGATCTTAATTGATAACTTTGAAATGGGGTCATTAAATGCTCAAATATGTGTTGGTATTCTGTTAGTTGAGGACCTGATTGCAATCCTAGCAATCCCTATTCTTGCTGATTTTTTAACAATTTCCGCATCCCTTGTGTTAATCGTAATCTTTAAGGTTATACTCTTAATTATTTTTGCATATCTTATCAATAAATGGGTATATCCAAGATTAATTAAACACACCTTCAAATCCACTCAGGGTTTTTTTCTTTTAACAATTGCAAGTTGTTTCCTATTTATTCTAATATCTCAGTTATTAAAGTTTGATATTGCGGTTGGTGCATTTATTGGTGGACTTGCGATATCCATCTTTCCTTATAATCTTGAGATTTCTAATAATATATCCGGAATTAGAAATCTCTTATCAATGATATTTTTTGTATCTTTAGGTATGCAACTAACTTTCAATTTTGCTAGTGGATATTTATTATTAATTGTTCTTTTTATATTTGTGTTTGTTTTAAAACCATTGATTCATTTTATTATTTTAGTTTTTTCTGGTTATGGAAGACGGTTATCAGTTACCAGTTCTCTTTATTTAGCTCAAATATCTGAATTTTCTCTAATTCTTGCAATGCAGGGATTACTATTAAATCATTTAACTAGCGATCAATATTCTGCGATTGTTATTGCTACCTCTGTTTCTATGTTGTTAACTCCATATATAACTGAACATTATGATTCTCTATATAAGTTTGTTAGGCCTTTACTAGGTTATTTTAAAAGAAAAGCATACTATTCAAGAAAAATAGATAAGCTAACTAATCTTTCTGAAAAAATGGAAAATCATTTTATTTTAGTTGGGTCTGATGTTGTTGGAGATGCTATTTTAAAGGTTCTATCAAGGGATAAGCACATTCCAATATTAATAATAGATCAAAATCCAGAAAAGATTGCTCCATTAATTAGAAAAAAAATAAACTGTGTTTGTGGGGATGTGAATAATGACGAAATTATACATTCCATTGGTTTAGATAAGGCAAGATTAATTGTATCAACTGTTCCTAGATTCGATGTAACCATGAGATTCCTAACTAAGGTTAAGTCTATTAATCCAAATCTTAGATTTTATGCAATTGCACACACAAATGAGCAGGCACTTAAGTTATATGAAGAGGGTGCTGATCTTGTTATTTTGCCAAAGGTACTTGAATCAAATTTCCTTTTAGAAAAAATAAATATATTTAACGATAAATTAGAAAATACATCTTTTATCAAGGGAGCATATGTTAGTTATTTGAAAGGGGAAGTTGAACAACCAAAGAAAAAGAAAAAATAATTTAAACTTTGCGAATTAACTAGCAAGGTATATATTTGTATTGGTTCAGAAAATATTTATAATTAATTAAAAGAGAGGAGAATACAATGGCAAAAAAACTAAATTTTAAAGATAAACAATCATTAATAAATTGGATTGTGAGCCACCCCAAAACAGTTGGCACTGTTGTTGGTGCTGGTCTTTCACTTCTTGTTGCAGGAAAACAATTATCTGCTCAAGAACTTGTGGGGATAAGAGATTTATCAATTACTCCTCTTATGGAACCAACAGGTCACTCAATTCATACAAATACTTTCTTCTTAGATAATCTAGATGGTAAAACAAAAGACTTTCTTCAGCAATCTCTTGAATATAGATATGGTGGGGAATTTAAGGGTAGAAAATTAGAAGGAAATTATAATGTTGGAGTAGAAGTTGGATCAAACAATTTTATGATTAATAATAAACTAGTTTCTGATAAACTTTATGAACAAATTCATTTAGTTTTTGGTTTATCAAAAATATTTAATACTCCAATACAAATTAATTTAGGTTATTCTCCAAAGTTTGGAGCAAAGGGTGGAGAGTATTATTTAGATGGAATGCAGTTTGCTGGTAACGTGAAGGTTAAAAGATCAGGAACTGGTGGAGTAATAAATATAAAGGATGGTAAAATTGCTTCCTATGAAGGAATACAGGAAGTAACCTTTGGTAAGAAATTTACTGGAGCATTAAGATTCTATAATGAAGCTGGTAAAAGCATGAAGGATGCATACTATAATGTTTATGGAATTGTAGATATGAGTTCAAAGGAGCATATTTTTATACCATACCTCTCAGCAGCAGCAACCAGAGAAAACTTGAAGAAAGGTCTTGTTGACTATGGACTCGGTATTTTCTTTAAACCATTAACTGGTAAAAAGAAAGGAAGATTCTATGCCTATGCAGAAGTTGGAGTAAATAAAAACAATAAATGGAGTTTTTTTACTAGGTTAAACTATAGAATAACAACACCCGCTGCAAAAGCCGTAAAAGCTGCAAAAGATGTATTATTAAAAGATGCATATGAAAAAAGTGTGAAAGCAAAAGAAAAAGCGGTTAGAGAGAAAACGATTGGTCAAAAGAAAGTAACTGAAAGGAAAAGTATATTCAAACCAAGAAACAACCTGAGACCAAGAGCAAGATAAGTTCAATCTTATCTTCTTTTTATTTCTTTTTAACTCTTATTTTTAAACCTTTTGTAAACTAATTTATTTTGATATTTATGCAGATATTAATTTGTGGGTTTTCTGGTTCTGGTAAGAGCTATCTTGCTGAAAACCTTGGAAAAAAAATAAAATACAAGGTTATTCATTCATCAGCAATCTTTAAACAACTTCAAGCTAAACAAAAAGTAGATTTTTCCAAAACAAATATGAACAAAGGCTGGTATGAACTATCTAATTTTGACAATGTAAGAAAAAAAGATGAATCTCTTGATAAATGCCTTGATAAACATCTTCTTGAACTTATAAAAAAAGAAAAAAATATTATAATTGATTCATGGACTCTTCCATATCTAACAAAGAAAGGAATTAGAATTTGGTTAATAGCAGGAAAGGAAGAGAGAGCAAAAAGGTTATCATTGAGAGATAAGATCTCCTACAAAGAAGCAATTGATGTTGTTAAAAAGAAGGATGCCTTTTCCATTAAGCAATATAAGAAACTTTATGGATTTAAGTTTGGAACCAATCTAAGAACCACTTTCGATTACAGAATAAACACAAATAGGCTAACAATTCCAGGCGTTTGTGATGAAGCCTATAGATTAATAAAAGAGAGATTAAAGAAATAAGTTAATTTATTCTCTTTTTCTTTCTAGTTCTCTTACTATCTCTTCACTAGATTTTGCTTTTCCTAGAATACAATCTTTGTGAACACTAGTTCCATGAAAATCTGAACCCGCTGTTTCCACTAAATCTAGATCTTTACAAACAACTCTTATTCTATCTATTAATTCGTGGCTTTCTTCTCTGAGATCCTCAGGAATTGAACCTTTTGTTTCTACACCAACAAGACCATACTTTGAAAGCTTAACAATAAAATTCTCAATACTTTCCTTTTGATCAGCTCTTAATAACCATGGATGAGGAAGAACAGAAACCCCACCAGCAATCTTGATTGTCTCAATAACCTTCTTTGCTTTTAGGGGTTCAGTATCTAATCTAACTTTGATCTTTTTAAGATATTTATTATAAATGTCATGAACGCTTGTTCCATATCCTCTTTCTATTAAAACTGCTGCAAGATGAGGAAGCATTGTTTGATGGCAATGCATTTTTTTCGCGTAGTCATCAACCTCATGGAAATCAACATCAACATTTAGGTCTGCTAACCCTTCAATCTTTCTCTTTAGATGCTCAAGCTTGTTTTTTTGATTAACCTCAAGCAATGCATTTAACTCTGGTGATGCGATATCAATAAAGTATCCAAGTATCTCTACCCCATACCCCTGAATCTCAACTCCAGGAATTAATTCCATTCCAATTTTCTTAGCATATTTGATACCCTCTGGTAATCCAAAAATAGAATCATGATCAGTAATAGATATTCCTGCTAGTCCCAACTCTTTTGCAAGATCTAAAAGCTCTTTTGGAGAATGAACCCCATCAGAATAGGTTGAATGGGTGTGCAAATCAAAATATTTCATTTTCTGTTCCTTCTAAATGTGGATTTATTGCATTGTCTTGGTAGCAAGCTTAATGTCTTCACCAGTAACCGTTTTTCTTTTAGCATGAAGAGCAAGCTCAATTGCTTGTTTTGAAATATCCTGTGCAACCTCTCCTAGTATTTTTGATAATTCTTCAGCAGCATCCTCTGAAACCCTTTCAGCACCTGCTTTTCTAATAAGTCTGTCAACAGCAGCAATTGGTAATTCACTCATAAATCTCCCTCCGATTTAAAAATTAGCTTAATATATATCTTATTTACCAGAAATCCTTTTAAATTAATCTTTTTTAAAAAATAAAGCGTTTTTAACGATTTTCTCTATTTTTATTAAAATGTTAATAAATATATATATTTCTATATACTAATTCTATATGGTTTAATTAACCAGAGAGTGATTAAATGGTACTTCAAGATTCTATTCTTCTACAAATAAGTCAAAAGCAAACTAACTATAATGATCTACTACTTAGAATGACCCCTAATTATAAATCCAGTGATTCAGCAAAGGCTGCGCTTTCCCGTGCTCTAAAGAACCTAATTTCCTTTGGAGAGATTGAAAAAAAAGAAGACTTATATATTTTAACAGAGAAGGGTAGGCATACCGTTGATTCAAAATTAAAAAATAAGATATTAATAGTTATTAATGATTTATTATCCAAATCCAAAAAAACAAATTCACTTCAATACATAGACGATATTATAAAAAACATACATGTATTTATAGAAAAATCAAAAACTGATCCTTCATTAATTAAAGTTGCAAAAACAAGTTCAACTTTTTATATATCTGATCTTCACTATTTAAAAGAAGATATTGAAAAAAAAGTAACCCATTATCATCATCTTCTTGAGATCCTTGAGAAGCAAGTAAACATATTACAGGATGAAAACTTTGAAGACTTTTATTCAATTAATCTTGATGAAAAAGCATTTGCACATGTTGTAAACTTTTGTAAACTAACTAATCTAACTGATATTACAATTGATTGTGATAAGGATAGTCCAGAAACCATTCTTTTATTTGTTAAAAATAATAAGTTTACTAGAAAATCAGAGTGTGTTTTTTCAACACCACTAACCAATATGCCTGAACTTAAAAAAATACTTTTATCTAATTTTGAAAACACAATTCAAGCTAAATTTAAAATTTATTTAAATGATATATTAATTAAAACAAATTTTGGTAAGCTTTATTTCTTTGGACCCTTTAATCTTATTTCAAAGATAAAAGAAGAAATTAATAAAAAAGAAAAAAAACCAAAAATTGTTAAAAAGAAACTAGAAAAAAAGAAGTGAGGTAATTTATATGTTTATTAAATATCTAGGGCATTCCTGTTTTGCTATAAATGATGAAAAAGTAAATTTACTTCTTGATCCATTTATTTCTGGAAATGCTTTATCCCTGGTTAGTCCTTTTGATTTAGCTCCTGATCTAATCCTTGTTTCCCATGATCATGGTGATCATCTAGGAGACACAGTTGCAATTGCAAAGAAGAGCAATTGTGATGTTTTATGTGTTGCTGACTTAGGTAATGAACTAGCAATGCAGGGTTTATCTGTGATTGCAGGAAATCTAGGTGGAACAATTGATTACAAGCACATAAAAATAACCTATGTGAAGGCAGAGCACACCTCTAAGTTTGGAACGCCTGTTGGCTTTGTTATTAAACTTTCAAATCACGTGATTTATTTTGCTGGGGACACTAATATATTTTCTGATATGCAATTAATTAAAGAACTTTATAATCCAGATATAGTTCTACTTCCAATTGATGGGCACTATAATATGGGTCCCTATGAAGCAAGTCACGCAGTTAGATTACTTGATCCAAAGATAGTTATTCCAATGCACTATGGAACTTTTCCTCTACTCGGAGGCACTCCAGAACAATTTGTGCAAGAACTTAAAAAACAAAATCTAGATACTAAGGTGATTATTTTTAAAATAAATGAAGAAAAAGAGTTTTAGAAAGGGAAATCCTATGCAAATACCAACTCCAATAATAAACGTTCCAACCAAAGAACAAGAAAAGATGTTACAGCAAACGTTTGTTAATAACTATTCTTTTGCAAGAAATGTTTTTGCAATAATGCCATTTGAACTATCTTTTGAGGACAAAATAAGATCCATTAAAGAAAATCTAATATTCAAAAAAAAAAATTCTCTTCAATTTTCTCAATTTCAACAAAAAGGACATTCTGTTTTGATGAGTAAAGATAGAAGAGATGATGAATCCCCTATGCAATATGAGATTAAAAATCCAAAAGGAGAAAGAATTGCTGTATTTAATTTCTTTTTAGTGTCTGAAAAAGACAATCTGTCCGTTAGAATAAATAATCATAGAGGCCTTTCAGGAAAAAAATATTTAATTCAACTAAACAATTTGAATAAAAAGATTGGTGAAGATTGGAGAGCACTTTTACTTAAAACCATAAAAAATTATTTTGAAAAAAGAAATATTAAAACAATTGCTGAAATGCCCAGAAGATTCACATCCACTTCTGCTGAATATCTAAGATACAGCAAATATTATTTTAATACAGCAGTTAATGCTGGTATTTCTTTAGAAAATATTGATTTTAGGTATGTTCCTGATAAAAATTTAAAAAATCTATTTATTGCAAAAAAGAATATTATCCATGAAGCAAACCTCAAACTAGACAAAAAAAGATTAAAGGAAGCAAAAACAAAGCACAATGAACTTAAGAAAGTGAGTGCGTTTTTAAAACGTAGACTTTGAGGAAAGGGTTTGGTGGGATTTGAACCCACGACCTATTGGTCCGAAGCCAATTGCACTATCCAGGCTATGCTACAAACCCATGGAACTATTTTAACTTAGAAAACTTAAGCTTTTTAATAGGATTGTTTCCTATATATATAATAGATTTGTTGTATTTTATTAGTATCTATTTAACAAATTAAATGAAAATTTATACTTGAATTTAAAACTAGAGGTGTACCATCATGGAATCATGTACCAGTTGTAATAGAGAAGTCAGAGAGGACTATACCACATTAAAATGTCCTGCCTGCGGTAAAGCAAAAATACTAAGATGTGATAGATGTAAGTCTATTTCTAAGTTATATAAATGTCCAGAATGTGGTTTTGTTGGACCTTAGATAAAAAATCTATTTTATATATTTATTTATGGGAGTTGTTTAAATTATGGGTTATATAATGTCTGTATATAAAATCTATCCAGAAGATCCAGAAGACATAGAAAGAATTGTTGAATCTTTAAAAAAAGAGTTTCCTGAACCATTTAAGGTTCAAACTAATGATATAAGGATTGAACCAATAGCTTTTGGTTTGAGTTTAATTAGAGTAGGAGTTGTTTTTCCTGATAAGATTGATGGTTTACTTGATAAGCTTGAAGAAATCTTGAAAGAAATCCCTGGAGTAAGAGAACTTGAGGTTGAAGTTTCTACATTAATCTCATAATTTCTTTTTTTTCTTTTTTTAAAAACGTTTTTAAACCCTTTTAATATATTTATAGTATCCAAAGAAAGGGTAAATTAACATGATTAAATCAAATAAAGCTCAAGGATCAGTAGAAATACTTATTGGTATTTTTTTTATAATCTTTTTTATATATATATTTAATATACTTGCAGCAAATACTGTTGAAACTCTTGAAATAAATAAAATAAAAGAACAGGAACAGGAGATTGTATTATCCCTATCTGATTTTCTATATTCTGGAGTAAATGTGCTTGAGGAAGGATATAACATTATTGCCTATGATGCAACCTACAGGATACCATTAATTATGGTTCCTTCTCAAAATCCAACCTGTACAGTAACCATTGATAAATTTGATATAAGTATTGTAACAGAATACAATGATAGAAACGTAAGTTACTCAATTGCAAATATAATCCCACAGGATAGCTATAATCTAAGTTCTCCAATAGTTACAAACTGTGGAAGTGAGCTTTCCTGCACAATTGATACTGGTAAATTGGAGTGTAGTTAATGAACTATAAATTAAAAAACAAAAAGGGTCAGGTAATGGTTCTTGATGTTATGTTTACCATAGTTCTAATAATACTTATTCTCTTTTTATTATTTCGTTGGGCAGAGGTTAAGACCTATCAGAGCATAAACGATAGGCAAACAGCAGAACTAAATTATATAAGCAAAACAGCATTTGTTTCATTAACTGAAAATCATTCAATTAATTGTTATGCATTTGACAATGATAATAATTATCTAATTTCATCCTGCTTTGGAGGAGATTCAGTTGTTTCTAAGAATGATTTAGGAATTCCTGTAAATTATAAGTGTAACTTCAGTATAGATGGATTTGCAATAGGGACAAATGATTGTGATGATGTCTTTGTTCCAGCAAATGTAGATAATTATTTTAGTGTTGATTTTAATGTAATTACAAATACTGATAGGTATATTAAAAAAAGTATTTATCTTACAAACATTCTTGACAAGGTAGATACATTTACTGAACATGAAGCTACTTTGGTGATTTGGAAATGAAGAAAGGATTTATTTTAACAATCTCAGCATTATATTATGTTGCTTTATTTATTTTATTTCTTTCTCTTCTTGTTTTCATGTCTTTTAGAACTACTCATTTTGGTTCAGAAACAATAGAAAGTCAAGTGAATAATTATAAGTTTATTAATGGTGATGCATCAACTAATCCAATAACAACAGAGTATTGGTGTTCTAATTACATGTCCAACTATGATGCAAATGTAGATCTTGGATCTCAAACACCAATTAATTATAAAAAATATTGTGTGATATATAATGGAAAAAGGATTATTTAATTCATTGTTTATATTGATTATGCTTGTGATGTTTGTTCCAAGCATCTCCCTAATGACAAAAACACAAAATATAATGGATGCCAAGTATCAGATTGAAGAAGTTGCTTTTTCTTCAGATTCAGTTATTGCTGATGCACTATCTGATCAAACCTACTCCAATAGCTGTAGCTTAGATTCTGAAGCAAACTATGATTTTAAAGTAAATGGATATCTTATGTTTTTTGAGATTCAAAGAAGAAATTATTCAACAGTAAATTGTTTATATTCTAATTTTATAACTAATCTTGCTGGAAGCACCTATTCTGGATCAATAGACATTTCATGTAGTTCATTAAATGATGTAACTTCTGTTAATATAACTAAGGTTATTTATTTTGATAAAGACATAAGCGCAACATTAGGTGCAACCTGTGATATTGTAATTATGGATAATCTTATGGCTGCAGAACAAGTGAACCTAAGCAAATAATTTATAAAGTATAATAATATTTATTTTCCTTCTTTTGTTCCTGATCTTTTTGAGATCCTGGTTTATTTGCTCTTGGTCTTTTTGTGTCAGGATCCTTTCTAAATGTTATGTTCTGTTCGCTTAGGAACTTATTAAATGAATTTTCTATTGTGTCAACCTGGTTTGCTATACCCTGGTGACCAGGAATTCCTTCAAACAATAGTACCCTATCGGATATATAATCCACAAAAAGTAGATCATGATCAACAACAAATGCACTTCTTTCTGTTTTACTAATTACACTTTTAATCACACTAGCAATTACAAGTCTTTGTTCAATATCAAGGAAGGCACTTGGTTCATCAATTAAATAAACATCACATATCTTTGATAATACGTTTGCAATAGCAACCTTTTGAAGCTCTCCACCAGATAGTTCACTTATCTTTTGTTCCATTAGTGGTTCAAGCTCAAGTTGACTTTTAATTTCAGAATTAAAAATATCATTATCTATGTCCTTACCCATGAACAATTCAAACACCTGTTTATCGTTATCAAAATTAATATATTGTGGTTTGTAGGCAACCTTTAATTTTGTATCTATTTTTGTGTTTTCTGGTTCTATTTCTCCTGCAATTAATTTAATGAAAGTTGTTTTTCCAATTGCATTTGCTCCCAGAATACCAATAACTTCTGAGGTTTTAATATTTCCTGGTTTAACTTCTAAACTAAAGGATCCTAACTTCTTTTTTAATTCTGGATAGGTAAACAAAATTTCTTTTTTGATTAATGTTTCTTCCTTTAGGGATCTAAATTCAATCTCATGATCTCTAATTCTTATGTTTTCTTCCTTTAGGAATCCACCTAGAAATTCATTTATTCCTTTCTTTGTAGTCTTCTTATTTGAAGAGATACCATAGGCACCCTTGGTTCCAAACATAACTTGGACAAAATCAGAAGTGTAATCCAGTATTGCTAAGTCATGCTCAATTAGCATAATTGCATTATCCTTGTTTGTTCTTTCGTGAAGAAGTCTTGCAATCTTGAATCTTTGTTTAATATCTAGAAAGGTTGTGTATTCATCTAGGAAATAAATGCTAGCTTTCTTAAGAAGGGTTGCAGCAATAGATACTTTTTGTAGTTCTCCACCAGATATTTCCTTTGGTCTTTTTTCAAGAATATCTTTTAAATCAAGCTCATTAATAATTTTTTCAAGTTCATCTTTTCCTGGCGAGACAGATTCAAGTAGTTCAACTATTTTTTTATCAAAGTACTTAGGAATTTCTTCAACCTTTTGTATCTTGTAAGCAATTGTGACCTCTTTGTTTTTTAGGTCTTGAAAGTGTTTCTGAATTGCTTTCCCCCTATAGTATTCAATTACTTTATCTATATCTCCTGGTTGATTATAGTTTCCTAGATTTGGAATTAGTGCTCCAGATAATATATTAATTGCAGTTGATTTTCCAGAACCATTTCTTCCAATAATTCCTGTAATGTATCCTTTTTCAGTAAATGGTAATGAATAGAGTCTAAATGAGTTCTTTCCAAACTGTTGGATAGGTTCACTCATTTTCACCCCTATGTTTATTATCTTTATTGCTTTGGTTGGGCACTTGTTAGGACATATTCCGCATCCAGTACAAAGGTTTTCATTAATGATTGGTGTCTTGTAAGCCTTTTCATCAATAACTATTGCATCTTCCCCCATTCGCACAGGAGGGCAGGATCTATAGCAGAGATAGTTACAGTTCTTTGGTTGGCACTTATCCTTATCTATGATTGCAATTCTTGTATATTCAGTCATAATTTATCAAGTAATTATTTTTTTCTAAATTCAATTCTTTTCCTATCAAATATATATCCTTCTCTTGGTAAAAATCTTAATTTTAGGCCTGATTTTAAATATACTTCCAGAAGTGATTTCATATAGTTTGTAGTGCCAGTCATCATTTTGCACATTATTTCAGCTCTTTGCTTTTTTAATTTTGGGTCATTTAAATCTATGTTTTTATTTTTTAATATTAGTTCACGGAATAAATGATTTATTTTAATTTCTAATGAATCAGGGTTTAATTCTCCTTCTTCGGAAATGATTCGTTTAATTTTTTCAAATAGTTCTTTAGATACTTTCTTTCCAAAAGTTATGTGTGTTGATCCAATTACTTTATCTTTGTTATTAATAATATAAATTGTTTCTGTTTTACCACTATCTTTCAAATATCTCTCCATTAACATATAAATATCTACTGGGGATGGCACAGCACCCTCAAATCTATGTGTGTGCATTTCTTGATTATTTTTTTTATTATAGTCTTTTCTTTTATTGTAAACCTTTCTTAAATATATACATTTTTTTATTATATCTTCTGTGACTTTAGTGCTTGTTGATTTGTTGGTTGTATTTCCTACTTTTTCTCGTGGATATTTAATCATTAAAGATTCACCTGGATATTTTTTAGATATCTTTTCAACTTGTTTTGTTACAGATGGTCTTAATTTATTTTTTAATCTATTTATTGCTTTATGTAGGTGCATAACTTTATTCTTCCTTCTTCTTAATAACTCTTTTCTTTACTGGCTTATCTTCACTCTCTGCATTCTTTTCCTTTTTAATCTTAATTTTACATCCAAGATGCTTAAGCTCCTCATCTTCAAACCCAAAATAATTCTGCATATCCTGATTGAATTTATTTGTTCTTGCAATTATTAAAAGGAAAGGAAGATAATCTCTTTTAACAATGTGCTTTGATGCATGCACCTTATCTCTTATCTTCTCAACAATAGAATCAGTTAATATTCTTTCTTTCTTATTTCCAGAAAGTGTTTTAAGAAGCGTTGGAAAAACAAATGGAGAAAAGGATGAATAATCTTCTTTCTCTGTTTTGGAATAGGCAACTCCAATGGTTAAATAATCAAGAACATATTTAAGTAGAATCCATCTACTCCCTCTGATTCTTCCTTGATAAATATCAGCTTTGCTTAATGCTTCGAAACCAGAAGCAAGGTTTTTAGGATTTTTAAATTTTCTAGGAATATTTTCTTCAAGCCAAGAAAACAATAGACTCCAATCAATATTTGAATTATCAATTGCATTCTTGGTTTCATAGAAGTCCTTTGGAAAAAATATGCTACTCAATGTTTTAAAAACATCCTCTTCTTTCTTTCTGTCTCCAAGAGATTCGACATCCTCTAGATTTATTCTCCCAAACAAGGAAAGAGTCCATAGATCTTCCATCAGTGCTCTTATATCGTTTTTCGTGTTTTCAACTAGCTTTTTTAATGAAACAAGATCATAATCAATATTCTCTTTTTCACAGATTTCTGTTGCATATTTTAAAATTGATATTTTGTTTGGTAAATCAAACTTGATTTTTGTACTTTTTTCAAATACAGGTCTTAATTTCTTGTTATCATAGGCATCATTTGCAATTAGAATGATTGGTTGCTTTGATTTGTCCATGATTTTGATCATTTCTGTAAAAAAACCAGAATCCTCACTTCCTCTCTTGTCCTCAATTGCATCAACCTCATCAATAAGTATTAATCTTTTCTTTCCAAAGAGAGTAGTTGAGGTGGTTGCTACGTTAAGAAGGTTGGCTATGGCCTCTTTACCACGTATGTCTGATGCATCTGTGTGATAAAGCACCCATCCCATCTCTTTTGCAAGCAATTTTGCAGTTAGGGTTTTACCAACACCAGTATCTCCATATATAAATAAAGTTGTTTTTGGGTCCTTTGCCCAGTATTTAATCTCAGTTATGCTCTTTTTGTTTCCTATTATCTCATCCAAGGTTTTAGGAGCATACTTATCAATGAATTTTTGCATATATATTATATCTGTGCAAAAGGATTTAAAGTTTCTTATTTACCAAAAATATATAAATTAATCTATCTATATATAGATTAAAGAAGATATATATAAAAGTGATAAATTATGATTACAATTAAGAACACAAACATATTTAAGAAAAGTTTAGAAGCAATTTCTGGAAACATACAGGAAGCAAACATAAGATTTAAGGATGATGGGATATACATAAAAGCAATTGATAAAACTCAAATTCTTTTAATTGATTTTTGTATGCCTAAATCCTGCTTCGAATCCTATGTTGTTGATCCTAGTCTTGTTGGTATTAATTTATCTGAATTTAATAATATGGTTTCACGTTCCTTTGAAAAAGATAAGATTAAACTAGAAATTAAAGAAAACTTTTTAGACATCTATCTTTTAGGCCCAATCCAAAGAAGATTTAATCTTCAGTTTATAGATTTAAATGATGAGGAGATCAGGATTCCTGAAATTAAGTTTGATGCTCAGGTTAAAATGAGTGCCTATTTATTTAAAGAAATATTAAAGGATGCAAGCATTGTTTCATCAACAATTACTTTCAAGGTTATTAATGGTAATTTTGTTATTGAATCTGAAGGAGAAAAAGGAAAGATCCAAACTGAGGTTTGTAAAGCACAAATGAAATCAAAGAAACAGCTTGCTGTTAAGTTCTCACTATCATTCCTAAAGAACATAACAAAGACAATTGATAACGATGTTGAGCTTGTTTTGAAGTTTTCAGAAGATGCTCCTTTATATTTAGAGTATAATTTAGATAAGGATGTAAAGTTAAACTATTATTTATCAAGCATGCTGATATAAAAAAATAGAAAAGGATAAAATTATTTATATCCTTTCACTTTTTTTAATAGCTCTGTTTTTTCTTTGCAGTCTTTGAATACTACATTTATTACTTCCCAAATGTTTTTAACAGGAATAATCTTTATTTTCTTTTTATCTTCATCAGAGAGAACAACATCATCCTTGTTTGCAAAGGGTATGATTACTTCTTTTATTTTTGATGCTATTGCTGCTCCTATCTTTCCTGTTACTCCACCAACAGGAAGAACCTCTCCTCTAATTGATAATGAACCAGTCATTGCTATGTCCTGCTTGATTGGAACATTTTCAAGTACAGAAATTACTGCGCTTGCAATTGATATGGATGCAGAGTCTCCTTCCACATCATATGTTTGTAGAAATTGGATATGTATATCATAGTTTGCAATGTCCTTTCCAGTTAGCTTCTTAAAGATTGCAGAAACATTTGAAACTGATTCTTTTGCAATTACTCCTAGTTTCCCTGTTGCAATTATTTTCCCCTGGGATTTTGAATGAGCTGGTGTTATTTCACATTCAATTGGAAGCAGAACTCCAGCATCTGCATTTTCTCCAACAACTGCTAGTCCATTAACTCTTCCAAGAAGTGCACCACTGGTCTTAAATATATCATAATCTTTTTTAACTTCCATCATTTTGGATACCATTTGTTGTTCAAGTGAGCCTGATGATTTTTTAGCTTCGAGAACTTCTGCTTGAGTAACCAATGTTTTTCCTTTCTCAACAGCAATATCTCCTGCGGCTCTAACAAGTCCACCAAGTTCTCTTAGCTTTAAAGTTAAATGGTTTTTTCTACTTGCTTTCTTTCTTGCTTCAAATATGATTTCTTCAACAGCGTCCTTTGTAAAGTGAGGTATTTTTGTGTCCTTTGTAACCTCTTGAGCAACAAATTGTGCCATCTTATTTCTATTTTCAATTGTATCAGGAACATCTAGGTTCATGTGACATTCATAACCTGAACCCCTTATTCTTGATCTAATTGCTGGATGAACTCTGTTTAAATCTTGGTAGTTACCAGCAGCAACTAATATGAAATCACAGGGAGCAGGAGTTGTTCTAACCATTGCTCCACTTGACATTTCTGATTGACCAGTAATAGAATATTTTTTTTCCTGTAATATTGTTAATAGTTCTTGTTGTGATTTTGGAGAAAGCGAAGCAATTTCATCAAGGAAAAGTACCCCACCATTTGCTCTATGAATCATTCCTGGGACTACTCTTAGATGAGCAGGAGTTCCAAGTCCCCCAGATTGGAGCGGATCATGAAGAACATCTCCAAGTAATGCACCAGCACGAGCACCAGTTGCATCAATAAATGGAACATGTTTTTGTTTAGCATTATCAATTAATAATTTAGGGGTTAATACTTTTTGCTTAGGACCTAACTGGGATGATACTCCGGTTACAACCATAACAAACCCTGATAAAATTAAAAGAGCAGCAAACACAATATCAGAATACCATTTCATTTGCCAAAATACAATTGCTAGTATAAGAAATGCAAAAGGAAGAAGAAATCCAAGTATTCTTCCACCCCCATTTTCTCTTGATGCCTGAAGAATTGCTTGATCAACAATTTTTTTACCATCACCTGCAGATGATTCTTTAATTATAGGTGTGTGATTATCTTCTGGGTTTGCATAAACTAGAAGGTCCTTTAACCTATAGGGTGGTAGGATTTCTGCAAGAGCAGAAGCAATCATTGATTTACCAGTTCCTGGTGCACCAATAAGCATAATGTGTCTTTTCTGCTTAGCTGCTTTTTTAATAAGTTCAACAGCAGAATCTTGGCCAATTACCTGGTCAATTAATTGCTTTGGAACCTGTATTTCGCTTGTATTTTTATATTCAAGTGCTTTAACTTCTTTTTTCTTATCCATACACATCATTATTTTTGTTTGTTATTATTATTTTAAAATTAGAGCTAGAAATTATATAATCATTCATTTCTATAAATATTACTTAATAAAACATATTAAAAATATATTTATTGCTTTAATATTTATATGCCTGACAAACTTAAACTACATTATCTTGGAACTAGTGCTTCATCTCCAACTAAAACTAGGAGCTTAACCTCTCTACTTATCAATTATAGAGGTAAAAATTATTTATTTGATGCACCAGAAAACGTGCAACAGCAAATTATGAAAATTGGAGAGAGTATAATTAAGATTGATAGCATATTCATTAGTCACCTTCATGGTGACCATTATTTTGGGTTGTTGGGATTATTATCAACCATGCAATTAAATAATAGAGAAAATCCAATTAATATTTTTGTTCCCGCTATGCAAAAAAGAAATCTTACTGAATTTCTAAAGGGCGCAAGATTAAGAACAAAATTTGAAATTAAGGTAAATGAGCTTAAAGCAAATAGTATACTTAAATTAGATGATTTAACAATTACGGGAGTTGCATTGTCTCATTCAACTCCAACTTTAGGATATGTATTCAAGATTAATGATAAGATTGGAAAATTTAATAGAGCAAAGGCAATCAAGCTTGGAGTTCCAGAGGGTCCACTTTTTAGAAAGCTACATGAAGGAAAATCAATTAAAGTTAATAAAAAAACAATTAAACCAAGAGATGTTATTGATTATTCTTTTAAAAAGATTGGAAAGAAAATTGCATACTTAACGGATACAGAGCCACTTAAGAACACCCCAAAGATATTACAAAATATAGATATTCTTGTTCATGAATCTACCTTTGGTCCTGAATTTGCAACTCAAGCAAAAGAAAAAAAACATTCCCAAATAATTGATGTGATCTCTTTTGCAAAAAAAATAAAAGCAAAGAAAACAGTTATTGTTCATTATTCTCCAAGATATAAAGATAAGAATGAATTAAATAAACATCTAATCAAGAACAAGAATGTAATAATTGCAGATGACCTTTCATCAGAAACTATTGAAGATTATAATTAATTTTAATGTGATATTGTTTATGCCTCCAAAAATAAATTTACCTGGTCTTAAGTTAAGAAAGAAATCTTCTGTACATGCGAGAGTAATTGATGAACAAACAGGAAGAAGAAAAGTAGATGCGGCAATCTGTGAATCTACACTAAAGCGCTTACGCTCGTCCTATTCTGAAGGTTGGAAATATAATGGAGAGATTGTTGCCCCTCCTGAAGAGAAAGCATTAATAAAAGATCTTCTCAAATTAAGAAAACAGAACAATAAAATCAAGAAGCCCATTGATACCTTGATTCTTGGTCCAGGAGATTATGGGGCCGAAATTAATTTTATTAAAAATAAATTGTTTGATATGAAGAACAATGTTGATTCTTTAGGTTTAACTAATTCTCTAACTGGAAATGCAAGAGAAGAAGTTAGGAATCATTATTATTCTGAAAAATTAGAACGAAATGATTTCTTTGAACACATGAATCATCTAAAATTATTAAATAAATATAATTATATTTATTCTAGTGTTGGCCCTGGTTTGCATACATTATATCCAGAAATAGTGCTTTTAAAAGTTGCAAGCCTTTTAAAGGTTGGCGGTTTTGCAAGAATAGATGTGCTGTCTCATAACAAGAAAAATATCCTAACTAACATACGTGAATATTTAATAAATAAAGATGTGATCCAAGATTTAGAATTAAAAGTTGATGGGAGATGGATATTAATTAAACGTTTAAAGTGAATTTAACAATGCTTATATCCTTTTCCAGGAGCAAGAACAACAGTTTTTATTTTATAATTAGTATCATCTAATTTATATTTGATTTCCTGTGGATTTCTTTTAATGTCTTCAAATGTATTATAGTGCATAGGAATCAAAACATCTGGCCTCATCTTCTTTGCTACTCTGATTGCAGTTCCCATGTCCATTGTTCTTTTTCCACCAATTGGAAGAAGTGCTATATTAGGTCTCATTTTCTCATGATCACGTGTCATTAGAGTATCCCCAGCAAAATAAATTGTTTTACCATTCTTACTTTTAATTAAATAACTCAGTGGATAAAAAGAAGTTGGATGATGTGCTGGATATGCACAAAAAGAAATATTATGAACTAATTTAGTTTCAAATTCATCTATTGGAACTTTATTTTGATTAGGTGTGTCTATCTTATTTAATATGCTGTGATGTGCAATTATTTTTGGATTAAACTTTTTTGTAAGATAATTTATACTATCAAGATCAAATGCATCCATGTGTTCATGACTAATCAAAATAGAATCTAGTTTTTTAATATCACTTGATTTATAGGCACAGGGAATTAATCTTTTGTATTGTTCAAGTGATGTGTTTCCAAAATAAGGATCTGTTAGTATTTTTTTATTGTCAATGTCCATTAAAAACGAAGAGTGTCCAAGATATTTAATGTTTATTCCCATATTAATATTAAGGAACCATCTTTTATTTAAATACTTGCTGTTAGAAAACTTTTTATATTTAATGATATGTTATTTAAATGTATTTGTATATATACTATAGTATTACTATGTGGTTTCGTTGCTAAATTGAGGTTAACCTATGAAAAATAGATATATTTTAAGCATAATCTTAACTTTGTTGTTTATTGTATTTATTTTACCACCTATTAATTCAGCTAAACTTGGAAACTATGATATTTCTATTTTTTTAGATTCTCCAAACTCAGCACATGTTGTTGAAAATTGGTACATTGAATATAATTATTTAAATCTCAAAGATTTAGAGCAATTTAAAACCAATATATTCGAAGCTAGTCTTGATCCATCACAGTTAGTTGCCATTGATCCAAATTTAAAGCCCCATATTTATATTTCTAAAGCACCAGTTTTTTCAATTAGATTTGATGATATTAAAAATATAGTTACATTGGATTACATAATAACTGATCTTGTATTAATCAATTATTTTGAAAATAAAGATGAGATACTTTGGCAATTTAATTCAAACCTATTAAATTTATTTGTATTAAATGATTTATATTCCATTTCAAAGGACTCAGATATCACAATTTGGTTCTATGATCCATTAATAATTGATGATCCTGCTCCTGGTAAAATCAGTGATAGGGAAATATATTTGTCAGGATTTTCTTCAAATCAATTAAAAATACTTGCACTAGAAATAAAACCACCAGAACCAAGTTTTATTGCATTAAATGTATTTAAAGATATGAGTCAAAAAGGACTTTATAATTATTTAATAATTATAGCCCTATTAATTATAATTGTTTTAGTATTTAGAAAGAAATTAAAGTCTTACTTTAAAAAATTTGTTATCTCGAATTCAGTAATTGAACCAAAGAAGGTAAGAAAGGACTTCTTTGATGATGATATTGACGAATAGGTTATTCAAAGTTTGTTTGATTTGATAATAAAATTGTGTGATATATAATGGTTGTTGCGTTTACAAAAATTGATAAGGATGTTTATGAATACATTTCTAAAAAGAAAAATGTTGATTTTAATTTATTAATAACTGATTTAAACCTAGATTCAGATTCAATTAGAAGATCAATTGAATTTCTAAAATCTGAAGAAATAATCTCTGAGGATATTAAAAAAACAGATGGATATGAAATTTCTAGTCTTGGTGAAGACGCAATAATTGGTAATCTTCTGGAGGATGCCTTTTGCAAGTATCTTGCTGATAATGAAATTTTAGTGTCTGATCTAAAAAATTTAAAAATAAATAATCTATCAAACGAAGATATCTCTTTGGCGTTTGGGATTGCAAAAAGAAATAATTTAATTACCATTGAGAATGGTTTAATTAGACCTACTTCTGATTATAAGAGTAAAATAAACAACACCATTGATATACTTAAAAAAATTAAGTTTAATTTATCTGCAGATCCGAATTCTGTTGATTTGTCTGAATTTTTGAAAAGAAAATTAATTGTAAAAAAACAAATTATTCAAAAAACATATTCTTTCCTTAAAGAAATTAATTATAAAATTGATGATGATTACATTTTAGAATTAACTCCATCAATTATTAAATCAAAAAACTTTTCTGATCTTAAGTTTAAAGAATATGATGTGGCTATTCTTCCATCTCCAAAGGAGATTGGGAGATATCATCCACTACGTGAAATAATAAATACAATTAAACAGATTTATATGGAAATGGGATTCTTAGAAGTGAGAGGGCCCTATGTTGAAACATCTTTTTGGCCAATGGATTCTATGTTTATTTCTCAGGATCATCCAATGAGAGATGTGCAGGATACATTCTATCTCCCAATATCAGGAGACCTGCCTGATAAAAGATTAATTAAAAGAATTTCTGAAATGCACAATAATGGTGGCAAAACTGGTTCAATGGGACATAGGTATGTTTGGAAGGAAGATATTGCAGCTCAATTAGTTCTAAGACCACACACAACCGCTGTCACCTATAGAACATTTCATTCTCTTGAAAACAAGAATGAAGCAAAGTACTTTTGCGTTGGTAAGGTTTTTAGAAACGAAACATCTAACTCATCACACCTTCCTGAATTTCATCAGGCAGAGGGTTTTGTAATTGGAAAGGATATTGGGCTTGCAGAGCTTATGGGATTCATTACTGAATTTTCTAGTCGTTTAGGACTTAAAAAAATTAAATTTAAACCAACTTTCAATCCCTATACAGAACCAAGTGTTGAAGCATTTGCCTACTATGAAAATGAAAAAAGATGGATGGAGTTTATTAATGCTGGTGTTTTCAGACGTGAGGCACTTGAACCCTATAAAATAAAAAATAATGTGATTGCTTGGGGACTAGGAGTTGAAAGAGTTGCTATGCTATTACACCAAAAATCTATAAAAGAAATATATGGTGATGAATGTAATCTTGATTGGCTTAGAACTTACAGGATTGCAAACAAAAAATTATAATTAAATTGATTGACTATGGCAAATTTAGAAATTAGTTTTGAAACTATTAAAAAAGAAATTAAAAAAAATGACATCACACTTGAACAATTGTCAGATATTCTTTTTGATTTTGGTCTAGAGATTGATTCCTATGATAAAGATACTGATGAAGTGAAGATTGAAATTACGGCAGAAAGAATTGATCTATTATCTGTCCAAGGTTTTCTTCGTTCATTAAAAGCCTATCTTTCTATTCAAGATTGTCCCATCTACTGTGCAAAGGATTCTGGGTCGGAAGTTAATGTGGATGCTAGTGCTAGAGAATATGGTAATTATACAGTGTGTGCAATTGTTAAAAATCTAAACTTGACAGATGAAAAAATAAAAGAAATAATTAATATCCAAGAAAAATTACATTTAACCTATTGTAGAAAACGAAAATCAGCAGCAATTGGAGTTTATCCTCTTGAAAAAATAAAATTCCCAATAACCTTCCTAGCTGAAGAACCAAAGAAAATTAAATTTATTCCATTGGGAGAAACAAAAGAACTAACCGGGGAGCAAATATTAATTGAACATGAAACCGGAAAAGAATATGCTTATCTTATTTCTGGAAAAAAGAAATACCTTATTTTTATGGATTCTAATGATCAGGTATTATCAATGCCACCAATAATCAATTCCGAAAGCACTGGTAGAATCACTGAAAATACTAAAGATGTATTCATTGAATGTACTGGTCAAAACCTAATTAAGCTTAAATATCTTCTTTCAATCATAACTACAGTATTCAAGGACCTCGGAGGAGAAGTTTATTCTCTTAATATAAATTACCCTGATGGAACTAAGATGATTGCTCCTGATTTTATTTATGACAAAAAAACAATTTCTATAAAAGACGCAAATAAAATTCTTGGAACAGAAATAACTACTGAGGGGTCAATAGATTTACTAAAGAAAATGAGCTATCAAGCTAAGGTTATTGATAAAGATAAAGTTGAGGTGTTAGTTCCTCCATTTAGATCAGATGTTTTACATGACTATGATGTGTTTGATGATCTTGCAAGAGCCTATGGATTCTCAAACATAAAACTAAAAACCCCACACATCTGTACGATTGGTGGGCTTGATGAAACCACAGAAAAACAAGATAATATAATTAAACTAATGGTTGGAATGAGACTTTGTGAGGTTATGCCTCTAACTCTGTCCTCAAATAAGCAATCCTTTGAAAATTTCAATCTTTCAGGAAACAATTATATTGATTTAGGTTTTTCTGCAGATTTTAGTTTAAATATAGTTTCAAATTGGTTGATTCCTAAATTATTTGTGGTTCTTTCTAATAATCAACATAGAAGTTATCCTCAACAAATATTTGCATGTGATGAGGTTGTTATATTTGACAGGGCTTTGGAAACCAGATCTAAGAATGTTTTGCACACAGCATGTTTGATTGCAAACACAACTGTTACTTTCACTGAGGTTTCAAGCATACTTCTTACTCTTTGCAATTCATTGGGAAAGGAACTTAAGCTTGAGAAAGATAATTTTCCATATTATATTAAAGGAAGATCCGCAAAAGTAATTATTGATGGAAAGAATGTAGGGACAATAGGAGAATTCAATCCTGATGTACTTACAAAGAACAATTATTCCATGCCTGTTGCTGGATTTGAGATAGAAATATAAACTTTTTTCTGCATTATATATTTATGATTAACAGCTTAATTATAACTGAAAATAAAAATATACTTTTTTCTTTAATTTATTCAGTTATTAGTATGTCTCCTATGCAAATGCGTTTGCATCTGTCATAGAATTTCTAATAGTTCATTCTAGACTGATGCTGTTAACTAAATTTTTAAAACTATTTATAAATTTAAGGATATACTATATAATAGGATAAAGAGAGTGATAATTAATGAAAAAAATAAGAATAATTACATCAGCATTACCTTTTGCAAACAATGTTCCACATCTGGGGCATTTGCTTGGAAGCCATCTTCCAGCAGACATATTTGCAAGATATTCTAGGCTCATAGGCCATGAAACCTATTTTGTTGGAGGAACTGATGAAAATGGAGCAGCAACAGAGTTTGCTGCATTTAAAGAAGGATTAACCCCTCAACAGATTTGTGATAAATACTTTGAAATACATAAGGATCTTTATGACAAGTTCAATATCAGTTATGATAATTTTTCTAGAACCTCAAAAAAAATACATCATGAACTAGTTCAAGAGCTTTTTTTAAACTTGTACAATAATAAATTCATTACTGAAAAAACAATTAAACAAGCTTATTGTAATGATTGTAAAAAAGGATTAGCAGACAGGTTCATTAAAGGAACCTGTCCCCATTGTGGATTTGAAAGAGCAGATGGAGATCAATGCGAATCCTGTGGAACAGTTCTTAATCCCATTGAACTTAAAGATCCGAACTGTGCAATTTGTTTGAAAAAAGAAATTTCATTTATTGATACTAAACACCTTTTTTTAAAAATAGATTCTGCAATTCTAGAAATAGATAAATGGATCAATAATAATGATTATTTAAGGTTTTGGGTGAAATCACTTGCTAACAGTTGGATAAAGAAAGGAATTGAAGAAAGATGTATAACTAGGGATCTTTCCTGGGGTGTAAAAATACCAATAGATGGCTATGAAACAAAAGTATTTTATGTGTGGTTTGATAACACAATTGGCTATGTTTCATCAACCGCTGATTTGCTTGGTAAAGAAAAAGCACTTTCTCTATGGGAAAATAAAGACGTTGAAAATTTTTATTTTGTTGGTAAAGATAATATCCCGTTCCATACAATCTTTTGGCCGGGAGCAATAATCGGAGACAAAAGATTCCATCTTCCCACAACAGTTTCTGGATATCAATTTCTAAATTTCGAAGGAGAAAAGTTTTCAAAAAGCAAAGGGATAGGCATTTTCCTTGATAAAGCAATTGCCTCTAATATTCCTATTGATTATTGGAGATTTTATCTTACCTACATATTAACAGAAACAAGAGACACTGATTTTTTAATTGATGATTTCAAGGACAGAATAAACAAAGAGTTGATTGGAAATTTAGGAAACTACGTAAATAGGGTTCTAAATTTTATATATACTAAATGTGATTCAAATATTCCTGAAATTAAGCAAAGAGATGAAAAACTGGAATCAGAAATTAATGTTTTTGTTAAACAAATAA